>Ga0315556_1001651_pt1 | contig 13272 bp, 9 predicted proteins | sample SalMarSW160310MG_FD_202112 | JGI IMG/M metagenome (GOLD analysis project Ga0315556, IMG submission 202112) | Salt marsh sediment microbial communities from the Plum Island Ecosystem LTER, Massachusetts, United States - Salt Marsh Sediment SW1603-10 ...
CGTAGCGAAGAAGCCCGAACGGGCAGCTCAGCTAGATCGCCGGGGCGCCGGGAGAACAGCCTGATCCGCTTGGCCTCCACCCCTTCCTCCAGCAGCTGATCGACCGCACCCTTGACGTCGTGAATCTGCGGGATGCGGGCGTAGATTCGCCTCATGATCTCGTGGTGACTTCCTGCCTGTTGATCGCTTATGCAAAAACCAGCCCCCCGGAGCCGGCGGTCGCCGCGCGCATCTACCGGCTTGAGCAATGGGGATGCCACCATCTCCGGTAAGATGGGCGGCCCGTTGAGGATTCGGGCGCGAGGTCTGGCCACTCCGCCCATCCGTCCGTGCTGCCCGCCTCCGCCCCGTCACCCGGCGCGGTAGGCGGAGGTGGATTCGGCCACCGTCACCGGAGAACCAATCGTGCCTGGGGCAAATCACCCGAGATCGCGGCAAATGCACCGGAGCCGCCCAACCGACGGTGCGCGACGGCCACTCATTCCGCGCTAACCCGACTGAGCTTACCCGCTATCGGCCAGAGCTGAGACACGCCTCGACTTGGCTGGCTGCGCGCTCCGCATCCTTGAGAATGTCCGTCTCCGAGAGCCGCAACACTCGCCGGCCAAGATTGGCCAGCGAGGCGTTGTTACGGGGGTCTCGCTCCCTGTTGCAAAGCTGAAATGGGTCCTGCCAAAGCTCATGCTGCTGGCCGTCTGTCGACCCGTACTAGCTGGAAGCGGTGCTCGTCCGTTGGGCGGTTCCGGGCTGGGCCATCAGGGTCCAGGACGGCTGGTTCTCGGCTAGCTTGAGGAGAAGATTCCAGTACCGCGGCCGCCACCCCAACAGTGGAGGTTCGCTCCCGCGGTCGGTGAAATACAGGTAACGCGATCCCTCCGGCACCGACGGAAGAAGATCGGCCCATTTGGCCACACACCTGGAGCTCAGGCGCGTCGTCGTCTTCCAGGTCCCATAAGGCCTCCCCCGGCTTCAGACGGGCGATCCGCAATCGGCAGCGGGGATACTCCTTGACAGCGGCAGCGGACTTCAGCGACGGTTCTGATTGCCAGGGAGCGCGGTCACCGTCATTCGCCTGCGGGCATTGGACGGCGCCGGGGATACGCGCATTGGGCAAGCCAAAAGGGCAGATTCATGACCGAACCCATCCCCGCCTTTGCCGGAATCGTCCTTCACCTGGCCCTGCAAGCGGCGGTTATGGTTCGCGTGCTGCTGCGTCCGCACCGGGATCCCGCCGCGCGCATCGCCTGGGTCGTGGTCATTGCCGCGTTGCCCGTGCTGGGCATCCTCGCCTATGTGCTCTTCGGCGAGGTCAATCTCGGCCGGGCCCGGGTCGAGCGCACGCGGGCCGTGCTGGCGCGGATGCCAGCGATGCTGGACGCGCGGGGCAGCGATGCACCGGAGCTGAAGCCCGGCGTGCCCGAACGCCACCAGCACCTGTTCCGGGTGGGGCGCTCCATCAGCGGTTTCGAGCCCATCGGCGGCAACCGCGGGCGGCTGCTGGCGGATTCGGATGCGACCATCGATGCGATGGTCGCGGACATCGAGGCAGCCACCGACCACGTGCATCTCCTGTTCTACATCTGGCTCCCGGACAGCAACGGCCGCCGCGTCGCCGACGCGCTGATCCGTGCCGCAGGGCGCGGCGTCGCCTGCCGAGCCATGGCAGACGATCTTGGCTCTCGGCTGATGATCCGTTCTGAGAACTGGCAGCGCATGCGCTCGGCCGGCGTGCAGGTGGCCCGGGCACTGCCCATCGGCAACCCGCTGCTGCGTGTATTGCGTGGTCGCATCGACCTGCGAAATCATCGCAAGATTGTCGTTATCGACGACTGGGTCACCTACTGCGGCAGTCAGAACTGCGCGGATCCGGCCTTCGCCATCAAGGCCAGGTACGCCCCCTGGGTGGATGCGATGATGCGCTTCGAGGGCCCCATCGCCCGCCAGAACCAGCACCTCTTCGCCGGCGATTGGATGGCGCATGTGGACGATGAGATCGACGAGCTGCTGCTGCGGCCACTGCCGGCGACAGAGCGGGGATTGCCGGCCCAGGCGATCGGCACCGGACCGACTGTGCGCTGGTCGGCCATGCCCGAGATGTTCGAGACGCTGATCTACGGCGCTCGCCGTGAGCTGGTCGTCACCACGCCCTATTACGTGCCCGACGACTCGCTGCAGGCCGCGCTCTGTGCCAACGCGCGACGCGGCGTCGACACCACGGTCGTCTTCCCGGCCCGAAACGACAGCTGGATCGTTGCCGCCGCCAGTCGCAGCTACTATGAAGACCTGCTGGCCGCCGGTGTAAACATCTTCGAATACGTCGGCGGACTGCTGCACACCAAGTCATTGACCCTGGACGGGGAGGTCGCGTTGATCGGCTCCGCGAACATGGACCGGCGCAGCTTCGAGCTGAACTACGAGAACAACATCCTGCTCTATGACCCGGAGCTGACGGCCGACATGCGCCGACGGCAGCAAACCTACATCGAGAGCTCCCGGCCCGTCATCGAGACAGACGTGGCCGCCTGGAGCTGGCGGCGCAGGCTCTGGAACAACACCGTTGCCGTGCTCGGACCCGTACTGTGAACACGAGAAAGGGAACCTCAGGCTCCAGGACAATCCACCAGCGACCCGGCCCGCCGCGACGGCCAAGGTTGGCGACGTCGGCTGCGGTGAGCACGCCGGCGAGGGCCACGAACGGCCCACCTTCGCCTGTTTCTCGCTAACGGCCATGGCGTCCGCGCCACTCCGGAGAATGTAAGTCGCTGCCACCATGAGCGTTTCCCTCACCCCCGCCCTCTCCCAAGGGGCGAGGGACATTCTCGAGTGCGCTGCGCGCGACTTTCACGGCGCTCGCTTCCCACAGCCACCCCCGGGCGGCACAATGAAATAATGCACGGCCACTCCCACGACGCTCATCATCACGGCGCTGACGCGCCAGACTCCCGGCGCATCCTCATCCTCACCGTCGCTCTGACATTCGGGTATGCCCTCGTCGAGGGGATTGGCGGTTGGTGGGCAAGCTCGCTGGCGCTCATGAGCGATGCGGGACACATGGTAACTGACAGCGTCGCCCTGACCCTGGCGGCAATGGCCGCCATCCTCGCCCGGCGGCCACCCTCCAAGCGGCACTCCTACGGGTTGGGCCGGCTGGAGACCCTGGCCGCACTCTTCAACTCCTTGTTCATGGTAGTGATTGTGGCAGCCATCACCGCGGAGGCGATGCAGCGGCTTCTGCATCCTCCGGAGGTGCGCGGGTCACTGGTGATTTGGATCGCCCTCGTCGGCCTCGGGGTGAACCTGGGCGCGGCCTCTCTCCTGATGAAGGGCCGAGCCAACATAAATGTGCGCGCCGCCCTCCTGCATGTCGTCGGGGATCTGCTCGGATCCGTTGCTGCCCTCGCCTCCGGTATCGTCATCCTGCTCACGGGCTGGACGCCGATCGACCCATTGCTATCCTTCTTCATCGTCCTGCTCATCCTCCTTTCCAGCCTACGGCTCCTACGGGAGGTATTGCACGCCCTGTTGGAGGGGGTCCCCCTCCATCTGGACCTCGAGGAGGTCGGCCGGCAGATGGCGGGTGTGAGCGGTGTCCTCTCGGTGCATGACCTTCATATCTGGTCGCTCTCCGCCGAGAGTACCGCCCTTTCGGCCCACATAGTCATGCGCCGCATCGACGAGTGGGAGCCATTGCTGGCCCGCCTGCGACGGCTCTTGGCGGAGCAATACGGCATCGACCACGTGACCCTCCAGCCAGAACCCAGGGAGACCATCCTTCCTTTTCCCTGCTCGCCCGAGACCCTTGCACCTCGTTTGCGGCGGGAAGTTGGCCGGTAGCTCGTGCGGAGCCCACTCTGTTTCCAAGGCGGGCGTGTGGCGCCGGTGCCGGCCCGTGGTTGCCCCAAGGAACAGGGCGGCGCCGAATCAGTGCCTCGAGACCCTGAGATTGTCCCTGACGCCGCGCACCCCGAAGAGGGACTCCGCGGTGCGTTTGGCGAGCTGCCTCTGACTCCTATCCCCACAGCCGCCAGAGCGCTGTCCATCGGAGCGAGTGATTGCGGGCTTCGCCCGCTCCAACGAAGGGGTCGAACACACGCGGTGGAGCGGACGTCCCCAAATGCAGCCACGCAACCTGCCTAGCACTTCCGAGAGGTATCAGTGTGGACAAGTGGATCGTTCTCTGCCTCCTCCTGGGGACGGCCTCCGTTATCGCGGCCATAGTGGCCGGCCTGTTTTCCCTGTCTGGGATCGCAGGCCTGGCCACAGACGTCGCGTGGATCTTCTTTGGAATCGGCGTGGCCCTGGCCTTGATCGTCTTCTTTCGGGGAAGTGGAACGCCGAAAGCCTGAGGGCCCACCGGCCGGGTGCTACGCACCGTTGGCTTCGTCCGTCTGCGCGAAAACCGGCGGCTGTTGGACACCAATGCGCCCTGCCACCCGGACCATCAGGCGCAAGGCACCCCTCGCCACAATCCCCCTTTCGGGTGCGCATTGCCCCCGAAGGCATTGAGCTCATCGTCTAGGCTGGGCTACGCCGCGACGGAGGCAGCGCGTCAGAGACGACGTGAAAAGTCCCCGACCGCAACCCCGGTGTTACCCCATGACCCTCACGAGATCTCCTGTCGCCATGAGATCCCGGAGTGTGCGAATGCGTGTCACCTGGCCGGGGTCGGCTTCCACTTCTTCAGTGGCGTCGACAAACCGCAGAATCGCCGCATGGTCCCGGAGCTGGACGGAGTAGCCCTCAGACCATGGCAGCAGCGATTGAACCTTCGCCCGCCGCTCGTCCGCGTCGTCTCCGGTGAAGAAGAGCACAAGGTAAGGCTTATTACAGCCCGTAAAGTGGCGACACCTGAGGCGCGGGTCCGTCAGGTCGACCACGCCCGCTGGAAGCCCCCCGATGGCGTTCACCTCCACATGAGGGCACATTACCATCACGAACGAGCGAGGAAGCAGCGACCCATGCTCGCGCCGCCACCGCTTGATCACCGCCGCCACAAAGCCCGGAATCTTTGCCGCGCTCCAGCTGGCGACAAAGTCGGGAACCCCCTCGACGTTTACGTGACTCACCAACTTTCCCTCGACCTCCGCTGCTTGGCGCCGGGACCAGATCAACCTTCCCTTGTTCGTCTGGCCAGGTGCACCGCAGCTTAGAACGGGTTGGCACTCGGCTCGCGCGTGAAGTCCATGTACCCGACGCTGATCCCCTGCCTCCAGCCGGCTCCAAACCGGATGGGCGCGATGATCACCTTTCCGGACTGCAGGTAGTTGACCCCAACGCCGCCGACAAAGTAAAGGCTACCCTCGACGCCGGGATAACGTTGAAAGAGCTCTTCGGACTCTGCCAGATGATAGACGAGGATGAAGACCTTGGAGGCGGCCGCACCGAAGTCGAAACCGATCGACGGGCCTTGCCAATAAACCTTGCGCTCGAACCCGGTCTTCATCCGCAAGGTACCGCGTCCGTAGCGCAGCCCCACGACGATAGCCCCGCCCGCCTCCTCCCCGGCGATATAGGCATTCGGCTCTCCTTTCTCGGCAAATACCTTCTGGACGACCTTGCCGAGGCCCTCGGCCCCCTGACCGAAGAATTTTTCGACCGCGGACAATATCTCCTTCTGACTGTAACTCTGCTGGTGGCTGGTTGTCTGCTTCTGGGGGCTGGTGGTCTGCTCCTCCCCTGCCCATGCCGCCGGTGCGGTCAGTAGGACGGCGAGCATGAAAGCGACAGCGACGTTGCGCATAGATCAGGTCCCTCTCCGGATTTGCGATTCCAGCCCCGGCCCGCTGACTGGAGCGAGCGGTCAGTGTTCTTGGAAGGTTCAGGCTGACAGTGGCATGGCCAGCTCAGCAGCACCGGCCCGGATTGTACGGCCCCGCGGACCCGCAACGCCAATGCCGGGCGAGCGCCCGCGCGACACGCAAGGTAGCTCGACCATAACGCACCGCCGATGGCATGGCGCTTGAAGCGATCTTGGGACGGACACTCACTGATGGAGGTATCCCCATGTCGAAACGGGACGAATACATTCAGAAAGCCAAGTCGGAGCTCGCTGCGATGAGTGCGAAGCTGGATCAGCTCGAATCCGAGGCGCAGGGCAAGTCAGAACAGGCACGTGCAAGCGCCAAGCGTTGGGCGGATGACCTGCGCGCAAAGGGTGACGAGACTGCCAAGCAGCTCGAAGCGCTTCGTGCCAGCGGGGAGTCTGCGTTCGACCAGATGAAGACCGGGGTGCAGTCGGCAATGCACGAGCTGGGCGAGGCCTTTGAGCGGGCGCGCAACGAGCTCAAGCGCTAACGGTCATGGCAGGCCGATGGGGCAATGCCCCGGTGGTTTCTCAATCGGCCCAGGAGTCCGATACCGGCGCAAGGATGCGCAAGGCAACCAGCAGGGCGCCAAATCCTGCGAGGAAGAATCCTGTGCCAAGCTCGAGCGAGACCCAGGAGAAGACGACGCCTACGGCCATGCACAACGCCGTCAGAAAGAGCACCGGTCGCCCGGAGGTCCAGAGCATCCGCATGCGCTGGGAAATGGTCGCGGCGAATTGCCGCAAGGACTGCCTGCGGATGCCACTGTCTTGCCGCACAAGCAGCATGACAAGACGGCAGAACCAGCCAAGCCCTCTACTGCGTCCGTCGGAAGAACTCACAGCAAGGCCCTTCTCATTGTTCACAGTCGTTGTCCGCCAGTATGCAGACATCGAAACGACATTCCAATGCGGGTTTATGCGCTGAATAGCTAAGGGAAACTACCGAGAAGAACGCTGGTGAACTCGGCGGCCGGCCGAGCGCGAGTGTGTATAGAATCGGGCTATTGCAGGGAGAGCACACATGGCGGTCAATAAGGAGGTTCGACATGCCGTTTTGTTCGGACGCTGTCCGAGCGTATGCCGAGAAATCAAAGCGTCGCGAAGGGACCGGCGTAGAAGGACCGGACCGCACAGCGCGTCCGAGACAGGACGCATGGCTTCCGCGGACGAGGGAGTTGGACTGAAGCGCAGGACATCCACATGAGCAGTGAAAAGGACCTCGATCGATTGTGTCACCTTTACGGGATTCCCGATGAATACGTCGACATCCGGGGGGAAAGACACCGGGTCACGGACAGGACGCGGCGGGCCTTCCTCGCTGCGATGGGCGTGGAGGCCCGTGATCCGGCTGCGACCAGCCTGAGCCTGACAGCGGCGGAGGACCGGCCCTGGCGCGAGGCGCTGCCACCGGTGATCGTCGTGGCGGAGAGAGCAGAGCACGTGCGGTTTCCTCTGGTAATGCGCGAGGATGGGGGCAGTCCCGCGCTGCGTTGGGCCATCATCGCCGAAGGTGGCGAGCACCGAGAAGGTCAGTGTCGTCTCTCGGACCTCCCCGCACAGGAGCGACGGCAGGTCGACGGCGTGACCTACTTGCGGTATGAGATGGTTCTACCGAACCCCGCTGTCTCCGGATACCATCGCCTCGAGATCCCCGAGCTCCCCGCCGCCGAAGGCCCTCCGGCCGTCGCGTCCCTGATCGTCACCCCCCGTTGCTGCTACCTGCCGGATGCCCTTCAGGCAGACGCCCGGTCCTGGGGGGTCATCACCCAGCTGCATGCGGTCCGCTCCCGCCGCAATTGGGGCATCGGCGATTTCACGGACCTCACCCGCCTCATCGAGCGTGCGGCGGAGGCTGGCGCCGGCACCCTCGGCCTCACGCCGCTGCACAGCCTGTTCCCAGACGAGCCCCAGCGCTGCGATCCCTACGCCCCCTCCAGTCGACTCTTCCTGAACCTGCTGCATCTGGATGTCGCAGCGATCCCAGAGTACGGAGAGTGCGAGGAGGCGCGGCGCCTCGTCGAAGGGGAGATGTTCCAGGCCCGCCTGCGGGCCCTGCGCGCAGCCGAGCTGGTGGACTATCCGGCGGTGGCACAGACCAAGGGGGACGTCTTGGAGCGACTGTACCGCCATTTTCGAAGCGAGCACCTCCGGAAAGGGACCGAGCGCGGCCGGGCATTCCGGTCCTTTCAGGCGTGGCAGGGCGAGTCACTGCGGCGGTTCTGCCTCTTCCATGCCCTGCGGGAGCATCTGGTCGGCGAAGGCGGTCGTCCCATCCCCTCGACCGACTGGCCGAGCGAATTCCGGGATCCCGAATCTCCCTCGGTCGCCCGGTTCGCCGCAGACCACGAGGAGCGGATCGATTTCTTCGGCTATTTCCAGTGGCAGGGCAGCCAACAGCTCCAAGGGGTCGGCAAGCGGTCCTGGGAGCTGGGACTGACCGTGGGCCTCTACCAGGACCTCGCAGCCGGGGTGACACCGGACGGGGCGGACGCCTGGGCCGACGGCGCGGTCTACGCCCGCAACGTCCAGGTCGGCGCCCCGCCGGACGACTTCAGTCCGACCGGCCAGTCCTGGGGGCTGTTGCCTTTGAACCCGGTCCGCCTGCGCGAGGCCGCCTATGCCCCGTTCATCGCCTGCCTGCGCCAGAACATGCGGAACGCGGGTGCCCTTCGTATCGACCACGTCATAGGTCTGCAGCGTCTCTACTGGATACCCGAGGGGATGGACGCCTCGGAGGGAGGCTATGTCGCCTACCCCTTGGAGGAGATGCTCGGCATCCTGGCCCTGGAGAGCCAGCGTAACCGATGCCTTGTGGTCGGCGAAGACCTGGGCACGGTCCCGCCCGGGTTGCGGGAGGCACTCGAGGGCCGCGGCATTCTCTGCTCCCGGGTGCTTTACTTCGAGCGGGAGGAGAGCGGCGGTTTCGCCCCTCCCGCCAGCTACGAGCCCCTGGCCGTCGCGTCCATCGGCACCCATGATCTGCCACCCCTCGAGGCCTTCTGGGAGGGGACGGACCTGGAGACCCGCCGGACTCTCGGACTCTACGCGAATGAGGCGCAATACCAGGAGGCGGTGATAAGACGGGCCACCGACCGCAGCCATTTGCTGCTCGCCCTCCAGCGTGAGGGTCTATTGCCGGGGGATACAGGCGCCGATCCGGTCGCCCTCGCGGAGCTGCCCCCGGCGCTGGTCCGCGCGGTCCACCTGTACCTGGCCCGCAGCCCCTCCCAGCTCATGCTCGTGCAGCTCGAGGACGCCTTCGGTCAGAGCGAGCAGGTCAATCTCCCGGGCAGCCGGGATGCCTACCCGAATTGGCAGCGGCGCCTACCCCTGGATCTGGAGGAGTGGGGAGACCAGGCGCCGCTCGGCGAGCTCCTGGCCGCCGTTTGCCAGGAGCGCGGACCGGCCGTGCATGCGCCGCCGGTCCCGCCCTCCGGGGATGAATCCTTTGCCCCCGCGCGGGCCGAGATTCCCCGGGCAACCTACCGGCTGCAGCTGCACGCGGGCTTCACCTTCGCGGACGCGGCCGCCGTCGTCCCCTATCTGTCCCGCCTGGGGATCAGCCACTGTTATCTCTCCCCGTATCTCAAGGCCCGCCCGGGAAGCACCCACGGCTACGACGTGGTCGCCCACGACCAGCTGAATCCGGAGCTCGGAACGTGGGAGGATTTCGAGGACTTGTGCGAGACCCTCGCGGCCCACGGAATGGGGCAGATGATGGACCTGGTCCCCAATCATGTGGGTGTGATGGGGCGGGAGAACGAGAAGTGGCTCGACGTGTTGGAGAACGGCCCCGCCTCCCGCTTCAGTGCCTTCTTCGATATCGACTGGTCGCCCCTCAAGCGGGAGCTGCAAGGCAAGGTCCTGCTGCCGGTGCTCGGCGACCACTACGGGAACCTGCTCGATCGGGGTGAGCTAAGACTCGCCTACGACAACGGGTCCTTCTTTGTCGCCTACTACGAGCACCAATTCCCGGTGGATCCGCGGGAGTACCCCCGCATTCTGGGCCCGGGCCTGGAGCGACTCGAGGAGCGGATCGCCGACACCCCCCTGGTTGCCCGCTTCGAAAGCCTGGTGAGCGCGTTCGGGAATCTGCCGCCGGGCAGCGAGACCTCAGACAAGGCTGTCACCGAGCGGCGGCGCGACAAGGAGCTCCACAAGCAGCGCCTCGAGGCCCTGCGCGTGGAGAGTCCGGACCTCGACTGGTACGTCCACGAGTGCCTGCGGGAGTACAACGGCAACGACCAATACCCGGCGGACACCGGCCGGCTGCACGACCTGCTCGAGGCCCAGGCCTATCGTCTCGCCTACTGGCGGGTAGCGGCCGACGAGATCAACTTTCGGCGTTTCTTCGACATCAACGACCTCGCCGCACTCCGGATGGAGGATCCGGAGGCCTTCGACGCGGTGCACCGCCTCCCCTTCGAGCTGGTCGGTGCGGGCAAGGTGCAGGGTCTTCGGATCGACCACCCCGACGGGCTCTATAACCCGGCCGAGTACTTCTACCGAATCCAGGCCCACGTAACAGCCGGTAACGGCGCGGCGGACGAGCCCCCAGTGCGGCGGCCGCTGTACCTGGTGGCGGAGAAGATCCTCGTGGGCGACGAGCAGCTGCCCCGCCAATGGCCGGTGCACGGCACCACCGGATACGACTTTGCGGCCCTCGCGGACGGCCTTCTGGTGGACAGCGGGAACGCGGAGGCCATGACGGAGGTTTACGAGTCCTTCGCGCCCGGCATTCCTCCCCTGGCCGAGCAGGTCTACCGGTCCAAGAAACAGGTGATGCGCAACCTCCTCTCGAGCGAGCTCCATGTGCTCGCCACAGAGCTCTCACGCATCGCCGAGACCGACCCGCACACCCGTGATTACACCCTGGAGGGGCTGCGCAATGCCTTGACCGAGATCGTGGCCTGCTTCCCTGTCTACCGCAGCTATGCCGACCCGGAAGGGGTCTCGTCGCGCGATCAGGCCAACATCAACAGGGCTGTTGCAGAGGCCAAGCGGCGCAGCAACGCGGTGGACCTGACCGTGTTCGACTTCGTGCGCGAGGTGCTCATCGAGCGGGCGAGCCAAGGCAAGAGCCAGGCCTATCGGGACCGGGTCCTGCGCTTCGCCATGAAGTTCCAGCAATACACCAGCCCGGTGATGGCGAAAGGCCTGGAGGACACCGCCTATTACCGGTATCACCGTCTGGTGTCCCTCAACGAGGTGGGTGGCGCACCCGAGCGCTTCGGCCTCTCCATCGATGCCTTTCACCGGGCGAACCAACGCCGCGCCCTGGCCTGGCCCCATACCCTGCTGGCCACCTCCACCCACGACAGCAAACGCTCGGAAGACGTGCGCGCCCGGCTGCACGCCCTCTCCGAGCTGCCAGAGGAGTGGCAGGCGCGGGTCCAGCGCTGGACCGTCATCAACCGCCGGTTCAAGCGCGACCTCGACGGCCGGATTCTGCCGGACCCGAACACGGAGTACCTGCTCTACCAGACCCTGCTGGGGGCCTGGCCCCTGGAAGACGCGGAGGGCGAAACCCTGGGCCGTTTTCCGGAGCGCATCCGGGCCTATATGGCAAAGGCCATCAAAGAGGCGAAGGTACATACCTCCTGGATCAACCCAAATGAGGAGTATGAGGCCGCCGTTGCCTGGTTCGTAGACGCCCTGCTCGACCCCGCCCGCAACGGCTACTTCATGGCGGATTTTCTCCCGTTCCAGCGTCGTGTCGCCCGCGTCGGGTTGTTCAACAGCCTGTCCCTCACGCTCCTGCGATTCACCGTGCCCGGAGTCCCGGACACCTACCAGGGCACAGAGCTCTGGGACCTCAGCCTGGTGGACCCCGATAATCGCCGACCGGTGGACTTCGCCCTTCGCGCATCCCTCCTGGAGGACCTCGAGCGGCGATTCAGCCTGGGCGAGGGACTTGGAGAACGGGTGGGCGAGCTGCTGGAGACCTTGCCCGACGGACGTGCCAAGCTCTATCTGATCTGGCGCTGCCTCGGCCTGCGCCGGGAGCACCCCGACCTGTTCAAGGCCGGGGAGTACCTGCCGCTCGCGGTACGGGGGGAGGGAGAGCAGCGGCTCTGCGCCTTCGCCCGCCGCACGGAGAGGCAGACTCTCATCGCCGTCGCCCCGCGTCTGCTCGCGGACCTCTGCGAGGATGGGTCCCCCTTCGATGCCCCTCTGTGGCAGGACACGATGATCGAGGTGCCGGTCCCGGAGCTTCGCAACCTGCTCACGGGGGAGCGCCTGACCGCCCCCGCCGAATCCGGAGGCTACCTGCTCTCCGCCACGGCGGTGCTGCAGCGCTTCCCGACGGGTCTGCTCCTGGCAGAAGGCCCTACCCGTGCCTAAGGACCCAGCCGCAGGCATCCTCCAGCTGATCGCGGGCAGGTCCCCCGCCTGTTTCCTCGACTACGACGGCACCTTGACCCCGATCGCAGCGCGTCCGGAGGACGCCAGACTCACGGTCGAGATGCGGGCAACGTTGGCGCGCGCCGCGCGCCACTTCCCTCTGGCCGTCATCAGCGGGCGGGACCTGGAGGATCTGCGCCGCCTCGTCGGCCTTCCCCATCTGATCTACGCCGGAAGCCACGGTTTCGAGATCGCCGGACCCGGGCTATGCTTCGAGGCGCCGGGTGGCACGGATGCCCTCCGCCCGCTCGCGGAGGCATCGGATGAGCTCGCCGGGCAGGTCGAGGGGGTACCTGGAGCGCAAGCGGTTCGCCGTTGCCGTGCATCTCCGGCAGGCTCCTGCGGAAGCTCTTGCAGGGGTGGAAGCGGCTGTCGATCAGGTCCTTACCCGCCACCCGCAGCTGCGCAAGACCGGGGGCAAGCAGGTCTTTGAGCTTCGGCCCGCCATTGACTGGGACAAGGGCCGTGCGGTCCACTGGCTCATCGGGCGGCTCGGGCTCGACCGGTCGGATGTGGTCCCCGTCTATGTCGGAGACGACGACACCGACGAGGACGCCTTTCGCACGCTGCGCGGGCAAGGTCTCGGCATCCTGGTCGCGGAGACGCTCCGCCCCACCCTGGCCACCGCCCGGCTGATCAATCCCGACCAGCTCCGCCGGCTGCTTTGGCTGCTAGGCGACCAAGCGGAAGGCGGGACATTGCCTAGCTAGCGGATGCCGAGCCCCTTCGCCCGGCCGCGCTGGCGCTGCTGGCGGCGATGCTTGGTGCACGTTATCAGTCCGCGGATCTGCCGCCCTCGCTGAGGCGACGGCGGGAGCCACAGTCGCCCAGGCTCGTCGCGGATACCTTGACTCGCCGACGGAGTCGGTCTGGCACCTGAAGACGGTCCAACAGGTCCGCGACCACGTCGAGCAGAGCATCGGGAGCAATCATTGGGATCTCGACGGCACCACGGACAAGCGAGGCCGCCCGTACACCCTGATCTGTACCCAGAACCAGGCGAGCTATGAGCCGCGGGTCCGCCAGCGCGAGAAGGACCTCGGCGATCCCCGGCGACTGCT
>Ga0315556_1001652_pt1 | contig 13268 bp, 11 predicted proteins | sample SalMarSW160310MG_FD_202112 | JGI IMG/M metagenome (GOLD analysis project Ga0315556, IMG submission 202112) | Salt marsh sediment microbial communities from the Plum Island Ecosystem LTER, Massachusetts, United States - Salt Marsh Sediment SW1603-10 ...
CACGAGCAGGAACGGCGACGCGCCGAGCCAGGCGCGCGCCTGCGCGATTCCCCCGGCAGTCTCGAGCGGCTCGGCCTCGCGTGAATACTCGATCGCGAGCCCGAACGCGGCGCCATCGCCGATGCGGGCCACGATGAGGTCCGCGAAGTGCGAAACGTTGATCACGATCTCTCGGAATCCCGCTGCGGCGAGCCGCTCGAGGTGCCAGGCGAGCAGGGGCTTGCCGCCGACCTCGAGCAGCGGCTTGGGCAGCCGGTCGGTCACGGGACGCAGGCGCTCGCCGCGCCCGGCCGCGAGGATCATCGCCCTCATGCGGCCTTCCCGGCGGTATCGTCCAGCAGCCGCGCCAGCGGGGCGAGCGCCGCGTAGCGTCCTGCCACGGTGCGCGCATAGCCGACGAAGCGCGGCGTGTCGGCGAGATATTTCGGCTTGCCGTCCCGGTAGGTCAGGCGCGCGAAGATGCCGAGCACCTTGAGGTGGCGCTGCAGCCCCATCCATTCGAAACCTCGGTAGAACTCCGCGAAATCGGAGGCCACGGGCAGGCGCACCTTCTGCGCCGCGTCCCAGTAGCGCGCGCACCAATCGAGCACGCGCTTTTCGTCCCAACTGACGAAGGCGTCGCGCAGGAGCGAGGCGATGTCGTAGCTGATCGGCCCGATCACCGCGTCCTGGAAGTCGAGCACGCCGGGATTCGGCTCGCACAGCATCAGGTTTCGCGGCATGTAGTCGCGGTGCACGTAGACCGGCGCTTGCGCCAGGGCGCTCGCCGCGAGCTGCCCGAACGCGCTCTCGAGCACCGCGTGCTGCGCAGCCGAAAGCGACAGGCCGAGGTGGCGCCCGAGGTACCACTCGGGAAACAGCGACATTTCCCTTCGCAGCAGCGCGTCGTCGTAAGGCGGCAGCTCGCCGGCGCGGGTGGCGAGCTGCCAGCGGATGAGCGTGTCGATGGCATCCCGGAACAGCGGGTCCGGGTCCTGTTCGTCGAGGGCGTCCAGGTAGGTCGTGCGGCCGAGGTCGGAAAGCAGGAGGAAGCCCTGGGCGAGATCCTGCGCATGGACCTGGGGCGCGTTCACGCCTGCCTCGCGCAGCAGCCTCGCGGCGTGCACGAACGGTCGGCAATCCTCCTTGTCGGGCGGCGCATCCATCGCAATGAAGCTGCGGCCATCCGACAGCTCGGCGCGGAAGTAGCGCCGAAAGCTCGCGTCCTCGGACGCAGGCGCGAGGGCGAATGCGGAGCCCGGGAGCTGCGCTGCGAGCCAGCGCTCGAGCGCGTCGAGGCGTACGTCCACGAGTTCCGTTGCGAATTCCGCCGAATTGTGAGATTTTACCATCCAAGAATCACCCCTTCCCCTTCCGCCTATGCAGCACCGCTTCGCGCGGAAGCGGGCCGTTACCGCCGCCCGCTTCGCGACGCTGCTCATCATCCTTTGGGTTGCCCCCGGCGCGAGGGCGGATGCAGGCACACAGGCGCCGCAGGTCAAGCGCGAAGGTCCGACCACCATCGATGCGCAGAGCATTCAGGGCGTCTCCGAGCTCGAGCTGGTCGCGCACGGCAACGTCGAATTGCGCCGCGGCGACACCAGCATTTTCAGCGACTACCTGAAGTACAACCGGGAATACGGTCGGGTCGAGGCGCACGGCGGCGTGCGGATGCAGCGCGGCGGCGACCGCTTCTTCGGCCCGCGGCTGAGCTACGACACCCGTGTCGATACCGGCGTGCTCGAGCATCCGACCTTCGTCATCGAGCGCCGGCAGATCTCGCGCGGGACCGCGGACCGGATCGAGTTCCTCGGCAAGGACCATCTGCGGATGGACAACGCGACCTACACGACCTGCCCGGCGGACAGGGAGGACTGGAAGCTCGTGGTCGGCAAGCTGGACCTCGATTTCAACACGGAAGAGGGGCACGCACGGAACGCGAAGCTGAGATTCCTCGGCACCACGATCGCGGCGCTGCCTTACGCTTCCTTCCCGCTCGAGAACTCCCGCAAGTCGGGCTTCCTGACGCCGTACTACGCGCAGAACACGCGGCGCGGACTGGAGTTCGGCGTGCCGGTCTACTGGAACATCGCGCCCGAGCAGGACGCGACGTTCACGCCCGTCTACATGTCCAAGCGAGGCGTCCAGCTGAAGACGGACTATCGCTACATCAACCACAAGTACAGCGGCGAGCTGAAGCTGGAGTACCTGCCAGACGACCAGGCTTACGGCGCGTCGCGAACCGGCATATCGCTTCAGCACCAGCAGCAGTTCACGCCTCAGCTGCACGGCAACCTCGACCTGAACCGGGTCTCCGACGACAGCTACTTCGTCGACCTGTCGTCGCAGGTGCGGCAGGTATCGGTCACCAACCTGCAGGGCGAGGGCGATCTGACCTACGGCGGCTCGCTCGCGGGATGGGGCTACGGCGCGACCGCCAGGATTCAGCGCTTCCAGACGCTGCAGGACCCGCTGGCGCCGATCGTGCCGCCCTACGACCGGGTCCCGCAGCTCCTGTTTTCGACCGGCCGCAACGACATCGGCGAGTTCGCCGATCTGAACATTCCGGCCGAATATGTGCGCTTCAGCCATCCGACCCTTGTGGAAGGCTCGCGTTTCTCGCTCAATCCCACCATCGCGGCGCCGTTGCTTGCGCCCGGGTGGTTCCTGACGCCCAAGCTGGGGCTGCACTACGCCACGTATGCCCTCAACCGCACCAACCCCACGCAACCCGACAACCAAACGGTGTCGATTCCCTGGATGAGCCTGGACGGCGGCCTCGTGTTCGACCGGCCGGTACACTGGTTCGGCGCGAACCTGACGCAGACTTTCGAGCCGCGGGTGTTCTATGTGCGCGTTCCCTATCGCGACCAGAGCCAGATTCCGTTGTTTGACACGGCGCTGGCCGATTTCAACTACGCCCAGATCTTCAGCGAAAACCGCTTTACCGGCGGCGATCGGTTCGGCGACGCGAACGAGGTCACGCTGGCGGCGACTTCGCGCCTGCTGACCCCAACGGGGCAGGAGATGCTGCGTGCCACCATCGGGCAGCGGTTGTACTTCAGCGACGAACGCGTCGCGCTGACGGCCGATTCGCAGCTGCGCACCTACGGCCATTCCGACGTGCTTGCCTCGGTCGGCGGTCATTTCACGGATGCCTGGACGTTCGACGCGACGACGCAATACGACCCGCGCGATCACGTGACGCAGCGCTACAGCGCGTCGGTGCGTTACTCGCCGGAAATCGCGAAAGTCCTGAATCTCAGCTACCGCTTCAACCGCGACCCGAGCAACCCTCTGCGGCAAATGGATCTTTCCGGCCAGTGGCCTGTCAAACCCGGGTGGTATGCGGTCGGACGGTACAACTACTCCTTTCTCGACAGTCGGCTGCTGGAAGGCACGGGCGGAATCGAGTACAACGCGGGGTGCTGGGTGTTCCGCGCGGTGTTCCAGCGCCTGCAGGCGGCCTCCCAGGTGGCCTCGACAGGCTTCTTCTTTCAACTCGAACTCAATGGACTCGGGGGCATCGGCACGGATGAAGCAATCAGCATACTCAAGCGCAGCGTGCCGGGATACGCGGTCACTAACCCGCGCGACCAGAGCCTCGTTCCGCCAAGCCTGCAACAGCGGTTGCCGTTCGAGCAGATTTTCTAGAGGCCCGGAATGCGCAGCCTGATCGCCGCACTGGTGCTTTGCTTCGCCTTCGCGCCCGGCGCGTTCGCTCAAGCCATGTCGCTGGTGGACCGCGTCGTCGCGGTGGTCAACAAGGATGCGATCACCCTTTCCGAGCTGAATGATCAGGTGGCCGCGGCCGAGCGTCAGCTGCGCCGCCAGGGCACGCCGCTGCCGGACCACGCCACGCTCGAGCGGCAGGTGCTCGAGCGCCTGATCCTCGTCAAGGCGCAGCTGCAGCTCGCGAACGACCTCGGCATCAAGGTGGAGGACGTCCAGCTCGACCGCGCGGTCCAGCGCATCGCGGACAACAACGGCATGTCCCTCGCGGATTTCCGAAAGGCGCTCGAGAGCGGCGGGGTGTCGTTCGACAAGTTCCGCAAAGAGGTGCGCGAACAGATCATCCTGACCCGGCTGCGCGAGCGCGAGGTGGACAGCAAGATCCACGTGAGCGACAGCGAAATCGACATGTACCTGGAGCAGAACAAGGACACGTTGCAGCAGCAGACCGAATACAACGTGGCCCACATCCTGGTGCGGCTGCCCGATCAGGCCAGCCCCGAGCGCATCGAGGCGGCCCGCGCGAGGGCGGAGAAGGCGCGCGCCGAGGCGCTCGCCGGGGCCGATTTCGCCAAGCTCGCCGCGACCTACTCCGATGGGCCGGACGCGCTCAAGGGCGGCGAGCTGGGCTGGCGCTCGACGGCCAGGCTGCCGGACCTGTTCACGGCGGCGCTCAAGACCATGCAGGTGAACGGCATCAGCCCGGTGCTGCGCAGTCCGGCCGGGTTTCATATCCTCAAGCTGCTCGGCCGGCGCGAGGCCGGGGGTGCGGCGGGGCCGCCGGTCAAGCAGACCCACGTGCGCCAGATCCTGATCCGGACCAACCAGGCGGTTTCGGACGCGGACGCCAAGCGCACGCTGGAGAATCTGCGCGAGCGCATCGTGCGTGGCGGTGCGGATTTCGCCGAGCTGGCGCGCGTGCACTCCGAGGATGGCAGCGCGGCGCGCGGCGGCGACCTGGGCTGGCTCTATCCGGGCGATACGGCTCCCGACTTCGAGCGCGCGATGGACGCGCTCAAGCCCGGCGAGATCAGCCAGCCGGTCAAGACGCAGTTCGGCTGGCATCTGATCCAGGTGCTCGGGCGCCGCACGGCCGGGATGACTCCCGAGCGCATGCGCCTGCAGGCCCGGGAGGCGCTGCGCGAGCGCAAGTCCGACGAGGCCTACCAGGAGTGGCTGCGCAAGCTGCGCGACGAAACCTACGTCGAGATTCATCTTGGGGACCAGTGACCATGGCCGCCCGACGGCCGGTGATCGCGCTCACGTCGGGTGAGCCGGCGGGCATCGGCCCGGAGCTGTGCGCGAGTCTGGCGCGGCAGCCGTTGCCGGCGCGCGTGGTGGTGCTGGGCGACGAGGGACTGCTCGCCGCGCGCGGGGCCGCGCCCGGCAGCATTCAGATCGAGCACGTGCCGCTCGCGGCACCCTCGGTCGCGGGCCGGCTCGATCCTGCGAACGGGCGCTACGTCCTCGCCTTGCTCGACCGCGCGGCCGACGGCTGCCTGTCAGGCGAATTCGATGCGATGGTCACGGCGCCGGTGCACAAGGGCGTGATCAACGACGCCGGGTTCGCGTTCACCGGCCACACCGAGTACCTTGCTGCGCGCGCCGGGGCGGCGCACGTCGTCATGATGCTGGTCGGAGGCGGACTCCGCGTCGCGCTCGCGACCACCCACCTGGCGCTGGCGGACGTCGCCCGCGCCATCACGCGCCAGAGCCTGACCGCGACGCTGCGCGTCCTCGACCGCGACCTGCGGCAGCGCTTCCGGGTCGAGCACCCGCGCATCCTGGTCGCCGGGCTCAATCCGCACAGCGGCGAGGGAGGCCATCTGGGACGCGAGGAGATCGATGTGATCGAGCCCGTCTTGCGCGCGGCGAGCGCGGAAGGGATCGCGGTCGAGGGCCCGATTCCTGCCGACACGCTGTTCGTGCCGGAGCGCCTCAAGCGCGCCGACTGCGTGCTCGCGATGTACCACGACCAGGGGCTGCCGGTGCTGAAATACGCGAGCTTCGGCAAGGGCGTGAACGTGACCCTCGGGCTGCCGTTCGTGCGCACTTCGGTCGACCACGGTACCGCGCTCGACCTGGCCGGCAGCGGCCGCGCCGATCCGGGCAGCCTGCTCGAGGCGCTCCAACTTGCGATCAAGCTCGCACCGGCCGCGTAAGCGTTTCGGGCAGCACTTTCTGCACGACCGGCGGGTGCTGGAGCGGATCGTCGGCGCGATCGCGCCCGCGGCGGACGACGTGCTGGTCGAAATCGGGCCCGGCGAGGGCGCGCTGACCCGGGTACTGCTCGATCGTGTGGACCGGCTCGTGGCGATCGAAATCGACCGCGATCTCGCCGCGCGGCTACAGGCGGAATTCCCCCCCGACCGGCTGACCGTACACTGCGCAGATGCGCTGCGGTTCGATTTCGCCGCGCTTCCCTCGGGCGTGCGCCTGCTCGGAAACCTGCCCTACAACGTCTCCACCCCGCTGTTGTTTCACCTCGCGGGCTACGTGGAGCGGGTGCGTGACATGCACTTCATGCTTCAGCGCGAAGTCGTCGAGCGGATGGTGGCCACACACTCGACACCGGCCTACGGCCGGCTGTCGGTGGCGCTGCAGACGCGGTTCCGGATGGAAAAGTTGTTCAACGTTCCGGCAAGCGCCTTCCGTCCCCCGCCCAAGGTCGAGTCGGCGGTCGTGCGGCTGCTTCCGCTCGCGCCGCAGGAGCGGCCGGAGATGGACTGGGACGTCTTTTCCCGCACCCTCGCGGGCGCCTTCTCCGCCCGCAGGAAGAGGCTCTCCAACGCGCTGCCGCTCGCGGCGGCGGATCTCGAGGCGCTCGGCATTGACCCGGGCCTGCGGCCCGAGAATCTCTCGCCGCAGGACTACGTGCGCATCGCGCAGCGGCTCACTTGCGCTTCTCGATGAACTCGATCTTGTAGCCGTCGGGGTCCTCGACGAAGGCGATCACGGTCGTGCCCCCCTTTACGGGGCCCGGCTCGCGCGTCACCTTGCCGCCCTTGGCGCGAACCGCCTCGCAGGTGCCGCGGATGTCGTCGACCTCGATCGCGACGTGCCCATAGGCGCTGCCCAGGTCGTAGTGGTCCACGCCGTGGTTGTAGGTCAGCTCCAGCACCGCGGTCTTGTCCTCGGTATCGTAGCCTACGAAGGCGAGCGAATATTTCTGCTCGGGCCGGTCGGTGCTGCGCAGCAGCTTCATGCCGAGCACTTCGGTATAGAAGCGGACCGAGCGGTCCATGTCTCCGACCCGCAGCATGGTGTGCAGAAGTCTCATTCTGGCTCCCGGAATTGTGGCAAAGACGCGCCCGCGAGCTCGAGCCGCTCGCGCGCGTCGCGCCATTCAGGATACAACGAGCCGAGCAGATTCCAGAAGCGTTTCGAATGATTGAGTTCGACCAGATGCGCCACCTCGTGCGCCACGACGTAATCGGCGAGCGTCGGCTCCAGATGCACCAGCCGCCAGTTGAGCCGGATGGATCCGCCCTCGGTGCAGACTCCCCATTGGTGGCGCGCGCGCGACAGCGCGACCGGCGGCGGGGCGAGGCCGAGCCGGGCCGCATAGTGGGCGGCGCGCGGGGCGAGGGCGGTCAAGGCTTGCCGCTTGAGCCATTCGACGAGCAGCCTGAGCACGAGCCCGGCGCGCCGCTCGGCAGGCGCCGAGACGACGACGCGCGTGGCGCTGCGCGCCACGTTGCCATGCCCTTCGCGCACCTCGAGCGCGACCTGTTCGCCGAACAGCGGCAGCACCTCGCCGTTTGCGCCCCGGATCACGGCCGGCGGCGGCACCGCGGCCCACTCGCTCAGCCTGGCGACGATCCAGTGGTGCTTTTCGCGCAGGAACGCCTCGATCTCGCGCCAGGGGGCTCGGTGCGGGGCCCGCACCGACAGGCCCGAGGCGTCGACCGTGAGGCCGATCGTGCGACGCTTCGAGCGCGTGAACCGGTAGGTCACGATGCGCTGCTCGGGGCTGGCTTCGTCGAAGAGGCTCAGCTGCTCGGGCAAAGCGTCTTCTGCTGCTCTTCGATCCACTGTTCGGCGATCGCGTTGATGGTCTTGGCGTCGCGCCCCGCGCTGTCGATCGCCGGTCCGATGCGGACCGTGATCGTACCGGGGCGCTTGATGAAGGCGTTGCGCGGCCACACCAGTCCCGCGTTGTGCGCCACGGGCACCACCGGTGCGCCGCAGTGCTCGGCGAGCATCGCGCCGCCCGGCTGGTACTTGCGCCGCTCCCCCGGGGGGATGCGAGTCCCCTCGGGAAAGACGACCACCCAGAAACCGCGCTCGATTCGTTCCTTGCCCAGCCTCACCAGGCGGCGCAGCGCCGCCGCTCCGCGCGAGCGGTCGATCGCGATCGGGCTGGTGAGCGCGAGCCCCCAGCCGAAGAAGGGAATCCACAGCAGCTCGCGCTTGAGCAGGTAGACCTGCGGCGGGAAGATGACCTGGAAGGCCATCGTTTCCCAGGCCGACTGGTGCTTGGCGAGGATCACCGCCGGGCGCTGCGGCAGGTGCTCCCGGCCCTCGACCTGCCAGCGGATGCCGCACAGCGTGCGCGCGAGCCACACCACCATTCGCGACCAGCCGGAGATGATCCGGTTGCGCGCGATCGGCGGCAGCGGAAAGGTGGCGAGCGCGATCACGGCGTAAGGCGGCGTGATCAGCACCAGCGCCAGCGCGAACAGGCTCGAGCGCAGCAGCGTCACGGCGCGATGTGCTCGGCGAACGCCGCGAGATCGTCGAATACGAGCGTGCCCTGCGGCAGGTCTCCCGCGGCCTGCGTTTTCCTGCCCTTGCCGGTGAGCACGAGAACCGGCCTGGCGCCCGCCGCGGCGGCGGCCTGCATGTCGCGAACCGCGTCGCCGACCATGTACGCCTCGTCCAGCGGCACGTTGAAGCGGCGCGCGATCTCGAGCAGCATTCCCGGCCTGGGCTTGCGGCATTCGCAGTCGGAATCGGCCGCGTGGGGGCAGAAGAAGATCGCGTCGATGCGGCCGCCCGCCTGGGCCGCGGCGCGGTGCATGGCGTTGTGGATCGCGTTGAGCGTCGTCATGTCGAACAGCCCGCGCGCGATCCCGGACTGGTTCGTGGCGACCACGATACGGTAGCCCGCCTGGGTGAGGCGCGCGATCGCCTCCATGCTGCCCTTGATCGGCTTCCATTCCTCGGGCGACTTGATGTACTGGTCGCTGTCGTGGTTGATCGTGCCGTCGCGATCGAGAATCACGAATTTCACTTCGCGAGCCTCGATATGTCGGCGACATGGTTCATCGCGCTATCCAGTTGCATGAGCAGCAGCAGCCTGTTGTTGCGAAGCTGCGAGTCTTCGACGTTGACCATGACGCGGTCGAAGAAGTCGTCGACAGGCGCCTTGAGGGCGGCCAACAAGCAAAGTGCGTCGGTAAATTTCTCGTGCTCGAGTTTGGACTGCGCGTCGGCGTCAACCTTTTGGAAGGCGTCGTAGAGCGCCCGCTCCGCCGGCTCGACGAGCCGGGACTCGGAAAAGAGGTCTGCCGTCGCCGGCGGCGACTTATGCAGGATATTGCGTATCCGCTTGTTTGCTGCCGCGAGACTCTCGGCTTCGGGCAACGCCTCAAATGCCTTGACTGCCTCGAGCTGCTGCGGCGCCAGCCGAATCTCGGGGTGACGACGGCTGAGTACGGCCTCGACCTGCAGCGTCGAGAATCCCTGGTCTTTGAGGTAGCCGAAGAAGCGCTCAAAGATGAAAGTCTCGAGGTTCGCTTGCGCGTTCCGTTCCTGCGCACCGAATACGTCGAATGCGCCTCTCAGCAGCCGATCCAGCGCGAGGGGAAGCCGGTTCTCGACGACGATCCTGAGGATTCCCAGAGCGGCTCTGCGCAGACCGTAGGGATCCTTCTCCCCGGTCGGCTGCTCGCCGATGCCGAACAGGCCGGCCAGCGAGCACAGCTTGTCCGCGAGCGCGACCGCAGCGGCGATCGGGCCCTGCGGCAGCCGGTCGCCGGCGAAGCGGGGAAGGTAGTGCGCCTCGATCGCGTCGCCGACTTCGGCGGGCTCGCCGTCGTGGCGTGCGTAGTAGCGTCCCATGACGCCCTGCAGCTCGGGAAACTCGCCGACCATGCCGGTGAGAAGGTCCGCCTTGCACAGCCACGCCGCGCGCTCGGCGAGCGCCGCGTCGGCGCCGAGCTCGCGCGCGATGCGGCCCGCGAGCAGCTGGATCCGCTCGACGCGCTCGAGCTGGCTGCCCAGCTTGTTGTGCCAGACGACCTGGGCGAGCCGCGGCACGCGCGCCTCCAGGCGCGACTTGCGGTCCTGGTCGTAGAAGAAGCGCGCGTCCTCCAGCCGCGGCCTCACCACCCGCTCGTTGCCGTCGATGATGTGGCGCGGGTCGTCGACCCGCATGTTGGAGACGATGAGGAACTTCGGCTGCAGCCTGCCGCTTTCGTCGAAGAGCGGGAAGTACTTCTGGTTCTGCTGCATGGTAAGGATCAGGCACTCCTGCGGCACTTCCAGGTACGCGGGATCGAAGCTCCCCACGTAGACGCTGGGATGCTCGACCAGCGCCGTAACCTCGTCGAGCAGGTCGGCGAACTCGCCCAGCCTCGCTTTCAGCTCTCCGGCCTGCGTCCCGAGCTGACGCTCGATCTCCGCCCGTCTCACGGCGAAGTCGGCGATCACCATGCCGTCGTCGCGCAACCGTGCCTCGTACTCGTCCGCGCTCTTGAGCGCGATCGGGCCAACGGCCATGAAGCGGTGGCCGCGCGTGGTGCCGCTCGCCGATACGCCGAGCACCGTGCCCGGCACGACGCGCGCGCCGTGCATCATCACCAGGCCGTGCACCGGCCGCACGAACTGCGCTTCGCCGTCGCCCCAGCGCATCGTCTTCGCCACGGGGAGCTTGCCGAGCGCCTGTTCGACGACCAGCGCGAGGACCGCATCGAGTTCCGCGCCGGGAAGAGTGAAATTCGCGACTACGATTTCGCCTTTCGCCGTCTGGCGCCGTTCCAGGGACTCGGGTGCAAGCTTGTGCTTTCTTGCAAAGCCCTCGACTGCTTTCGGGTTCGAACTTGGCGGGCCTTCTACGGAGTGATCGGAGTCGGGCGCCTTGGCGCGTACTCCGGACACAAGCACGGCGAGTCTTCTGGGGGTCGCGAACCTACGAAATTCTGGCTTGGGGTCCGTCAGTCGATACTTGACGATGTCCGATACCACCTGATCGGCGAAGGCATCGGCGAGCCTGCGCAGCGACTTGGGCGGCAGCTCTTCGGTCAGAAGCTCGACGAGAAGGCTCGCCTGCATCAGGAACCGCCCTTCGCCATCGGAAACCCGAGCCGCTCGCGCGATTCGTAGTAGGCCTGCGCGACGGCGCGGGCGAGCGCGCGCACGCGGCCGATGTAGGCGGCTCGCTCGGTGACCGAGATGGCGCCGCGCGCATCGAGCAGGTTGAAGGCATGCGAGCACTTCATGACCATCTCGTAGGCGGGCAACACGCACTGCGCCTCGATCAGGCGCTTCGCCTCTGCCTCGAACTGCGAGAAGTGCCCGAACAGCATGTCGGCGTTCGAGAGCTCGAAGTTGTAGCGCGACTGCTCGACCTCGTTCTGGTGGTAGACGTCGCCGTAGCTCACGCCCGGGGTCCAGACCAGGTCGTAGATGCTTTCCTTGCCCTGCAGGTAGAGCGCGAGGCGCTCGAGGCCGTAGGTGATTTCTCCCAGCACCGGCTTGCAGGTCAGGCTGCCCACTTCCTGGAAGTAGGTGAACTGGGTGACCTCCATGCCGTCGAGCCACACTTCCCAGCCCAGCCCCCAGGCGCCCAGCGTGGGCGACTCCCAGTCGTCCTCGACGAAGCGGATGTCATGCACCTTCGGGTCGATTCCTAGCGCCTCGAGCGACTCGAGGTAGAGATCCTGGATGTTCGCCGGGGACGGTTTCAGCACGACCTGGTACTGGTAGTAGTGCTGCAGCCGGTTCGGGTTCTCGCCGTAGCGGCCGTCCTTGGGGCGGCGCGAGGGCTGCACGTAGGCTGCCTTCCAGGGTTCCGGTCCGATCGCGCGCAGGAAGGTCGCGGTATGGAAGGTTCCCGCGCCGACTTCCATGTCGTAGGGCTGCAGCAGCGCGCAGCCCTGGCGATCCCAGAACTGGTTGAGCTGAAGGATGAGTTGCTGAAAGGTGAGCATCGGAAGCCGCGGATTTTACCGGCTTCGCTTCGCGCGCGCGACGAGATAGGCCAGCGCGAGCAGCGCGAGCGCCGCCGCGAGCGCGGGCCAGTCGCCCGTGCGCGCGTACGGCGTCGTGCCGGTGTAGCCCTGCGCTTCGACTTCCAGGCTGGCGACGACGAACTCGGGCAGGCGCGCGAGCACGCGGCCGTGCGGTCCGATCGCGGCGGTGATGCCGGTATTGGTCGCGGTGAGCATCATGCGTCCGGTCTCGAGCGCGCGCAGGCGGGCGATCTCGAGGTGCTGCGCCGGCGCGAGCGAGTCTCCGAACCAGGCGACGTTGGAGACGTTCACCAGGAGGGTCGCAGCGGGAAGCGCGCCCGCGATCGCCGCGCCGTAGGCGTCTTCGTAGCAGATGTCGACCGCCACCCGCTGCCCGGCGACGGCGAGCGGCTTCTGGTCGGGCGCGCCGCGGGAAAAATCGGCGAGCGGGATAGACAGGATGCGCACGATCCAGCCGAATCCCGGGGGCACGAACTCGCCGAACGGAACCAGATGAACCTTGTTGTAGATCTGCGAAGGCGAGCTGCCCAGGCTGATCACGCTGTTGTAGTACTCGCCGGGACCCGCGCGGTAAGGCACGCCGAGCAGCATGTCGCCGCCGTTGCGCCGCGCGATGGCGGCGAGGTGCTGCAGGTACGCGGGGTCGATGCTGTCAAGGAAACGCGGCAGCGCGGTCTCGGGCAGCACGATCAGCTTGGCGCGGCTCTGCCCGGCGAGGCGGGCGTAGGTCTCGAGCGTCTTCGCGTATCGCCCCGGATCGAATTTCAGGTCTTGCGGGACGTCGCCTTGGAGCATGGCGGCCCGAAACGGCGCGCCGTACGGCGCGGTCCACTCGAGCTGGCGCAAGGCCCAGCCCGCGGCGAGCACCGCGAGCAGCGCGAAGGCGGCGCGCCAGCGCGCCCTGCCGCGCGCCATGCACCAGAGCAGCCCGGCGCAGACGAGTGTGGCGAGCGACATCGCGTACACGCCGGCGAGCGGTGCGAATCCCGCGAGAGGGGTGTCGACGCCGGCGTAGCCCGCCGAGAGCCAGGGAAAGCCGGTCAGCACCCAGCCGCGCAGCCACTCGGTGAACGTCCAGAGCGCGGGGATGACGAACACCGCGCGGATCGCCTGCGGCGCCGGAACGCGTGCCTGCAGCCAGCCGGCGAGCGCAGGATAGAGGGCGAGGACGGCGCAGAAGCCGAGGGTGGCGATCGCCGCGAGCGGCGCCGGCATGGCGCCGAAACGGTGCAGGCTGACGTAGACCCAGGATACGCCGCAGCCGAACAGTCCCAGCCCGAACAGGAACCCGGCGCGGAACGCCGCAGCGGGCCGCCGCGCCTCGATCCAAAGATGGATCAGTGCGGCGAAGCCGAGCAG
>Ga0315556_1001654_pt1 | contig 13260 bp, 10 predicted proteins | sample SalMarSW160310MG_FD_202112 | JGI IMG/M metagenome (GOLD analysis project Ga0315556, IMG submission 202112) | Salt marsh sediment microbial communities from the Plum Island Ecosystem LTER, Massachusetts, United States - Salt Marsh Sediment SW1603-10 ...
GTGGTCAATGCAGCGAACTGCGCCAAGGATGTCGCCTACCTCCTCGACCTCGCCGCCGGAGAGGACGGCGTCGAGGTCGTCGACCGCTCGGCGGAGTTTGCCCAGCTCGCCCTGCAGGGGCCTCTCGCGCAGGAGATTCTGCAGCCTCTCGCCTCGATCGACCTGGCTGCGATCCGGTACTACCGCTTCACAGGGGGCGAGGTCCTGGGTCGCCGGGCTCTGGTCGCGCGGACCGGCTACACCGGCGAGGACGGCTTCGAGCTCTACCTGACGCCCGACGATGCCCCCGCGGTGTGGCGCGCCCTGCTCGAGGCGGGGCGGCCTGTCGGTCTGATACCGGCCGGGCTCGGGGCTCGCGACACGCTCCGGCTCGAGGCGGGAATGCCGCTGTACGGCAACGACATCGATCAGACCACGACACCGCTCGAGGCGGGTCTTGGGTGGATCGTCAAGGCGGAGAAGGGAGACTTCATCGGCCGCGACGTGCTGGAGCGGCAGCTCGAGGAAGGGGTCGAGAGGCGCCTGGTCGGGTTTGAGATGGTCGACCGTGGAATTGCGCGTCACGGCTACCCGGTTGCGCTCGGCGAGGGCGCAGAACCTGTTGGGATGGTCACCTCGGGGACGCACTCGCCGACCCTCGAGCGCGCGGTGGGAATGACCTACCTCCCCGTCGAGGCCGCGGAGCCGGGGCGGGAGTTCTGGATCGAGATTCGCGGTCGGGCGGCGCGGGCGCGCGTTGTTCCGCTACCGTTTTACTCGCGTAGGAAGTCGACGTAGGTCGTGTCACGATCGCCCTCGGGAGCGACGTGTCGGGGCGGCCGTTGCAGGCGGCCGGAAAAGGGCCCACGGGCCCGTCAGCATCGAGCCCGTGGAGACCGAAGTGCCACTTCGGGGCTCCGCGGTGGGTGGGCAAGCGAAGGAGGTTGTCATGTCGGTTCCCGGTGATCTGAAGTACACCCGGTCTCACGAGTGGCTGCGCAAGGATGACGCGGAGGTCGTGGTCGGCATCACGCAGTACGCGCAGGAGCAGCTCGGCGAGGTGGTGTACGTGGAGTTGCCCGATGTCGGGCGGAACGTCGATGCGAACGAAGAGATCGGGACCCTCGAGTCGGTCAAGGCGGTGTCTGAGTTCTTCGCCCCGATCGCGGGTGAAATCGTCGCGGTCAACGAGCGACTCGCCGATGAGCCCAACCTGGTCAACGACGACCCCTTCGGCGACGGGTGGCTGGTGAGGATCTCGGCCTCCGAGGACGGTGACCTGCTCGAGCCCGAGGAGTACCAGGCCTTTCTCGAGGAGGAGAGCCACTGATGCACCCCTGGATCGGGGCCGGGCATGAGGACCGGCGGCGCATTCTGGATGAGCTCGGTCTCGGGTCCGTCGACGACCTCTTCGCGACGCTGCCGGCCGAGGTCTGCGTCGACCGGGTCGACCTGCCGGAGGCCCTCGACGAGGGCACGGTCCTGGCCGAGATGGAAGGGCTGGCGGCAGCCAACCTGGAGATGGGGGCCGGGCCGAGCTTTCTCGGCGCCGGTGTCTATCGCCACATCCAGCCGTCGGTGGTTGATGCCGTCCTGTCTCGCGCCGAGTTCTTCACCTCCTACACCCCGTACCAGCCGGAGATCAGCCAGGGCACGCTCCAGGTGGTGTACGAGTTCCAGACCCTGATCTGCCAGCTGACCGGGCTCGATGTCGCCAACGCCTCGTTGTACGACGGCGCGACGGCGATGGTCGAGGCAGTCCTCATGGCCCATCGCGTGCTGCGCGGTGCGCGCGATCGAGTGGTCCTGGCTGAGACCGTCCACCCGATCTACCGTCGTGTCCTTGCGGCCTACGCATCGTCCGCTGGGATCGAGGTCGTGACGGTGCCGGCGGGGTCTGAGGGACGGGTCGACCTCGAGCGGCTGCGCGCGGCGGCGACCGAGGCGACCTGCGCCGTCGTGGTGCAGTCGCCCGGCTTCCTCGGCGTCGTCGAGCCGCTTGCGGCGATCGCTGAGATCGCCCGCAGCGCGGGCGCGCTCTCGGTCGAGGTCGTGACCGAGGCGGTCTCGCTCGGGCTCCTGAAGGGCGGCGGCAGCTTCGGCTTCGACGTCGTGTGCGGCGAGGCGCAGTCGTTCGGTGTCGCACCCGGCTTCGGCGGACCCCACCTGGGGTTCTTCGCCTGCCAGCAGTCCCACATCCGCCAGCTCCCGGGGCGCCTGGTCGGCGAGAGCGTCGACGAGGAGGGACGGCGTGCGTTCTGCCTCACCCTGTCGACACGCGAGCAGCACATCCGCCGCGCCAAGGCGACCTCCAATATCTGCACCAACCAGGGCCTGATGGCACTCGCTGCGACGGTCTGGCTGGAGGCGATCGGAGGTACCGGGCTGGGACAGCTCGCCCGTCAGAATCTGTCCCGCGCGGAGGCCCTCAAGGCAAGGATCGCCGGCCTTGGCGGCGGGTGGCGGGTGGCCTACCCTGCGTCGCCGACCTTCAACGAGTTTCTGCTCCTGGGACCGTCCTCGGGCGAGGAGCTGGCCTCGCGGTTGGCCGCGGAAGGCGTGCTCGCCGGAGTGCCGACGCGACGCTGGGGCGGTTCCTGGCCCGACGGCCTCCTGGTGGCGGTCACCGAACGCAACTCTGCGGTCGATCTCGACGCCTTCATCGCCGCGCTCGGGAGGGTCTCATGAGGCGCCGCGCCCTGCGTGAGGAACCGCTGATCTTCGAGCGCAACCAGCTGCGCACCCTGCGCCAGGGCGTGCTGCTGCCGTCCCTTGACGTGGCCGACATCGAGCCGACAGCCGTGCTGCCGCCGGACCTCGTCCGCGACGACGTGCCGCTGTGGCCCGACCTCGGCGAGCTCGAGGTGGTCCAGCACTTCCACCGTCTCAGTCAGCTCAACTACGCGGTCGACGAGGGCCTCTACCCCCTCGGCTCGTGCACCATGAAGTACAACCCGAGGATCAACGAGCGTACCGCTCGCCTGACGGGCTTCGCCGACCTCCACCCGCTCCAGCCCGACGATCAGGTCCAGGGCGCGCTGGCGCTGATGTGGGAGCTCGAGGAGGCGCTCAAGACCCTGACCGGCATGGCCGGGGTCACCCTCCAGCCGGCCGCCGGCGCGCACGGCGAGCTCGCCGGCATCCTGATGATCCGCAGGGCGCTCGAGGAACGCGGCGAGCGCCGCGAGGTGGTGCTGGTGCCCGACTCGGCCCACGGCACCAACCCGGCCACGGCGGCCTTCGCCGGTTACCGCGCGGTGGAGATGCCGTCGGGGCCGGAGGGAACGGTCGGGCTCGACACCCTCGACCGGATGATGACCGACGAGGTCGCGGCGATCATGCTCACGGTGCCCAACACCCTGGGCGTGTTCGAGCACCGGATCGTCCAGATCGCGGAGCTCGTTCATCGGCGCGGCGGCTACCTGTACATGGACGGCGCCAACCTCAACGCCTTCGTCGGCCGCGCGCTGCCCGGGCGCATGGGCGCCGACGCTATGCACATCAACCTCCACAAGACCTTCTCGACCCCGCACGGCGGCGGCGGGCCCGGGGCGGGTCCGGTGGCGGTGTCCGAGGCGCTGCTGCCCCACCTGCCGGTGCCGCGGGTCGAGCGCACCGACGACGGTCGATTCCGTATGCTGTGGGACGACCCGAGCTCGATCGGCGCACTGCGCGGCTACTTCGGGAACTTCCTGGTGCTGGTGCGCGCGCTCACCTACATTCGTGCCATGGGTGCGGATGGGCTGCGCGCGATGTCCGACGTCGCGGTGCTCTACGCCAACCTTGTGCGCCACCGCCTGCGCAAGGCCTACCACCTCAAGTTCGACGCACCGAGCCTGCACGAGGTGGTGTTCGACGACAACCGCCAGGCGGTCCGCGACGTCCACAACACCGACATCGCGAAGAGGCTGCTCGATTACGGCTTCCACCCGCCGACGATGTCGTTTCCGCTGATCGTCCACGGTGCGCTCATGATCGAGCCGACCGAGAGTGCCCCACCCGAGGAGGTCGAGGCGTTCTGCGACGCGATGCTCTCCATCGCGCGAGAGGCCGAGGAGAACCCGGAGCTGGTCAAGACCGCGCCCCACACCACACCGGTCCGCCGGGTCGACGAGGTCCGCGCCGCGCGCCAGCTCAAGACGAGGTGGACGCCGGACTAGGGCGCGCGAGACGCGAGACCTCAGAAGGTGAGAAGGTCTCGGGGTGAGGTGGGGCGCGAGCTGGTGTGGCGCGGCCGCTGATCGTCCCTGGACTCAACGCCTCGTTCAACGAGCATGAGCCCGACGTGTGCAGGCCCGAACAGGCGTTGGACTAATTCCTGCGCACGCGCATGGAGCTGCTTGTGCTCGGCGAGACCGAGCTCACGCGCAGCGGCGGGGGAGCCGCCGGGGGAGTGGGCGGCGTGACCAAAGCTCATTTCGCGACAGGTTGATCGCGTTCCGACGGTATGCGATATGACAAGGGAAAGAGAAAAGGGTGCCACCCTTGAAGGGTGGCACCCCGGTCGGTCGTGTTTGGCTGGCTCAGTCGCCGTACAGGCGGATACCGACGAGGTAGTCCGCGTAGGTGACCATCGCGACGCTGCCGCGAACGCCGAAGGTGAGCGTGATCGGGTTCTTGAAGAAGTCCTTGATCTGCTTGTCGGACAGACCGTAGCCTTCCCTCAGCGAGCGCTCGCTCACGAGTCCACCGATGCAGCTGCGTGTCGTCGCGTTGTACTGGAGGTCCGACTCGCCGTCGTTCAGGGTGCGATATTGGAGAAAGGTGGTGATGGTGGCATCCATCAAGACGCCGTTGAACGGGTTTCCCTCGGGGTCGTTCAGGCCGTTGAGCGTTTCGCTCTCGATCCGCACCGAAGGGCGGAGGGCCATGATGGCAGTCTGCGCAGAACCCGTATTGTTGGACCAGTTCCAAGACGTGATCGGGGTGAACGTGAAGCAGATGATCGACTTCGTCGCCTTTCCGGGCAGCTGGATCGAGGCCAGGTCGGGGAAGTCGACGGTGGTGCTGTTCGGCGCCGGATTGAGGTCGACGCACTGGGCGGTGTAGCCCGCATCCAGGTAGTCGCTGCAGGAAGGCTCACCCGCCAACGGGTCCGTCAGGATGACCGACTCGGTCTGGGCCAGCCCGAGATAGGTCTTGTTGTGACCGAAGGAGTCCGGGTCGCCGACGGTCTCGACGGTGATGTCGCCCTTGTTCGCGATCTGCGCCATATCCGGGGCGAAGCGGCCCTCCAACCTGTGCTGGGTCCCCATGGGCAGAACATCCACGGACTCTCTGTCGATCCCGGCGGGCACGCCGGAGAGCCGGGATGACTGCGCCTGAGCACCGGCCACACAGCAACACAACACCACTGCCAGGAGGATCTTCTTTCGCATCGTCTGTTTCCCTTCCCGTTTGCAAGGCCTCGGACCGGAGGTCCGAAGACCGGTTGCGCTGAGACCCCGGGTTCCCCCGTCTTCTTCAGCATGTTGTTGGACTGAGGACGACCATACGATGGAACCATCCCAATTGCAAGAGAGACGCCTTCTCGATGTCCGGACCGCCCGGCCGCCGGCGATACCTCGTTCCCGAACCCGTCGCCCACTGCCTGCGGCCCGCCGCCCGGTCCTGGATCGGAGCCAGGGCCCGCGCTCAGTCTCGGCGGTGTGTCGTCTACGTCTCCGGCAGAGGGTCGTCGAGGTCGACCGTCAGGCTGACCTTCCCGTCCGGCGGAGTCTCGAGCTGAAACGGGTGGCCGGCCGCGCGCTGGCACTCGAGCAGGCGCTCGAGCCGCTCGACCGGGTAGTTGGAGCCCAGCTCGGCGGGTGGGTAGGTGAGGTGAAGGGTGAAGGCCTCGTCCGGGCGCGCGGCGAACAGCATCTGGAAGGTCGCCGGCTCGGGGTTGCCGTACTTCCCGTTGCCCGAGACGACGTAGTGGTCGGCAGTGACCGCGCGGAAGAACCCGGTCTCGACGTTGCGGTCGCTGCCGTGGTGGGGCATCTTGAGCAGGTCGACGTGGAGGCGGCCGTTCTCGAGCAGCCCGGCGGCCGCGAGGCCTGCGAGGATGTCGTCACCCCGGGCGTCGCCGGTGAGCAGCATCCTCTTGCCGACGGCCTCGACCAGCAGCACGATGCTCGCGAGGTTGTAGACCGACTCGTCGACGTAGGCGGCGGCGGAGGCCCGCTCGGCCGGGGTGATGGCAAGACCGAGCCGGGTGAGCTCGGCGTCCCACGTGCGCTGGAGGTCGATGACCCGCTGCCGCGGCGGTCCGACGACCTGCACCGAGAGGCCGCTGCCAAGATCGATCGCAGGTACTGCGTCGCCGCCGGCCAGCATCATTCCGCGGTCGTCTGGACCCGCCGGCCGGTTGACCGGGATCTGGAGAACGACAGCGTCGTCGCGGAGTGCGCGGCCCTGGGCGACGCTGGCGACGACAAGGCCTGCCGGCCGGCTGAGGGCGCTACCCGGCCTGTGCCGGCTGAGATGAGAGGCGCCGCCGACGGCGGCCACCGAAGCGTCGAAGAGCTGGTCGGCGCTGCCGCCCACCAGGTCGTCGAAGCTGTTGTGCCACAGCTCGTGGATGCGGTAAGGCAGAGGCTGGTGACTCTCCTTGCGCTCGCGCAGGCGGCTGGTGAGGTCGAGCACGCCGCGGATGTGGTCGTCGTCGATGTGGCTGACGGCGAGCAGGCGAATCGGAAGCTCGTCGTCCGGGGTACGCACCTCGCGCATGGCATTGAGCCGCCGGCGCACCGCGTTGCCCCAGGTGCCGGAGGGTCCGCCGTCGATCAGGGCGAGCTGCGGTTCGGAGGGATCTCCCCAGTGCAACATCAGTGCGTCGCCGTGCTTCGCCTTCAATGCCTCGAGGGTGAACAGCATTGTCTTCTCCTTTCGACTGCGTTTCTCACCAGCGCCCTACTGCGAACGCCGATCTGCAAGCCAGCGCGGGCCTTCTCGCAACTCGTCGCCGGCGACGGATGGACCCCTGTACGACTCGGCGCCTCGCTGCCAGATTGCTCCGTGCCGACATCCATTTCGACGCCCTCGCGACGTGACCTGGTGAGAAGTGCAGGCTAAACCGACTGCAGGGCGCGGAGCAGGTCGAGCATGCCTGCGCCCTGGAAGTAGCGCTCGCGGCCGAGGTCGGTCGCGTTCGAGGTCAGGATGTGCTTGATCCGCAGCGGCTGCCCGACGAGCTCGTTGTACCGCGCCATGAGCAGGGCTGCGGCGCCGCTGACGTGGGGCGCCGCCATCGAGGTACCGTCCTTGCGGCGCAGGTCCGGGCCCGGAACAGGCGCCGAGATCTTCTCGCCGGGCGCGACCAGATCGGGCTTGGTCCGACCGTCGCCGGTCGGTCCGCGGCTCGAGAAGTAGCTCACCCCATAGGTATGCGGCCGCTGGCGGTGGGTGGCGCCGACGGTGATCGCCGATTCGGCGTTGCCGGGGTCGGTGATGCTGATGCCTTGATACGACTCGGTCGGGCCCGCCTCGGTCAGGTAGCGGAGGTAGCCCTGGTTGCCGGCGGCGGCCACCACGACCACGCCGGCGCCGGTAAGACGCTCGCACTCGTCGCACACTGGTGTGCGGCCGCAGGCGAAGTTTGCGACGTCGTGGTGGATTGAGAGGCTCAGGTTGACCCCATGGACGACGAAGTAGTCGTGTCGGGCGTTGAGGTGGCGGATGAGCTGGAGCGCGGAGATTACCGAGAGCTCATCGCCCGACCCGTCCGGGCCGAGCACTCGCAGGTCGTAGAGGCGAAGGTCCGGGCAGATGCCCTCGATGAGCGGCAGCTCGGGATCGTCGCGACGCCAGTCCGAGGCCAGGATGCCGGCGACATGGGTGCCGTGGTCGTGCTCGGGCGGGGCGTACTCGCCGGTCCGGTGGCGGATCTCGACCAGCGGTTCGGCCAGACTCCAGTCGAGCTCTCGACCGGCGTCGAGGTGTCGCGCCAGATCGCCGATCTGACGGCGCAGCAGGTCGGACTCGGGTCCGTCCGCCTCGAGTCGCCGACGCAGCCTCTCGGGAAGCCGCTCGGGGTGTTCCGGGTCGAGGGTGTCGGGGTCGAGCAGCGACCGGACCTCGGTGAGGTCGTAGGTGGCTGCAATCCGCGTGTTGTCGCGCCAACGGCCGTCGGGGCGCTGCTCGAAGGGCCCGGGCAGGTCGGGCCCGTCGGCCGCCTCGTCTCCCGGCCGCCCGTCGCGACGAAGAAAGGCGGGGTGGGTGGCGTCGATGCCGCTGTCGATCACGGCCCACGACAGCTCGGCGCAGCTGACCTCGAACAGACGCCGGGCGGCGTCGGCCTTGACCGTGAGTGCGGACCGGTAGACTGCCGGGGCCGCCGGTCGGTTGCGATTGACCAGCCACACCAGGCCCCTCTCCGCCCCCTCGACGGGCACAACCCCGCCGAGTACCCGCGCCGCCGCGGAGACGACCTGAGTCCGGTCCGGGAGGGCTCTGGCGCGCGCTGAGGACGCCGAGATCGTGCCAACAGTGCGCACCATCCATGCCAGCTCGGGCGGAATGCGGGTCCCGTCGCCGAAACGGCCGCCCGCCTCGGGATGGTCGAGGGCGTCGGCGAAGGCGCGGCGGTGGGCCCTGACGCCGAGCCGGGAGAGGGCGAGGCCGTCGTCGGAGGCGACGTAGCTGGTCCACCACGGCGTCATCGGCAGCACCACCTGGACCAGGGTCTCGAAGCCGAGCCGCGCGGCGACCGACGACAGGGTGTAGACGACCGCCGCCGAGGCGCCGTGAGCGGTGTCCGTCGCGGAGTGGTCCCGGCGATGCCGCTGCAACCGCGTGCGAAGCGCGGTCGCGACGGCCCCTGCTCGGGTGCTGCGGTGGGGAGTGAGGAGGAGATCGAGGCCCGCGCGGGGATCCTCTCCGAAGGCCAGCCAGACGTCCGGCAGGACGGGCGAGTCCTGGGTCCACCTCCGGCCTTCGCCGGTACCGAAGAGGATGCCTTCGAGAAGTACGCGTTCAATCGCCATGGCGGAAGCTCCGATCATCGACCCTCTGGGCCGGCGGTGTCTGCGTGGAATGGCAGCTTGTTCTTCTTCGACAGTATCGGACGCGCCCGTGGCCCGTGCAAGGGGAGGCCGGCTGTCTGCTACGATCCGTCGGTGTCCGAGACGCCGTCCCCGATCTGGGTCGATCGCCCGCAGTCGGTGCGCGGAGTGGCCGAGCAGTGCCGGAGCATCGGCCGCTGTGCGCTCGACACCGAGGCTGACTCGCTGCACTCGTACTTCCACAAGGTCTGCCTGGTGCAGGTCTCGGTCGACGGGAGTCACTTCGTCCTCGACCCGCTCGCGCTCGGTGCCGAAGGGCTTGCGCCACTGTTCGAGGTGCTCGCCGACCCCGCGCTACCGGTGCTCATGCACGGCGCGGACTATGACCTTCGCGTGCTTGACCGCGACTATCGAGCTCGGATTGCCGGCCTCGAGGACACCCAGGTCATGGCGCAGCTCCTCGGTGAGCCCAAGACCGGTCTCGCGGCCCTGCTCGCCGCCGAGCTCGGGATCGAGCTCGACAAGCGTCACCAGAGGGCCGACTGGGGGATACGGCCGCTGCCTGGGTCGATGGTGGCCTACGCCGCGGCGGACACCGCGTACCTGGCGGACCTCGAGGCGCGCCTGCGGGCGCGGCTGGTCGCTCTCGGTCGCTGGTCATGGGCCGAGGAGGAGTTTCGCCGGCTGGAGAGGGTCCGGCACGTCGCGCAGGCCGAGGACCCGCTCGCCTTCGAGAGGATCAAGGGCGCCCGCGCGCTTCGCGGCGAGGCCAGAGACCGGCTGTTCAGCCTGCACCACTGGCGCGAGAGGATCGCGCAGCAGCGTGATGTCCCTCCGTTCAAGATCCTCGGAAACAGAGAGCTGATCGCGCTGTCGGCGGACCCGCCCGAAGATCTCCAGAAGCTGGCCGCCACCCCGGGCGTGGGCCCTCGCTTCGTCCGGCGTCGGGGTACGGCGATGCTCCAGCTGCTCGCGCATCCGGCGCCGGCGCCGGCGCTCGTCCGCAGGCCGCGGCCGGAGCCCCCGCCACCCGAGGTCCGGCGCCGGATCCAGCGCCTGCTTGCGGTGCGCGACGCGGCCGCTGCCGAGCTCAGGCTCGATCCGGGGCTCCTGTGCCCGAGAGCGGTCGTGGAGACGGTCGCGGCTCGGCAGTCGGCGGTCGCAAACATGGGCGATCTGATCGCAAGCGGCCTCGAAGGATGGCGGTTGGAGCTCCTCGGGGGACCCTTCATCGCAGCTCTGGGACCGTGACGGTTCGCGGGAATGTGCTCATCTGCGCCTCTCACCGGCTCGCCGCTGGTCGCGACGACGCGTCACCGCCTGTGGGGCCGCCTGCGGTGGAGTGACCGATGCGTCGCCGAGAATGTCTGCGCGATTCTCGAATCGAAGACACGACCGCACGCGACCGCTGGCCCCATTGGCGAGGGAATGGGGTGAGAGATGCGCACCCACGGGGCGGACGCCAAGCTGGCCCGGGCCTCAGGTCAGACCGGCACGCCCCACGGCAGCGGAAGGCGAACGCGTTGGCACGCGTTGCATTTGCGGCAAGGGTCGGCCGGCGGCGGCGCCCCGAGAGTACTGGCAGAAGAATTGCACTGGACGCGCCGTGTTGAAAAGCGACCGCGGGATCTTCCGCCGCGCCATCGAGATCTCGGTGCTGCTGCACCTGCTGGTGATCTTCCTGATCGCCCCCCGGGTGAGCGAGCTGTGGTCGGCGTCTGCCTCGAGCTCCCCGCTGGTCCCGGTGACACCCCCAGAGGACAAGAAGCCCCTGGACTTCGAGTTTGTGGATTTGCCCGAGGAGCACGAGGAGCGTCCGCGCGAGAACCGGCCGGCCCCCCTGTCCGATCTCGACCGCCGAGCGCACGGAGGCGAGGGCGACCCCTCCCAGAGCGTCGGCGTGCGCGGCAACACGCCGCAGCTGGTCCAGTCGGACGGCGGTCTCGAGCTGCGACGCGGCGTGCCTCCGCAGGCACCGGGCACTCGAAGCCGACAAGTGCCGCCTCCGCAGCCCCAGCAGCCGGAGGAACGTCCCGAACCGGAACCGCGGCGCCCGACGCCGGCCCCCAACGGGGCGGGGGAGCAGCAGTCGCCGGACCGGACTTCTCCGAACCAGCAGCTGTTGCCGCCGCCGGGGGCCTGGGCGCTGCCGCCCGATGCGGGCGGGCTGCCGCAGCTGCCCGATCGCGGCGGCGGCCAGGTCGACACTGGCGGGCTGTCCTTCGACACCCAGTGGTACGACTGGGGCCCATACGCCAAGAAGATGCTGGCCAAGATCCGCGCCCACTGGCGGATCCCGGAGATCGCCCAGCTCGGGGTCCAGGGTGTGGTGCGGATCCGTTTCTACATCGAACGCGATGGCACGATGACGGGCCTCGCGATTCTCAACGAGTCGGGCAAGCCGCCGATGGACTTCGCCGCCCGCGACGCGATCGGCGGCGCCGCTCCCTTCGATCCCCTCCCGAGCGACCTCGCGGGAGTGGACCGCGAGGGGGTCACCATCACATTCTTCTACAACACCCGTCCCCCCAACCGGAACTACGAATGAGGAGTGCGCCGTGATCGACATCCTGATCTCCGGTGGCCCGGTCATGATCCCCCTCGGCATGCTCTCGCTGGCGGCCCTGGCGATCGTGCTCGAGCGGCTGTGGGTGCTGCGCCGTACCAACTTCCTGCGCACGGAGACCGTCTCCACCCTGTCCCAGCTGCTCGCGGGGCGCCAGTACCAGCGGGCGATCGACTACTGCCGGCGGCACCCGGGCCCGTTTACCGAGCTCGTCTCGACCATGGTCGAGAACCGCAACGCGCCCTACGACGAGCTCAAGGAGATCCTCGAGGACACCGGTCGTCATCAGCTCCTCGGTCTCCAGCGAGGTCTGCCCGCACTGGGAACGATCACCGCTGGCTCGCCCCTGCTCGGCCTGCTCGGAACGGTGCTCGGGATGATCAAGATCTTCGCGGTCGTCGCCCAGGCAGGGGCCGCGATCACCGACCAGCTCTCCTCGGGCATCTCGGTCGCACTGATCACCACTGCGGCGGGTCTCATCATCGCCATCCCGACCCTCTTCGCCCACTCCTATCTGGAAGCCCGCGCCATCGGTATCCTCGCCGACATCGAGACCCAGCTGCTCGACTTCCTGCACCTGGTCCGCCTGCCTGCCGGCGCCGAGGGCGGAGAGGCGACGTCATGAGGCTGGTCCCGGCTCGCCCCCGCAGCCGTCCCGAGGTGCAGATCGCGCCGCTGATCGACGTCGTCTTTCTGCTCCTCATCTTCTATGCCGTCACGACCCAGTTCGTCAGCGACCAGAGGCTGAAGCTCAAGCTTCCCGAGGCCAAGACCGCGGAGACCGTCGGCCAGGGTCGTGACGAGAAGCCGCCGATCGTGACAGTCGCCGCCGACGGGTCAATCTGGATCGACGAGCGACGGGTGGCGGAGAAGGACCTCGAGCAGCGAATCCGCCGGCTGGTCGACCGCGCTCCGGACAAACAGATCATCCTCAAGGGCGACCGCGGCGCCGACTACGGTGTGGTCGTGCACGTGCTCGACCTCGCCAGGGAGGCCGGTGCGACCGGCATTCAGATGTCGGCCGCCAAGCCGGAGACGAAGTAGGCCGAGTCCCTTCCTGCCGCGTGGTCGTAGAGTTCCCCGAGGCAGGCGCGCAGGTTGCCCTGGTGTCGCCGCCACAGGTCCGGGAGGCCGGACGCGAGCCGACCTGCATCTTCGGGCGCGAGCTCCGCGACGAGCGCGGCGAGCAGCTGCGGCGAGGTCGCGGTCGCGACGAGGGTCGGCAGCCAGCCGCCGCTGTGGCGTGTGACGAGCACGCCGCGAGCCCGCCGGGTGGCGGCCGCGAGCAGCGTCCGACCGGCCAGTGACAGCCTCTCGCCGCCGTCGATCCCGACCACGATCGTGGGGTCCGCGGCGAGTGCGCTCGCCATGGCTCGCGCGCAGGGGTGACGGGGAGCTCCCGCCAACCGGACCATGCGGGCTCTCAGGCCGCGGTGCGGTGCGTCTGCGAGCAGCGCCTCGAGGAGGGTGGTCTTGCCGCTGCCGTGGGGGCCGACGATCGCCGACCGCCAGCCGAGAGTCGCGAATCGTGTCCACAGGCCCTCGAGCGCAACACCCTGCCACCTCAGGGTGGTGACGCGCTCGGATCGGTACGGGTTGGCATGAGCTGGCAACCACCGGCCGGCCGGCCGGTGGTCCCTGGCGCGAGCCTTGCCAGGGCGGCGCTCAGCCATCCACGGGAGCGAGACGGACCTCCACCGGAGTCGGGGACACGACGAGGTCGAGCCGGCT
>Ga0315556_1001656_pt1 | contig 13252 bp, 11 predicted proteins | sample SalMarSW160310MG_FD_202112 | JGI IMG/M metagenome (GOLD analysis project Ga0315556, IMG submission 202112) | Salt marsh sediment microbial communities from the Plum Island Ecosystem LTER, Massachusetts, United States - Salt Marsh Sediment SW1603-10 ...
CCGGTTACTTTCTGGCGGCCTGCCTGCTCGAGTTCGATCCGGCATGCCGGACGGTCAGGGTGTGGAACGGCGGGCTGCCGGAAGTGCTCGTGGTGGGAACGCATGGTGGCGTGCGTTCCCGTGCAAGCTCGGAACATCTTCCGCTCGGAGTGGTCCCGGGAACGCAAATGGACGGGGCGCCGGCCTTGCTCGATATCTCCGCCGGTGATCGCATCTACATCTATACGGATGGCGTGGTGGAAGCGGTGAACGTCGCCGGTGAGATGTTCGGACTTGAGCGCCTGGAGGCGAGCATCGAGCGCAACGAGGTGCGCCGTGACCTGTTCGGGGAACTGGTTGCCGAACTGGAGGCGTTCCAAGGTGACGCCGAGCAGAGCGACGACGTGACTTTGGTGGAAATTGATTGTGATGCGGCCCGCGTTGTGAACATGAGCACGGAAAGGGGGGGTCGTGGTTGAGGAGCGCCGGGACGACCGCTGGCAGGTGGCTTTGCGGGCTGAGGGGCAAGAATTGCGGTCTTTCGATCCCTTGATCGTTCTCAATGCGATCGTCGCGCGCGTGCCGGTGTTGGCCGCGCGGGCATCGGACCTCTATGTGGTCATCACCGAGCTATGCGCCAATGCGCTCGAGCATGGTGTTCTCGGACTGGACTCGACATTGAAGGAGCATGTGGATGGCTTCGGGGATTACTACGCGCAACGTGAGCAGCGCCTGGCTGCCGTGGTCAAAGGGTGGTTGCAAGTCGAGGTCGATGGCGATGGGGTCGGGAATGAAGGTCGGTTGCAGCTTCAGGTACGCGATAGCGGTGACGGGTTCGATAGCCAAGGGGGCGATTCCAATACCAGGCATGCGGTGCCCCATGGTCGGGGGGTGGAGCTGGTGCGCTCCCTTTGTGATCGCGTTGAATATTCCGACGGTGGACGTTGTGTCACGGCGTTATACGTTTGGAGCATAGTCGAGCGCACGCGATCGACCGGGGACGATGAATCGTCGGGAGCGCCGCAGGCAGGCTGAGCGGCTTGATTGTGACGGGTGGCTGGATGGCGTGGTTCAGTGTCAGTCAGGTGCAAAGACGGCGATGCGTTCAGGCTGTTTCGAGCCTCGCGATGGCCTTGCTGCTGGGGTGGATGTGTTCGGCCGAGGGCGCCGGTACCCGCGTGGTTTCATTCGGTGTGGTGCCGCAGTTCGATCAGCGGGAGATCGCTGCCATCTGGCGTCCGCTTCTTGCCGAGTTGAGTCGTCGAACCGGAATCCGGTTTGAGCTGACGGGGGCGTCGGATATGGCGGTGTTCGAACGTGAGCTCATGGCGGGGCGTTTCGACTGTGCCTATATGAATCCGTATGAGTTCACGCGCGCCCATGCCCGCCAGGGTTACGCCGCTCTGGTGCGGGACAAGGGGACGCCCCTGACCGGTATACTGGTGGTGGCCCGCACGAGCGTCATCCAGAGTCCACGTGAATTGCGCGGGCGCACGGTAGCCTTTCCTTCACCCGAGGCGCTGGGGGCGACTGTGCTGGTTCGGCAGGCGCTTCGAGACCGGTTCGGCGTCACGGTCATTCCTCGTTACGTGCATACGCACGACTCGGTGTATTTGAATGTGGCCACCGGCCAGGCGGCGGCGGGCGGTGGTGTGAAGCGCACCTTCGATGCCCAGCCCGCGGCCCTGCGGCGCTTGCTCCGAGTTATCTACGAAATACCGGAGGGGGCTTCGCATCCCATCGCCTGCCATCGGCGCCTTGATGCGGTCCTGCAAGCACGGATACGCGATGCCCTGCTGGCGATGGGCAGGGACCCGGCCAGTGCCGCGTTGCTGGCGAGAGTCCCCATCAACAATGTCGGGTCGGCGACGCTGGCCGACTATGCGGCATTGCCGACGGAAGAGGGGCTCATGCGCCGCGGCGGTGAGTGAGCGATGGGGCTGAGAGCAAAGATATTTCTGCCGTTGATTCTTGTGGGTGCAGCATGCGCGGCATTCATCACGACGATGTGGGTTCCCCAGTACCTGGATTTCGAACGTCGTGCGCACATGCATCACTACCATGCGGACCTGGATATTTTGGCCCAGAATCTGGTGCGCCCGCTTCTGGCGCGGGACCTTGGCTCCGTGTATCGGACGCTGGACGGCATGTTGTCCCGCTATGACAGTTGGAAAGATATTCGTCTTTACGGTGTGGACGGCGCTCAGCTCTACCCGCTGCCGGGTACCCATGCGCCCGCGGCGTCCAGCAGCGGGCGCGACATCGAGGTGGTGAGCGCCCGGATTTCTCATCTGGATCACCCCTTGGGGCGTATCGTACTGCGTTTTGACATGACCCCGTTGCTCAGTGCCGCCAAGGGGCGGGTGCGCGAGTTGGAATGGGTGATCCTTGGCGCCCTGGTGTTCGCGACGGTGGCGATCGCGCTGCTCCTCGATTGGTTGGTGCGCAAACCGGTCGCTGACCTGGCGCTGGCGGCGGCGGATATCGGGGAGGGGCGCTTCGAGGGGCGGCTGCCGCTTCCGACCCACGACGAAGTCGGGCGTCTGGTCCGGCATTTCGACGACATGCGCGATAATGTGCTCAGTGCGAGGATGGCGCTCAAGGCCAGCGAAGAGCGCTTCCGCGCTCTCGTGGAGACCAGCGGCGACTGGGTGTGGGAGGTGGATCGTCACGGAGTCTATACCTATGCGAGCCCGCGTGTGGAGGTGCTGCTGGGCTACGAGTCCCATGGACTCATCGGCAAGCGTATGTTCGGTCTCATGTCCGACGATGAGGCGGCTCGTGTCGAAAATCTGTTCCTCGATATTGCGGCCCAGGCGGCGCCCATCGTCGGTCTCGAGAGCGCGTACCTGCACAGGGACGGGGGAACGGTGGTGCTTGAGACGAGCGGACTGCCGTTCTTCGACGACGATGGTGGGATGTTGGGCTACCGCGGCATCTCCCGCGACATCACGGCGCGCAAACTGGCCGAACGCGCGGTCTCCGAGTCCGAGGCGAAGTATCGCGCCATTATGGAGTACGCGAGCGACGCCATTCTTGTCGCGACCTTCGACGGGAGGTTTGTAGACGTCAACTGTGGCGCGGAACGCCTCTTAGGGTACAGCAGAGAAGAACTCCTGTGCGTGCACGCGCGCGACATTCATCCGCCCAGCGAGGCGGACAATCTCCGTGCGGCGTTCAGGGACATGGCGACTAAGGGGCACTCGCTGTACGAACACCTGGTCCTGCGCAGGGATGGCACGACGGTGCCGGTCGAGGTGGCCGGGACGTTGATTACCTACCACGGCAGCGACGTGGCGCTGGGGGTGTTTCGCGACATCAGTGCACGGAAGGAGGCCGAGGCAGGTCTGCGGCGGGCCAAGGAAGAGTTGGAGCACCGGGTGCGGGAGCGTACCACGGAGCTCGTGGATAAGAATCGTCAACTCGAGCGGGAGGTCGATGACCGGGCCTCGGTGGAAGAGGCGCTGCGACAGGCGATGGGGGAGCTGCAGGCACAGAAGTTCGCCGTGGATCAGCATGCCATTGTGGCCATTGCCGATCGGGCGGGGCGCATCACCTACGCCAATGACAAGTTCTGCGACATCAGCCAGTACGGGCGTGCCGAGCTCATCGGGCAGGATCACAGCGTCCTGAATTCCGGCTATCACAGCAAGGCGTTCTTTCGCGATCTGTGGCGGGTCATTGGCCACGGTCGGGTCTGGCACGGCGAGATACGCAACCGCAGGAAGGATGGCTCCTGCTACTGGGTCGACACCACCATCGTGCCGTTTCTGAACGATGAGGGTAAGCCGTATCAGTATGTCAGCATCCGTACCGACATCACGGGGCGGAAGCTCACTGAAGAGGCGCAGGCTGCGCGGCAGCGGCGCTTGGATGCTCAGCAGGCGGCGTTGCTGGTGTTGACGCGGGACGCCCTGCGCGACGGCGTGGAGAAGCGGGCCGCGTTGCAGCAGATTACGCAACTGGCAGCCGAGACGTTGGCCGTCGAGCGTTGCGGGGTCTGGGATTGCGATACGGCTTGTGCCAGCAGCAGGTGTGCGGATCTGTTCTTGCGCAGTGCCGGCGCGCATGTGCAGGGCGGCGAACTGAGTCGGCGCGACTGCCCCTCGTTCTTCGGGTCGGTGGAGAGTCGGCATAGCGTCGTCGTGCATCAGGTGGACGGTGATCCGCGCACCTTGGAACTTGCCCGGGCCTATTTGGCCGCCGACGGCGTCACCAGTCTGATGGCGATGCCGGTGCGCGTCGATGGAGCGCCTGTGGGCTTCGTCTGCTTCGAACATACAGGCGAACCGCGACATTGGCACGCGGACGAGGAGCAGTTCGCCGGCGCCGTGGCGGTTCTGTTGTCGCTGTTGATAGAGCAGTACAACCGCCGGCAGGCGGAACGCAAACAGGCGGACTACGCCGAGGATTTGCAGGTGATCAACGATGAACTGGACCGGGCGCTGGTCAAGGCGCAGGAGGCGGCCCGGAGCAAGTCGGAGTTCCTGGCGACCATGAGTCATGAGGTGCGTACGCCCATGAACGGCATCCTCGGCATGTTGGATGTCATCGGCTCCACTTCGCTGGATGAGGAGCAGCAGGAGTATGTCTCCGTGGCGCGCGGTTCGGCGCAATCCCTGCTGGAACAGCTCAACAGCATTCTCGATTTCGCGAAGATCGAGACGGGCAGCATGGAGTTGGAATGTCTCGAATTCGCTCCGGCCGCGGCCATCGAAGACGTCGTGGTGCTCATGGCGCCGCACGGACACGCCAAGGGCGTGGCGGTGGAGTGCAGCGTGCAGCCGGAACTGTCGGAGCCCATGTTCGGCGATCCGATGCGGCTGCGACAGGTGGTCACCAATCTCGTCAGCAATGCCATCAAGTTCACCGCCCAGGGGGAGGTTCGCATTGCGGCCCGGACGACCGCCGACGGCGACGGGATTCGGTGGCTGAGGATCGAGGTGAGCGATACGGGTATCGGGATCGCCGCCGAGCATCAGGAGCGCATTTTTGATGCATTCACCCAGGCGGACGGTTCGACCACGCGCCAGTACGGTGGCACCGGACTGGGCCTGAGCATCTGCAGACAACTGGCTCGGCGTATGGGCGGCGACGTGGGGGTGCAGTCCGCCCCGGGTGAAGGCAGTACCTTCTGGTTCACTCTGCCCCTGAGTTGTCACCTGCAGACCTGCGAACGGGAACTCTCATCCAGGTAGGCGTTGACTGCTAGACTGATTCCGACGCCGAGTCGACCGCGTGCGTCTGAGGATCAGATCATGGACAGCCCCGTCTGCGTATTTCTGGGCCCGGAACTGGAAGCCTACAATTTCGGCGCCGACCATCCCTTCGGCCCTAGGCGCTACGGTGCCTTCGTGGCGGAATTTCACCGCCTGGGCCTGGGCGGTCACTGCCGGATCCGGGAGCCGGTCGCCGCGTCCCGAGAGGCTTTGGGGCGGTTCCACACCGAGCAGTATATCGACCACGTCCGTGCCCAGTCGGTGCGGGGCACTGGTTTTCTGGACTGCGGGGACACCCCCGCGTTCCCGGGTGTCTACGAGGCCGCCGCCACCGTGGTGGGTACGACCCTGGCGGCGCTGGACGCGGTCATGGAGGGCACCTGCCGGCGGGCGTTCACGCCCATCGCCGGCCTGCATCACGCCCGTCGCGACCAGGCCGCGGGCTTCTGTGTGTTCAACGACTGTGGCGTGGCCATCGAAACGGCGCGCTCGCGCTATGGCCTGCAGCGCATCGCCTACGTGGACATCGATGCCCATCATGGCGATGGGGTGTTCTACGCCTTCGAGGACGATCCGGACGTCTGGATTGCCGATCTGCATGAGGACGGCCGCTTTCTCTACCCGGGCACGGGCTTCGCCGAAGAGACGGGCAAGGGGGCGGCCCATGGCACCAAGCTCAACGTGCCCATGCCGCCCCAGGCCGACGACGCCCAGTTCCGGGCGGCCTGGGGAGCCGTGGAGGAACTGCTGGAGCGGGCCCGGCCGGAGCTGATCTTGTTCCAATGTGGCGCGGACAGTCTGGCCGGCGACCCCATCACCGACCTGGCCTACACCCCGGCGGCGCATGCCTATGCCGCCGAACGCCTGTGCCACTTGGCCGATCGCCACTGCCAGGGCCGGCTGGTGGCCCTGGGCGGCGGCGGCTACGCGCTCGACAATATCGCCCGCGCCTGGTGCGCGGTGGTGGAGGCTCTGTTTGCTGGTGGGGAAAAGCTCTAGCCACGGGGGACACGGCGGGCACGGGGAAATATGCTGGCATTGCCACGGAGGGCGCGCAGACCACGGAGCCGTGATGCTTGTGCCCCCAAGCCTGGCCGCCTTCGGCTCAGGTGTGGCGGCGCCCCGACGCCCCGGAACGCCTGGCTTGGCGGGCACGAGTCCAACTCCTTCTCCGTGCCCTTCGCGCTAGAGACCATTTTTCACCCCGTGCCCCCCGTGTTCCCCGTGGCCGTCGCTTTTCACCTCAGACCCCCTCATTCGATGCAGGATGGCGGGATTTCGGGTATGATTTGACCCTTTTCCGGGGCCGGAACCGCCCGGACCGGCCCGAACATGGGGTGCGGGACGGCGGGACCGGCTTCTGTACAGATAGGGGGTAGCTGATGTTCGCGAAAGACATGACCATTGCCGGTTTCGACGACGCCTTGTGGCAGGCCATCGAGGGCGAGCAACGCCGCCAGGAAGAGCACATCGAGCTGATTGCCTCCGAGAACTACGCCAGCCCCCGGGTCATGGAGGCGCAGGGTTCGGTGCTGACCAACAAGTACGCCGAAGGCTATCCCGGCAAGCGCTACTACGGCGGCTGCGAATTCGTGGACGTGGCCGAGCAGTTGGCCATCGACCGCGTCAAGGAACTGTTCGGCGCCGACTACGCCAACGTCCAGCCCCATTCCGGTTCCCAGGCCAACGCCGCGGTGTATCTGGCGCTGCTGGCGCCCGGTGACACCATCCTGGGCATGAGCCTGGCCCACGGCGGCCACCTCACCCACGGTTCCAAGGTCAACTTCTCCGGCAAGATCTTCAACGCCGTGCAGTACGGCCTCGACCCCGCCACCGGCGAGATCGATTACGCCCAGGTGGAACAACTGGCCCGCGAGCACAAGCCGAAGATGATCATCGCCGGCTTCTCCGCCTACTCCCGCGTGGTGGACTGGCAGCGTTTCCGCGCCATCGCCGACGAGGTCGGTGCCTATCTGGTGGTGGACATGGCCCACGTGGCCGGCCTGGTGGCCGCGGGCGTCTATCCCAGCCCGGTGCAGATCGCCGACGTCACCACCTCCACCACCCACAAGACCCTGCGCGGTCCGCGCGGCGGCATCATCCTGGCGAAGTCCAATCCGGACATCGAAAAGAAGCTGAACTCGATGGTGTTTCCGGGCACCCAGGGCGGCCCGCTCATGCACGTCATCGCCGGCAAGGCCGTGGCCTTCAAGGAGGCACTGGAGCCGGGCTTCAAGGACTATCAGCAGCAGGTGGTGACCAACGCCCGCGCCATGGCGGCGGTGATGATGGGCCGTGGCTTCGAGGTGATTTCCGGTGGCACGGACAATCACCTGTTCCTGGTCAGCTTCATCGCACAAGAGCTGACGGGCAAGGACGTGGATGCGTGGCTGGGTGACGCCAACATCACGGTCAACAAGAACGCCGTGCCCAACGATCCGCAGTCGCCGTTCGTCACCAGCGGCATCCGCATCGGTACGCCGGCGATCACGACGCGCGGTTTTGGCGAGAATGAGGCCCGCGAGCTGGCCGGCTGGATCTGCGACATCATCGACGTGCGCGGAAAGCGTGAAGTGATCGAGCGCGTGCGTCAGGACGTGCTCGCCCTGTGCGCCAAGTTCCCCGTCTATCAGGGGTGACGGGTGACCGTTCGCCCACCGCCAGGCGCTAGAGACTGACATGCGCTGCCCGTTCTGCGGAGCCGAGGACACCAAGGTGGTCGATTCCCGGCTTGCCAACGAGGGCGATCAGGTGCGGCGCCGGCGGGAGTGCTTGTCCTGTCACGAGCGCTTCACCACTCACGAGATAGCCGAACTGGTGATGCCGCGGGTAGTGAAATCCAGCGGCGTGCGTGAGGATTTCATCGAGGAGAAGCTGCGGATCAGTTTTCTGCGCGCGCTGGAAAAGCGCCCGGTGGACACCGACCAGATCGAAGCCGCCATCAATCGGGTCAAGCACAAGCTGCAGGTGCTTGGTGAGCGTGAGGTTTCGGCGCGCACCGTGGGCGAATGGGTGATCGACGAGCTGCGCGAACTGGATCAGGTGGCCTATGTGCGGTTCGCGTCGGTGTACCGCAGTTTTCAGGACGTGAATGCGTTCCGCGAGGAGATCGAGCGGCTGGAACGCGGTCCGTCACCGGAACTGAAAAAGCACCAACTGCCCCTGCTGCCGGGTGAGGCGGCGGACAAGGACAAACACTGAGACCGGGCGGCTTCGGCCGCGACTGTCGAGTCATCCGTGATGAGCACTGGCGACGATCATCGCTTCATGGCCCGCGCGCTGCAGTTGGCCGAGCGCGGGCTCTACACCACCGATCCCAATCCACGGGTCGGCTGCGTGCTGGTGCGCGACGGCGAGGTAGTGGGCGAAGGCTGGCACGAGCGGGCCGGCGAAGCGCACGCGGAGATTCATGCCCTGGCGCAGGCCGGCGATGGGGCGCGCGGCGCCACCGCCTACGTGACGCTGGAGCCGTGCTGCCATCACGGGCGTACGCCGCCGTGCTCCGAGGCCTTGATCGCCGCGGGGGTGAGTCGGGTGGTGGCGGCCATGGAAGATCCCAACCCCCGGGTGGCCGGCGAGGGGCTGGCGCAGCTTGCCGCCGCCGGCATCTCCACCGAATCCGGTCTGATGGCGGATGCCGCCGCGGCGTTGAATCCGGGCTTCGTCATGCGCATGCGTCAGGGTCGGCCGTGGGTGCGCTGCAAGCTGGCCATGAGCCTGGACGGGCGCACCGCCATGGACTCGGGTGAGAGCCAGTGGATCACCGGGCCACAGGCGCGTCAGGACGTGCATCGGTTGCGGGCGCGCAGTTCGGCCATGCTCACCGGCATCGGTACCGTGCTGGCGGATGATCCCAGCCTCACGGCGCGCCCGGTGGACACCCCGCCGGCCGGGGGGTGGCGTCAGCCGCTGCGGGTGGTACTGGATCCGCACCTGAGTACGCCGCCGGCTGCGCGGCTGTTGACGCTGCCTGGACGGAGCGTGGTGGCCACCTGCAGTGACGAGAAAGGGGTGCGCGAGGCGCTGGAGCGCGCGGGCGCCGATGTCTGGGTGCTGCCCGGCACGGGTGACACCGTGGACCTGCAGGCCCTGCTGGAACGCCTGGGCGAGGAACAGATCAACGAAGTGCTGCTGGAGACCGGCGCGACACTGAGTGGCGCCATGCTGCGGGCGGGTCTGGTGGATGAGCTGATCATTTACGTGGCCGCGCATCTGATGGGCGACGGCGCCCGCGGCCTGTTCCATCTGCCGGGCCTGGAACGCATGGACCAGCGCATCGAACTGGATATACGCGACATCCGCGCCGTGGGTGCGGACTGGCGTATCACCGCCGACGTACGCGGGCGGTAGGTGTAGGCGCGGGCTTGCCCGCGAACCCGGCTGCAGGGGGAGAGCTATTCGCGCCCAACGGCGCTCCTGCAGTTGTTTGGCATTTGTGAAAGGCGCAAGGGTTGTAGAGAACATGTTCACCGGCATCATTCAGGCAGTCGGACGGGTGGCCGCCATCGAGCCCAAGGGCGGGGACACGCGCATGCGTATCGCCACCGGCAAACTCGACCTGGGCGACGTGGCTCTGGGCGACAGCATCGCGGTCAGCGGTGTGTGTCTGACCGCCGTGGAGCTGCCCGGTGACGGATTCTGGGCAGACGTGTCCGGCGAGACCCTCTCGCGCACCGGGCTGGGTGACCTGAACGTCGGTGACGCGGTCAACCTGGAGAAGGCGCTGACCCTCGCGACACGCCTGGGCGGCCACTTGGTGAGCGGCCACGTGGATGGGGTGGGTACGGTCACCGATCGCCACGACGACGCGCGCTCCGTGCGCTTTCGGATTCAGGCGCCGGATGGCTTGGCGCACTATATCGCCGAGAAGGGTTCCATCTGCATCGACGGCATCAGTCTGACGGTCAATGCGGTGAACGGTGCCGAGTTCGAGCTCAACATCGTGCCGCATACGCTCGCCGAGACCACCATGGCCGGGTTCAAGCCCGGCCGGCGCGTCAATTTGGAAGTGGATATCATCGCCCGCTATCTGGAGCGGCTGCTGCTGGGCGAGGCGGCGGCCAAGCCCGGCGGCCTTACCCGGGAATTTCTGGCCGAGCACGGATTTCTCGGCGCCCGAGACTGACAATACCAACGGCGCCGGCCGCACGACAGCGGCCGCCGCGAGACTGACTGAACACATGGCTCTCAACAGCACCGAAGAAATCATCGCCGATCTGCGCCAAGGGAAGATGGTCATCGTCATGGACGACGAGGATCGTGAGAACGAGGGCGATCTGCTCATGGCCGCCACCCACGTGCGGCCCGAGGATATCAACTTCATGGCGCGTTACGGCCGTGGCCTGATTTGCCTGACGCTGACACGCGAGCGCTGCCGGCAGCTGAACCTGCCGTTGATGGTCAGCGACAACTACGCCAAGCACTCCACCAATTTCACCGTCTCCATCGAGGCGGCCGAGGGTGTGACCACGGGTATTTCCGCCGCGGACCGCGCCGTGACCGTGCAGGCGGCGGTGGCGGCCGACGCAGGTCCGGATGAGATCGTGCAGCCAGGTCACATTTTCCCGCTCATGGCCCAGCCCGGTGGCGTGCTCACCCGAGCCGGCCACACCGAGGCGGGCTGCGATCTCATGCGCCTGGCGGGTCTGGAGCCGGCGGCGGTGATCGTGGAGATTCTGAACGAGGATGGCACCATGGCGCGCCGTCCCGATCTGGAAGTGTTTGCCCGCGAACACGGCTTGAAGATGGGCACGATCGCCGATCTGATCCGCTATCGGCTGGAGAACGAGACCACGGTGGAGCGCACCGCGGAGTGCGACATCGATACCGAATTCGGTCCCTTCCGCCTGATGGCCTATCTGGATACCATCGACGGCGAACTGCACTTCGCTCTGGTGCGCGGCAAGCTCGACGGGAATCAGCCCGCGCTGGTCCGTGTGCATTTGCAGAACAGCCTGTGCGATGTGCTGGGCAGCCAGGGACCGGACTGCGGTCTGTCCCTGCGACGGGCCATGCAGCAGGTGGCCAAGGAAGGTAGCGGCGTGGTGGTGGTGCTGCGCAAGCGGGAAGACGACCGCGACCTGGTGCGCCACATCCGCAATCTTCAGCTGGGCATCGATGAGCCCCGCGGCGGGCCGAGCCAGGAGGCGGCGCTGCGCACCTTCGGCGTGGGCGCGCAAATCCTCGCGGATCTTGGGGTACGCCAGATGCGCGTGATCGGCACACCCAAGGTTATGCACGGTCTGGGGGGCTTCGGCCTCGAAGTGATTGAGTACGTGCCGGGCGAGTAAGGCGCGGCGCGAGACGGTTTCCGAACAACAACGGTTGGATGCGAACATGGACAAGATCAAAACTTTCGAAGGGGACATGCTGGTGCGCGACGCGCGTTTCGCCATTCTTGTCGCCCGCTTCAACAGTTTCGTGGTGGAGAGCCTGCTCAGCGGCGCCATCGACACCCTCAAACGCCATGGGGCCGACGACAAGGACCTGCACGTGGTGCGTGTGCCCGGCGCCTTCGAAATGCCGCTGGTCGCGCAGCGCTTGGCCGCGAGCAAGAAATATGATGCCATTATCGCCATCGGTGCGGTCATCCGCGGCGGTACGCCGCACTTCGAGTACGTGGCCGGCGAATGCACCAAGGGCCTGGCCAGCGTGTCCATGCAGCACGACGTGCCGGTGGCCTTCGGCGTTCTGACGGTGGACAGTATCGAGCAGGCCATCGAACGCGCCGGTACCAAGGCGGGCAACAAGGGCGCGGAAGCGGCCCTGTCGGCCATCGAAATGGTCAGCCTGCTGCGCCGGTTGGAGAAGTAGAGCCAGTGAATCACGGATCGCGATCCAGCCAGGCCGCCATGCAGGCGCGCAAGCGTGCGCGGCGCCTGGCCGTGCAGGCCATCTATCAATGGCAGGTGTCCCAGGATGGACTGTCCCGCATCGAGGCGCAGTTCGACGAAAAGGAGGACATGGCGCGCGCCGACCGGGAGTATTTCCAGGAACTGTTGCACAAGGTGCCCGCGGTACTCGACGAGCTGGACGCGGAGCTGGCGCCATTGGTGGAGCGGAGCATTGCCGAAGTGGATCCGGTGGAGCGGGCCATTCTGCGCATCGCGACCTATGAACTCATGCGTCGCATCGACATTCCCTATCGCGTGGTCCTCAACGAGGCCGTGGCGCTGACCAAGACCTTCGGCGCGTCCGAGGGCCACAAATTCGTCAACGGCGTGCTCGATCGTCTGGCGCGCAAACTGCGCGCCATCGAAGTGCGGGCCTCCGGCGGCTGACGCTGCGCGGCAGGGTCCCCGCCTGCGCTGCCCCTGGGTTCTCGCCGTGGACCTCGATCACATCCAGCAACTGTTTCAAACCGAAGCCACCGGTCTGCCGGATGGTCAGGCGATTCTTGCCGTCCCGGAAGGCCGCCATCTGCTCATGAGTGTGGACACCCTGGTCGCGGGGGTCCACTTCGGTCTCGACGACGCCGCGGATTCGGTGGGCCACAAGTCATTGGCCGTGAATCTGAGCGACATGGCGGCCATGGGCGCTGAGCCGGTGGCCTATACGCTGGCCCTGGCGTTGCCCGAGCTGCCGCCGGCGTGGATCGAAGACTTTCATGCCGGCATGCAGGAGCTCGCGCAGCGCACCGGTGTACACCTTCTGACGGCTGCCGTGGTTCCCGGTCCGCTGGCCGTGACGGTGCAGATTTACGGTCTGGCGCCGCCGGGTCAGTGTCTGAGCCGTGCGGGGGCAAAGGTGGGCGACGGTATCTACGTCACCGGCACCCTGGGCGATGCGGGCTTGGCGCTGCGCCACCGTCTGGGGCAGCTGCAATTGAGCGTCGAACAGGCGTCCATGGCAGCGCGGCATCTCGATCGACCCGAACCGCGTCTCGCTGCGGGCCTGGCGTTGCGCGGTGTGGCGAGCGCGGCCATCGACATCTCCGACGGGCTTGTTGCCGACCTGGGTCATGTGCTGAGCGCCAGCGGCGTCGGCGCCAGCCTGGCGGTGGATCGCCTGCCGCTGTCGCCCGTGCTACGTGCCGCGCTGGATGCGGAGGCGGG
>Ga0315556_1001657_pt1 | contig 13249 bp, 17 predicted proteins | sample SalMarSW160310MG_FD_202112 | JGI IMG/M metagenome (GOLD analysis project Ga0315556, IMG submission 202112) | Salt marsh sediment microbial communities from the Plum Island Ecosystem LTER, Massachusetts, United States - Salt Marsh Sediment SW1603-10 ...
CTTCGATTGGAAGACCGGAGCTAAGGTGAAAGAAGATATGCTTCAGATGCAGATCTTCGCTGCAGTGGTGTTCTTCTGCTTCGAAGAAGTGCAGGAGGTGACGACAGGGCTGGTGTTTCTCAAGCCAAATAAGGTCGTGCCTCAGACCTTCGTGCGAGATAACCTAGAGGGCATGTGGAAACGCCTCCTAAAGAAGTTCAATAAGGTGCAGGACGCGGTAGACTGTGGTGTATTCACAGCACGCCCTAATCACCCGTTCCCTTGCAGCTGGTGTCCTGCAAAGAACCAGTGCGAGTACAACAAAGACTGGAGATAATCAGGAAGAAGCCGCAACCCCCCATACGGATACTAAGCGCGTGCTGATCAGGCGTCGGTATGTGGATGACAAAGTAGCGGCATTAGAGAAGCTATTGGACGAGCGCGTGAATGCCGTGCGGCGGGAGGAGGAGCTGTTCCGGACTGGCCTGGAAGCCCACTTGAAGACGCTGAACCATGAAACGGATCGTATCAATGCGATTGTCGCCAAGACCATAACCCTTGAGAAGTATGAGGGCGACCAACGGTTTACCGTAGCCAAGATAGGCACCATCTCCGACCGGATGAATCGCCAGCACGAGGAATACCTAGAGGCTCACCGTGCTCTACGGGAGCAAGTGATTGAGGACGTGGCGAGACGGTCCGGAGCAGCGGAAGCGTTGAGCGGGGAAGCCGTCAAGGCGGCGAAGGCGGCGAAGGACGAGGCGAAAGCCGCCAGCGTGTTCTCACGGATCGCCATCGTCGTGAGCGTCGTGCTGAGTATCGTGGGGTGGGTCGTGTCGTGGATACTGAAGACATAAAAGCAATACGGTTTATGACTAGGAGGGCTCCTATGTCTCGAAGACCACCAACGCCTCCTCCGAGTGAGGCAGCTATAGACCTCAGCAATAAGATACTCGGCGTCGCCACTATTAAGGGAAGCTGGAACGCTGCAGTGGAGTACCTCTCAGAAACGGGTAACTTCTCTGGGGGCGGTGCATATATCGTAGTAAGAAGGGTCGAAAAGGAGAATCCTGAAATTAAGTTACCTTGGGGGAGTAGCATATGGATAAAGAATTAGAGAACCGCCTACTCGGTATCGCCATTACTAAAGGAGAATGGTATGCCGCAGTGGAGTACTTATACAAAAAGCTAAAGTACAGCGTAGATACTAGTTGGAATCTCATGGAGGTAGCCCGCTGCAAAAGCCCAGACTTAGACATACCGCTGATAATACATCGCTATGAAAAACATCACTAACGAGGCGGGGGTTAAGGAAGAAGTAAAGAAGATCCTTAACCGAACCCCCGACTGCTGGTGGTACATGCCGGTACAAACAGGCTACGGCGTGCATGGCATACCCGATTTCGTAGCCTGCATTCGAGGTAGCTTCATTGCAATAGAAACGAAGTTCGGGCGCAATAAGCTATCTGCATGGCAGGAGAAGCAGAAAGATGGAATTACGAAAGCAAAAGGTATGTACTTTATAATAAACGAGAATAGCCTCGATAAGCTCGCTGTTTTTGTAAGACTTTTGGGGTCTCCTGCATGATTATTTCTAAGGAAAGGCGTCAGCTTATATTACCTACAAATCCGGCGATATTCGAAACAATCCCGCATGCGAAAAAGTTTAAGTTCGCTGGCAAGCATCTAGTTGCCGTTAACCATGGGGTAGATGAAGTAAGAGTTCTTAGGAACTTAGGGCTGCGAGCCCCGAGCCCCATCGAGTATTACTACGACTGGCCTGGGCGGTTTCCTCCGAGGAAGCATCAGCGAGAAACTGCGGCTTTCTTTACGTCTTACTCGCGTGTTGTTTGCCTTAACGCCCCCGGAACAGGTAAAACGCTTTCTGCGCTATGGGCAGCTGATTACCTGCTGAGCACACAGGCTATTAAAAACGTGCTCATAGTAGCGCCTCTATCTACGCTCAAAGTAGTATGGGGCAAGGAGCTTATATGGCACTTCCCACATAGAAAATTTAACATCGTAACCGGGCAACGAGCCAAGCGAGAACGTCTCATTCTCGACGAGAAGGCGCAGTTCTGCATAATTAACCATGACGGCTTCTCAACGATGCCGGATATCTTCAGTCGCTTTGATCTCGTTATTTATGACGAAGTGACAGCGATGAAGAATCCTTCTACAAGGAGGTTTAAGCTGTTCAGCCGCTTCATGCGTAACTACACCCCTCGTCTTTGGGCAATGACCGGCACGCCGATAACGGATAACCCGCCTGATGTGTGGCCGGTATCCACTTTGCTCGCCTGCCCAGCACTGCCGAGAAGCTACACACAGTTCAAAGAAATAACAATGCAGCGGGTAAGCCCGTTCCGATGGGTTCCAAGAGAGAATGCGCTCGATATCTGCAAACAAGTGCTTAAGCCGTCTATACGCTTTTCTCTCGAAGAGTGCACAGACTTGCCGCTGCTTACCTATGTTGATCGTGAGTGCGAGCTTACGAAAGAGCAACAGGATGCCTACGACGAGCTGAAGGCAACTGCGGAAATAGCCGGACACGATATAAGCGCAGCCAATGCTGCTGTGCTCTATTCGAAACTACTGCAAGTATGCTGTGGGGTAGCCTACGACTCTGATAAAAAAGATGTGCTATTTGATGATAAGAACAGAGTAGATACTCTTATAGAGTTGCTAGAGGAAATAGGCGATAAAGCTATCGTGTTTGTTCCTCTTCGTAACGTGCAAAGTCGGCTGACTAAATTGCTCATAAAAGAAAGTTATGATGCTGCAGAAATCCATGGAGGCGTAACCGGGAAGAAGCGTAATGACATATTTGACTTGTTCCAAAATAGTGATAATATAAAGGTGTTGGTAGCCCACCCGCGCGTAGCATCGCACGGACTCGATCTTACTAGATCTAAGAATATAATATGGTATGCCCCGTACCCAAGCTTAGAAGCCTACGAACAAGCGAACGCACGTATCCGTAGGCTATCCTCTAAGGCCGGCAAAACGATGGTGCACCATATTGTATCGACGAATTTCGAGCGCAGTATCTATAAGCGGCTACAAGAGCGGAAGAAGGTGCTAACTAACTTCCTTAGCCTAATGAAGGGGATGAACGAATAATGTACGTCCTAACAGATGTTACTATAAAAGTAGAGAAACTAGACAACGGCGACGTAGAGATAACATTCAAAGATATAAAAGGCACAACTAAGAAGCTGTTATCGAACTCAACTGGTAGGCAGGCATTTATGTATCTCGACAATGTGCTTGTTTCCTTAGAAGGGGATAACGGCGGGAGGGCACAAGCTGCTATAGAAGCCATCTACGCGATAAAAGGCGATCCTAAGATACTCAGACCAACTAAGGGGATGGACGAATGAAAGACATGGCAGAATCACATAAGCGCCTTGGGCGCTACATAGCAAGCCAAGTGTTTGCCCCGCGCAGGGCCGTAAGTAAAAAACGAGCGTTCCAACTGCTGCTCCGCGCAGCACGGTCAACGGGGATAAGAAGATGAATTACGAAAAAGCAATTGAAGCATATAACCAAATCGATGATGAGATCGCGAAACTTGAGGAACAACTGAAGAAAGCAAAAGCTCCGCTCCTCAATAAGAAGTACAAGATCGTAAGTCTCGTCTCTAGGGCGCTGGTCGAAGAGGGGATAAAAAACGCGCAAACTCCATACGGCACCGCCTATTTCAGCACGCATCACAACTGCTCAGTGAAGAACCAGGAGTCGTTCTTTCAGTATGTGCAGCAGGAGGATCGCTTCGACCTCATGGAGAAGAGAGCGAGCAAGAAGGCGGTAAAGGAGTATGTCGAAGATATGGGGGAGCCGCCCCCCGGAGTAGAGTTCGGTACGGTGCAAGTTCTCGTTATTCGACGTGGAGACAAACAGCCCTCGGTATGACCAAAGAAGAGGCAGAGAAACTAAGATCATTTGACCATCACTGCACCTGCGGAGGTTTTGCCCACAGCATGAATGGTAGACCAGAAAGCAATCCACATATGGACTGGTGCCCGCAAAAAGCACAATACGATGAATGGTATAAAGCCATGCACGCACCACAACGCACTCGATGATGCCCTGCATCAAACAAGGCGGCTGCTCGCCATCGCAGACGCTTTAAACATAACCCTCAAATCAGAGGACACACAAATGGCTGAAGACAGATTGAATCTCCAAGTACCTGACCATATCGCCAAGCGTATTGCTGTGAGAAAGGAGACGGGGGAGCACTCATCGATTCTCGACGCGCTCACAAGTACAGTTGGACCTCCGCGTATCTCGATTCGCGGTGTGCAGTTTCGCCTGGTGCAAGGCTCAGTTGAGACACCCGTTGGGCGAAATCTCGATGTAGTTATTGTCGGTAGCAATACTAACGTTTCGAAGGTCTACTACGGCGGCAAGTGGAACCCGGAAATGTCCGCTCCTCCGGATTGCCGCTCCGCTGACGGGAAAACCCCTGACGCAGATGTCGCCGAGCCGGAATGCGAGTCCTGCGCCAACTGCCCGAATAATGTGCTAGGCTCAGCCATCACCGAAAACGGCAAGATGACGAAGAAGTGCGCCGATGTACGCTACCTCGCTGTCGTACCGGCGTCTGATCCGAGTAAGGTCTATCAGCTGGGTGTCAGTGTCACCGCCATGAAGGGCCTGCGGACTTACGCCAACGAGCTGCAGAGCTTCGGCCTTCTGCCGCACGAGATGGTCACTAGGCTCGGCTTTGACGACAAGGCGTCTTACCCCCTCGTCACCTTCGAGCGCGGCGGCTGGCTGGGTGAGAAGGCGCTTGCAGGCGTCGAACGGATCGTCAATAGTAAGAGGGAGGAAATCGACTACTGCACGCGCAGTGGCGATCAGCCAGCACTCGCTGCTCCTGCACAGGCAGAAGCATTGCCCGCTCCTGTGGAGACGGAAGAAGCTCCTACCCCCCCTCCTCAGCGTAAGAAGGCTGCTGCGAAGAAGGCTGCTCCAAAGACGAAGCCCGAGCCGGAGCCTGTACTGGAGCTCGAGCCGGAGCCCGAGCCGGAGCCCGAGGAGGAAGAGGCGGAGTTTTCCTTCGACGATGAAGATGAAGACGTGCAGGAAGCTTCCTCATCCTTGGAAGACGAGCTGGCAAAAGTACTGGCCGAGTAGGACAATCGAGCGGTAACAACTCCCTGGGGGCGCTAGTTCGCCCCTAGGCTCGCCTGTGCGCATGGAAGCTAAAAGGAGGCATGAGAAAAATGCACCTAAAAGAGTTTCTTGAGAAAGTACTAGCGAAAGAAGATAACTACGTACTATGGCTACTACGAAAAGGCAACAAGAAGGGCACATGGAATGAAAACCACGAAGACATAGATAGCCTTGTACACGCAATAAAGGCGCATGACCGTGACCCTGGGCTAAGCGTTTATATAGCGCTCGGTGCGTTTACTAATAATGTAGGACCCCACCCAAAGACGGGGCGAAACTACGTCCAGCGCAAAGGGCACCAGGCTACATGCTTCAGAACTCTTGCGTGCGATCTTGACGTAGACCCCAGTAACCCTAAAAAGTACAGCTCGCAGAAAGAAGCGCTCGTTGATCTTGTAAAAGCCTGCAAGAATCTTGGGCTCCCTTTGCCTATGGTCGTCTTATCAGGGGATGGTATACATTGCTGGTGGACGTTCGTAGAAACAATCAGCACCGCGATCTGGGTACCTCTCTCCAAGGCTCTTCGTGCTGCGCTAGATACGCGAGGCGTAAAATACGACCCGTCGAAGATAGAAGACCCGACGATGGTCTTGCGTCCTATTGAGACACACCACAAAAAAGACGATAGCAACTGGAAAGAAGTAAAAGTATTGAAGGATCAGCCAGCGGTACATGTAAAGGATTTAGCCTTAAAGCTTAAGCCGTACGTACGTCAAGCTGCGCCTAAGAAAACGAAGACCCGAGAAAAAGCGCAAGACGCCATCCTCGCCTCTTGGCAGGAAGGCAATACCTCTGTCTCCCTACAGGACTTGCAGCGCTGCCGGCAACTGCAGGCGATACTTGCGTCTCATGGAGCGACAGATGCAGCAGGCGCGCCGGTAAGCGAGCCGCTGTGGCGTGCCTCTCTCGGCATTGCCTATTACTGTGAAGACTCGGAAACAGCAGCCATTGAGCTGTCGAAGGGTCATCCGGACTACGACGAAGGCGCCTGCTTGGAAAAGCTCGACGGCTGGAATGGGACCGGCCCAACAGTCTGCAGTACCTTTGAGAAACTGTGCGAGCAAGGCTGCGCCACTTGCCAGTTCAAAGGGCGCATCGCTTCCCCGGCGCAGCTTACTGGGGGCGTCACAGCAATCCAGACAGAAAACCAAGAGACAGGAGTCATAGAAGAGCGCCCTCTTCCACCAGGGTACAAAATCAAAGGCGATTGCGTTTACTACATAAATCCGAGACTTGATGAAGAGACATTTGTATCCCCATACAAGCTATGGGTGGAGTCTCGGGTTACTGATATGGATAGAAGCACGAATGAAGCTAAGATAATCGTCGCCTTTCCGATAGAGGGTGAGAAAGAGATCTCAATAGACTCTGCTATTATCGCCGCTGGTGGGAATGATTTACGCAAAGAACTCGCTAACCACCAGGTGTATATAAAAGAAGACATTGAGCCGATGAGGCGTTATCTAATGACGTATCTAAGAAAACTACAAGCCGCTGCGATGGCGCACAATAGTTATAGCCACTTCGGTTGGCAAAAAGACGGCACGTTCCTGCTTGGGAACAGACTCATAGGCAACAAGCAAGATATAACTGTGCATCTTCGTGGAGCAGCGAAAGACTTTACAGACCACCTAACAACGCAAGGCAGCCTTGGCGCTTGGGTTAAGGCAACTGCTATGTTCAATATACCGGGTATGGAGTTTCACAACTTCGTAGCCACACTCGGCCTAGCTGCTCCTTTGTTCGCTGGGCAAAAGCTACCGGGTATGCTTGTAAACATGCACTCTCCGCTATCTAACTCAGGTGTCGGAAAATCTTTAACAGGCAAATTTGGCTTATCCGCCTGGGGAGACCCCAGCAAGCTTATGCGTCGTCCCGGCGACACACCTCTGTCTATGAGTAAGTACTTCGGTACACTGGGAAATCAGGCCGGATACATAGACGAGCTGACGACCGTAGACGACGATAATATACGTAAGCTCATAATGTCGCTACAGGATGGGCGCGAGCGTAGTCGGGTAACTTCTTCAGCTGACGGCTTTAGAGAAGCTGTAGAGTGGCATATGCCGATAATCTCCTCGTCGAATAAAGACCTAAACGAGCTAACGACCCAGCTATCGATAGCAAATGCGGAGCAGCTACGTGTCTTGCAGCTAACCTTCCCTAGAATACCCCAGCTTAACGAAGGCGGGTCTAGAATCGGCAAATACTTTGACGAGATTATCCTAGATAACTTTGGACATGCTGGGCCTAAGTTTATATCGGAGGTAATTGCAAGAGGTGGGCCGGTTGCAGTCTATATTAAGGGGTCTAATGAGTTCGACAAAGTATTCGACTTCCTTTTCCTGGGAGAAGAGCGCTTCTATGAAGCCGCCGTTAAGATCGTCTACTGCGGAGGTAAGATCCTTAAAGATCTAGGTCTTATAAAGTACGACTACTTAAAGGGGATAAAAGCGGTACTGCAAGAAGTACTTGCACGTAGAAAGATAAGAGACGAAACTAAGCTCGATGGTATTGACAAGCTCGGGCATTTTCTTAACGATGTGCAGAACCGCATCGTCCATTTCCACGAAAAGGTCGGTGGGCAGCCAACCGTTATCTTGCCTATCCCACTTAATGCGCTTGCTCGCACCGAACTGCTGGTTGACAGTAGAAAGCTTGTCTCAGCGGGCACCGTCTTTATCAACAAGTCAGAGTTTCGCTATTGGCTGCGAAAGCGGGGCCTTGAATTTGGCTCTACAATCTCCGAGCTAGAAGAAATGGGTGTCAAGGTGGTGCCTGACATCCGCAAAGTGCTCTATAAGGGCGTCTCAGGCGCATCGAGCGCTGGGCAGACCCGTTGCGTCTCTATCGATATGATGTCTCATCCACGCCTGCGAGAAGCCCTCGTGGGCAACTTCGCCAACCTGCAGCCCGCGCAAGGGGCTCAAATCTTGGAGCTTGTCAGAAATGCCAAAGAAACTTGAACAGGCGCTTAAGCGCTCCGCAAAGAAGAAGGGAATTAAAGGCGAACGCGCCGATGCCTATATTTACGGAGCTATGAGAAAGACTGGTTGGAAACCCAAACGGGAGAAAAAAGGCTAGGAGATAAGCATATGTCCTATGTGCGCTTAACAGCCCCGCACCAAGTAACAACGCGGAAGCTTCACCGATGCGGGTGGTGTAACGAACTGATACCCGAAGGCACGCCGGACATATGGGCGAGGTCTTATATTTTTGATGATGGCCCGCAAAGTGATTGGATGCACCCAGAATGCTACGAAGCAATGGGCGAGCTTGACCACGGTGAACGTTGCGAGGGGTGGATGCCCGGTGACTTCTTACGAGGGTCAATTGAATATGCGTAATAGCTTGTTAGAAACCTAAACAAGAGAAAAGAAGTAAATGAAAAAAATACTGGACCACGGTTATGTGCAATTGGTGGAGACCTGGGGCAGTGATGAACGCTTCATTGAAGCTGCTAGGATGTCAACAGGCAAAGGCTTTGAGGGGTGGAAAAAGGACGAGAAGCTGCTCGCCTACCTGTACAACAACAAGCACTCAACCCCGTTTGAAATGGGCGGCATGATAATTGAGGTCAAGGCACCGATCTTCGTTTTCCGCGAATGGCATCGCCACCGCACCCAGAGCTATAACGAGATGAGCGCCCGCTACATCCCGCTGCCGGACGAAAACTACATGCCGTCGATTGACCGTTTGATGGCCGGCGCAAACACGACGACTGCAAACAAGCAGGCACAAGGAAGTGGCGCTTCGCTTACAGAAGATGCTGCCATAGCGTGGGAGAGGCAGCTAGCTGAACTGTACACCCAAGCCCAGGCGGTATATGAAGTAGGTATATCTCTTGGCATTCCTAAAGAATTAGCTCGACTAGCTGTACCAGTCGCTCGCTATTCTCGGATGCGTGCCAGTGCCAATCTCCGCAACTGGCTAGCGTTCTTAACTCTGCGCAGAGCCCCTGCCGCACAATGGGAAATACGGCAATACGCCGATGCGGTTGGTGAGCTAGTTGCGAAACACTTCCCAAGGACTTGGGTACTTTTTGAGGAAGAGCAAGCTAATGACTGAACTAAAAGAGTCCGAACGTACTCGCTGCGAAATTTACACGCGCGTGATGGGCTACCATCGCCCTGTAGATTGTTTCAACAAAGGAAAGAAGCAAGAGCACAAGGATAGGCTATACTTTAAGGAGTCTAAGTATGGCAACGGGTAAGAGGCTAGGTAGGTTCTACGTCCCTATGTCAGAAATAGAGCGCGACCACATTTCGCAAGCTCTGCGAATAATGTGTTTTGTGCCATTCCGAGTAGAGTGCTTGTTTCACATAGCCGCTTTCGAAATGATAGGGACTTCTGCTTTGTTTGGGGCAGTAGAAGAAGGCGCTTTAGCCCCAGAGTATAAACTGGTGTTTAAAGACAACACCCTTATAGAGGTAAATAAAACATGCTAGTCGATAGCGAAGGTGAAACACCACGGCATATCTTAGATATGATGAAGGCAAATAATATCCCCAGGTCTACCTACTTTTGGAGAGTAGCTAACGGGTGGTCAAGAGAGAAAGCTGCGACTAAAGCGGCGAAAAAGTTCACCCCTTCCGCCAAAGAAGACTACGGTGTTCGTAATATAGACTGGCCGGTTCCTCCGAGCACAGTGCTAGGCACGAGGTATCTATGCCGATGAGCAGAGACCCAAAAGCATCGTACTACGACGTAGGTGGTATCGAGACACTCGATATCATCAAAGCTAAGCTCACCCCCGAAGAATACCTCGGGTATATCCGAGGGAACCTGCTCAAGTACACCTGCAGGCTACGGCACAAGGGCGACCCAGAGCGAGACGCTGAGAAGGTTACGTACTACGCCGTCGAGCTTCTTGAGGCACTGCAAGCGTTCAACGAAGCGCCCTCGTAATATAACCCGAGGTGCTCAGCAAGCCCCGCTTCGGCGGGGTTTTTTATTTCATGCGGGCTTTCGCAGTCCGAGCGAAACTACGGTTCTTGCCCTTCGATATAACGGCGGTCGGCCCAGAGCGAGCACCCCCCTTCGCTAGCGGGCGCACGTGGTGCACATCCATCCCGTCGCCTTTTCGAGCCCTGCCCTGCGCCATAGCCTGGCGTCGCGCCTTGTTACGCGCCGAGCGGTTCGCCCGCTGTTCCGGCTTACCGTGATAGTTCGCGTACTCTTTCTTGTAATCTCTAGCCATTTGCCAACGCCTCTATCTGCTGCATCATCCGCTGCTGGTAGCCTACCACGTCGTGGTACGCATCCTCGAAGTCCGGGTCGCGCTGCCGTAATTCATGACGCCAGCGATTACGGATAGATGCTTTGAAATCTCGCTCTACCCCTACGCGCTTCAGGTCCTTGTAGTACGCTGCCTCCGGCTTGTTCATCTGGAAATTGCTCACCCCAGCAACCTTTGCCAGGTTCACCCAGAAGTTGTAGTCGTACCCAAGCGGCCCGGTCTCGGCGTTCTGCTTGTAAAAGTTGGCGATGCTAGTCACCACGCCCGGCGCTGTCGCCTTGCCGAGGTACACCAGGCGCTTGCTCAGCGCCTCTCCTGCGTCCTCTGTGCCGTTCGTAAGCTCTCGCCCTGTGAACGGGTCGTAGTTCGATAGGATGTTGTTCAGGATCGGCGCAGGGCCTCCTGCGAGGGCAACCTGTGGAGTCCCGCTGTCTGTCGTGTCAAACAAGTTGCCTAGCGGCACGAGGTTCTTCAAGTTCAAGAAGAATGCGTTGCCCTCCGAGGAGCTGAATGGCAGGCGGATGTTCGATGGCACGCCCGGTAGCCAGCTGAGCCCGTCCTGATACCAGTCAGGCTGCAAGCTGCGCTCATACTCTTCATCGTCGTCGCCAGCCCCAAGCGCTGCGTACGCCATTGCGTTGAGCGTGTAGATGGCCATCGCCATGTTCGCAGCCTTCCAAGGCTTAAGGAACATCGTCTTGAGCAGCATCGGCACCATGCGGTAGGGCCATGCGATAAAAGGAAACGCTGTCTCGCGTGCGAACCGAACAGCCGGGGCATGGATTCCGTAATCTACAAACGCTTCACGGGCCTCTTTGGCTGCCCTTTGCTTTAGTTCGAAGGTAACTGGTTCTCCTTTAGTCTGCGCGTCTTGCAGTACAGTCATATATTTTGCTAGACGAAATACATTATCTACATTAGCGTAAATATCAGTAGCTAGTCCTGGAGTTTTCCCGAGCGCTGAATAAGCCTTATGGAGCATTGCTGAGCTGTCTATGAGACTTCGAAGTTTACCTGTATGGTCATGTATAAAATCCCCAAACGCATGCTCTGCTTCGACATCGAAGTCCTGCGCTTTAGAGGATACGATTGTCATACCGCCCTCTACCATTTCGGCATAGGTAGCCATCTCTTGCTCTGTAAGCGGCTCTCTCCATGACGGGGGGAATACTTTCCACATTTTCTTGGCATTAGGGAACACGCTATGCAAAATAATCCTTGCAGAGGCGTTTAGATTCGCAGAAGGTATATCGTAGAAATAAGAAAGTAACGCATCACCCAGTAGGTTGTTAACATGCGCTACAGTACTGAATATCGTTTTATTGCGCTTAAACGTAGACAACGAAGCACGCCAGACTTTCGACTTTATGATAGGCTCTTGTGTCATATAGTCGCGCATCGCCATGTACGCTGGCCCGGCCATGTACTTGCCAGCAATAGGCCCTACGATCTTGCGCGTTTCAGAAGAGTTATCGAGCTTTACCCAATAACCAGGGACACGCAGTTTGCGTAAATTAGATTCGCTCGTGCGCTCAGACTTACTTACCGAGAAGTCGATAACTCGCCGTGAAGGCAGTGGCGCACCTTTAAACGTAGGGTAATCCTCGCTTATGTATTTATCTTCTTCAGCGACCCCTACATTAGATGCAAGCATCGTATCTAATATTTCCGAACCTTGGACGGTATGCGCCCATTCTTGCATCATTGTTACAGCTGCGCTCACCGCTGTAGCTTGCCTCTTCGGAGTGTCGAATAACTTATCTTTATCCTTTCCAGTTGCTTCTGCCCAATCAGCCTGCTGCTCCCCAACGGTTTTAGTGCGTTGGAGGTACAGTTCTCCTATGTTGTTGCTTTTTGCTACGTAATACGGGTGTACGGTTTCTTCGAGCTTAGCTATGTTTAAGCTGTCGTAGACGGACTGAGGAGCCCGCACATCTACATAATAAACATCGCCAGTATTCGGGTCGCCCGCTATGTCGTACCACTTACCTTCGTATGAACCTTTCTCCTCTACGCCATTCTTACCAAGCACATGACTAGGCCCTATAGTGGATGCGTAAGGGTATCTAAACGTGTTCTCGTCCCTAGCAGGAGCAAGCGGTGTGTATATAGTTCCTTTAGGGACGCGAAAGCCGGGGCGGTCTAGCGCAGAATAAACATCTACGAACCTCGACATAGGGGCGTTAGCGAGCGCCTTATCGAGCCTACCTTCGTCGATAGCTATATCGCGCAATTGCTCCCATCTAGCCACGAAACCTTTTATAGTTTTTACTTTATCTTCATCCTGCACTACTGACATTAGTCTTTTCTCATCCTTAAGCTCGGAGTAAAGCAACATCCCTGTTTGCATATCAGTAGATAGGTTAACTAAGGCTTCGAAATCATCATAAACAGCTCCTTCCCAGGCTTTATACATAGTAACTAGGTTATGGAAATTGTTTTTAAACCCATCAGTAGTGCCGAATTTATCTACAGTGCTGCCAAGCACCACCCCAACTGCCTTACTAACTGGGTTTTCTTTCGCTACATTTGTCTTTATAGCGTTACCGGCGCTATCCCACTGGGTCTTAGCGAATTCTTCCCACGTTTTATATTTGCCGCCGAAGAGAAAATTAGTAAGCCCGTCCAGCATCTTACGCTCATAGACGCTGATAAACCCGCGGTCAGGCTTATTTACCTGCGCAGTTATAGCTGTCTGGCTACGCGCTTCACGTCTTGCCCTTATGCGTTTTAGCGCTTCTAGCTGAGACGTAGGCACGACAGGCTTTCCTGTAGCCGTAGCTTTCTCCTTTTTCTTCCCTTCCAAAGCAGCGGCTATCACTTTATTTCTAGCTTCTACAGCAGCTA
>Ga0315556_1001661_pt1 | contig 13229 bp, 12 predicted proteins | sample SalMarSW160310MG_FD_202112 | JGI IMG/M metagenome (GOLD analysis project Ga0315556, IMG submission 202112) | Salt marsh sediment microbial communities from the Plum Island Ecosystem LTER, Massachusetts, United States - Salt Marsh Sediment SW1603-10 ...
CCAGGGGTTCCGGGCGGCCCGGGTTGTAAAGCGGGTGATGAGTAAAATTGGATAATCGAAGGAAGGGACCGGCAGATGGGTTTGCCGGTTTTGTCATTTTGCCGACTCTGTTAAATCCGGTGCGCCTTGGAGGCTTGCCTTTTCGTTCATTTCGGATTGCGGTTTTATGGCCGGCCTTCGTTCTGATTTGTGCCTGTGCGGGAAGAAGTGCGGGTTGGAACTCCGCCGCTGTGCCGGGCGTCCCGGCCGAGGCAGTCCCGAAGATTTCAAGCATCCAGCCCTCTCAAGCCAGTCCCGGCAGCCGAGTCACCGTGAAGATTACGGGTGAGAACTTTTTGGCCGGAGCTTACGTCTCCTTTTCGGACCCGGCCGTACACGTCCTTGCCACGCGGCGCGCGAGCGGAACAGAGTTGGATGTGGATATCGCAGTCGGCCAGATGGCGAAGCAGCAATCTGTTGTCCTCTATGTTTCAAATCCTTCGGGCGCGTCGGCGCAAACGGCGTTTGCGATTGCTTCGGGTGCGGCCAAGGCACCGCAGGGGACCCAGTCTTCGCCGCCGAACTTGCCTGTTGTCACCAAGGTCGATCCTGCCCAGGCTGCGCCCGGCAGTCAGGAGACCGTAACGGTGACGGGCAAGAACTTCAAAGAAGGCGCCAAGGTTGCTTTTTCCAATCCCGGCATTCGCGTCCTGGGGACCGGGTTCAAGAAATCGACGCAGCTGGTGGCGCAAATCGAAGTGGCGCCCAACGCGTCCTCAGGCAAAACGAGCCTGTTTGTCATTAATCCCGACGATAGCGAGGTGGAGGCAGACTTCGAAGTCGGCGGGGGAAATTCAGTCCAGACCGGAACCGCGACGGAAAAGGCATCATCGCCCGCAAACACGCCAACGCAGCAATTCAGCGTCTACAACCTGGGAGATGCCACCAGCATTTTCCAGAATCCCGGCAAGGCCAAGGGCCAGTTGGTTGTGAAAGGCGGCGAACTCGAATACAACCAGGACGGGAAGGTCGTTTTTACCGTCAAGCCGACCGATATCCAGGAAATCGCTCCAAACGTTTTTTTCGGGCTGAGCACCGGGACGTTCCACATTATCCTGAATTCCGGAAAGACCTATAACTTTGTTCCCTCCTCGCTGGCTCCTGCCGATACCAATTCGATTGTCGAATCCCTGCGCAGCGCGTTGAAGTAGGCACCCTCCTGCGCTCTTGTTTGAGCACGCCTGCGCGAGATTGCGTGGATAGCCTACGTGTGGTTTGGAGACTACGTTGCTGGTAAGGGCCAACGGTTTCGAGGTCTCCCTTCCGTATGATATAGTTAAAACCTGTTCCATATCTTCATGACGTACACAAGGCTTTCACGTGAAACGCTACGGTGAACATCGTTTTCCAGGGAAGCTGTTGGTTGTCGAGGGTATCGACGGCTCCGGCAAATCGACACAGCTGAACCTCCTCCATCAATGGCTTCGGGCCGAAGGTTACGGGACCGTCTTCAGTGAATGGAACTCCTCCCCTCTGGTGCGTGACACAACGCGGCGCGGCAAGAAGAAGAAGATGCTGACCCCGGCCAGCTTCTGCCTGATTCACGCCACCGACTTTGCCGACCGGATGGAGCACAATATTATTCCGCTCTTGAAGGCCGGTGCAGTGGTGCTTTGCGACCGCTACATTTACACGGCGTTCGCGCGGGATGTGGCGCGCGGGATGGATCCCGGTTGGGTCAGGGAACTTTATGCCTTTGCCGTGAAGCCCACGCTGGCCTTCTATTTCCGCGTCCCCCTGGAGGTTGCCATGAAGCGCCTGCTGAACGGTCGCAGCGGCTTCAAGTTCTATGAGGCTGGAATGGATATGGAACTGAGCGCCGACCCCGTGGAAAGTTTTGAACTTTTCCAAGGCAAGATTCTCGAAGAATACGACAAGATGATTCCGGAGTTCGACCTGACCGTGGTGGATGCCACACTCCCCATCGAGGAACAGCAAACCCGGATGCGGCAACTGGTGAAGTCAAAGCTCGCGCAGGCAAAACGGCTGAGGGTGGCACCATGAGATCAACGTATGGCGTGGTCTTGCCGGAGATGAAGCTGGACAATCTGCCGGGCAAGCTGATTGTGATTGAAGGAACTGATGGAGTGGGGCGCTCAACGCAGATCCAGTTGCTGAGACCCTGGCTCGAACAGCAGGGCCGGGCGGTTGTGGACACCGGCATGACGCGCTCGAAGCTGGCCGGAAAGGGGATCAAGCAGGCCAAGCAGGGACATACGCTGGGGCGGGTGACATTGAACCTTTTTTACGCCACCGATTTTGCCGACCGCCTGGAAAACGAAATCGTTCCGGCATTGCGAGCGGGGTTTGTGGTGCTGACGGACCGTTATACTTACTCCCTGATTGCGCGGGCGGTGATCCGCGGAATTGATCCTGCCTGGGTGCGGAACATCTACCGCTTTGCGCTGATTCCGGACGCCGTTTTTTACCTCAAGATCGGAGTAGATGACCTGATTCCCCGCGTAGTTTTCTCAACAGGTTTTGATTACTGGGAATCCGGCATGGATCTGTATCCGAGCGAAGACATGTATGAAAGTTTCCGGAAGTACCAGTCAGCCCTGCTGGGCGAGTTTGGAAATCTTGTGGAAGAGTATCAATTCAAGGTGATTGACGCCACCCAGGACATCCCTGTTGTTTTTGAAGACCTGCGGGAAGGGATCAGCGATGTGCTGGCAGAAAGCGAGCCGCCATCACTCGAGACGGTGGCGGCCCAGGGGCGTCGCGAGGCGGCGCCAGCCGAGAACTCGCCGCCGGCAGATAATAACGGGTCGGGAAACTGAAAGAGTCAGACTGATGATCCGGCAAACAGGGCTGCCGGCGAATCCACCACCGCACGCACCCATTCCCTGGTCTTGTTGAATCCGGTCTTGTCCCGGGTCATCTCAAAGTACTTCTTTTCAAGCGTTGACAGCAAAGTCCGATTTCTCATTATCAATCGTTCAATCTGAACAGCCAGTTCCAGGTGGTCGTGCAGGAAGTCCCGGTCAGCGATCATTCCGATGACAGCTTCCTCAAACACCACCAGATCGTGCCAGTCTCCAAGTTGGGTCTGGAGACTTCGGAGCCAGATCAAGGCTTCCTTGCTTCCTGAAACGTCGAAAGCATGAATTACCTCAATCAGATACCGGACACGCTTGGCTGCGATGCGCGTGCGGTGCAAAGCCGCAGCATCGTGCTCATGGCGCGAACGCGCGATTTCCTGTTCAAGCGCTGTCCAAACGGTTCTTAGAGCGTCGCTGATACGCTCATAGAATTGTTCCCTGGTCAGGCCCTGTCCCGCTCCATTGCGGCCCGAACCTGCGCCCGCATGAGCAGTTTCCCTGTCCGAGGGAAGGCATTCCTTCAGGCGAACATAGATGGCTGAAAGGTTGGCTTTGGCCAGCTTGCGCAAAGATTTTTCCAGCCGCTCGGAACGCAACTCCCTCAGATAATCCCCAATGGCCTCCCATGCTTCCCGGCGGGCAGTGCGTTTGCGTGAAAGCGCTGCGTCAACGCGTTCGAGCAGCACGTCATAATTCCTGATTTCCGACAACGAACTTCGACAGCGCTTGAGTCCACGGTACAATTTTCGAATCTCCCCGGAGTGGGGCAAGGGATAAACCAGTTCAATCACCTGCTGCAGCCGCCGGGTGGCAACACGCAAGCCATGGGTGGCGTCGGGATGATCACCCTGCAGGACTTTCGGTTCGAGGGAAACGCAGCGGTCAAGATGCTTGATGGCCAGGCTGGAAATGCGCGCCCATTCGCCCGGCTGGCGGGCGCCGTTGTCGCCCTGGTTTGCGACCTCCTGCCCGGTATCCTTTTCCTGTGGCTGGGCCGCATCCACGTGATCCCGCAACAATATAGATGAAGAATTGCCCCCGGAGTCGTTGTTTCCGGCGTGTCCGTTTACGTGAGCCATACAAACCGCCTGGCGTGATTCAGTCAATTGCCCAGACCGCGGCTTTCAGCAGATGATGCTGCCTGCCGCTGTCGGACAAGACTCTGAACCCTATGCGCCGATAGCTTCAGTCTACAGGCAAAACAGGGCCAATACAATGGAAACCCTTGCTTCCGGCGGGCCTGGCCTGGTGGACCGAATCCCCTTTAGATCCGACAGCGAAGCGCACCTACCCGAGTCTTCGTAAATCTTTCATAAGCCAAAATGTGACGCTCATCACTGCGGGAGAGATTCCTCTGGCCTAGCCTTATGTTGTTATAGAGTTTTCATAGCACGGAGGAAAAAGATGGCAAGAGCCATGCGCACCATTGACGGCAATGAGGCTACTGCGTCCGTAGCTTATGCGACAAGCGAAGTGATTGCTATCTACCCGATTACGCCCTCGTCACCCATGGGCGAACTGTCCGACCAGTGGACGGTGGAAGGCAGGCCCAACATCTGGGGCGCGGTTCCCAAGGTGATGGAAATGCAGAGCGAGGGCGGAGCTGCCGGAGCGCTGCACGGAGCCGTCCAGGCTGGAGCTTTGGGCACAACCTTCACTTCGTCGCAGGGACTCCTTCTGATGATTCCGAACATGTATAAGATGGCCGGTGAGCTGACGCCTGCAGTCCTCCACGTGGCAGCCCGGACGGTAGCGACACACGCCCTCTCCATCTTCGGGGACCACAGCGATGTGATGGCCACGCGAGCCACAGGCTTTGCGCTGCTGGCTTCCAACACCGTTCAGGAAGCCATGGATATGGGTTTGATCGCCCACGCCGCCACGCTGGAATCGAGGGTTCCTTTCCTCCAGTTCTTTGATGGATTTCGCACCTCGCACGAGATTTCCAAGGTGGAACAGATTGAAGAGGCCGACATCAAAGCGCTGATGGACCAGGACTCCGTCAGGGCTCATCGAGAACGCGCCCTATCGCCAGACCACCCGTTTATCAGGGGCACAGCCCAAAATCCTGATGTCTTTTTCCAGGCCCGGGAAGCCGCCAATCCGTATTATCTGGCCTGCCCGACAATAGTTCAGGACGTGATGGACCGCTTCGCGAAGATCATTGGGCGGTCCTACCACCTGTTTGACTACTTGGGAGCCCCCGACGCGGAGCGCGTGATTGTGATGATGGGTTCAGGCGCGGAGGCGGCCCAGGAAGCTGTGGAACACCTGGCTGGGAAGGGTGAAAAGGTCGGTCTGATCAAAGTTCGCCTCTACCGTCCTTTTTCTGTGGAGCAATTTGTAGCGGCGCTGCCGCCGACCGTGAAAACGATTGCGGCGCTCGACCGCACCAAGGAACCTGGCGCCGTTGGCGACCCGCTTTACATGGACGTGGTGACGGCGCTGCATGAGGCTGCAGGCGCCCCGGAGCCAAGATTCAGTTCCACCCCGACAATTGTTGGCGGCCGCTATGGGCTCTCTTCCAAGGAATTCACTCCCGCCATGGTGAAGGGAATTCTGGACGAACTGTCGAACGGCAAGTCGAGAAACCACTTTACCATCGGCATTGTTGACGATGTTTCACACACCAGCCTCTCTTACGACCCCGAGTTTTCAACTGAGAATCCGGGAGCCGTCCGGGCCATCTTTTATGGTCTGGGCTCCGATGGCACGGTGAGCGCCAACAAGAATTCCATTAAGATCATCGGAGAAGAAACGGAAAACTACGCACAGGGTTATTTTGTCTACGACTCCAAGAAGTCCGGTTCTGTAACCGTCTCGCACCTGCGCTTTGGAAAGAAGCCCATCCACTCCACTTATCTGATCAACAAGGCCAACTTTGTGGCTTGCCACCAGTTCGGATTCCTCGAGCGTTTTGATGTTCTGGGAGCGGCAGAGCAGGGATCAACGTTTCTGCTGAATTCCCCCTATGGCCCTGAAGACGTCTGGGAACACCTTCCGCGCACTACCCAGGAACACATCATCAACAAGAAGCTGAAATTTTACGTGATCGACGGCGTCAAGGTGGCCGGGGAAGCGGGAATGGGCGGGCGGATCAACACTGTGATGCAAACCTGCTTTTTTGCTCTCAGCGGAGTGCTTCCGCGTGATGAAGCCATTCAACAGATCAAGCACTCGATCGAGAAGACCTACGGCAAACGCGGCGAAACGATTGTTCAAAAGAATTTTGCGGCAGTTGACCAGGCCCTCGACAACCTCCACGAGGTTACGGTCACGCAGCAGGCCAACAGCGGTTTTGACATTCAGCCGCCCATTCCAGCCCGGGCGCCGGAGTTCCTCCGGAACGTTACCTCAAGGATTATCGCCGGCGAGGGTGATCTGCTTCCGGTCAGCGCCTTCAGCCCCGATGGAACGTTTCCCTCAGGCACGGCCCAGTGGGAAAAAAGAAACATCGCGCTGGAAATCCCCGTGTGGGACCGCGACCTGTGTATTCAATGCGGCAAGTGCGTCCTGGTGTGCCCCCACTCCGTGATCCGGGCGAAAATCTACGATCCCAAGTTGCTGGAAAAGGCGCCGGCCAGCTTTAAGTCGACAGCTGCGCGCTGGAAAGATTTTAAGGAATACGGTTACACGCTGGCGGTGGCGCCGGAGGATTGCACGGGTTGCACTCTGTGCGTTCAGGTTTGCCCGGCAAAGAGCAAGAGTGAAGCCCGCCGCAAGGCGATCAACATGGCGCCCCAGCCGCCGCTGCGGGAACAGGAGCGCGAGAATTGGGACTTCTTCCTGCAGTTGCCGGAAATGGATCGCGCACCTCTCAGCCTGGGACAGGTGAAGGACGCGCAATTGCTGGAACCGTTATTTGAGTTTTCCGGCGCTTGCGCGGGTTGCGGCGAAACACCCTACATCAAGCTGATGACGCAGCTGTTCGGGGACCGCTGCCTGATCGCCAATGCCACCGGATGCTCTTCGATTTACGGCGGGAACCTTCCCACCACTCCCTACACGATGAACCATGAGGGTCTGGGGCCGTCGTGGTCGAATTCGCTCTTCGAAGACAACGCGGAATTTGGCCTTGGCATGCGTCTGGCGGTGGACAAGCAGGCCGATTACGCCCGTTACCTGGTGGGACATCTTGTCGGACAGGTGGGGGAAGAACTGGCGGCTCAGGTAGTCGCAGCCGATCAGGTGACGGAGGATGACATCAAGAAGCAACGGGAGCGGGTGAGGGCGCTCAAGGAAAAGCTTCAGGGGCTTGACACGCTTGAAACGCGTGACCTGCTGAAAGTTGCCGATTATCTGGTCAAGAAAGACGTTTGGATTGTGGGAGGAGACGGCTGGGCCTATGACATCGGTTACGGTGGCCTCGATCACGTGCTGGCGTCCGGCAAGAACATCAACGTGCTGGTTCTGGATACCGAGGTCTACTCCAATACAGGCGGCCAGATGTCGAAGGCGACCCCGCGTGCGGCCGTGGCCAAATTTGCCGCCGGCGGCAAGGAAAACCGCAAGAAAGATCTGGCGATGATGGCCATGACTTACGGCAACGTCTACGTGGCAAATGTGGCCATGGGCGGGAATGATACGCACACCATCAAGGCCTTCCTTGAAGCTGAAGCTTACGACGGACCTTCCATAATCATCGCTTACAGCCACTGCATTGCTCACGGCTACGACCTGGCCTTTGGCATGGAACAGCAGAAAGCCGCGGTCCAATCCGGTTACTGGCCGCTGTTCCGCTATAACCCCGCGTTGGCCAAAGAAGGGAAGAATCCCCTGCATATTGATTCCAGGCCGCCTTCGCTTCCACTTGAAAAGTACGTGTACAACGAAACCCGTTACACCATGCTCGTCAAGTCCCGGCCGGAAGTTGCAGGGCCGGCTTTGATGCTGGCCGAGGAAGATGTCAAGGCACGCTGGGAGTTGTACGAGAAATGGGCGGCGTCACCTACATCTGAAGTTCCCAAGGAAGTGAAAAAATGACTGATCTCCGCACAACCTACCTCGGATGTGAACTGAAGAGTCCGCTGGTTGCTTCAGCGTCGCCGTTATCGGAGGAGATTGATAACCTTCGCAAGATGGAAGACGCCGGCGCAGGGGCCGTTGTGCTCCATTCGCTGTTCGAAGAGCAAATCATTAGAGAGAGTGAGGAACTGCACCGCGGCCTTTCTGCGGGCACCGAGAGTTTTGCCGAGTCTCTGACCTACCTGCCGGAAGTTACCCAGTACAAGCAGGTCCCTGATTTTGGTGTGCCGGGCGCCGCGCCGGATATGACGCCGTACAATCGCGGGCCGGAGGGTTATCTGGAACACGTTCGGCGTGCCGCCGAGGCTGTCAGCATCCCGGTGATTGCCAGCCTCAACGCCACTTCGCCAGGGGGGTGGGTGAAGCACGCCCAGAAAATCGAGGAAGCCGGAGCCTCGGCGCTCGAACTCAATATCTATTTTCTGCCGACGGACCCGAACATTTCCGGCTCTGCTATCGAAAAGGGATACTGCGAGCTGGTCCGGCAGGTGAAGAATACCCTTCGCATTCCAGTCGCCGTAAAGTTGGGGCCTTACTTCAGCGCGATGGCCAATTTTGCGCAAGGGCTTGATGCAGCCGGGGCGGATGCGCTGGTGCTGTTTAACCGGTTCTACCAGCCCGATTTTGATATTGAGAACCTCGAAGTGGTGCCGACTGTGCACCTGAGCACGTCGCAGGAGCTTTTATTGAGGCTGCACTGGGTCGCCATTCTTTACGGACATATCAGGTCGGAGTTGGCGATTACGGGGGGAGTTCATACGGCGGAGGACGTCCTGAAGGCCATGATGGCGGGCGCGCGGGTGGCGATGATGACCTCTGCGCTGTTGCGGCATGGGATCGGCCATCTAGGGCGGATCCGCGAAGACCTGATCCACTGGATGGAAGAACATGAGTATGAATCGATCCAGCAGATGCAGGGAAGCCTGGCCTTGCGATCGGTTCCGAATCCGGCCGCTTTTGAGCGGGCCAATTATATGCGTGTGCTTGGCTCCTACAGGCCGCGCCCCTCCGGCTCCTGGCCGATGGGAATGACGAACGGAGAATGAAATCGCCGCGAGCTCAGGGGATTCCCGGTTCTTTTAGGAAGTGAGACCATGGACCTAAGAACCAAAGTGACGGGAAGGAATTTGATGGGGAGGTGGGCGGTCATGCGTACCTTTTATGCGTTGGTCATTTGTCTCATTCTGCTGCTTCCTGGACTATCCCGAGGTCAGGAAGAACAGCCACAGCAAGGCACTCAGCAAACCCAGACGACGGCACCTTCAACGGAAGCATCCCCCGCGCCAACGGTGCCGCATCAGTTTGTCTTTACACCGGAGCAGAAGGCGCTGAAAAATCCGGAGAAGTTTACTGAAGATTCGGTGGATAAGGGAAAGAAGTTGTTCGCGACGCAATGTGCAATGTGCCATGGGATAACCGGCAACGGCAAAGGCGACCTTGCGGCGGTCATGCACGTCAACCCACCGGATCTTACCAGGCCGGAGACGTTGAGCGCTCGAACGGATGGAGAAATTTTTACGATCATTAATGTCGGATCACCATCCATGCCTGGAGAGGCGAAGCGACTGAAAACAATCCAAGCCTGGGACCTGGTCAATTTTTTGCGAACATTGGAGGGGAAGAAGCCTGCCAAATCTGCGGGAACGCAGACTGGATCTGCGGCTCCTTAGCTGATTTTCAGAACCTCGTATTTGGAGCACTCTTATCGCTCATAACCAACACTGTGTGGATCTGTGTTTCGGTTCTCAGATCGTTGGAACAAGACGGCACGAGGTGTGAGTCAGGAGTAAATTGCGCTGGAGGTTCTGAATATGTTCGGCGTTTCCTTTTGGAAAAAACTGGGGCTGGTTTGTGGCCCGCTGATTGCGTCATCAGCCCTGCTGTGGGCGCAGATGCCCTCTCACGTCCCTGTCCCTAAAGACAATCCCCAGACCGCCGCGAAGGTTGAGCTGGGAAAACAACTTTATTTCGACCCCCGGATTTCTGTGACGGGGACAGTTTCCTGCAATTCGTGCCACAACATCATGTCCAACGGAACAGATAGCCGTCCTGTGTCTGCTGGCGCACATGGAAAACTTGGCGACCGCAATGCACCCACGGTCTTCAATGCGGCCTTTCGCAGCGTGCAGTTCTGGGACGGGCGGGCTGCCAGTCTTGAAGAGCAAGCGAAAGGCCCCCCGACAAATCCCGTCGAAATGGGAATGCCGGATGGAGAGGCCATTGTGGAGCGAATTCGGGCCATTCCGGGATATCGCCAGCAGTTTGCAAAGGTGTTTGGCGGCAGCCAGCCGGTAACGTTTGATCATATGGCCCAGGCCATTGCCAGTTTTGAACGGACGCTGGTTACGCCTGGCAGCCCTTACGATCGTTTTATGGCGGGGGACAAGAATGCGCTGAGCCCAGCGGCACAACGCGGCCTTAAACTGATGGAGTCAGCCGGCTGCACCAGTTGTCACAGCGGCCCACAGTTTAATGGACCCGAACAGCCGATGGGCACGGGTTTCTATATGAAGTTCCCGTTGAATGATCATAATGCGTATGTGAAGAAGTACAACCTGGACGCAGACGAAGGCCGCAAGGAAGCGACCCACCAGGAATCGGACGAGCACATGTTTGTCGTGCAGTCTCTGCGGAATGTGGAAGTGACCGCGCCCTATTTTCATAACGGGTCGGTGAAGGGTCTTGATGAAGCAGTCAGGGTGATGGCTCAGACGCAGTTGGGCAAAACGCTTAACGGAAGCCAGGTGCAGGATATTGTGGCGTTCCTCGACAGCCTGACAGGCGAATTCCCTCACATCACGCTGCCGCGTTTGCCGGAAACACCGAATACCACTTTGCTCGACAAGTGAGCAGCAGTTGCAGGCACACGACTCCGCGTCATGGGACTGGGGAGGAGCGTCCAGGCTGGCGAGGATTAATTAACCAATTTTCCGCATGACCCGCGGCGTGAGCCACCAGATGAGTTTCCCTGGAGGACGGGGCGGGAACTTCTCGAAATCGATCCGGCAGCATCCTCCTTTCTTGAACTGAAAATTGGCCCGGGCATTGCCGATGAGCTTTGCCACACCGTCACTGAGATCCGGTTCATGCCCGATGACCAGAACTCTGCGGTGATCTGCCTGTTTGGCGAGAGAAGTCAGTAAGGCCTGCAGGGAGCCGCCCGGCCGCAGGAAATCCGAAGTCTTGACTGTGACGCCGGGTGCAAATACTTCGGCGACGATGGCAGCTGTTTCCGAGGCCCTGATCAGCGGGCTGCTGATGATGGAGTCTACGCAAAGGCCAAGGCGGAACAGCCCTCGTGAGACCCCCTTCAATTTCTTCTTGCCCTCGGGTGTGAGTGGGCGTTTGGTGTCGTCAGGGAAATTGGGGTCGCCTCGCGCAACGGCAATTCCGTGTCGCATCACGTAAAGTTGAAATCCCTGTGTGTCTTTGCTTCCGGGGGTTTCGTTGAGAGTAGGCATGGTTACCTTTTCGGACAGCGATAGATAGAATTCCCGAGCCCTGCATCAGGGCGTCGAGCTTTCGACTTCAACGGACCAGAGCCGTTCAAACTCCTGTTGGTAGGCGAGAACGAGGTCTGTATCCCTGAGAACCAGCATATGATCAAAATTCCGCTCTTCGGAATCTAGGGTCCAATTATAGCTTCCGGTCAGAACGATGTGACCGTCAAGAACAGCAAATTTATGGTGTAACTTGGAACCTTTTTCCTTCCGCCCGTAAATCGCCTGAAAGGGAAGAGAGTTTTCAGCGATGAGCTTCCGCGTGACTGCGGTTGCCTGATATTTGTTTCGGTCAACCAGAAGCCGGACGCGAAGTCCTCGGTCTCGAGCCTTCCCCAGAGCACGGGCAAGCCGAGGATTTGTAATCCGGTACAATGCTGCGTCCACGCTGACACGGGCCTCCAGCAGCAGGCGTTCGATGCTGCGGGCAACGGAGCTCTGGGAAGTGAAGAGTGTCTGATTGCCTGGCTCGGGCATAAGACTCTATTGTATTTTGTGTGCCGGACAAGATTCAAGGGCAGCTATGGCGCATAACCCTATGGAACTGCCTTCGTCCAGCAAATACTGACCGCTTAACTCTTGTTGCGGCGAAGGAGATAGAAGCAGCGTGGTTCGGCGGAGCACTGACTTTCGGTGAGAAAGCCGGCAACAGAATACCCTTTCGTAAGGTAGTTCAAAAAAATCTCACGTGTTTGAAGCCGCCAGCGATTTGCCAGCCGCAAGGCCTCTGTTCGCATGAGGTCCGTATTGGAAGGAATTGCTGCCAGCAGTCCAGGTTCGCGATGGCGCAGGCTGATCTTCCTGTTTACCAGGAACGCTTTCCTGTTTGTGGAAGTTGCATTGATGATGGGGAAATCCGGGATTTCAGTTACGCTTTTCTTTCCCGTGAGGAGCGGCGCTATGCTTTTTGAGGCAATAGGCCAGTTCACAACGAACCGGTCGCTTGGAAGCCCTTGCTCAATGGTGCTGTGAAAACGGCCGTAGTAGTCAACAATATACTCTTCTACCCGCGCCCCCAGTTTGGTCAGATTCAGGCTGGCGTTTCGGCTCTGGAGCGGGTCATAGGTCCAGCAGATGGACTTGATTCCCTGGGACAGTGCAATGTCGCGGTGGGCGAGCTTCAATTGAAGGCCGAGACCCCGGCTGCGGTACCCGGGCAATACGCCCATCATGTGAGACCAGTGAATGATCTGCCCATTGCGACGGGCCAGCAGCGCATAAATGAAACCTACCAGGCGGCCCTTAATAAACGCCCCAAGCACCGCCCCGCCTGCCTTTTGCGTTACCAGCATCACTTCTGCTGCAACGCTCAGTCCTCCCCAGATGGACTTCTGGGCAGTTTCGCATTTCTTGAAGTCTTCATGCTTCAGAAGGAGTCTTACTTCAGGCCTTAACATCGATCCTCACGTTGACTTCCCCCCGAGGTTCGGAGGTCAGCCCTTCGGGCATGGGGCCTTCCGCCTGCGATTGGGAGCGGATTTCCAGGATCGCCGTGGCCAAACTGCAACCTCTAAACGCCCGTCTTATCACCATCTTCTCAAGGATATAAGAGACGGCAGCCTGGAGTTGGGAATCTATGGGATTGTGGCAACTGCGTACCTTTGTTATTCGCCGCACATCCCGCGGCGGGGTGCTCCACAAGGGCAGGGGCCGGGCTCACTCGAAAGCCCTTCGTGGGAAGTTCCTGCAACGGCAAACACTGATAACAGCTTCTCGACTTGTGGACTTGAGCAATTTTTGCACAGAATTTCAACTCCCGAGCTATATGAAATCTTTTCAAACTTTGATCCGCAATCCCGGCACTGGTATTCAAAAATAGGCATAGAAGAACCCTCCTGAATGA
>Ga0315556_1001662_pt1 | contig 13224 bp, 14 predicted proteins | sample SalMarSW160310MG_FD_202112 | JGI IMG/M metagenome (GOLD analysis project Ga0315556, IMG submission 202112) | Salt marsh sediment microbial communities from the Plum Island Ecosystem LTER, Massachusetts, United States - Salt Marsh Sediment SW1603-10 ...
GCTGATGGCGGTGGCCATCAGCGCCGCGATGACCTCGCTCGCCGGCGTGTTCTTTGCCTTCTACTACAACAACCTCTTTCCCGAGCAGATCTTCCACATCAGCCAGTCGATCGAGATCATCCTCGGCCCGATCGTGGGCGGTGTCGGCACCCTCTTCGGCCCGATCCTCGGCGCGGTGCTGCTCACCACCCTGGCCGACTCGCTCACCAACCTGGTCGCCGCCATGGGCCTGGACATCCCCGGCGTGAAGCAGGTCTTCTACGGCGTCATTCTGCTCCTGGTGATCATGTTCCTGCCCAACGGCATCTGGCCGCCGATCGCGAAGCGGCTCGGCCTGGGGCGCAAGGACTGACATGGCGCTGCTCGAGGTCCGCTCGCTGTCGAAGTCCTTCCGCGGCCTGCGCGCGGTCGCGCGCGTCTCGTTCGAGGTCCCCGAGGGCGGGCTGGTGGCCCTGATCGGGCCCAACGGCGCCGGCAAGACCACCATCTTCAACATCGCCGCCGGCGTCTACGCCGCCGACGCGGGCGAGATCGTGCTCGCCGGCAGGAGGATCGACGGCCTGCGCCCCGACCAGGTCTGCGCCGCGGGCGTCGGCCGCACCTTCCAGGTGGTCAAGCCCTTCGCCGGCCTGTCGGTGCTCGACAACGTGATCGTCGGCGCATTGCGGGCCGAGCATCGCGTGCCCGCGGCACGCCGCAAGGCGTTGGAGATCCTCGACAAGCTGAGTCTCGGTGCGAAGAGGGATCTGCCGGCCGCCTCGCTCACCCTGCCCGACCGCAAGCGACTCGAGGTCGCGCGCGCGCTCGCCACCGGCCCGCGCCTGCTGCTGCTCGACGAGGTCATGGCGGGGCTGCGGCCCACCGAGTGCGACCAGATGGTCGAGGTATTCCGCGCGCTCAACCGCGACGGCCTCACCATCCTCCTGATCGAGCACGTGATGCGCGCGGTGATGGCGCTGGCGCAGAAGGTGATCGTGCTGCACCACGGCGAGATCATCGCTCAGGGCGCGCCCGCCGAGGTGGTGCGCGACCCGGCGGTGCTCGAGTGCTACCTCGGCGAGGAGACGGAAGTATGAGCGCGCTCCTCGCGGTCAGCGCCCTGGACCTGTACTACGGCGACGCGCAGGCGCTCGCCGGCGTCTCGCTCGAGGTGCCGCGCGGCGAGATCGTCGCCATCGTCGGCGCCAACGGTGCCGGCAAGTCATCGCTCATCCGCGCCATCGCGGGCATCGAGAAGGCTCGGTCCGGAAAGATTCTCTTCCGGCAGGAGGACATCACCAGGCTGCCGTCCCATCGGATCTGCAATCTGGGCATCGGCCAGGTCGCGGAGGGGCGGCAGGTGTTCCCCTCGCTCAGCGTGGCCGAGAATCTCGCCATGGGCGCGCTGCTGCCGCGCGCGCGAATGTCCGCCGCGCGCACCCTGAACGAGGTCTACGCCCTCTTCCCGCGCCTAGCCGAGCGCCGCGGCCAGCTCGCCGGCACCCTGTCGGGTGGCGAGCAGCAGATGCTCGCGATCGGCCGCTGCCTGATGGGCCAGCCCGAGCTGATCATGTTCGACGAGCCCTCGCTCGGCCTCGCGCCGACCGTCGTGCAGGAAGTGTTCCGCACCATCCGCATGCTTCACGAGAGAGGGCTCACGATCCTGCTGGTCGAGCAGAACGTCGCGCTCTCGCTCAAGCTCTCGCAGCACGCCTACGTGCTCGAGAACGGCAGCATCGTCATGTCCGGCGCGGGCAGCGCGCTCTTGCACGACGAGCGCGTGCGCCAGGCCTACCTCGGGCTCTGACGCCGCCCGGCTACGTCTTCTTCGACCGCTCGCGCACCCGGCCGTAGGCGGGCCGGGCCAGGCAGGCGTCGAGCCAGCGCGCCACTTCCGGATAGGGCGAGAAGTCCAGCCGCCCCATCCTGCCCCAGACCAGGATGCCCGCCACGTTGAGGTCGGCCACGGTGAAGCCGTCGCCCGCCAGGTGTCCCCGTTCCTTCAACGCGTTGTTCAGTACCTGCAGCGGCTTTCGCAGCAGCAACTCGTCGCGCTCCGCGTGCGACGCGTCGCGCGCGAACTCCGGCAGCACCGCGCGATGGTTGAGGAAATCGAGCAGCAGGTGCTCCGTCTCCAGCATCGCCCAGAAGCTCCATTGCGCGGCGAGGCCCAGCGCCGCGGAGCCGGCGCAGTGCATCGGCCCCTCGACCTTCTGCGCGAGGTACAGGTTGATGGCCATCGACTCCCACAGCACCAGCTCGCCGTCGACGAGCGTCGGAATGCGCGCGTTGGGATTGAGCCGCAGGTATTCGTCGGTCTGCAGATCGTCGGCCCGGGTGCTCTTTTCGACGAGCTCGTAAGGCGCGCCCGTCTCTTCCAGCATCCACAAACACCGTGCCGCGCGCGACCTGGGATTTCCATATAGCCGGAGCATGCCTTCGTCCTCCGCTGACGCAATCCGGTAAAATTGCACATTCTATGACCGAGACCTTGCTAATAGTCGGGATGGCAGCAGCCGCGGTGTTCGTTGCCGTTCTGCTCGTCGAGGGGGCGCTTCGACCCGGTTACGACCCCATCTATCACCCCAGCAGCGCGCTGTCCCTGGGCGACCGCGGCTGGATTCAGGTCGCCAACTTCCTGCAGCTGGGCGTGGGAACGTTCGCCATCGCCTTCGGCATCCACCATGCCCTCAACAGCGACGTCGCGGCCGCGCTGATGGCGATCGCCGGGCTGGGAGCGATCGCCGCCGGCGTCTGGCGCATGGACCCGATGCGCGGCTACCCGCCCGGAGCCCAGTCGGGGACGCCGACGACGCTGACCTGGAATCACCAGATCCACGACATCGCCGGCCCGACCACGTTCCTCGCAATCTTCGGGGCATGCCTGGCGCTGGCGGGCCGGCTCCAGGGGAGTTGGCGGTTGTACACGATTCTCACCGCGGTCGCCGGCCTCGCCCTGACCATCTCGACGCTCATCGCGTGGCGGAAAGACGCCAGGCACACCGGACTCATACAGCGCGCTCTCATCCTCGTGTACTGCAGTTGGATCGTGCTGCTGGGCGTCCATCTCCTGTGACAGCCGGCATCCGGCGAACCGGCCGCGTGCTCGAATGATCTCGTGCTCGATCCGGGCACAGCGCTGATCACGGGAACGAGCCGCGGCATCGGGCGCGAGGTTGCCCGCACCCTCGCCGCCGAGGGCTGGCGCGTGCTGTCGGGCGTGCGCGATCCGAGGACGGCGCCGCGGGGAACGGGCGCGGAAGCCCTCGACGTGGGCGACCCTGATTCGATCGAGGCCCTGGCCGAACGGCTACGCGCGAGGAACGAGCGGCTGGACGCGCTCGTCAACAACGCCGGCGTCTACAGCGGAGCCGGCGCGCGCCGGATCTGGGACGTGAACGTGCTCGGCCCGCTGCGGCTCACCCGCGCGCTCGAGCCGCTGCTCGCGCCGAACGCCCGCGTGGTGATGGTGACGAGCGGCCTGGGGGCGCTCTCCGCCCAGTCCGCGAGCCTGGTCAAGCGCCTGTCGGATCCCAAGCTGTCGCTCACCGATCTCGAGAACCTGGCAAGGGAAGCCCCGGGCGGCTACGGCGCGAGCAAGGCCGCGCTCAGCGCGATGGCGCGCGTGTTCGCAAAGGCGCTGAAGCCGCGCGGGATCCTCGTCAACGCGATCAATCCCGGCTGGTGCCGCACCGACATGGGCGGGGCCGGCGCGCCGCGCTCGGTGGAACAGGGCGCGGCGAGCGTGCTGTGGGGCGTGCGTCTGGCGCCCGGCGGGCCGACCGGGGGCGTGTTCAAGGACGGGGAAGCGAGCGAATAGCCCGGTCTTTCCCCTGTCTCTCAGCTCACGGTCTCCGCGCTGTAGCGCGCGAGCAGGCCGGTGCGCACGGCGTGGCGGTAGACGCGCACGAAGAAGAGCGCGGCGAGCACGATGTAGAGCGCCGCAAGGCCCGCGGCCCACACAAGGTTCATCGCCGGGAACGCCTCGCCGGCGACGATCGCGCGCATGCCTTCGAAGACGTACGACGGCGCGAGCGCGTACGCGATCGCGTGCATCCAGCCGGGCAGCGTCGAGAGGGGATAGAAGACGCCCACGAACGGCGAGAGCAGCGCCGGCAGCGGCCAGATCAGCCACTCCGCGGCCGGCCCCAGGCGCAGCACGACGGCGGCGCCGAAAATGCCGAGCGCGATGCCGGTGAGGAACAGGACGAGCAGGAAGGGCGCGAGCATCGCGCCGTAGGCGAGCATCGACAGTCCGAAGACGGTGGTCGCGAGCGCGGTCATCATCGCCAGCGCGAGCGAGCTCGTGACGATGCTGGTGAGCACCAGCCCCGAGACGTACTCCGGGATCCCGAGCGGCGTGGCGAAGATGTTGAGGAAGTTGCGCGACCAGACGTCCTCGAAGAACGCGGTGGTGATGCCCATCATGACGCGCCCGAAGAAGTCCCACAGCAGCACCGCGCCCAGCAGCGTGGCGACGAAGTTGAATCGGGGCGCCGCGACGGTCTCGAGGTAGCGGGTGATGAAGCCCCACAGCAGGATGTCGACCGCGACCCAGATGACGAGCGGGAACAGGCGCGCGGGACTGCCGCGCATGAGATAGAACTGGCGCAGCACGATGGCGAGGACGGGACGCAGGCGCACGCTCTCACCCCGCCCCGATCGTGAGCGGCTCGCGCGCGACCGAGACGAACAGGTCCTCGAGCGAGCCCTTGCCGTGCTCGGCCGGCAGCGTGCGCGGATCGCCTTCGAGCAGGATCGCTCCGCGCGACAGGAACAGCACCCGGTCGCACACCTCCTGCACCTCGATCATGTTGTGCGAGGTCCAGAGCACCCCGACCCCGTCGCGGTGCGCGAGCTCGCGGATCTGCGCGCGGATCTCGCGCGCCTTCGACGGATCGAGCGAGGCGGTGGGTTCGTCGAGCAGCAGCAGGCGCGGGCGGTTGAGCATCGCCTTGGCGAGCGCCGCGCGCGTCTGCTCCCCGGACGAGAGCACGCCGCACTTCACGTCGCGGAAGGCCTCGAGCTCGAACTGCTCGAGCAGCGCCTCGATGCGCGCCGCGCTGTTGCCGACGTCGTAGATCAGGGCGAAGAAGCGCAGGTTCTGGTACACGGTGAGGTTGCCCGGCAGGGGCGCGTAGACCGCCGCGAAGTTGGTGCGCGCGAGAGCCTCCGCGCGCTCGCGCGCCACGTCGCGGCCCTCGATGCCGATCGCGCCGGCGCTCGGCTCGAGCACGCCGAGGATCGTGTTGATGATCGTCGTCTTGCCGGCGCCGTTCGGACCGAGCAGCCCGACGATCTCGTTCGGGCGGACCTCGAACGTGACGCCGTCGACGGCGACCTTGTCGCCGAAGCGCTTGCGCAGCGCGGAGACCGACAGCACCGGGCCCGCCACGACGCCTTCGTTCGCCATGCGCTCAGTACATCCTGGCGCGGAACAGCCACGCCGCGAGCGAGAGGCTCACAGCGCCGATCAGCGCCATCGGCCAGAGCTCATGCACCAGGATCGACGCCGGCACGCCCTCGAGGAAGAGCTTGCGCAGCACCACCAGGAAGTAGCGCAGCGGGTCGATGTAGGTCAGCAGCCGGACCGCCTCCGGCATGTTGGCGATCGGGGTCGCGAAGCCGGACAGGATCACTGCCGGCACCATGAACAGGAACGCGCCGAGCAGCCCCTGCTGCTGCGTCGCCGCGAGGGCCGAGATCATCAGCCCCATGCCGACCGACGACATCAGGAACAGCCCGAGCCCCAGGTAGAACGTGCCGATGCTGCCGAGCATCGGGATGCGGAACCACAGCACGGCGATCGATGCGATCACCGTGGCCTCGGCGAAGCCGATGACGAAACCGGGCAGCGCCTTTCCCGCCAGCACCTCGAACGGGCGCATCGGGGTCACCAGCAGCTGGTCGAACGTCCCCTGCTCGCGCTCGCGCGCGATCGTCAGCCCCGTGAGCAGCATTGTGATCAGAAGCGTCAGGATGCCGATCAGCCCGGGCAGGAAGAACCAGCGGCTCTCGAGGTTCGGGTTGAACCAGGCGCGGGTCTCGATCCGGGCCGGCGCCGGCGGCAGTCCGTGCGCCCGGCTCCAGTCGTCGTTGAAGCGCGACACGATCTGGCGCACGTAGCCGACCGCGATCAGCGCGGTGTTCGAGTTGCGCCCGTCGACGATCAGCTGCAGCGACGCGGTCTTGCCGCTCGCCAGGTCGCGCCCGAACTGGGGCCCGATGTGGATCACCAGCAGCACGTCGCGCGCATCGACCAGCGGCGCGATCTGGTCGCTCGAGGCGATGCGGACTTTCTCGCGGAAGTAGCCCGAGCCGCGAATCTGCGCCTCCAGCTCGCGCGAAAGCGCGCCGCGGTCCTCGTTGTAGATCGCGTAGGGCACCTGCCTCAGGTCGTAGGTCGCGGCGTAGCCGAACACCAGCAGCTGGATCATCGGCGGCACCACCAGCAGCACCCGGCTGCGGGCGTCCTTGAGCACCGCCAGGAACTCCTTCTTCATCAGCGTGAGGATCCGCCCCAGCACGGCGCTCACTCCAGCCGCTTGCGCGCGCGCCGCCAGGTCAGGCCGAGGAAGATCACGGCCATCAGCACGAGCGCGAGCGTGTTCGGCACCACCACCGACCAGATGTCGCCGGCGAGGAACAGCGTGGTGACGATGGAGACGAAGTAGCGCGCGGCAAAGAGATGCGTGATCGCCCGCACCACCGCCGGCATGTTGCCGATCTCGAAGATCATGCCCGAGAGCAGGAAAGCGGGGAGGAAGGTGGTGATCAGCGCCACCTGGCCCGCCACGTACTGGCTTCGCGCCACGCTCGAGATCAGCAGCCCCATGCCGAGCGCGACCAGGAGGAAGACCGACGAGGTCGCAAACAGCAGCCAGAACGACCCCACCAGCGGCACGCCGAAGAGCCAGCGCGCCATCGCCACCGACAGCAGCATGCCGCCGATGCCGAGGATGAAGTAGGGCACCAGCTTGCCCACCAGGATCTCGCCGGCCGCCACCGGGGTGACCAGCAACGCCTCCATGGTGCCCCGCTCCCACTCGCGCGCCATCACCATCGCGGTGAGCAGCGCGCCGGTGAGCGTCATGATCACCACCACCAGCCCCGGCACCAGGAAGTTGCGGCTGCGCAGGTCCGGGTTGTACCAGACGCGGTGCTCGATGCGCACCGGAATCGGCGGGTCGAGCCCTTGCGCCGCGGCGCGCTGCAGGAGCCAGGTCGACAGGGCGCCGTCGAGGTAGCCTTGGACCAGGCGCGCGTTGTTCGCGTCGACGCCGTTGACGATCACCTGCACCGCTGCGCCCGTGCGGCTTCGCTCGCGCGCGGCGAAGTCGGCGCGCAGGTGCACGATCGCGTCCACCGAGCCCTCGAGCAGCGCCTCGGTGGCCTCGCCCATATCCGCCATGCGCCGCGGCGAGAAGTAGCGCGAGCCGTCGAACGTCGCGGTGAAGTCCGCGGTGTCGGCGCTCGGCCGGTCGACGACCACGGCCACCGGCACGTGATCGACGTCGAGCGACAGGCCGTAGCCGAACAGCAGCAGCAGCGCCACCGGCAGCACGAAAGCGATCGCGATGCTGCTCGGGTCGCGCAGGATCTGCAGGAACTCCTTGCGCACCAGCCCGCGCAGCCGCATCGCCCTGCCGCCGCGCGCGCTCACGGGCTCACCTCGGCAGCGGCCTCGATCAGGCGGATGAAGGCCTCCTCCATGGTCGGCTCGGGCGCGCCCTCGGAGCGGGCGCGCGCCTTGATGTCGGCCGGCTCGCCGGTGGCGAGGATCTCGCCGGCGGCCATGATCGCCAGCCGGTCGCAGTACTCGGCTTCCTCCATGAAGTGCGTCGTCACCAGCACCGTCACCCCGACGTGCGCGAGCGCGTCGATGCGGCGCCAGAACTCGCGCCGCGCCAGCGGATCGACGCCGGAAGTCGGCTCGTCGAGGAACAGGATCTCGGGCTCGTGCATCAGGGCGCAGGCCATCGCCAGGCGCTGCTTGTAGCCGAGCGCGAGGTCGGCGCTCGTCGAGTCCGCGGCCTCGGCGAGGTCGAAGGCATCCAGCGCCCAGGCGGTGCGGTCCGCCCGGCGCGCGCCGGCGAGGCCGTAGGCGCCGGCGAAGAACTCCACGTTCTGGCGCACGCTCAGGTTGCCGTAGAGCGAGAACTTCTGCGACATGTAGCCGATGCGCGCGCGCGCCGCCGCCGCGCCGTGGCGCAGGTCGATGCCCGCCACGCGCAGGCTCCCCGCGCTCGCCGGCAGCAGGCCGCAGAGCATGCGAAAGGTGGTCGACTTGCCCGCGCCGTTGGCGCCCAGCAGGCCGAAGATCTCGCCGCGGCGCACCTCGAAGCTGACGTCCTTCACCGCGAAGAAGTCGCCGAAGCGGCGCTGCGCGCCGCGCACCTCGATGACGACTTCCTTGCCTGGAGGGATTTCTCTTTTCAACATCGAGTCATCGCCCGCCTGTTCTGGCGTCGATGCCCTGCGCTTGCGCAAGAGGGCGACAAAGGCGTCCTCGAAGCGCGGCGCGGCCGGCTCGACGCGCGCGCCCTCGAGCGCAGGCGGCGCGGCGCCGGCCTCGGTCACCAGCCGCACGTCGGCGCCCTGGATCAGCGCGTCGATCACCCCCGGCGCGCGCATCGCCGCCTCCTGCAGCGCGCGCCTGCCGGTGCCCGCCCCGCGCGCGAGAAAACAGCGCCCGCGCATCGGCGCGCTCAATGCCGCGGGCTCGCCCTCTTCCAGCGGCTCGCCTTCGTGCAGCAGCAGCACGCGATCGCAGCGCTCGGCCTCGTCCAGGTAGGCCGTCGAGAGCAGCACGCTCATGCCCTCGCTCTTGACCAGGCGGTAGACGATCTGCCACAGCTCGCGCCGCGACACCGGGTCGACGCCCACGGTCGGCTCGTCGAGCAGCAGCAGCTGCGGCGCGCGCACCAGCGTGCAGGCGAGGCCCAGCTTCTGCTTCATCCCGCCCGAGAGGCGCCCGGCCAGGCGCGTGGTGAACGGCGCGAGCCCGGTCATCTTCATCAGCTCGTCGTAGCGCGCGGCGCGCTCGGCGCGCGGCACGCCCTGCAGGTCGGCGTAGAGGTCGAGGTTCTCCTGCACGCTCAAGTCCTCGTACAGGCCGAAGCGCTGCGGCATGTAGCCCAGGCTCGCCTGCACCGCGAGCGACTCGTGCGTCGCGTCGAGCCCGAGCACCGTGATGCGCCCCGCATCGGGCGCGAGCAGGCCGGCGGCGAGGCGCATGAGCGTGGTCTTGCCCGCGCCGTCGGGGCCGACCAGCCCCATCACCAGCCCGGGGCCCATGCTCAGGCTCACGCCGCGCAGCGCCCTGGTCTCGCGCCTGCCGGCGCGAAAGGTCTTCGCCACGCCGGCGAGCTCGAGCACCGCCTGGGGCGTGTTCATGCCCCGCTGCGGCAGGGATCCTGACCGTCCCCTGCGGCCGGCGCGGGCTGGTCGGGCGCGATCGATACCGTGGCGGGCATTCCCAGGCGCAGGCCGTCGGCGGGCGCGCACACGAACACCCGCACCTCGTAGACGAGGGAAGTGCGCACCTCGCGCGTCTCGACCGACTTGGGCGTGAACTCGGCGGTCGGCGAGATGTAGCCGACCCAGCCGCGGTAGCGCCGGTCGGGATGGCTGTCGGTGCTGATCGCCGCCACGCTGCCCGGGCGAATCCTGCCGAGGTCGGGCTCCGGCACGTAGACCCTCACCCACTTCGGATCGGTGAGCGCGAGCGTGTAGACCGGCTTCTGCGGCGAGGCCATGTCGCCCGGCTCGAGCACGCGGTTCTCGATCACGCCGGCGGACGGCGCATGCAGCTCGGACTCGGCGAGGTCGCGCCGCACGACCGCGAGCGCGGCCTCGTTCGCCGCGAGCGACGCCCTGGCCGCGGCGATGTCCTCCTTGCGCGGGCCCAGCTCGACCAGGCGCAGCGCCTCGCGCGCGGACTTGAGCCGCTCCGCCGCCGCCTTCGCGGCGGCGCGCGCGTCGTCGGCCTGCTGCTCGGGAACGAAGTGCTTCGCCGCCAGGTCGCGCGCACGGCGATAGGTCTGCTCGGCGTTGGCGGCGTCGATGCGCGCGGCCTCGGCGTCGGCACGCGCCTTCGCGATCTCCTCCGGCCGCGAGCCCGCCTCCAGCCGCGCCACCACCTCGCGCTGCGCGTCGGCCTGCGCCGCCGCCTGCGCCTCGAGGTGGCGCAGCCGGGTGGCGTCGAGCGCCGCGAGCAGCTGGCCTTTTTCGACCGCCTCGCCTTCGCGCGCGAGCATCCTGTCGATGCGGCCCGCGGAATTGAACGCCAGATCGACCTGCCGGATGTCGACGTTGCCGTGCAGAACCACCTCGCTCGAAGGCGCGGTCGCGGCGCGCTGCGTCCACCACCAGGCGCCGACGCCGGCCGCGGCCAGAAGCAACACCACGAGGGGAAGGGCTCGGGCCTTCTTCATTGCGAGATTGACAGAAACGCCGGCTGCTAGGATACCGCATGCGAAGACGTGCGATCATTGCACCGGCAAAGGAGACCGCAATGCAGATTAACGGCGCTCAACGCATCCGCAGCCCGTTTCTAACACTCGCCGCCGCGAGCGTGATCGCGTTCGTGCTTGCCGCCTGCGGCGAGAAATCGCCTCCGCCGCCGACGCCGACGCCCCAGCCTGCATCGCCGGCACCGGAGGCGCCGAAACCGCAGGCTCAACTGACCCCCGCGCCCGCTGCGGAGGAGAAGCCCGACCCCGACAAGGCGCTGGCGAAGAGCGTACAAAGCTCGCTGCGCGACTCGCTCGGCTCGCTCGCGGACAATATCGACGTCACCGCGAGCCGCGGCAAGGTGACGCTGTGGGGAACGGTGCCCGAAGCCGCCAGGCGCAGGCAGGCGGTGCGCACCGCGACGGGCGTCCCGGGCGTGAAGTCGGTCAGGGACAACATGGCCATCGTCTCGGGGTCCTGACGTGTTCGGCAACCTGCCGCCCGTCACGCGCGGGCTGATCCTCGCCAACGTCGCCGTCTTCCTGCTCGAAGCGATGGTCGGCGTCAACCGGATGACCGTCTATCTCGGGCTGTGGCCGATCGGCACGGCGTCCTTCTACGGCGGCATGCCGGGCTTCCAGCCGTGGCAGATCATCACCTACGGCTTCCTCCACGGCAGCGTGATGCACATCTTCGTCAACATGTTCGCGCTGTTCATGTTCGGCGGCCAGCTCGAGCGATTGTTCGGCCCGAAGCGCTACCTCAACCTGTATCTCGCGAGCATCATCACCGCCGGGCTGTCGCAGCTCGCCTACGCCGCCATCACCGGCGCGGAGCCCTATCCGACGATCGGCGCCTCGGGCGGCGTATTCGGCCTGCTGCTCGCCTTCGCGATGTACTTCCCGCGCCAGACGATCATGCTGCTGATCCCGCCGATTCCGATGCCGGCCTGGCTGTTCGTGACGCTGTACGGCCTGCTCGAGCTGTTTCTCGGCGTCTCGGGAATGGAGGTCAACGTCGCGCACTTCGCCCATCTGGGCGGAATGGTCGGCGCGTGGCTGATGATCCAGTACTGGCGCGGCCGGCCGCCGTTCCGGCGCCGGCACTGAGGGAAGCTAGATGCGCGCGACCCAGTCCACGCCGGCCTGCGCGGCGTAGGCCGCGGCCATCGCGAGCGCAAAGACCATCGCGCTGCGCGTCATTCCGCGCGGAATGTCCATGTCGTCGAACTGCCGCTTGAGAAAGAACGCGGCGACGAAATAGGCGACCGTCGAAACGACGATGTCGCGCATCGAGAATGACATTTCATTGACCTCCTTCTGCTACCCTAGCGCCTGTTTCGGCCCCGGACAAGCAACTTGACCCCACTTGGCAAACGATTACGCGCGCTCGCGCCGGAGCAGCTCGCGGGTATCCTGCGCGGCGTCGAGAAGGAGGGCCTGCGCGTCAAACCTGACGGGACGCTTGCCGATACGCCGCACCCGGCGCAGCTCGGCTCGGCGCTGACGCATCCGAGCATCACCACCGATTTCAGCGAGTCGCAGCTCGAGCTGATCACCGGCGTGCATGCGGACATCGACGGCTGTCTGCGCGAGCTGAGCGAGGTCCACCAGGTCGTCTACCGCGCGCTCGGCAACGAAATGCTCTGGTGCAGCAGCATGCCCTGCAGGCTGCCGGCGGACGAGCAGATCCCGATCGGCCGCTACGGGACCTCCAACGTCGGGCGCGCCAAGACCGTCTACCGCAACGGCCTGTCGTACCGCTACGGCCGGCGCATGCAGACCATCTCCGGCATCCACTACAACTTCTCGCTGCCCGAAGCCGCCTGGCCCGAGCTGCAGCGCGCCGACGGCCGCCAGGGCCCGATCGCCGCCTACCAGAGCGACGCCTACTTCGGCCTGATCCGGAACTTCCGGCGCCGCTCCTGGCTGCTGCTCTACCTGCTCGGCGCCTCGCCCGCGGTGTGCAGCACCTTCGTCGCCGGGCGCAAGCACGCGCTGCAGCCGCTCGCCGAAGGCACGCTCTGCCTGCCCGGCGCGACCTCGCTGCGCATGGGGCCGCTCGGCTACCAGAGCGACGCGCAGGCCTCGCTCGCGGTCAGCTTCAACGGCCTCAAGAGCTACGCCGCGTCGCTCCATCCCGCCCTCACCGGAAGCTACCCGCCCTACGAGGCGATCGGAATCCGCAACGGCGACGAATACCGCCAGCTCGCCACCAGCCTGCTGCAGATCGAGAACGAGTTCTACGGCACGATCCGGCCCAAGCAGCGCATCTTCCCCGGCGAGCGGCCGCTGCACGCGCTGGGCGAGCGCGGCGTCGAGTACGTCGAAGTACGCTGCGTCGACATCGACCCGTTCCTTCCGGTCGGCATCGACGCGCGCGCGATGCGCCTGCTCGACGTGTTCCTGCTGCACTGCCTGCTGAGCGACAGCCCGCCCGACACGCCGCAGGAGATCGAGAACATCTCGCGCAACCAGCACCGCGTCGCCGGCTACGGCCGCGAGCCGGGGCTGCGGCTGTGCCACGACGGCGGGGAGCGCACGCTCGTCGAATGGGGACTGGAGCTGCTCGAGGCGTGTGCCCCGATCGCCGAGGCGCTGGACGCGGCCCACCAGGGCGACGCCTATGCCGAAGTCCTGGCGGACGCCGAGCGCGCGCTGCGCGACGCCTCGCTCACGCCGTCGGCGCGCGTGCTGCAGGCGATGCACGAGGATCACGGCGACAGCTACGTCGCCTTCGCCACAGCGCAGTCGCTGCGCCACCGCGAGGCGATGCTGCGCGCCGCGCTCG
>Ga0315556_1001663_pt1 | contig 13210 bp, 12 predicted proteins | sample SalMarSW160310MG_FD_202112 | JGI IMG/M metagenome (GOLD analysis project Ga0315556, IMG submission 202112) | Salt marsh sediment microbial communities from the Plum Island Ecosystem LTER, Massachusetts, United States - Salt Marsh Sediment SW1603-10 ...
GCTGGCCTTCGCCAGCTCCGCGCTCCTGAAGCCGGCGCGCACGGGTGATGAGTCGGTCGATGGACGATTGGGCTGGCCCGAGCTTGGCCCCGGTCCGCAGCCGATACCCCAGAAAATCGACCCCCCTGGCCGTCTGGCCGATAAAGCGTTTCTTAGGATGGACGCGGAGCTTGAGGTGATCGAGCACCGATTTCAGGCGATAGTAGCGTCCTGAACGCAAGACGACACCAGGGGATCGCATCAGCGGCGCGAGCGCCGACACCCCGATATCTCTGACAGGAGACGACATGACCCGAATGATGCGCCTCCAGATCGCCGCGGCACTGGCATGGATATCGACCGTGCCGGTCCAGGCCGAGGTCGCGGACGAGCAAGCAGTCGCCTCTCTGGAGCAGACGCTCGTGGAGATCGCGGCGGAGAGTATTGGCGCTGTCCTGACCGCGGTCGCCGACAGCACGCGAGCCTTGGGCGACACCTATCGGCGGTTGGCCGCGGCCGAAGCCGAGCGGCCACCGGGCAGCCCCGAGCGCCGGCTGGAGTCGCGCCTGACCCTCGCAAACACAACCGGGGTGAGGACTTGGCCCGCCGACATCGCCTCGCCTCCGCCCTCTCGGGCGGCCTATCCCGCCTTCTACAGCTACTCGGGTAACCAGTTGAGCGAGTCGGTCCTGCGGGAATTCGACCTGTTCGAACGGTTGGCTCCGACGTTGCGCAGCGACTACGAGAGCTTTCCGTTCTCCTGGGTCTACTTGACCACCAGTGACAACGCGATGGTCATCTTCCCCTACGTGCCGATCGAGGAGGCGGTCAACAACGGTACGCCCACTAAGACCGAGTTCTATCAGGCCGCGGACGTCGAGAACGGAAGGGTCGGCTGGACCAGGCCCTACCTGGATCTCGTAGGCGCCGGGATGATGGTGACGGCTTCCTACCCGATCCAAGACGGCGACCGGCTGCTCGGGGTCGCCTCGCGCGACATCACGTTGAAGCAGCTCACCCGGTCGGTCCTGTCCCGCCTCGGGCGCGATGGCAGCACTGCGTTGATCGTCGACGACAAGGGGCTTGCGATCGATGCCAGCGACCCGGCATTGGCGGACGAGATCGACGGCGTCAACACCAAGGCGCGGGCGGCGGTCCTTTACTACCGCACCGCCGAGAACCTAAGAAGCGCTGGCGGCGATCACGCCGTTGCATCGACCAACGGCAGAATCAATGGGCTGGTCGAGGCCGCCCTCGCCAAGGTCGGGACTGCCGACAACGCGCCCGTCGAGGTCGATGGCGAACGGGCACTCGCCGCGCACATCGAGAATACCGGGTGGTTGCTGATTCTGGCTCGACCCTGAGCGGCCGAGCCCACCTGCCGACCCAAATGGCGGACAGTCACACCTGATCCGCTCGAGATATCAGGTGGATGTCGGCCTGAGAGTCCCGGTGATCCTCTGAACGGGGCAATTCGTCGCGAAGCCAACTCGGCTGGAGAGATGCATGACTGCGATCTTATGCTACGGCGATTCGAATACCTGGGGCATGGTACCGATGACCTCACTGACCGGCGCCACCCGGCATGCCTGGACGGACCGCTGGCCGAGCGTCATGCAAGAAAAGCTGGGTGAATCGGTCACCATCATCGCCGAGGGGCTTAACGGGCGTACAACAGTCTTCGACGATCCGATCGATGGAGCACACAAGAACGGCCGAACCCATTTGCTGCCGTGCCTCGAGAGTCACGCGCCGCTCGACCTGGTGATCATCATGCTCGGTACCAACGACTTGAAGACCAGGTTCAACCTCTCCCCCAACGATATTGCCGCCGGCGCCGGTAAGCTCATCCAGATGGTCTCCGCCGACATCAGGGGACAGAACGGCATTAGGCCTGAGGTGTTGCTGGTTTGTCCTCCCCGCATTGGACCGCTGAGTCTGTTGGCCGACGTGTTCGCCGGCGCGTCGGAGAAGTCCAGACAGCTCGACAAACACTACCGAGACGTCGCCAGGGTGCTCGGCTGTCATTACCTGAATGCCGCGGAGCATGCTACGGCCAGCGAGACCGATGGAATCCATCTGGACGCGCGGCAACAGCGCGTGCTCGGCAGTGCTGTCGCCGACTACGTCCACCCGCTGCTGGTGTGAGCGCGATGTAGCCCTTGGACATGGATCGCCGGAACAGGCGGGGAGCATAGATCTCATCGTGATCATTGGGATGCACGGGATCCTTGGCGCCTAGCGCCGTTCCGGCGATCTGGCAGCAGCGGTTCGATATCACCTCGTTAACGTTCATATTGAACTGGGTTCCGCTGCCGGTCATCCACACATGCAGCGGAAACTGGTCCTGGTGCTGACCAGCCAGGATCTCGTCGCAGGTCTGGACAATCAGCTCATACTGGCGATCCCCGAGCCGCCCGCCCGCATGATTGACCTCGGCTGCGGCCTTCTTCAACGCCGCATAGGCAACGATCATTTCACGCGGCATCAGGTCGTCGCCGATACTGAAGTGCTCCAGCGAGCGCTGCGTCTGTGCCCCCCACAGCTTGTCGGCGGGGACCTCGACTTCGCCAAGACTGTCGCTTTCGGTGCGAAGCTGAATCATGTGGATCTCCGAGAAGCTATGCCATTACGCTAATGTGTTATAGCATCCGTTCGAGCTCAGATGGTTATTTCTCGTCAAGCCTTCGTCTCGACAACCCTTCTATTACCACGATCGGGCCCATACCTCGGCGGACGCTTGCTCGAGCCTCCCCCCCGATGTTCGCGTTCTGCTAATCTCGGTTGTAGGATTGGTTACTCGTTCCTGATTTGTGAGAAAGCTCGGGGGTAGCATGAACGGTCACTCGGCAGCACAGCTCATCGTCTCCTGTCTCGAGAACGAGGGTGTCGAATGCATTTTCGGCATTCCAGGAGAGGAGAACATCCGCCTCGTCGATGCCCTGAACGACTCTTCGATCCGCTTCATACTGGCCCGATCCGAACAGGGCGCCTCCTTCATGGCGGACATGTATGGCCGTGTCACCGGCAAGGCCGGGGTCTGTACGGCGACACTTGGGCCCGGTGCCATCAACCTGCTCCTCGGGGTGGCTGACGCCAGCTCGGACAGCACGCCCCTGGTCGCGATCACCGCTCAGGTCGGGCTCGATCGGATCTACAAGGAGACCCATCAATACGTGGACCTGGTCGCCATGTTCAGCCCGGTATCGAAATGGGCCGACACAGTGCGGACACCGGCGGCGATCCCGGAGATGGTACGCAGCGCCTTCAAGACGGCACAGACGGAGCGCCCGGGCGTTGCCTATCTGGCCGTCCCGCAAGACGTGGAGGCGATGCCCGCACCCGCCGGCGCGAAACCTCTCAGGGTCAATCGCGTGCGTGCCGATGCGCCCTCACCGGCACAAGTCGCCCGCGCCGCCGCTGCCCTGCAAGCCGCCAAGCGGCCGGTCCTGCTCGCCGGGCATGGCGCCGCCCGCAACGACGCTCAGGACGCTCTGGTCCGCTTCTCCGAGAAGCTCGGCATCCCGGTCGCAGCCACCTTCCACGGCAAGGGCGTCATGCCCGACGACCACCCGAACGCACTGGGCGCGATCGGCTTCATGGTCCATGACTACACCAACTTCGGGTTCGACCAGGCCGATCTGGTCATCAGCGTGGGGTACGAGCTCCAGGAATTCGCCCCCGAGCGAATCAACCCGGAGGGTGACAAGACCATCATCCACATTCATCGCTTTCCGGCGGCCGTGGATGCCCACTATAACGTCGAGGTAGGCATCGAGGGTGATATCTCCGCCGCCCTCGATGCCCTCGCCGCTGCGGTCCCGGGAAATTTCGGGCGCGACGTCACCAGCTGCGCGATTCGCGCGATCCTCGCGGAAGAGCTCGACCGCGGACGGGCGAACGACTCCTTTCCGGTCAAGCCCCAGCGGCTCGTGGCGGACATACGGGCCGCCATGGGCCGCGAGGACATCGTTCTGGTGGACACTGGCGCCATCAAGATGTGGATGGCTCGCCTCTATCCGACCTACGAGCCGAATACCTGTCTGATCTCCAATGGTCTTGCGACCATGGCCTTCGCCCTCCCCGGCGCCATCGGCGTCAAGCTCGCCCACCCCGACCGGAAGGTTCTCGCGGTCATGGGAGACGGCAGCTTCCTCATGAACTCGCAGGAGATCGAGACGGCGCTCCGTGAGAAGACACCGATCGTCATCCTGGTTTGGACGGACCAGAGCTATGGCCTGATCAAATGGAAGATGGATCTCGAAATCCACCGCCATTCCCATGTGGACTTCACCAACCCGGATTTCGTCGCCTATGCGAAAAGCTTCGGAGCGAATGGTTACCAGATTACGGCAGCGGACCAACTCTTGCCGACACTCGAGGAAGCGCTCGACCACGACGGCGTTTCCGTGATCGCCTGTCCGGTGGACTATTCGGAGAATACCAAGCTCACGGATCACCTAGGCGCTCTCACTCAGGCGATCTAGCTCCCAGCCGCTAGCGGGTACCATACTCTATGTAGAGGCAGTGCTCGGGAGGAGACGAATCATGGCAAGCATACAGAACGACCAGGATCTCAAGCGACTGCTCGATAGCCTGAGTCCCCGGGAGCAGCGCCGCCTCGGTGGCATGTTCATTCAAAGCGCCTTGGATCTGTGCGACGACGCGCGAATTCGCCGCGCAGTGCTGGTGGCAATGGACCCGGAAACTTCCGACGATATACTGGAAGATGCATTTCGCTCCGCTAAGGACTACGCCGTCGGAACCTATACGGAGTGCGGACGGGATACCGATTGGGGCCGGCAGGCGGCTCACTTCATCGGGGTGGCAACCGCCTGCCTCCTAGCCGCCGACCAGCGAGGAGGCGAAGGCAACCGCGCCTGGCGAGTGGCTATGCAAGTGCGCAACGCGAGGAACTGCGCCTCGATTGCACAAGATGGGAACGGAAATGGCGAAGACGAGGCTGAGAAACAGCGCCTGATTGCAGCCGAGCTCATGGGCGCTTAGTCCGCTTTTATCACCACAGAGACACAGAGGGCACAGAGATAGATATATCCACTTGAATTTTTAAGCCTTTTTATATTCAAGCATGTCATCTCCCTTTGCGGAACGCCAGCCACTAGAAGGCGTACAATTTTCTGAAATCTCTGTGTTCTCTGTGCCTCTGTGGTGATATTCGTGAAATATCCAGGTTAGGCTGGTGCTTCCAGGGTGTGGTGGCTGTGCGATTCTGGCGAGGACCGAAATGGGCCATGCTGTCGGCGGCGGGCTCGTCGACGAGTCCTTTGCGGAGAAGGTAGCAGTCTCTTCTTTCAACCTGGAACTGAGAGCCGAAGGCAGATGGCCGAGCGCGAGATAACGCCGACCCACAGCGCTTTTCTGGAGCTCAGGGAAGAGCGGTCCGGCATGCAGGAAGGCTATGGCTTCCTGGACGAGAAGCGGCTCATCCTCGCCGCGGAGATCTTGGCGGAGCTGGCCCGCTACGAACAGATGCGGGAGGGCTTTCGCCTCCTCTATACGAAGGCGGCGGCAGGGCTGCGAGCAGCCCTCGCGCGCCATGGCGTGGAAGGACTGGAGATCTACCCGAAGGCTGCTGTCCCCTGCAAAGAGCTTCGCGTCGAGAGTCGTTCAGTGCTTGGCGTCAGGGTGCAGGCCGCAGACTGGGAGACGGGCGAGAGGGAGACGCCCCCCCCCGCGGTGGGGGCCAGCCCGGAGGCGGATGAATGCAGGGATTCCTTTGTCGACCTGGTCCTGCACGCAGCCCGCCTCGCCGTCCATGCTGGCAATCTGGAGCGACTGCGCCTCGAGTACAGCCGGACCGCCCGGCGCGCCCGTGCCTTGGAAGACGTCCTCTTGCCGGAGATCGACGAGAGTCTCAGGCTGGTCGAGGGGGCGTTGGAGGAGATGGAGCGGGAAGAGGCCATGCGGGTGAGACAGGTGCGCTCAATCACCTGAGCGCAAGCCGCCGAAGCAATTATAGGCGCTCTCGACCTTCCTCCGGGGGTAACCAGGATGGAGTGGGAAGCTCAGGCCGCGTCGATAGAGTGCCATTCCCGGGGATGGACTCTCCCTGCTTGCGCCGCCCATTCCGGGCCAGCTCAGGACGTTGGTTTGCGCGCCGCATAGCGCTCGCAGCAGGCCGACGCCGACAGATACAGGTCTCGCTCCAGGCAAATTCCGTCGTCTTTGCGCACCGATGCGTAAGCGGAACTGAGACTCGACAGCCCTTTGTAGACCCTTTCCAGGTAACGGGGCGAGTTGCGGAAGTGGCGGCAGGAGAGGCAGCTGGGCTTATCCATCCAATTCGTCTCACTCGTTTCCAGGCTCAATAATGGGGCGGCGCCGCGGCAAGCGGCGCCGCCGTTTCCCAGCCGGTCAATGGGCGAGGCTCGCCCAGTAGGTGCCGAAAACCAGCGCCGACAGGATGAAGCCCAACGCCACGTTGAATCCCACGCCCACGGTGAACGCCCAGAAGGGCTTACCGGTGGCACTGGCCAGCTCCCGGAACCGCGTCGTCAGCCCGATCGAGAAGAAGCAGAAGATGAAGGCCCAAGTGCGCAGTGCCTTCACAGGCCCCACAAACTCCGGCTTGACGATCTTATTGAAGTCCTCGAAGGAGTAACCGCTGGTGACCAGTGTGACGAGGATCGACGCGAGCGCAAAACCGATGACGAACTTCGGAAAGCGCCACCAGATCTCCGCCGCCTGCGGCTTGCTGCCCGTCTCCGTCTCCCAGCGCGTGGTCGCAACGATGGCCAGCACGAAGGCCCAAATGCCGATCCAGATGTCGCGCCCCACCACCTTCATGAGGGTGAAGGCCCACACCGCCTGATCCGCCGTACCCTCTATCCCGGGCACGTGTCCTGCCAGGTTGCCATAGGCCTGAGCCGCAGCGAAGCCGGCGGCGTCGGCGAACTCCGAGGTGCCGATCCAGGCCCCGGCGACGCCCGTCGGCAGCTGGAGGGCGCGCGAGACCAGCGGAAGGAAAAAGATCATCACGATCGCCCAACCGATCACCATGGTGATGGCGATGGGGGCATGCTCCTTCTTGGCGCCGACCGCCCCGGCAATGGCGATGGCGCCGGACACACCGCAGACGGCTCCGCCGGCACCGAGAGTCGCGCACAGGCGCCGGTCGAGATGGAAGCGGCGACCGATCAGGAAGATCACCAGGAAAGTGGCGATGGAGACGATGGATGCCTGAAAGATCGCCACCGGACCCGCCCAGATCACCAAGGTGAAGGGGAGTGTGGCGCCCAGCAGGACGATACCCACCTTGATGTAGTACTCCACCCGAAATCCCGTATCCATCCAGCGTGGCAGGCCGATGAGATTGGAGATCAGCATTCCCAGCAGCAAGGCCACCAGCGGCGGCTCCAGGTTGTACTGGTGTGCCTGCTCCCAGGCTCCGATCATGAAGATCGCGATGGATATCAAGTAGATGAACACAAACGAGGGTATGAGCTCGCCTATCTTGTGGCCCATGATGCGCATGCTCAGGCTGAGCACGACCAGCCACATGATGAATTGGGCGACATACTGGGAAATGTGCGACCTGAAATCGCCGAGCAGTTGATCGAGTGTCGACCATTTCCCCGGCGTGATCGCGATCCACTTGATCGATGAGCCATTGGCGAAGAACAGATAGGCCACGACCACGATCCCCAGTCCGAGCCAGATTGCCCACCAGTCTTCCTTCAGCCAGATCTCCCTCCACCCCATGCTGCGCAGGGCCTCTTCGTCCTCCTCGACCATGACGTTCTTTACCATTCCTCAGATTCCCCCTATGGTTGATCAGCTTTCGGTTTTTTCGACGGGACGCGGTGGTCGCCGTCATTGGAAGCGGCACCTCTGTCCCCGACCGGTGCCGCAAGATTGAGTATAGGTCAGGTCCGGCGGCTCTTCCGGTCAGGGTCGGCAGGCTATAATCTCACCGGATTCCTGCGCGCCTTACCCCTTCACAGAGAAAACCGATTGAGCACGAACAGATCCAAGCGATTGAAACACCTTGCGCTCGGTGCGGTGCTTCTCTCGTCCGCCCTGGTCGGATCGGCTGATGCCGCCCTGCCCGTTGCGGTCGACGAGGAGCCCTTGCCCAGCCTGGCCCCGATGCTGGAGCGGGTGACTCCGGCGGTCGTGAATATCTCCACCGTTACCGAGATCAAGGAGGAGACCAACCCCCTGCTGCGCGATCCCTTCTTCCGCTACTTTTTCGATCAGCCTCAGAACCATCGGGAGCGAAAGGGCCAGAGCCTTGGATCCGGCGTCATCGTGGATGCGCAGAAGGGCCTGATAATCACGAATCACCATGTGATCGACCAGGCAGACGAGATCGACGTCCGGCTCCAGGATGGACGCGAGCTGCGCGCCGAGCTGGTAGGCTCGGATCCGGAGACGGACATCGCGGTGCTGCGCATCCCGGCCCGGGATCTGACCGCGGTCGCCTTCGGAGACTCCGACAAGCTCCGGGTGGGGGACTTCGTGGTCGCGATCGGCAGCCCCTTCGGACTCAGCCACACCGTGACTTCCGGCATCGTCAGCGCGCTCGGGCGGACCGACCTCGGCATCGAGGGCTTCGAAAACTTCATCCAGACCGATGCCTCCATCAATCCGGGCAACTCGGGCGGGCCCCTCGTGGACCTGAAGGGTCGTCTGGTGGGGATCAACACGGCCATCCTGGCGCCGAGCGGCGGCAACGTGGGCATCGGCTTCGCCATCCCGGTAGGGATGGTGCATGCCGCAACCGATCAGATCCTGAAATACGGTGAGGTACGACGCGGGCTGTTCGGCATCTCCGTGCAGGACCTGACGCCGGAGCTCGCGCGGGCGCTGGGCACCGAAAACGGCAGGGGTGTAGTGGTTTCCGGCGTCGATCCCGGCTCCGCGGCCGAAGCCGCCGGGCTGAAGCCCGGGGACCTGATCGTAGCCGTCAACGGGCGGCCTGCCACCGACGCCGCGTCCTTGCGCGCCTATGTCGGTCTGATGCGTGTCGGCAGTCCCCTGGAGCTGGAGGTGCTCCGCCAGGGTAAGCGAGTCCTCCTGAAGAGTGCCATCGCCGATCCCTATGCCGCCTATATCGACGGTGGGCGGTTGGCCCCACAGCTTGCAGGTGCCAAACTGGGCGACCTCATCGAGGAAGGCCGCAGCGGACGCCTGCGCGCAGTGGCGGTGGGCACGGTGAGCAAGGGCAGTCCCGCCTGGCGGACCGGATTACGGGAGGGAGACATCCTGTTGACCGCCAACCGGGAGCAGATCAGCAGTCTCCGGGAGCTGGGATTCGTCATCAGCCGATCGCAAGCGCTCGTGAGCCTGCGCATCCAGCGCGGCGACCAGATCATCAATTTCAGTCGGCGCTGATGCCGGGGCGGTTCTCCTCGCAGCCGTTGCGCGATCAGTTGCCGCGGCGCGCCGCTACCGCGCTTGCCTGCTCGCGGAGCATGGGCACCGTGTCCTCCCAGCCCACGCAGGCGTCGGTGATGCTCTGGCCGTACACCAGCTCGCCGGTAGGGCTCGGATCCTGACGGCCGGCCACCAAGTGGCTCTCGATCATGATCCCGGTGATGCGCCGATCCCCTCGAGCGATCTGTCCAGCGACATCATGGCCGATCTGGACCTGCTTGGCGGGCCGCTTGCGGCTGTTGGCGTGGCTGAAATCGATCATGATCTTCGGTGTGAGGCCCGACTCGATGATCTCCTCGGCAGCGATGTTCACGCTCTCCGTGTCATAGTTGGGACGCTGGCCTCCGCGCAGGATGATATGGGTATCCTCGTTCCCGCAGGTGCGGAAGATCGCCGAGTTGCCATCCTTGGTCACGGACATGAAGACATGGGGTCGGGCCGCGGCATGGATGGCGTCGATGGCGATCTTCACCGAGCCGGCGGTGCCGTTCTTGAATCCGATGGGGCAGGACAACCCCGAGGCGAGCTCCCGGTGCCCCTGACTCTCGGTGGTACGTGCACCGATTGCGCCCCAGCTGACCAGGTCGGCGATGTACTGGGGGCTGATCAGGTCCAGGAACTCGGTCCCCGCCGGCATACCCATCTCTCCCAGATCCAGCAACAGCTTGCGGGCGAGGCGCAGCCCCTTGTCGATCTCGAAGCTGCCGTCCAGGTCCGGGTCGTTGATCAGTCCTTTCCAGCCAACCGTGGTCCGGGGCTTTTCGAAGTAGACCCGCATCAGGATCAGCAAGTCCCCTTCGAGCTCCCGGCGCAGGGCGCACAACCGCTCGGCATATTCCATGGCCGCCCCGGTATCGTGGACGGAGCAGGGGCCGACCACCACCAGCAGCCGGTCGTCTTCGCCTTGGAGGATGCGCTGGATCTGGTGGCGCGCTTCGTAAACGGTCTGCGCCGCCTTCTCGCTGATGGGAATGGCTTCCAGCAGCGCCCGGGGAGGCACCACCTGTTTGATATCGCAAATGCGGAGGTCGTCGGTCTGATATTGCATGGATGCAGGAAGCGGGAGCTTTGGAAAAACGCTCGACTATATCCGACAAAGTGGGGCCGCACTACATCGCTTGCATCGGGGCACTCTGAAGAGCTCGAGGTGTCCGTACGGCGCAGGGATGTGCATGGCGCCTTGGCGGTTCAACTGCTCTTTTTAGGATCGAGGTCTGAGGTTCGGCGCGAAGAACTGCAGGAGGTCGTTGAGGAACCTGTATCCGAGCGGTGTCGGCATCACCCGCTCCGTTCCCCGCACCAAGAGTCCGGCTGAGCGAGCCCGCTCGACCATGCCGCTGATCCGCTCGGAGGGCAGTCCCGTTCGTCGTTCGAACAGGGATGGCAGGAAGCCCTCCCGGAGCCGCAAGCCATTCATGGCGAATTCCAGGACGAGGTCCGCCTCGGAGAGCCTGCGCTTCCCGCTGACGAGGCGGTCCCGGTTGGCGGGGGCGAGATAGGCGCTCGGATCGCGCAGCTTCCAACGGCGCTCGACCACCTTGAGCTCCGGGTCGGTCACCTTGCCGTGGGCGCCGGCGCCGATGCCCAGATAGTCCCCGAATTCCCAATATCCCAGGTTGTGCCGGCAGCACTGCCCCCTGAGCGCATAGGCGGAGACCTCGTATTGCTCGAGCCCGGCCGCGGCCAGAATCTGCGCGCCTTGCAGCTGCATGTCGGCGATCAGGTCCTCGTCCGGAAGTGGCGGTGGGTCGTGGTGGAAGGCGGTGTTGGGCTCCAGGGTGAGCTGGTAATAGGAGAGGTGCTCGGGCTCCAGGGCCAGGGCTGCGTCGAGATCCCGGTGAGCCTGGGCGAGGGTCTGACCCGGCAGACCGTACATGAAATCGAGGTTGAGGTTTGCAAAGCCCGCCCGCCGCGCCTGGTTGACAGCCGAGTAGACGTCCTGCGGTCCATGGATCCTCCCGAGCCGCGCCAAGTGTGCCGCCGAGAGGCTCTGGGCGCCGATGGAGAGCCGATTGACGCCGGCTTCGCGGTAGGCGGTCAAGTGCCCTGCATCCGTCGCGCCCGGATTCGCCTCCAGGGTGATCTCGGCATCCGGGCGCACGTCCATCAGCCCGCGTACACCGCGCACCAGCTCAGCGACGGCCTTGCCGGAGAGAAGGCTGGGCGTGCCGCCGCCGATGAAGAGGCTCGTCAAGGGGCGGGGACAGGTGAGGGCTGCCGCCTCCTGCGCCAAATCCGAGAGGAGGCGCTCGACATAGGCCGCTTCCGGTAGATCCCCCCGCAGTGCATGAGAATTGAAGTCGCAGTAGGGGCACTTGCGCACACACCAGGGGACGTGGACATAGAGCGCGAGCGGGGGGAGTGCTGCGGTGTTCCATGCCGCGGACGGAACCGGCTGACTCAACCCTGATCGCGCGCCTTCAGATAGGCGAGCTCGGAGATACGGCTCCATTCCAGCGATTGCTGGAGAAAATCATGGTAGGAGGTGTACACCTTCCGTGACTGCTCATCCTTCTGCGCAACTTCGGCGACCACCTCTTCGGAAACCGTCCTGAGCTTGGCGATGACGTCCTTCGGATAGGGACGCAGCTCCACGCCGTATTTCTGGATCAGTGTCTGCAGTGCACCCGGGTTGCGTGCCGTGTACTCGGCCAACATGTCCTGGTTCACGACCTTGCAGGCGTTGTGCACGATGGCCTGCAGGTCCGCCGGCAGCGCTTCGAGCGCCGCCTTGTTGATGATGGCCTCCAGCGTCGTTCCAGGCTCGTGAAAGCCCGGATAGTAGTAGTACTTGGCAGCCTTGTAGAGACCGAATGCCAGATCGTTGTAAGGTCCGATCCATTCCGTGGCATCGATGGCACCGGACTCCAGGGAGGTGAAGAGCTCACCACCCGGGAGGTTGACCGGTGTCCCTCCGAGCCGTTTGAGCACCTCGCCGCCGAGCCCCGGGATGCGCATCTTCAGTCCCGCGAGGTCCGCGACACTCTTGATCTCCTTGTTGAACCAGCCCCCCATCTGGACACCCGTATTGCCGGCGGGCGCGGGGACCAGGCCGAACGGGGCGTAGAGCTCCGTCCAGAGCTCCAGTCCGCCGCCGTAGTAGAGCCAGCCGTTCATCTCCTGACCCGTCATACCGAAGGGGACGCTGGAGAAGAACTGGGCCGCCTCGCTCTTGCCCTTCCAGTAATAGGCGGCTCCGTGGCCCATCTCAGCCGTGCCCTGGGCGACGGCGTCGAAGACCTCGAACGCCGGTACCAGCTCTCGTGCCCCATAAACCTTCACCTTCATCCGGCCGCCGCTCATCTCGCCGATGAGCTCGGCGAGCTTGTTCGCGCCCGTGCCCAGACCAGGGAAGTTCTTCGGCCAAGTGGTAACCATCTTCCATTTGTGCTCCGCCGCCTGCGCGGTTTGCACACCGGCCACCCCGGCCCCTACCGCCAGGGAGCCGGCCCCGACCTTCTTCATGAAATCTCGACGTTTCATCTGACTTGTTTTCCGGTTTGTTGGCAGGTCATCGGATTCTCACATATTGGGAATCCATCTGGTATAGAGTCCCGCGGTCAATCTTCCCCCAGTGCTGCCAGCAAATCGAGGAACTCTTCCACCTGGTCCCTCAGCATCGCCGCCACCCTGCGAAATTTCCTCGCCACCAGACGCTCCCGCTCCCAATCCAGCTCGAATGTATAGCTGTGGCGAAAGACGTGGCGGAAGCCGCGAAGGTCCTCAAGCAGCAGGTAGAGCTCTTCATCGATGACGGCCGGGCGATAGTTTTCGACATCCAGCTTCATCCGCTTCAACAGATCTGAGTGCCAAGTCTCGGGACCCAGGTCAT
>Ga0315556_1001670_pt1 | contig 13185 bp, 8 predicted proteins | sample SalMarSW160310MG_FD_202112 | JGI IMG/M metagenome (GOLD analysis project Ga0315556, IMG submission 202112) | Salt marsh sediment microbial communities from the Plum Island Ecosystem LTER, Massachusetts, United States - Salt Marsh Sediment SW1603-10 ...
GACCGGTGATACGCTTTCCCACACCATTCGATCGCTGGTCATCGACCAGTTGGGCCCGGTTGACGAAGTCGTCCACCTGCGGTCCAACGGCAATGCGTCCCCCTATTTCAGCCTCTCTAGATATCAAGACCTTGCGGAGCAGATGGCGGACGACCCAATGGTGGATGGCATGGTGCCCGTCATGCATCTCAACCTACCGACGGTGGACGTGACCCAGCGCCAAAGCTTGCGCTCCATGGAAATCATGGGGCTAAGGCCGCAAGATCTGGCCGTGGTTATCCCCGAAGGCGAACGCACGGATGCCGAAGGGCGAGCGCTCCGGTTGGAGGCTTACGAGGGGCGGCAGGTCATTCTCAACCAGGCGGCAGCCGAAGCGCTGGCTGCCCAGCCCGGCGACAAGCTCAATCTGTACGTTGGATCAACCCCGCGCGCCTTCACCGTGGCTGCGGTGGCCTCAGCTGGCCGGTCGCCTCGGGCAGCGATGGACCTCTACCAGGCCCAGGCCCTCCTCGGACAGCGGGGGAAGATCAACGCCATCATGGTTTCAAACCAGGGCGATCAACGGCAGGGCGCCCGGCTGAGCGATCAGGTCACGACTCGCCTGCGCGGACTTCTGACAGATGACTTCGCAGCCCGACGTCTCTTTCACCGACTGGCCGATCCGGGCGCCATCGGTGCGCTGCGCAGCGCCGCCGTCACCTACGATGGCAACACGCGCTCCGATCTTCTAAGCCTGGCCGCAGGGCTTGAGTCGGGGAAAATGGACGACGACGTACGCAGCCTGCTGGCGGATGAAGGGTTGGGCGGCGAAGTTCAGACCATCCTCGAACAAGCAGACTGGCAATCCACAATTCTGCGGCAAAGGTTGGCGAGCGAGTTCGACAATCTTTCTGAATTCAGCGTGGATGACTGGAAGCGCGATGGGCTCGACAGCGCCGAGTTGGCGGCCAACGCCTTCACCACCATCTTCGTCGTGACCGGCCTGTTCGGGATCGCATCCGGGCTGCTGCTGATCTTTCTGATCTTTGTCATGCTGGCCGCCGAGCGGAAGTCCGAGATGGGGATGACACGGGCCATCGGCGGCCAGCGCAAGCACTTGGTACAAATGTTCGTGTACGAAGGAACCGCCTACGACTTGGGCGCCGCCGCCGTGGGAGTCTTGCTGGGCGTGGCCACGGGCCTGATCATCGCCCTCACCTTGGGAAGGGCTTTCGCCTCGACCGATCTAGCCATTCGACCTTATGTCACGCTTACCAGTCTTGTCGTCTCCTACTCGCTCGGCATGCTGGTCACTTTCGGGACCGTGCTTTTCTCAGCCCGGCGGGTGAGCCATTTGAACATCGTGGCGGCCATACGCGACCTTCCCGAGCCACCACCACGTCCCATCTCGTTCAAGGACCGCCTTCTCTCGCCTGTGTACGCCCTGGTGGATGGATTTCGCCACCTGCGGCACCTGAGGCTGGTCCGGGCCGTCAGATCCTGGGTGGTTGGGATCCCCAAGAGCCTTTTCGGACTGGTCTGGGCCGGCTTCCGGGGCGGGCCCCTGACCTTGCTCATGGGCCTGACGATGCTCTTTGGCGGGCTGGCCGCAAACAGCGGAGCCTTGTTCACATCGGGCGTGTCTTTCGCGTTGATCGGTGCCGGTCTTGTGCTGCGCTGGTTCCTGGGCGTGATCCTCCGGCGGCACCGCGAATTGACAGAACGGATTGCTTTCACGCTGGTGGGATTGTCGGTCACGATCTTCTGGTCGTTGCCATCCGACGCTTTCACCTTCATCGGCGTGGAAGATCTCAAGTCCGGCCCCGAGATGCTGTTTATCGCCGGATTCATGATGGTCATCGGCGCCGTCATGGTCGTCATGTACAACACCGAGATGCTCCTGCGAGCTATCCTGCGCATCTTCGGCGGCAACCGCCGCCTGGCGCCCGTCCTCAGGATGGCCGTCGCCTACCCGCTGGCCAACCGCTTCCGGACGGGATTGACGTTGGGCATGTTTGGCGTCGTCATCTTCAGCGTCGTCTTCATGGCCACGCTCTACCAGGTGAACGACGCTTTCTTCGCCAACACGGAAAACTTGACCGGAGGCTTTGAACTCCGGGCCTTGGCCAACCAAAACAACCCCATCCCCAACCTGGCCCGGTCTGTGGCCGCCAAATCCCAACTACGAAACGGCGGCTACGACGTGATCGCCAGCGAATTCGACGTGCCCGCCGAAGTCCAACAAGAGGGGGGCAAGTGGTACGGCTACCAGGTCCGAGCGGTGGACTCAGCCTATTTGGATACCGTCGGCTACGAGATTGCCGTCAAGGCCGAAGGCTACAAGACCTCCGAGGACGTCTGGCGCATGGTCCGCGACCACCCCGGATACGCCGTCGTGGACAGCTACCCGGTACCCTCACGCCAGACGACCAGCATCGTTATCGGCGGTCCGGATTTCAAGCTTGATGGGGTGTATCGTGAAGACGACGTCATGGCGCCTATCCACTTGCGAGTGCGCGATTCGAGCGGTGCATCGTTTGATCTTACTGTGATCGGTGTGCTCGAACAGGGAACGATGATGAACTTCGGCCTCATCGCCTCCCAAGCGACCCTTGACAAAGCCCTGGCTGACCCGCCATCGCCGACCCAGTACTACATCCACTTGGCGAACGGCGTGGCGCCCGACGCTGCCGGATCAGCGTTGGAAGCGGCCTTCATGGAATATGGCCTGGAGACCGTGGACCAGGTCCAAGAGATCAAAGACGCCCAGGTTTCCCAGCGCGCCATCGATCAGCTGCTGCTTGGCTTCCTCACCCTAGGTTTGATCGTCGGGGTGGCGGCCCTGGGCGTGATCAGCTCCCGAGCCGTCGTCGAGCGACGGCAGCAGATCGGCGTGCTACGTGCCCTCGGCTTCCAAGCCGACATGGTCACGTGGAGCTTCATGGTCGAAGCCTCCTTCGTGGCCTTGCTCGGTATCGGACTTGGCGCGGTCCTGGCACTGATCCCCGCCTATCAGATGATCACCGACATGGCGAGCGAACTGCCCGGCCTCCAGTTCCAGATTCCCTGGGGTTCGATTGCCCTGGTCGTTGGGCTGGCTTACGGCATGGCCCTGCTGGCCACCTACCTTCCGGCCCGGCAAGCGGCATCCGTGCTGCCGGCCGAGGCCCTCCGCTACGAATGAGGGCCCTCCCGGCGACTGACTCCTGAATACGGCTTCCCAGAGGACAGCCTCGGTTCCATTTGTGAAATTGTTCACAAGTAAGGGGCGAACGCGCCACGAGCCATCTGTGTTGACATGCATTGCCTCAAGTCGTATACTCCCAGGACAATCGAAAACAAGACAGGCTGTGACGAGGAAGAGTAGACGCCAGACCGGTGGCGCAGAGAGCGGGCGCCGGTGCGAGTCCCGCCCACACGACGGCGTTGAATGGGCCTCCGAGCTGCCCGGCGAACGGCCCAGCCATGCGAAGGGCCCACTAGCCGGTGCCGGAGCTGCCACCGTTATCAAGGCAAAGGGCATCGCGGCCCAGGCCGCCGTGCTCGAAGAGAGAGGTTAATGTCGATCGCGCGCACCCCGACCGGGACTGCGTGGCGGGATGCACTGACCTAAGCAGGGTGGCACCGCGGGCTTAATTCGCTCGTCCCTTCCGGGGACGGGCGTTTTTGTTTCCTTGCGGCGGGACCCTGCGGGCCGGCTTCGCCCTGGTACGTCCGACCCTGACTCATGCCCCGAACGGCCCGAACGACGGATATTGTTAAGGAGGTTGTGATGAGTGAGCAAACGAAGTTCGTCCTAACCGAGAAGGACCTCCCGACGGCCTGGTACAACATCAATCCGGATATGCCGGCCGATCCCGGCCCCGTCCTCAATCCCCAGACCAAAGAGCCGGTCACACCAGAGTTCCTGTCGGTCTTGTTTCCGATGAAGTTCATCCAGGAGGCGGTCAGCATGGACCGCTGGGTGGACATCCCCGGACCTGTGCTCGATATCTACCGACTATGGAGGCCGTCGCCGCTATTTCGAGCCCACCGTCTGGAAAAGGCGCTCGACACCCCGGCCCACATCTACTACAAGTACGAAGGAGTTTCCCCAGTCGGCTCACACAAACCGAACACGGCCGTGGCTCAGGCCTACTACGCCAAGCAAGAAGGCGTGGCCGGCTTCACCACCGAGACCGGCGCCGGGCAGTGGGGATCCGCGCTGGCCATGGCTTGCACCTTCTTCGATCTTGAGTGCCACGTTTACATGGTGCGGGTTTCATACGACCAGAAGCCCTACCGCCGGATCATCATGGAAACCTACGGCGCCGACGTTACCCCGAGCCCCTCCGACAAGACCAGCTTCGGCCGGAAGTTGCTGGAAGAGAATCCCGACCATCCAGGCTCTTTGGGAATTGCGATTTCAGAGGCTGTCGAAGCAGCCGTTTCTTCGGGGGGAAAGTACAAGTACTCGCTTGGATCTGTTCTTGGCCCGGTGCTCATGCACCAGACGGTGATCGGGCTAGAGGCCCTGAAGCAGTTCGAGTTGGCCGGTGAGTATCCCGATGTCGTGGTGGGATGCATCGGTGGAGGCAGCAACTTCTCTGGTTTCAGCTTCCCCTTCCTTCACCAGAACTTCACCGCCGGGAAGTCCACGCGTGTCGTCGCCGTCGAGCCCACAGCCTGCCCCACCCTTACCAAAGGCTCGTACACCTTCGACTATGGCGACACGGCTGAGATGGCACCGATTGTCAAGATGCATACGCTGGGCCACGCCTTTGTCCCGCCAGGCATCCACGCTGGTGGCTTGCGCTACCATGGTATGGCCCCTCACATCTGCGCCTTGTACGATCACGGCGATATTGAAGCCATCGCAGTGGATCAAATCGACACCTTTGAGGCGGGGATCACATTCGCACGCTCGGAGGGCATCCTGCCGGCGCCTGAATCCTCCCACGCAATTCGCGGGGCGATCATCGAAGCGCTGAAGGCACGCGAGGCGGGCGAGAAGAAGGTCATCGCCTTCAATCTGTCCGGCCATGGACATTTCGACTTGTCAGCCTACGACGCCTATCTGAAAGGTCAGCTCGAACGCTACGATTACCCGGAAGAGAAGGTGAAGGAAGCCATGCAAAGCCTGCCCAAAGTGGAAATCGCCTGACCGCCCAGCGCGCGAGCCCCGGGCGACTAGACCCGGGGCTCGCAGCCCGCGTTTCGGGTCCGGTTCCCATGCCATCGGCTTTCAAGTAGCATGTCCGTATGCGAACCTGCCTGCCTATCCTGAGCACCTTGAGCCTGATCTGGGCCTTGACAGCCTGCGCCCCAACGGGACCCACGGCTCCAACGGCCACGGTTGGGACTCGACGTCCAACACCGACCGCAATCATGCCGTCGCCTACTCCCACGCTCCAGGCATCCGTCGACGGTCTGGTGCTGAATCCGGGCAGCCCGCCGAACGCGTGGACAGCCACGGGGATCTTGACCAACCACAGCGACCGTTCTGTTCAAAACGTGACTTTGCAGGTGACCATGACGAACAATCAGGGCGAGGTCCTGGAGCGGGCCGATGTCGCCCTGGCCTTGCCGTTGTTGGGTCCTGGCGCCAGCGCCCCCTTTTCAGCCGGATTCAAGACACAAGGAGGCACACAGGTTAGGGCCAAGGTCCAGATCACAGGCTACCACAACTCACCCCAACCGCCGCTGCCCATCGACATCACTCTGACTCGACGAACAGCGTCTGCCAACGGCTCACTTGCCGTGCTGGGGACCATGGCCAACCCCAATGCCAGCCCCGTCAATGTGATCGGCTCGGCCATGGTGGCTTTGGATGCCGACCATAGGCTCCTGAGTATGAGCTCGAGTTGGCTTGGGATCACCGGGCTTGCCCCTGGCCAGTCTGCTCCCTTCCTCGTTTTGCTTCCATCGAACAAAGACGCCGCCCATTTGGAGAGCTACGCCGCAGCTGCGGCTGTGGAAGTTCTTCCGCCGTCTCCCATCGAACTGTCGGCTCAACCCATGGTGAAGTCTGACGAGCAGGGCAATGCGATGGTGCTGGCCGAGACACACAACCGCGGGACCGAGCCGGCCCTGGCCCGCGTTCTGGTGACGTTGTTGGGCGCTCATAGCCCAGCGTCTGTCGCTCTATACACCTCTCCGATCCCACTCGCACCGGATGAAGAGCGCCCGTTCACACTGACCGAATTCCCCGGCCTTGTTGCCCAACTTGCCTCCGGAAATCAGAGCCTGGCCGACCTCAAAGCACAGGCTCTGATTGATCCCATCCGCTCTCAAATATCCGAACAGGCAATCGCTCCCCTGGAGATCGAGATCACAGCCTATGAGACCATCGGCGGCACCCTGTTGGTCCACGGGACAGCCTACAACCAAAGCCAGACCCGAGTGCTTCAGCCCACGGTGATCGGCGCATTGCGATCGACGTCGGGCGATATCTGGAGTGCGGGGGAGGTTTCACTGGGCGGACAGTTGTCTTCGGGCTCCCCAACGGACTTCCTTCTGTTGATGCCGAAACCGTCCGGGATCGAGCCCTCTGAAGGCGAGTTTGACATTCGCGGTCTCGCCCTGACACCGTGACGGATCAGGCACATTCAGAAACTCCTGCGTCGTCAGATGGGCGGCTGCCTTTTGTTATAATCTTCACCGACCCCTGCCCTCGGCCCACGGCGCAGACGGCCGTCGCCTGAACACGGGCCGGGTTTTCTTCTGCCAGGGGCGTGCCCTCATTTCATCGACGAACTTGGGAGTTGGATAAGGAGTCATCATGGAGAAGAAGGAACTATTGCGGATGTATCGCGAAATGGTGATCATCCGCCGCCTTGAGGAACGCGCCTCAGAGCTCTACCAACAGGGCAAGATCGGCGGGTTTCTCCATCTGTACATTGGCCAAGAGGCGGTCGGGACGGGCGTGGTTTCAGCCCGGCAGCCCAAAGATCGTTTGCTCACAGCCTATCGGGACCACGGGATTGCCATCGCCGCAGGTATCGAACCCAAGGTAGTCATGGCCGAGCTTCTCGGCAAAGAGACCGGATGCTCACACGGCTTTGGCGGCTCGATGCACATGGCAGATGTCAGCAAGAACTACTGGGGTGGCCACGCCATTGTGGGCTCCCATCTGCCATTCGCCGCTGGGATGGCCCTGGCGGACCAATACAATGGGACTGACGCCGCCACGATCTGTCTGTTCGGCGACGGCGCCACCAACATTGGTTATTTCCACGAGGCCCTCAACCTTTCCAAGGTGTGGGACCTGCCTGTGCTCTGGGTTTGCGAGAACAACAACTACGGTATGGGGACCGCCGTCGAGCGGGCCTCAGCCGTCAAGGAAATCCGCCAAAAGGCCGAGGGCTATGGCATGGCCAACAGTCGCGTCGACGGCATGGACGTGCTCAAGGTCCATGAGGCCACAACCGAAGCCCTCAAGTACGTTCGCGAGAACGGTCCATACCTCCTGGAAGCCATGACCTACCGCTACCAAGGACACTCCATGGGCGACCCGGAGCGATACCGAACCAAGGACGAAGTTACGAAATGGGAAGAGAACGATCCCATTGGTATTTTCCGCAAGTATCTGATCGACGACAAATTCGCAGGAGTAGAGGATTTGGACAAGATCGACCAAGAAGCGGCGGACGAAATCGAAGAAGCCGTCAAGTTCGCTGAGGAGAGCCCCGAGCCCACCTTTGAAGAACTGGTCAACAGTGTTTACGTGGAAGGGGTAGGTTAGAAAGCCATGGCACAAATCACGATGCGCGAGGCCATCTCTCAGGCGCTCATGGAAGAGATGGAACGCGACGAAAGGGTCTTCATCATGGGCGAAGAAGTCGGCCTTTGGGGCGGCACCTATGCCGTCACACGCGGCTTCTACGACAAGTTCGGCGGTGAACGCGTCCGCGATACCCCCATCTCCGAAATGGTGATCGTGGGCGCCGCCAACGGCGCCGCCATGGCTGGGTTGCGCCCGGTCGCCGAATTGATGACCATCAACTTTGCTTTCGTGGCGATGGATCAGATTGTCAACCAATCCGCCAAGCTACACATGATGTTTGGCAAGCAGATCACCGTGCCAATTGTCATCCGCGCTGTCGGCGGCGGAGGTCGCCAGTTGGCGGCCACCCATTCACAGACGCCGGACGTGGTGTTCGCCCATTTCCCCGGGCTCAAGGTCGTCTCTCCCGGAACGCCGTACGACGCCAAAGGCTTGCTCAAAGCGGCCATCCGTACTGATGACCCGGTCATGTTCATCGAGAATGCCACGCTCTATCAGATGCGCGGCGAGGTGCCTGACGGCGATTATGTCGAACCGATTGGGGTCTCGAAGGTGCAGCGTCCGGGCTCGGACGTGACGCTGGTGGCCTACTCCAAGATGGTCCAGTATTCGCTCCAGGCAGCCGAAGAGCTTGCCAAGCAGGGGCTCGACGTGGAAGTAGTCGACCTGCGTACACTGCGGCCGCTGGACATGGGCCCGGTGATCGATTCGTTTAAGAAGACCAACAGGGCAGTGATTGCCGAAGAAGGCTGGCGCTCATACGGCGTCGGTGCAGAAGTGGCCTCCCGGCTCTACGAGGAAGCCTTCGATTATGTGGATGCGCCTATCCGGCGAGTGGCCCAAAAGGAAGTCCCCTTGCCGTACAACCGCGACTTAGAACAGATGGCCCTGCCTCAAGTGTGGGACATCGTCGAGGCGGTGAAAGGGGTTCTGTAATGGCTGAAATCATCAACATGCCCAAGCTCGGCTTCGACATGGCGGAAGGCACGCTGGTCCGCTGGGTCAAAGCTGAAGGTGACACAATCGAACACGGCGACGTGTTGGCTGAAATCGAGACCGACAAGGCCACGGTCGAGGTCGAATCGCAGGCCTCGGGTGTCGTCCACAAGCACCTGGTTGAAGAGGGTACGCCCGTGCCCGTCGGCAAACCGATTGCCGTAATCGGTGAAAAGGACGAGAAGATCGATATCGAGGCGCTTGTGGGCGCCGAGGGAAACGGAACAGCTGTCAAGCCCGAAACCAGCCAGGGCGAAACCACCCAAGCCCCCTCTCCAGCGGCATCCCAAGCGGAATCTGTTCCGGCCGAATCTCGAGCCGCCCAGACTCAGGCAGACGGGCACCTGCCGGGCGGCGTCAAAGCTTCGCCGGTGGCTCGGCGTATGGCAGCCGAGAAGAATTTGGATCTGACCGCTGTGTCCGGATCCGGCCCGGGTGGCCGGATCGTGAAGAGCGACGTCGAATCCGCTGCGGCTGGCGGTGGCGCCCCATCCGGGCCGGCCTTCGGCGCGAAGCCCTTGGCACCTGGCCAGACAGAGCGCGTTCCCTTGACACGGCTCCGCTCTGCTATCGGACGACGCATGTCGACCTCCAAACAACAGGTCCCGCACTTCTATGTCACGGCCGACCTGAATGCTGGACCATTGATGGCTCTTCGGGCTGAAATGAACGCCGCGCTCCCCGAAACGAGCAAGATCTCGGTAAACGACTTCATCGTCCGTGCGGCGGCGCTCAGCCTGCGCCAATTCCCCAATCTGAATGCCTCACTGGAGGAAGATGTCATTGTCCGCCACGGCGAGGTCCGTATCGGCATGGCCGTGGCCGTGGAGGACGGTCTGCTGACCGTGGTCCTGCGGAACGCCGACCAGAAGTCTCTGCCCCAGATCGCCGAGGAAGCTAAGCCGCTCTTCGAGCGGGCTCGGGATGGCCGAGTGCGGCCGGAGGACATCGAGGGCTCGACCTTCACCGTCTCCAATCTGGGCATGTTCGACGTCGACAACTTCATTGCCATCATCAACCCACCCGAAGCGGCGATCCTGGCCGTGGGCAGCGTGCGCAAAGTGCCTGTGGTGGCAGGGGAAGGGCTGGCCATAGGACAACGCCTCAAGGTGACGCTGGCTGCCGATCACCGGGTGACGGACGGCGCCGAAGCCGCTCAATGGCTTCAAGATTTCCGCACCTTCATCGAGCACCCAGTTCGGCTCCTGATATGAGGCCAGGTTCATTTGACCAGTCCGGTCTTTGTCATGACATCCCCGACAGGCTAGAATAGGCGATCCGAGGTGGCGAATTGACGGTTCCCAAGCGCATACTGGTGGTGGATGACGAGCCCGATACTGTCGAGCTCATTCACCTGACTCTTTCCACCGCTGGTTACCAGGTCGATTCCGCTGTAAGTGCCTTTGAGGCCCGGCGCAAGCTGGAGGCCGACCATTATGATGTTCTGCTCCTGGACGTGATGATGCCCGAGGTCTCCGGCTTCGACTTGCTCACGCAGCTCAATGAGAGTGGCATGACCGTTCCGCCGGTTATCTTTCTCACGGCGCGCAAAACGCCGCAGGATCGCGAAACCGGCGAAGACCTGGGCGCGGTGGGCTATCTGACCAAGCCTGCCACGCGCGGTGACTTGCTCGACTCGATCGAGACGGCGCTGGGCTGAATCCCGACACAATTCAAACGCAAAAGCAAGGCCCCCGCCGATTGACGGCGGGGGCCCTGTTGTTTACAGGTGCAACGGACTATTTGGCGTAGTCAACAGCCCGAGTTTCGCGGATCACGGTAACCTTGATTTGACCGGGATACTGCATCCCCTCTTCAATCTTCTTGGCCACGTTGCGAGCCAGACGAGTAGCATCCAGATCGTCAATGTCATCCGGTTTGACGATGACCCGGATTTCGCGCCCGGCTTGCAGGGCGTAGCTTTCCACCACGCCCTTGAAAGAATTGGCGATGTCTTCAAGAGCCCGGACGCGCTTGATGTAGTCCTCCAGGCTCTCGCGCCGGGCACCCGGCCGCGCCCCGCTGATCGCATCGGCGGCCTCGACGATCACCGCTTCAACCGATTCCTGATCCACTTCGTGATGGTGTGAGGCGATGATATTGACTACTTGTGCGTTTACCCCGTGCCTGCGGGCAAACTCGGCCCCGATGGAAGCGTGGGTTCCTTCCACCTCATGGTCCATCGCCTTTCCTAGGTCATGCAGCAGGCCGCCAGCGCGAGAAAGATCCAGATTGGCGCCCAACTCGGAGGCAATCACGCTGGCGATTTGAGCCGTTTCCACGGCATGCGCCAGTTGATTCTGACCGTAGGAGGTGCGGAACTTAAGCCGGCCGAGCTTCTTGACGATTTCAGGATTGAGGCCGTGCACGTTGGCTTCGTAGGCGGCCGCTTCACCTTCGTCGACCATCAATTGATCGACTTCCTCGCGCACCTGGCCCACGACCTTCTCGATTTGGGAGGGGTGGATGCGCCCGTCGAGGACCAAGGATTCCATCGAACGGCGGGCCACCTCGCGCCGGACCGGGTCGAAGCATGAGATCGTGACCGCCTCCGGGGTATCGTCGACGATCACATCAACGCCGGCTGCCTGCTCGAAGGCGCGTATGTTGCGGCCGTTGCGGCCAATGATGCGCCCTTTCATATCATCCGAAGGCAGAGGCACGACGGAGACAGTGATTTCGGAAACGTGATCGGAGGCCACCCGCTGGATGGCATCGGCGATCAGCTCGCGCGCCCTGCGCTCTCCTTCGACTTGGGCTTCCTCTTCAATCTGGCGAATGATCCGCAGCATGTCTGCCCGGGCCTCTTGCTCAACCTCAGACAGCAAGTGCTGTTTGGCCTCTTCGCGCGTCATGCTAGAGACCCGTTCCAGCTCCGTCATGATTTCTGTGTGGCGCTCTTCGACTTCGTTGGCGCGTTTGTCGATGGCACTCTGACGTTTGTTGAGAGTCTGCTCGCGCCCTTCCAGGTGCTCCAAGCGATTGTCCAGCTCCGCCCGCCGCCGCTGAAGCCTTTCGTCCTCACGATTGAGCTCCGTCCGCCGGCGAGTAGCTTCCGCTTCTGATGAGTCGCGTATCCTCAGGGCATCATCGCGTGCCTTGAGCTCGATTTCTCGCGCCTGGTCCTTGGCGGTTTCAATGATCCTTTCTGCTTCGGATTTCTTGTCTTGAACCATCCGGCTGTGCTGCATCTGGCGGAAAAAATAGCCAATCCCCGCACCCACAGCCAGACTGATCACAATGGACAGGATCAGCGTTGGTGTGTTCACTCACGATCCTCGCTTTCCCTCCCAGCGACCTCACGCCAAACACGTGGTATCACCGTTCGGATTTGGTAGGTATTGAATCCGCGCCGCGCAAGGTAGCCGCGCATGCGCTTGTGAAATAACTCCCAATCAAGGCCCTGATAACGGCGGGCGGCCTTATGTGCTGCCCGATAAACGGCCTCATCTTCATCCAATTCAGACAGAGCATTGTCGATCGCCTGTCTCGCTACCCCCTTGTTTCGCAATTCTGCACGCAGTGCCACAGCGCCTCTCGGACGGAAGGCGGTACGATTTTCGACCCAAGCTCTGGCAAATGCTTGATCGTCAGCCAGACCGGCCTGACGAAGGCGGTCGATCACGCCTTCCTGCGCTGCCTCTGAGACGTCCCTGCGGCGCAAGTAGCGCCTGAGTTCTTGTTCCGATCGCGGCCTACGTGCGATCAACCTGGCTGCTCTTCGATAACCTTCCTCTACCTCATCTTCCCCCTTCAACTCGGCAACCTGTTCGGGGCCGAGGTACTGGCCCACTTTAAGGCCGACTGCCAGGATCTTGGCCAGTCCAAAGGCGAACTCCCCGTCCAATTCGACGTTCACCCGATCCTTGCTCCGCGACTGAAGTCGGATGGCCGTCACCTCGCCTTGCGTCGGATACCTCCCATTCATAGCAAGCGAGCCGCGTCCCGGGATAACCCGAACGCGGCTCGCGCAGCGAACCCGACAATGGCACTTATCTGCCGAATGTGATTTGACGCCACCTGGCCGAGGGCTGAATCGCCTTCGGGCCACCAACGTTAGGATGACACCTCCCTGTTAGGAGGCTTGGTCCCGCTTCGTCACCTTCCGCTTCAAACCCGACCACGTATTTGCGGTGTCAAATCGCAATCTGTATTTGTCGCAACGCTAGGCCGCGCCCTTCCCTCTCGGACCCCCTGCGCAGCACCTCAGTTTGTTCGGCGTCCAGACCTGGGCGCCTCAACCTTCTACATCCTCGAATTCTGGTTTGGTTGCCGGCAGCTCTGCCGCCGTACGGATAGCCTCTTCCAATGATTGCGCCAACTCGGGGTTCTCCCGCAGGTATTCCTTGGAATTCTCTCGCCCCTGCCCCAGCCGGGTTTCCCCATACGAATAGTACGACCCCCGCTTTTCGATCAACTCTGTCTCCACCCCTATGTCCAGCAGA
>Ga0315556_1001674_pt1 | contig 13159 bp, 14 predicted proteins | sample SalMarSW160310MG_FD_202112 | JGI IMG/M metagenome (GOLD analysis project Ga0315556, IMG submission 202112) | Salt marsh sediment microbial communities from the Plum Island Ecosystem LTER, Massachusetts, United States - Salt Marsh Sediment SW1603-10 ...
GATGCCCAGGTGCCATCAACCAGCGGCGGATGGGTGGCGCTGTTGAACTGGTCGAGCAAGTGCCCCATTTCTCCGGTCGGGTCGCGCGGCAGCAGCGCTTTCACCAGCAGACCGGCCGGTGAGGCGAGCAGGTCGATGCTGTTTCTGAACGCCGCGTGCAGACCGTGGGCGGTGAAGCGGGCAGGCGTCACCGCAGGACTCAACAGGTACCGATTGTTGAACAGGTAGGCGCGGTCCCGTTCGGCGTTGACGGGCTCGCCATTGTTGACGCTGACAAAAGCGGGGTCGGCACGCAGATGCCGGGCGATTTGCCTGGAAAGCTTTGCACGCGTGGACGCGTCGGCGCCTTCGATGCCCACCAGGATGAGGCGCGAGGCGATGCCGTCACGGATCTGATCCAGGAGCAATTCCTGCTCAGGGGTGGGCCTGCTGGGAAAAAAGGCCGATAAATCCGTAGTGAACTGACTGCGGCTGACGACGATGGCGCAGGCGAGAACGAATGCCAGCCACAGGACTATCGCCGGACGACCGCGCCGCGCCGGAGCCGGCCTCACGGGGTCGCCACTTCTTCGATGCGCATGAGCGAGCGGTCGCCGTCGGTTCGGGTGATTTCGATGCTGCGCACCGAGTAACGCACGCCCGTGATATGGATGCTCCGGATCACCGCCTGCATGCGTTCCTGCGCAGGCACCAGTTGCAGCATCCACCGCTCGGCGGTGCCCTCCAGGCTGAGGCGGTAATTGCGCTCCAGCGCCTTGCGATCACCCGCCAGCGTGCCGCGAATGCTGTCAATGAAGGCCGCCAGTTCCGGGTAGTCCTCCAGTTGCAGGCGGCGATCCCGGCCGCCCCGCGCCATCACCAGGGTGCTGCCGTCCACCGTCATGGATTCCGGCCTGGGCTTGAAGGTGCGCTGTTCCAGGTGATCGGGGGCGGTGTAGAACAGTTCGCCGGAGGATTCCACCGGCTCGTCGAGCATGGAGATGAATTTCTTTTCCACAAAGCGGGCGTGACCGGAACGGATTTGCGCCAGACCGTGCATGAGCTGGTCAAGGTTCCAGTCGGCGGCGTTTCCCGACGCAGGCAACAGCACCAATGCCAATGCAACCAGCGTCCGCCATGCGGCGCCCGGACAAATGCGCTCTCTCATCATGACTCTGGCGGGCTCGTCGTGGATGGGGAAGACCAGAAATCAAAAAAATTGAACCAGTTGTACGGGGCCTTGCGGCAGTACTGATCGAGCAGCGCCGCATAGCGGTGGATGGCGGCCTCCACGGCGGCATCGCGTTGATCGCGTGTAACCGCAGAGAAATCCGCCAGCGGCTCGAAATGGATGGCGTAGCGGTTGCCGCCCAGATAGAGCCCGGTCATGAATACCGCCGGACGCCCGAGCACTGCGGCGATGCGGAACGGCCCGCTGGGCAGGTTCACGTCAGCGCCGAGGATTTTCGCAGGGTACAGAACCTCGTTGCCCGGGGTGCGATCGGCCAGCATGCCGACGACACCGCCACCGTCCAGTCGTTCGCGCACCTTGAGCATTGAATCGATGTGCCCCAGGCCAATGATATCCTGCACCGCCTCTGGATTGATGGCCGCCAGCATAACGTTGAGCTGTCTTGCATTGTCCTCGTGCATCACCATGGCGATGCGAAGATTCGTGTTCTTCCACCCAAGCGCGCGGATCACCTCGAAGCTGCCCAGGTGTGCTCCGATGAGGAACACGCCTTTTCCGTCGGCAAGCAGACAGCGCAAAGAATCCTCGCCGTGGACGTCGATATCAAACATATCGAAGCGTCGATTGATCAGATAGACGCGGTCATGCACGGTGGCGGCAAAGGTGAAAAAATGCCGGTACAGGTCGCGCCAGCGGGCCGGTCGACCCAGGGCGCGCCGGAGATAGTCACCTGAAGCCGCCCGAGTGGTGGGGGAAAACAGCAGAAAATATGCGGCGATCAGGTACAGCACGCCGCGGGCCGCGTGTCGTCCCAGGCGTAGTGAAATCCACGTCATGACGCGCAACATGAACATGTTGCCGCGCTCCGGGGTATGCGCCCAGTCGGCCTGGCGGGCTGTCGGGCGTGACGTCATCTGCGTGATTTTTCCATCATGCGGTTGCGTGTGCCCGCCGTACTACCGAATCGTCGGTAAACCTGCGGCGAATCATGAGTCGCTTGTCCCATCCAGTTTCAATTCTCCCCGGGCGAATACCGCCCCATCCGCAATGCATTGAAAGCCCACCAGGCCGCGTTTGGGGGTCAATTGAATCCGGAATGTCTGCTCCGGAGCCAGGGGCGCAAGGAACCTGGCGGATACGATGGCATGCACCCGCACCTGCGGGCGCCACTGCGCCAGGCAGTCCCGGACCAGCTCCAGAATCACCGCGCCCGGGACAACGGGGTGGCCCGGAAAGTGGTCGGCGATGCCGGGGTGTTCGCCAGCAACGCAGTAGTCACGCGAAAACTCATTGCGCCTGTCCAATGTTCGCAGGAACGCCATCAGCTCCTTGCGCGGGAGTTTGCCCGTCTCAACGCGCGGCAGCCGATCAACCAGGTATACGGGACGGGGGAGAAAGATGCGATCCATCCTTTCCGCGAGCGCGTGGAGAATGTCTTCTTCCTTCATGTCCGGAGCCACGACAACGGCAACGAGTCGCGATATTGCGTCCTCGTCTTGCTGGGGTTGTATGAACGCTCCGTCGCAGACACCTGGGATGGAATTCAGTTTGTGGTTCAGGTCGGCCAGGGAGGCTCTGTTGCCGCCGATTTTTACCATGTCGGTGGCCCTGCCAAGCACGCGGAAATGGCGTTCGTCGTCGGTCTCAATCACGTCGCCGAGAACCGTCTCACCGGGCAGGTGGGGGGCGATGACGTGCGTTTTGCCATCCCGGAATTTGATGTTCCCCCCTTCATACATGGTCCAGCCATCGTCCCGCAGGGTGCGGCGGCTGGCGATCGAGCCGGTTTCGGTGCTGCCGAAGATTTCGTGCACAGGGGCGCGGAAACTCTCTTCCGCCCTGGTCGCAACGGACGCGTCGAGCGGGGCGGTGGCAGAAATGATGCGGTGCAGGGCGGGCCAATCCAGCCTGGCCTCCAGGCAGGCGCGCAGGTGGAAGGGTGTGGTCACGAGGGTTCTTTCGCCGCCCGCGGCTGCCAACGCCTGGCGGATATCTTCCGGAAAGAGTGGCTTGCCCCCCCAGATCCGGGTCCCGCTCAACAGGGGCACCAGCACCGAGGTCTCCAGGCCATACATATGCTGCGGCGGTACGGTGGCAACAAGGTACTGCCCGGCGTCAAACCCGAACCGCTCGCGCGCCATCTCGGTACCTTTTACCAGGTCGCCCCACAACTTATGGCTAGGCTCGGGCTTCCCGGTGCTGCCGGAGGTAAATGCGATGGCAGCCAGGTGCCCAGAGCTTATGCTCGGTACACGGTCTGCGAAGCCGTCCCTGTCGCCACTGAATCGATAATTGAGGATCGGCGTCTGGCCGACCGCGGCGTCCTTGTCGGTCAAACAATATGCATTGGGATAGCTCTCGGCCAGTTCTGTTATCGCGGTCCGGGTTCGATCGGACGGTAGCAGCACGGTCTGTCCGCGCAACAGTGCGGCTGCAAACGCCACGATGAAGTTGGCCCGATCTTCACAGATCAGGATGCAATAGCGATGTTCCGGGAGGGCCTCGCCCAGGTCATATACCCGATACAGGAAGTGCCCTGCTGTGATGTGTCCTCTCCGGCTGATGATCCAGGGATCGTCCAGATTCTGCCGGGACAATAGGGGGTGAAGGGCCATGCGACTGCGTCCTGACTCCACTTGGCTCACGGGTGCTGCCTGACGAACGCGGAGCACATTTCGTCTGTTTCAATCATGCAATGGCGCTTTGGCGATTCCGCTGCGGCAATGGGCGCCGGGGCATAACCGTTTCCAGAAAGTCGGCACCAAAATGGACCGGAAAGGGATGACTGGCGGAGACAATGACTTGTAAGGCAGCCATTTCGGCAAGGCTCACTGGCTCCGGTTGGCCTCGATATGCTGGCTGAGTGCTCGCAGGGAGGAAAAGATCTTGATGGTATCTTCGTCGTCGGCCATGATCTGGACACCGTAACGCTGTGAAATGGCCAGGGCGAGTTCCAGCGCATCGATCGAATCTAGCCCCAGGCCGTCATTGAACAGCGGCGCCTCCGCTTCGATATCTTTTGCCTCGATGCCTTCCAGATTGAGAACATCAATGATCATTTGTGCAACTTCGTGCTCTAACCCCTGCACCTGGATTCTCCGGTAACGGTCGTTTGCCATGGCCTCGTGCCGGGTCGGGACAGTATGAATCTGATGCTCGGCCGATGCGGTTTTCAGTGTTGAATAATATAGCGAGATTGCGGGTCTGCGCCTAGCCTTCCTGGCCTGCGTCGACGCCACGGAGTTGGTGACTTGCATTGTCCCCGCTGCTCCGGGAGGAGAGCCCCGAACCATGCCTGGACGGACGTCTGCCCCGGCCGCGGATCCACCGCCGAAAGCGCGTCGACGGGGCGCGTCGATCGCCGGACCGTGTTATTCTCGAAGGTTCCTGAGCCGCTGTGTCTGGCATGGTGTGTGATGGGACCGCCCAATCAATCTGCTCCAGTGATGAGCCATCTGTTTCAGTTGAGAGCCGAATCCCCGATGGATCGAAGCTTGAAAATTACCGCGTATACCGTGACGACCGCCGCAGGCCGTGGCGTCGCGGACCACCTGAAGGCTCTCGAGGGAGATGCGAGTGCGTTGCGGCCATGCGATTTCGATTCCATCGATCTGCAGACCTGGATCGGCCGGGTGGATGGGGTGGAGGACGCCGCAATCGATGGGGTTTTGCGCGACTATGACTGCCGTAATAACCGATTGGCCATGCTTGGCATTCAACAGGATGGCTTTGTTCAGGAAGTGGACAGAGCAAAGCGCGCCTATGGCGCCGACCGGGTTGGGCTCTTTATGGGCACATCCACTTCGGGCATCGGGCAGACGGAAGTTGCGTACGCTTCCCGTGACCCCCGGACCGGAGCGCTGCCGAAGGACTACAACTACCGCACGACTCACAACATGTACTCGGGCGCCGGGTTCTGCCGGCGCCTGTTGGGTCTGTCAGGCCCGGCGCAGGCGATCTCCACCGCCTGTTCGTCCAGCGCCAAGGTGTTCGGTACGGCCTACCGCTATATGCGCGCCGGACTGTGTGACGCAGCGGTCGTGGCGGGAGTCGACTCCCTGTGCGAGATGACGCTCATGGGATTCAATTCGTTGCAACTGGTGTCATCGGAGCCGTGCAGGCCCTTCGATCGAGACCGCGACGGGATCAATATCGGAGAGGCTGCGGGATTTGCGTTGCTTGAGTGGCCTTCCGATGACGCGGATGTCTGCCTGCTTGGCTACGGCGAGAGCAGCGATGCCTATCATATGTCCAGACCACACCCGGAAGGTGCGGGCGCCGTGTTGTCGATGGAAAAGGCGCTTTCCAGTGCCGGCCTCCGGCCCACAGATATCGACTACGTCAATCTGCATGGGACGGCCACACCGGCGAATGACCTGGCTGAAGACCGTGCGCTGATGACTATATTTGATGGCCAGGTTGCATGCTCCTCCACGAAGGGCGTGACCGGCCATACCCTTGGCGCCGCCGGCATTGTCGAGGCCATATTTTCCTGTATCGCCGTCACGCATGATCTGCTGCCCGGTACCCACAATATGCTGCACGTCGATCCTGCCATCCAGTCCCGCATTCTGCTGGAGCCGCAATTGCGCCCTGTGCGCCGGGTGCTGAGCAATTCGTTCGGTTTTGGCGGCAGCAACGCCAGTCTCGTCATTGGGCAGCCACTATGATCCAGGTCGGCGTGGCGGGGATAGGCATGGTGGCGCCCGGAATTGAAAACTGGGCGCAGGGCCGGGAACGACTGTTGGCGGGCGATCCCTGCGATCTGGCGACGCCGCTTCCAAAATTGACCGGTGAGATCCTCCCGGCAAATGAACGGCGCCGCATTACGACCCATATCAGGTTGGCCCTGCAATGCGCCCAGGATGCCATTGCCGGCGGCACCCTGGCGCCGGCCGACGTGGCCACGGTATTTGCCAGTTCCGGTGGTGACCTGGAGATTGTGGACAAGATCATCACCTCACTCGGCCAGCCCGGCAAACCCATATCCCCGACGCAGTTCCACAATTCCGTGCTCAATGCGGCAGCCGGCTATTGGTCCATTGCCACCCACGGTCACGCGGCATCCACGAGCATCTCCGCCCACGACGCGAGCTTCGCCGCCGGCGTTCTGGAAGCGGCCACCCGGGTTGAGGTGGAAGGCCAGCCGGTGTTGTTGGTGGCTTCGGACCCGTTGTCGCCCCCCACGCTGCATCCGTCCCGGCCGCTGGCCGCGCCCTTCGGCGTCGCCTTGCTCCTGGTCCCGGGGCCGGCGAAATGGGTTGTGACCATCGAGCTGCGCAAGACTGATGCGTTTTCCGAAATGGGTGTCGCAGAACTGGAGCGAATGCGTGGCGGCAATCCGGCGGCACGCAGTCTGCCTTTGTTGGCTCAATTGGCGTCGGGAGAGCCGGGGCAGGTGAATATTCCCTATCTGTCAGGCCTCGGCCTGTGCCTGAACGTTGCTGCATGCTGATTCCGCGCGACCGGCTGTGTTCCCTGATTCCCCACGGCAGCGGCATGTGCATGCTGGATGAAGTCCTGTCGTGGGACGAGACGAAAATCTGCTGCAGGACGTCGACCCATGTGGATCCAGGCAACCCCTTGCGGACTGCATCCGGACTCTCTTCGTTGCAGGCCGTTGAGTATGGCGCCCAGGCGATGGCGGTTCACGGTGGCCTGCTGGCGCGCGAGCGCAAGCAATCGCTGAACACGGCCTACCTGGCGGCTCTCCGGCAGGTGGTGCTGAATGTTGACTGGTTGCATGATCGTCCGGCGCCTTTGACCGTCGAGGCCCAACGGCTGATGGCGGCCGGAAACTCGATGATATACGACTTCAGCGTCCTCGCGGACGGCGATGTTCTCGTCCAGGGGCGGGCGACAGTCATGGGAAGCACCGGAGGTTGATGTTGTGAAACGCGCGTTGGTGACCGGCGGCAGCGGGGATATCGGAGCGGAGATCTGCCGCAAACTCGGGGCAGAGAACGTCCATGTGTTCGTGCATGCATCCACTCGCAGGGAGCGGGCCGAGCAGGTGGCATCCGAGATCCGTCAAGCCGGCGGGTCCGCGCAGGCCGTCGCATTCGATGTGACCGATCAAGAGTCCAGCCTCGAGGAAGTGAAGCAGCTTCTTATCGATGGGCCGATACAGATCTTCGTCAGCTCCGCCGGTGTCCATGATGACGCACCCCTGGCGGGCATGAAGCTGGCGCAGTGGGCACGCGTCATCGACGTCTCCCTGAACGGCTTTTTCAATGTCTGCCAACCCTTGTTGTTGCCCATGATGGCTACGCGATGGGGAAGGGTGATCGCGATCTCATCGATATCCGGCCAGCTGGGAAACCGCGGGCAAGCCAACTATGCCGCCGCAAAGGCGGGTCTGCACGGGGCCATCAAATCCCTGTCCCGGGAGCTGGCCTCGCGGGGTGTCACGGCCAATGTGGTGGCGCCGGGAATCATCGAGGGCAGTATGGCCGAGAAGATTGTCAATCGGCCCGAAGTCATCAATCTCATCCCCGCCAGGCGCTGTGGAAGACCTGATGAAGTGGCTGACCTGGTGGCATTCCTGGCATCCGACCGGGCCGCTTATGTGACCGGACAGGTCATTGGCATCAATGGCGGCCTGGCGTGAATTGGTGTGCCTGAGTGGTGTGGGGCCTGGGCTGCTCTGGACGGAATCGTTTGTCATCCTGCCGTCTCTGGATCAATATCCCCGCATGAGCACCCCACATCAAGATGGCCCGAACGTCATGGGTCCAGGTGTTGCAGCAGATCTGCGGCGCGGAGCGGATGAGGCCGTGAGCGTGTGCGGGAGTCTCAGCATCCCGGCGGGTCGGCACTCCTGCAACAGGGCGTGTCGGGGCGGCAACCAGGACATTTTCGGCCCACTGCACGATCCTTCCGCTCCTGTTGCAGTAGAGAGAAGCCACTAATGGCTCGCCACACCGCACGCGCGCTGGGGATTGTTGCGTTGGCGAGCGCCTACTCGGTGTTGGCACATTACACCAACGAGCCTGCGCACAGCGGCAACCAGGGGGCCCTGGTGGCCAGTGCGCCCATTGTATTGCTGGCACTGTTGCTGGCATGGCGTTCGCCACGGCCTGTTGTCAGGGTGGGCGTGCCGGTGTTCGTGTGTGTGGCTCTGTGGGCTGAATGGCCGGTGCTCGAACACCATTTTGGGATGATTTACTGGCTGCAGCACGTGGGTATTCAACTGGTATTGTTCGTGACTTTTGCCCGCACGCTCGTCGCTGGACGTCAACCGCTGTGCACCCGGTTCGCAGAAGCGGTCCATGCGCCGTTGACGCCGCAGCACGAGGCGTATGCCCGCAACGTCACCATCGCCTGGGCCACGTTTTTTGCGGCCATGTCGCTGGTGTCCACCTTGTTGTTTTTCCTGGCACCGATAACCGTCTGGTCTCTTTTCGCGAATTTCCTGTCGTTGCCCCTGGTCGCGCTGATGTTCATTGCCGAATATCGGGTGCGCAGACGGGTGCTCCCCGATATCGGGTCCACACACATACTTGATGCGATACGAGCGTTCCGGAAAACCTCTGTCCACCCAACCTGGCCGCCGCTGCGCTGAGGCCTTCAGCATTCCTTGTGCAATCATGCGGCCCTTCATGCGGAATTCTGCACAACACCCGGACGAGCTGTATTTTGGACAGATCGGCTCGGGAGCCGTCAGGCACCACCCTTCACCCTGCGAACCGATTGCCGAGTTCGCACATGCCGACGACTCTCCAGCGACGCCTTTCACCCGGCGCGGAGTGCTCCGACACATACGTCCCGGCGTGATTGTTGCGCTATACACTACAAAGACATGCAATACGGGTCAATTTGAGCCATGAGCACTCCTGCGCCAACATCCACCGCCCGGACATCCGCCTGCGACGTCGTGGTCATTGGAGGCGGACCGGCAGGTTCCACCGCCGCAGCGCTGTTGGCCGGGCGCGGCCACCGCGTGAGCCTGCTCGAAAAGGCACGTCATCCACGCTTTCACATCGGCGAATCCCTGCTGCCCGCGAACCTGCCGCTCTTCGAGAAGCTTGGCGTGGCTGACGCGGTGAAAGCCATTGGCATGGAGAAATGGGGCGCAGAATTTGTTTCGCCATGGCACGATCACACACAGTCGTTCGAATTTGCCGATGCGATGGACAAATCCATGCCCATGGCCTATCAAGTGCGCCGTGCCGAATTCGATGAAATTCTGATCCGCAACGCCAGCCGCAAGAATGCACGCGTAGCGGAAGGTTGTCAGGTGCAGGACGTCGAGTTCTTGCCAGACAATGCCGGTGTGCAGGTCCAGGCCCGCCACGATGACGGCACCACCGAAACGGTGTACGGGCGATTCTTGCTGGATGCGTCAGGCCGCGATACCTTTCTCGCCAACCGCTTCAAAGCCAAGCGGAGAAACAAGAAGCACGCCAGTGCCGCCATCTATGCGCACTTTGCGGGAGCCGGGCGCAAGCCGGGAAAAACGGCGGGCAATATCACCATTTTCTGGTTCGACCATGGCTGGTTCTGGTTCATCCCTCTGGCCGACGGTGTGACCAGTGTCGGAGCGGTGGTCTGGCCGTACTATCTGAAGACCCGTGGTGAAAGCTCGCTCGAGCGATTCTTTAATCAAACCATCGCCCGGTGCGCGCCATTGAGCGAGCGGCTGCGACACGCCAGGCTGGTTTCTCCGGTGGAAGCGACCGGCAATTACTCCTACGTGTGCGACCGGACCCATGGCGGCAATTACCTGCTGCTGGGCGATGCGTACGCCTTCATTGATCCGGTGTTTTCCTCCGGCGTCATGCTCGCCATGCAAAGCGCCTTTGTCGGGGCCGACACCGTGGATACCTGTCTGCGCGATCCACGCAAGACCGCCAGGGAGTTAAGGAAATTCGACTCCACGATGCGGATTGGACCGAAGGCGTTTTCCTGGTTCATTTACCGGGTGACCAACCCCACCATGCGTGACATGTTCATGGGTCCGCGCAACATTTTCCGCGTAAAAGAGGCGCTTTTATCAGTGCTGGCCGGCGACGTGTTCGGCACGACACCGATTCGTGGGCGGTTGTTGGTATTCAAGGGACTGTATTACGCTACGTCCTTGCTGAATTTCAGGCGCACAGTGAGGGCGTGGAGGATGCGCAAACACAACATCCAGGGTACGGATACGGCCGGCGTCGCGGCTGACTGATGCGCGATACAATATCCTGCATGCATGTCGCAAACCTGTCCATAGCTGCGTTTATGAATCAGCCGGCACAGTGGAAAAGCCGTGCGCTGGGCACTCTCTGCTATTGTGCGGATGGAGCCGAGAGCTCGATGCAGGCTGCCATGGATGTCCCCTGCACGTCTGTACACGTGCAGCCAATGGATGCCGTTGGCACCATCTGCGAAGTTTGGCAAGGCAGCGGACAATTGACCCAGGGCCACCGTGGCGCCTTGCACTATCGCTATGACGAAGAGATGTTGTTTGGCGTGATTGCGCTGCCGGAAGCGATGTTTGAAGCCGACGCGGAGAAGACGCCGCTGCAGCAGGCCGCCGAGTCGGCCTACGGACAGGTGTTTGCACTGCTCGACAGCATGCGGTTTCCGCATCTGTTGCGTGTCTGGAATTATATCGCCGACATCAACATTCACAGCTTTGGAATGGAGCGGTATCGCCAGTTCAACCTTGGACGGCAGGATGCCTTTCTTGCCCATGGACGCGAGGTGGCGGGAAACGTGCCTGCCGCGAGTGCGCTGGGTTCGGCTCAAGGGCCTTTGACCATCGCATTCCTGGCCGGCCGCGCCGTGCCGCAGGGCATAGAAAACCCACGCCAGACCAGTGCCTACCAGTACCCGCAACAATACGGACCGCGCTGTCCGACATTCTCGCGCGCCAGTCTGGTGCGGCTGGAGCAAGGCGAGGTGCTGTTTGTCTCCGGTACCGCCAGTATTGTCGGCCACGCGACCCTGCACCCTGGCGATGTCGTAGCGCAAACCCGGGAAACCATGGCGAATATCGAGGCCGTGCTGGCCGAGGCGAACCGTCTGGCCAGCCAGACCAGGTTCGAGCTGGCCGACCTCTATTACAAAGTATACGTGCGCGACCCGGCCGATCTGGAGCAGATTCGCGCCGAACTGGCGCATCACGTGGGCGACTCACTCATGGCGGTCTATCTGCAGGCCGATGTCTGCCGACAGGATCTGCTGCTGGAAATCGAGGCCATTGCGGCGCCCGCTTTGGTGTTCATGGTCGGTCGGGGGGGCTGATCATGCGCGCCCCCACGCGTGTGCTGCTGAGTGCCTACGATTATCTGGTACTGTATCTCGGACTGGCGTGGCTGGGGTTACTGTGTCTGGCGTGGACACCAATTGCGTGGCTTCTATGGGCGCTATTGCCCGAGCGCCGGGGCCTGGCGCTGGGGCGTTACGTCAGCATGGCGGGGTTTCGATTATACCTCGCCAGTCTCAGCGCCTCGCGCCGTTGCAGTTTTGACCTGAGCGCACTCGATGTCCTGCGCGGCGAACCGGCGCTGATTCTTGCCCCCAATCATCCAAGCCTGCTGGATGCGGTGATGATCATTTCACGCATGCCGAACGTGACCTGCGTGCTCAAGGCGGAGTTGATGAACAATGTCTTCCTCGGTGGGGGCGCCCGACTGGCGCGCTACATCCGCAACGAGCCGGTGCGGTGCATGATACGAGCGGCAATCGTGGATTTGTGTGGTGGCAGCCATCTGTTACTATTCCCGGAGGGCACACGCAGCACTGCGGGGGCACTCAGACCGCTCAAGGGCAGTGTCGGCGTGATCGCGCATCAATCGCAGGTGCCGGTACAGACGATTCTGATAGAAACGGACTCGCCATATCTGAGCAAGGGGTGGCCGCTGTTCCGCAAGCCGTCCATGCCGATTCACTATCGGGTCCGCCTGGGGCGGCGCTTTGAGCCGCCCCAGCATGTGCGGCAGTTCATGACGGAACTGGGACATTACTTTGCACAGGAGATGATCGAAAGAGCGGGTTAAATGCCTGGCATCCGACCCGGCCCACTCGCTGCCCATGAAGACTGCCCGTACGATAATATGATTGCTGCCTCGACCACGCACCTCGTCCTCATCCCCAGCTACAACCCCGGCCCGAAAGTCTATGAGACCGTGCGCACCGCACGCCGATACTGGTCCCCGGTTTGGGTGGTTGTGGATGGGAGCAACGACGGCAGTGCCGAAGGCTTGCTGGCGATCTCGGCAGATGACCCTGGCCTGCGCGTAATTGTCTTGCCACGGAACCAGGGTAAAGGTGCGGCAGTACTGTGTGGTCTGGAACAGGCGGCAGAGGCGGGCTTCAGCCATGTCTTGACCATGGACTCGGACGGTCAACATTCACCCGAGCGTATTCCGGAATTCATGGCGGAATCCATCAGCCAGCCGGCCGCGATGATCCTGGGGGTGCCGGTATTCGATGCCAGTGCGCCGGGGCTGCGCGTGAAGGGGCGGCGCGTGTCCAACTGGTGGGCAAACCTGGAAACGCTGTGGGCAGGAATTGGCGACTCGCTGTTCGGGTTTCGTGTATATCCAATTGAACCATTGCGGCAGGTGATGCGGCGTCAGCCCTGGATGCGACATTTCGACTTTGATCCAGAGGCTGTGGTGCGCCTCAGTTGGCGCGGGGTCAAGCCGGTCAATCTGCCCGCGCCGGTGAGCTACTACCGGGCGGAGAACGGCGGGGTGTCGCATTTTCGCTACCTGCGCGACAATGTGCTCCTGACCTGGATGCATTCGCGATTGTTTGTCGGCTTTGTGTTGCGCTTACCCGTATTGCTAACACCACGTGTGCTTGGACGCTTGCGAGCTCGTTGAACCGGCATTGGCAGCCTGCGCCTGCCAGCGTCGCCGCTATCAACCGCAACACGCAGGCCATGGTCAAAGATGGCCAGTTCCGCCAGGATCTGAACAACCCCGGGATTCCCGGAGACTCCATGGAGTGATGAACAAGCAAACGGGATATTCTCCGGAGTTCCGGGAGCGGGCG
>Ga0315556_1001678_pt1 | contig 13143 bp, 13 predicted proteins | sample SalMarSW160310MG_FD_202112 | JGI IMG/M metagenome (GOLD analysis project Ga0315556, IMG submission 202112) | Salt marsh sediment microbial communities from the Plum Island Ecosystem LTER, Massachusetts, United States - Salt Marsh Sediment SW1603-10 ...
CTCCTGCAGTAATGGACATAAACAGCAACACCACAGGAATTGAGTTCTCAAGGATTTCTATAACCACAAACAGGACTCTTGTTAATTCAGCAGTCACTGTTTCAGAATCAAATGTTTCAACCTCTGATTTGCAGATAGCAGGTCCCGGTGCAACTTATCAATCCTTCAAGATAAATACATCTATCCTTAATGATTCAAACATAAGAAATGTTTCATTTGCTTTTAGAGTCAACAAGAGCTGGCTTACGGCGAATTTGCTTGATGTTTCAAGTGTCGTTTTGTATAGAAATCCAGGAACTGGCTGGGCACCTGTCGCAACCACCCTTGTAAATCAGGACAGTTTGTATTATTATTTTGATTCTTCGTCTCCTGGATTTTCTGATTATGCAATATTTGCCGGGCAGGCTGTTCCATGCAACTTCGGAGATTTGAGATGTACACTTAATGAGTCCCAGATTTGCTCTGTGAATAAATTTTGGGTTGATAATCAAAATTGTCTTGGCGGGTGTCTTGATGGAAAATGTGTAAGCCAAAGTCAAACAATTTCTTCAACTACCCAAGGGTTATTTGAAAGAGCCAAGTCATTCTTTAATTCTATAACTCCTGCGTTCTTCAGGGCCGGAAGCTGGGGATATTTATTCTATTATCTCCTGTTGATTATGATAGTCTTGGGAATTATAGTAGTTTCATTCCTTATATTCAAAACAGTTTCCAGCAAAACCTCAAAGAATATTCTTAAGGAGGTAAACAATAAAGATAATTCTTTTAAAGCATGATTTTCTGTATAGTTTACGCCCCGATAGTATAGAGGCCAAGTATGCCGCCCTCTCAAATAGCCGAGGTTTAGTCGATAAGATGATAACCTCTGTCTGCTCACAGACAGGCATACTCATTACATGCTCTGAGATTTTTCTGAAGGGCATGGAGAACGGCGGTGACCCGTGTTCGAATCACGGTCGGGGCGTTGTAATAATCATGAAATTTTGCGGGAAATGCGGAAATGTTGAGAGAATCGGGAGAAATGCAATTTAGCTTTCATTGAAACCTTTTTATACCCTTACTTTGTAAAATTAGAATATAGAGCCTCGTAGTATAGTGGTCAAGTATGCCGGCCTCTGGGCAGAACCCGGACGGTTCCGCACCTCCGTCTGTTCTGAGGAGAGAGCCGGCGACCCAGGTTCGAATCCTGGCGAGGCTATTTTAAAAGATGGTGAATAAGAAGAATCCTCCAGAGACTCCGCGAACAAGGGAGCTTATGTACAAGGCAAGGCAGAACAGCATTAAAGCAGGCATGTTCACTTCCGCGAGAATGTCTTTTGGAGATTATTATCTTTCTCCTCCTTTTGCCATTGCAATTAATGCGAGCAATTCACTTATTGCGCTTATCAGTTCAATTACAGGTTTGCTCGGTCCGCTAAGCCAAATGTTTGGCTCAAGACTCATTGAAAAGTATTCTAGAAAGAAAGTTTTTATGAAAGCAGCGCTTATTGAAATTCTTTCGTGGATTCCGATGATTGGAATTGCTCTGCTTTATTGGTTTAATGTTGTGAGGGATATCTTGCCTGTTCTTTTCCTGTTTTTCTTTTCCTTTTTCATAATATTTTGGAATCTTGGAACTCCTGCATGGTTCTCCTGGACGGGGCAGCTTGTAAACGACCGTTATCGTGGCAGGTGGTTTTCAAAGAGGAATCTTCTTTCAGGAGCTGTTTCGGTTGTTCTTGCAATTGCCGCTTCTTTTCTTTTAGATTTTTTTAAGAGTATGAATTTAGCCATGGCTGGTTTTATAATTTTGTTTGGCCTTGCTTTTATATCAAGAACTATTGCAAGACATTTCTATGGAAAACAATATGAACCAAAAATGGAGCTTAAGAAAGGGGATTATTTCTCTTTTTTCAGTTTTGTAATAAAGGCTCGTAAGACAAATTTTGGGAAATTCTCTTTCTTTTCAATGTTTCTTAATATGGCAGTCATGATTGGTTCACCACTTACGACAGTTTATCTTCTTAGATATCTTAACCTTAGTTACACTATTTATATGATAATAGTTCTCGCAAATGTTGCCTATTCACTTCTTATGATGGAGCTTTGGGGCAAACTTGCAGATAAATTTGGGAATTATGTCTTGCTCTATATTTGCAGTGCTCTGATACCTCTTGTGATGTTTCTTTGGGTTGTTTCTCCTTCTCCTGTTTATCTTCTGCTTGTTCCGACATTCGTTGGAGGAATCTCATGGGCAGGTTTTAATCTTGCATCAAGCAATTTTATTTATGACAATGTGTCTGCTGAGAAGAGGGGCTTGGCAGTTTCCTATTATAATATGATGAACGGCATTGGGATTTTTGTAGGTGCAGGAATCGGCGCATTGCTTATCCAATATCTTAAGACAGATTTCATGCTTCCAATATTATTTATCTTCCTGATAAGCGGATTTTTGAGAATGCTTGTTGTTGGAATATTTATGCCTTTGATTAAAGAAGTAAGAAAAGTTGAAAAGCCAGGTCATGGTGGTGTGATGCACCTTATTATGAAAGAATTCAGACCCACGGTTTTGGGTGAAGTTCATCAAGTTTTGTCTATCAAAAAGTATTTTAGACGATAGCAAATATTTTTAAATTTGGAATGACTCAAATTAAAATGTTTAATAAAAAGGTTTGCGGCAGATGCGGTAAGAGTCTTAAACAGAGTTATGATTTCTGTCCTTTTTGCGGAAATATGCTTGAAAAGAAGGACGAAGATTTCGGAATGTTGGGAAAGAGCGATTTGATTGATGAGAATGTTCTTAATGGCTTTCAGATACCTTCTGGATTCAACAATATACTCAATTCTTTGTTGAGGAATCTGGATAAACAGTTCAAGGATGCTGACAAAAAACAGCCACAGAATCTGCCTGGTCAGGGGATAAGCATAAGCATTTCGACAAATATGGGTGCTGCGCCACAGACTTTTAATTTTAATCCTTCTGAAAAAGAAAAGAAGAAGAAAAAGAGCGAAGATCTGAAGAAGATGTTCTTTAACAATCTTAATTCAGAGAAACTTAAAAAATTCTCGAAACTTCCAAGAACAGAACCAAAAACAAATATAAGAAGACTTTCAAATAAGGTAATCTATGAAGTTAATCTTCCAGGTGTAAAATCTGTTAAGGATATCTCCATAATGCCTCTTGAAAAGAGCATGGAACTTAGGGCAATTTCTGATAAAAAAGCTTATACAAAGTCAATACCGATAAATCTTCCAATTTCAAATTACAAACTCTCAAAAGGGAAATTTGTTTTAGAGCTTGATGAAGAATAGTTAGATGTTGTAACTTATTTTCATTTTCTTGATGTCTTCCTTGAGAGTTTTTGCTTTCTCCTCCCCGAGAAGTTCATAAAAATATTCTTCGTCCACGTTTGCTATTTTTTTCCAATTCTCACCTTTTCCGATTACCAGCTCAACATCTGATTCTGATAAGGATGTCTTTGTAAGTATATGCCATCCTTGGATTATATCATTTGCATTTGGATTATCATATCCTAAAATTTGACATACTATGTTTTCATCAAGGATTTCATCATAACTTAATGCATTAAGTACAAGTTTTGTTTGATCAAGATCGAGTTTTGCATAGTCTCTTATTATGATGTCTGTTTCCCTTTCAACTCCAATCATTATCTCTTTTAATCTTATTCTTAACAACGTCCCTTCTTTTCCAAGTTCTACAGAATATTTTCTCAGGTCAGTAGATATCCTTTGTATAAGTTTTCCTTTTTGTATGACCTGAATTGCCTGGTTTAGGTTGAAATAGTTTTTCAAATCCATTCTTGTTAACTTTTCAGAATATGCATCAAAGAGTTCCCTCTGTTTTTCAAGCATTTGAAGATGTTCATTTGCCTTTCTGAGAAGTTCATCTGTATTTATTATTGGATACCGAATATTTTTGTAATAAAGAGTAATTTCATTTTTCCTTTCCGAGATTGCTATTGCAAGAGTTCCCGCTTGTTTTGCAGTTCTTTCTGCGGCTTTATGCCTTGTTCCTGTTTCAATTGTTTTTATTTTGCTGGAAGGAGTTAGGAGAACATTTGCATAGTTTATTTTTTTTGTGTCTTTGCTTACGATGATTGCTCCATCCATTTTTGTCAATTCTATTAATTTCTGAGCAGTGAACTTTGTGTTTATTCTGAAGCCACCATCAAGAAGACCTGTTAAATTTCCGTTGTCTACAACCATCAATGCGCCTTTACCCACTTTTAATGCTCCGTCAAGAGCTGCTCTGAGAGGAGTCCCCGGAACAATCCACCTTAGTATTGAAAGAAATTCTTCTTCTGCAACTCTATTTCCATTTCCTTTTTCTATAATTTTTCTCTGAACTTCTTTAACTTTTATTTTCATACTAAAAATAAGTTCCACTACTTTATATATTTTTACGGGGATTTTTAGAATTTTAAGAAAAAATATAAATGAGCCTGCACAGATTTGAACTGTGGACCCCTGCCTCACTGATTTTACTCCTTTTGTTTTTTGGAGCTCCGACCTTTCTTGAAAAAAGGTTGGGAATTATCAGAGCAGTGCTCTAACCTGGCTGAGCTACAGGCTCATGTCTTCGCCCTAAAGGCGTTAATTCAAATTTATACAATACCGTTTATAAGGTTTATTAAAATTCTCTTTTGGAACTACAAGGTAAAATTTATAAGAAACATCTTGCTAACTAAATAATGAGAAAAGAGGTATTGCTTGTTGTGTTTTTATTAATGGTCTTCCTTTTTGTGGGATTTATTTCTGCGGCTTCAATTTCAAATGACATTCACCTAAATGTCCAAGTTTTATACAGCAACGGGACGATTCATCCCGGGACTTACACTTTTACATTTAATATTTCCAATTCTTCTGACTGTAATGTTACAAATGTTGTTTACAATAGCACGCAGATTATAGCCACTGACTCAAACGGGGTTGTTTCAGTTTATCTACAAAATGTTACATTGCCTTTTGACCAGCAGTACTGGCTTTGTTATTATCGTGATGGCAGTTTGATTGAAACTGATAAGTTTACAAGGTCTCCTTATGCGTTCAGGGCAGAGTATGTTAACCTTTCAGGTGTGGGTGTGGACACAAATTTGAATCTATCTGCTTATAATGCAACTGCAAATTATGGTTTCTTTAACTTTCTTGGAACTTTGATTAATCCCATCGGAAGCATTTTTGCAAACAGGATAACAACCTCTGGAAATATTTCTACTTCTGCTTATTATCTTGGTGACGGAAGATTCCTTACAGGGATTACTGCAACAGCATCTCCTGCTGGAAATTCTGGGGCGGTACAGTATAATAAAAACGGTTATACTGGCGGAAATGAGTCTTCATTTTGGTTTAATGACACTACAAATACTGTAGGAATAAATGGGGGTCTTGTTGTTAATGGTGTAAATTGGAGTTCTAGCCATGGTGCAATAATTGCATCAGGAACTGATGCTAATGGTTTTTATATTAAATTTGCAGACGGGACAATGATTGCCAGAGTATTTCAGTCAATTTCTCTTGCGACAAATGGCTATGGCACAAATTACTTTCCTGGGGGAGGGTTTGCAAGCACACCTTCTGTTATGGGCTCTAATAGTTACAGGATTACTACAAGTCCAAATTATGTAGGATCAAATGGAGTTGCTGGTTCGGCAAGGGCAATTAACTCGACATCATATATCTGGCAAATACAAAGTTCAAGCTCCACATATAGTTATGGCCTTGATGTATCTTTTATCGGCCGTTGGACAAACCTCAATCTTGGAACGGGCTCAGGAGGAAGCGGTGGGATTGTGAATACAATTACAAACAGTAATGGGACTTGTACAGAGTATGCAAATGGGATTGCCAGTTGTTATGGTCAAATAACTGGTTCGAATCCTGCCGGAAATTTTGTTAGCGGAACACAAGGCCTCCCAATAACTTTTACATCAACTCCTTCGGGATCTATGTCTGTTCTAACTTATAGCTCCGGATTGAGTCAAGGGGGAACATCTGGACAATATATCCACTGGAATACGAACAACTTTAATTGGGGAGTAAATTTTTATTCAGCTCAAAACTCAGTTAGCTCCTATGAAATAAGGTGGTTTGCGGTCGGCCGTTGGACTGATTCCACAAATGTAAATACTCCAGATTATTCAACTTGGGGACTTGACAGCAACGGAAATATTGTAACAGTAAATCTTAGCAAGGATGTTAACATAACAGGGAAACTTTATGTGAATGGTTCTTTGATTTCAAATGTTCCTGAAGGAGCTGTTGTTGCTTTCAATTCTGCCGATTGTCCTCCCGGATGGATTCCCGCAAACGGAAGCGCCGGAACCCCTGATTTAAGAGGATTGTTTGTCCGTGGTGCCGGAACTAGTGGGGTCTTGACAATGGCTAACAGTACACCCTTTTCGGCAGTTTTTGGGACTTATCAGAATGATAGTTTTCAGGGACACGTTATGGGCCCAAGTATTTCTTCTCAATATTTTGATTACTCTGCAGAATCTGGAGCATATGAGCTTGAATATACTCAGGCAGCAAGTAGCAATCCCCATATACATAGAGCTTCAACTACTGGCCTTCCTGTTTCAGCTGGAGCTGCATATGGAAATCCTCGTTATACTGGTGAGACAAGACCGGCTTCCTATGCTTTAACATACTGTGTAAAGCTTGCAGGAGATGCGATGCAAAGCAATACAATTTGGGGAACAAATGGAGGAAATGTGACACTTTCAAATCAAAGCCAGGATGTTTCTTTGCCAAACAATTTAGCTGTCGGAAAAAACTTGACAGTTGATGGGAATCAGACTGAGGGATATGGGATTATCGGAACCATCACAGGTCAAGGTACTTGTGTTAAATATGCTGAGGGCACAATGACTTGTTACTATAGTGCTTCTTCGTGCGGAAGCAATTGTGTTACTACCTGGACTTTTCCGACTGCTTTCTCCTCAACTTCTTATGTTGTGACTGCTACAACTACCGGATCTTCCGGAAATCCTGTGGTTGAAACTAAAACTACTACTTCTGTTAATATAGATACAGGCTATGGGGGAACTTCAAAGCCTTCTGCAGATTTAATGGCAATAGGAAAATGGAAGTAACTCAATAATTTTATTAATTAACTTTTTCTTTATCTCTCATGAATAAAAGAGGAAAGATGCTTGCAATAGCTATGCTTTTGCTGGCAACAGCTGTTTTGGTTTTTATTTCATTCAGCTTTACAGGACATGATATAGTATCCCTTAATTCAGGAGGAGGAAACAGTACTGTCGTGTCTTCTCTGTCTCCCATCATGAGAGGTTCTTTTTTTATACAAATTCCCGTCTCCACTTCCGCAAGTTCTTCAAATCCGACTACTGCTTCGGGGGGCGGTGCAGGAGGGGTAGCTACGGGAGGAATCTCCTCGGGGGTAAACCTTAACGTTACTGAGATAAATGTCACAATGTTGAATAGTACCAATAGGCTCGTTAGCATTCTTGTTACAAACACCGGGGCGAGTTCTGTAGACATTTCAATTTCTCAATCCAATCTTACAAATCTTGTCCTGTTGCAGGGGAATTCATCTTTTACATTAAACTCCAGCCAAGCCACTATTGTGAATTTTCTTTTAATTGCACCTGCATCTGTTGGGATTTATACCGGAACTTTGACAATTGGAGGTATTACAATTCCTGTTTCAATAAACGTAAAGAATCAACCTAACCTTTTTGATTCCAGAATCGTCGTCCTTAACCCTTCTTATACTGTAGAGCAAGGAAATAAACTTAGGACACAGGTTACATTAATTCCAAGAGGTCCCGGAATCAGAATTGATGCTACCTTAAATTATACCATTACAGACTCTTCTGGAAGAGCGTACTTTAACAGTAGCGAGACGTTGCTTGTTGATGGAAATGTCACAATAAAAAGAAATTTTGATACAGGTAAACTTCCTTTTGGGAATTATACGATCTCTCTGCAGGTTTATTATCCTGAGGGCATTGCGCCTTCAAGCGCTCAGTTTGAAGTTGCACCTAAGACTCTTCTCGGAAAAATAATATACTATTCTGTATTTTCTCTGGTTGGAATTTCTGTTCTCGTTGTTTTCATTCTCATATTAAGAACGAGAAGACGTAAGGATAATAAGTCTCAATTAAACAAGTCCAATGTTTAACATATCTTTCCAAGATTTTACACCCAATGCTATAAGCGCTTCTTTGAATGTTATTATTGTTCTTGGGTATTTTGCAAAATCATCTATCGCAATTCTCGGGCACGCGAGTTCCACAAATGCTTCTATGTTGTAAAAGTTCATCAGCTTGTCGGGAGACAGTTCGTTCATTGTTATGACAATTGCTTCCTTCCCCTGTTCCTTTATTTTATCCAGGAGATATTTTGGAGAGCCGAATTTTTGTCCGGGTTTTATCTCAACGATTATGCCAATTCTTTTTGCATTCTTGAATTTCTCGATTGAGGCTGCTCTTTGCTTGAGAATTTTCTCCCTTAGTCCTGATAAACTCCTTACTTCATCATTGTAAACATCTAAGAGAATTACCGGTTTTTCAACAGAGAGAACTGCACCCATGCCATGAAATTGATTTCCCATTATCACGAAGCATTCAACATCTTTTTCAATAGCCTTTAGTCCGCCATATTGGCATCCAACTATATGCCCCTCGTAAGCAACATGTCCAAGTTTCTTTGAGAGTACAACTTCCTTCCCATTTTTTTCGTAAAATGATTTTATTTTTTCCAAGTCATGCCTGTGTTGTATTGAGTACGAGAATCCAATCTTTTTGTATTTCTTCAATGCAGGAAGGGATTTTTTTAATAAGGGTGTGAGGTTTAGTTTGTCTTTGACTTCAATGTAAAGAATCGGGAATTTCTCATCGTAGAATTCTGCATGGCCAAAATGAACAATTAAATCCGCGCCAAGATATTGGGCCTCCTGTACTGCAGGCGCGCATGCCCCCCACGAAGTTTCTCCCGAGAATATAACTTCAATTCCAAGTTTTGCGAAAGTGTCCAGAAATTCAAATGAATTTTGCTTAATTCCTTCTGCTAACTGAACAAGGACCTTTTTTGGCTTTCTTTTTTTTAATTCTCTTTCAAGTTTTTCTTTTTCAAAATCTAATGCCATTGAAGATTATATTTTCCCAACCAAATCTAACCCTGGTTTGAGGGTATCTTTTCCTTTTGTCCAACTCGCAGGACATACTTCACCGCCATGTTCCCTTACAAATTGCGCTGCCTCTATTTTTCTTATTAGTTCTTTTGCATTTCTGCCTATAGAATTATCATGGACCTCATATGCCTTTAGTATTCCTTCCGGATCTATTATGAAAGTTCCCCTCAGTGAGACTCCTTCTTCATCAATATATGTTTCAAACATTTTGGAAAGTTTTCCGGTGGGGTCTGCAAGCATTGGAAACTGCACTTTTTTTATTGCAGGTGAATGGTCATGCCATGCTTTATGAACAAACTCTGTATCTGTGGAAACGCTTAGAATTTCAACATTCATGTCTTTAAATTTTTCATAATTATCTGCGAGTTCTTCCAATTCTGTTGGACAGACAAAAGTGAAATCAGCAGGATAAAAGAAAAGAACATACCATTTCTTGTCCAAATCAGAACTATTTATAGTTTTTATTTTCCCTTCATGAAACGCTTTTACTTTGAACTCAGGAACTTTTTCATTTATTCTTATCATTTTGTTTGTATTATTTTATGTCTAACTTAATTTAAATTTAACTTCACCTTTTTTAATCTTGCATTGGCATGCCAATCTATGCTCACGGTCGCGCATTAAATCATTTTCCGGTTCTGTTAACTCAGATAAATTCTCTGCGCCCTCAGAAATATCAATCATGCAAGTTCCGCATATGCCTTCTTCACAACCAAATGGAACGCCAATTTCTTCTGTTGCCTCACGAATCCATTCGTTATCCTTAATTTCTTTGCTTTTTCCGTTTTCAGTATTGGTAATCTTTGCCATTATATATTAATTTTCCACTTTGCTATCCAGGCATCAAGGTTTTTGAAACTTTTCATTAAGTCTTTTCCTGCTTCTGTCAAGGAATATTCAACTCTTGGAGGTATCTCTTTAAAAGATTGTTTTTTTATTATTTTTGTTTTCTGAAGTTCTTTTAATCTTTTGGAGAGTGTCCTTGAGCTTATTCTTGGAATGTTTTTGTTAAGTTCATTGAATCTTTTGCCTTTCTCACTAAGCTCGCGGATAATAACGATTACCCACTTTTCTCCTAGGAGTTTCATTATCCTTAGTGCAGGGCATTCTTCCATAATAGTTTCCAAAAAGTTACAAAAAATTTATAAACTAACTTTATTTAGTAAAGCTACTTTAAAAAGATTACTTAAAATGGATTGGTCAAAAATTGCGGATGATAAAGAAGTTGCAGAATTTGTTGAGAATGCAAAAAGGAGAGGAATAAGTGTCGTTCTTGTTAATAATAGAGATGAAGCTCTGAATCAGATTAAACAAATGATTCCAAAGGGTGCTGCAGTTGCAAACGGTTCTTCTACAACGCTTGATGAAATTGGTTTTGTAAATTATTTAAAAAATGGAGATCATGGATGGAGAAATCTTCATGCAGAAGTTCTTGCCGAGGAAGATCAGGCAAAGCAGGCAGATATGAGGAGAAAAATGGTTACAGATGCAGATTATTTCCTTGCAAGTGTTAATGCTATCTCAAAAGATGGTGAACTTGTTGCATGTGACCAGTCTGGTTCAAGAGTTACTGCTTTTCCCTTTGCGGCAAAGAAACTTGTTCTTGTCGCTGGAACCCAGAAAATATCAAAAGATCTTGAACAGGCTATGGAAAGGGTAAGGAAATATGTTCTTCCAAAAGAGGATGAGAGGGCGAAGAAAGCTTACGGGTTTGGAAGTTCTTTAGGAAAGTGGGTTATAATTGAAAAGGAAATTTCAAAAGAGAGAATAACCCTGATTCTTGTAAAGGAAGAACTTGGATTCTAATCATACGAGTTTGTTTTTTGATTACCTAAAATAATAAAAAAGATTTCTTCTATGTTCTTGGAATGTACTTTGTAGATTTTGAAAATGACCCCGAACACAGACCAATAAATCCCAGCAATTTAGTTGAATTGCTGAGTGATGAACCCGATACTTTCACTAAAATTGCTTTCATGTGTATTTTGTCTGCTTCAGGAGTTTCAGAGAGGATTAGGGATGCTTACAAAGAGAGATTAGATTCTTTTTTAGGTTATGGGGTTGACTTATCTTTACACAAAAGAAATCACTCCGTAGATATTTTTCTTGATCCTGATGATGGGATTTGGACTTATGTTATTTCTTACTTTGATTTTGTTGGGACTTTTGTTGACACTACAGGAACAATAAACTATGTATTCCTAAATTAATTTGTTTTTTGTAATATATTCGTAAGCGTAATATGCTGCGGTGCATCCATCCCCAACACCTGTTATCAACTGTTTGAATCCCTTGTCAGAGACATCTCCTGCTGAGAACACGCCTGGGATATTTGTTTCGGAAGTTCGGTGGTCTATTTTTATTTCGCCTTTTTCATTGACTTCAACTCCGATTGAGACTGCCAGTTCTGAAAGTGCTATGTGCCCTATTGCGACGAAAACTCCATCGACTTTCAATTCTTTCTGTCCTTTGTATGGTTTGTCGAGGATTATACTTCTTACCAAGCTGTCACCTTTTATTTCTGTCACATTTGTTTTTGTGATTAGTTCCGCCTTTTTGTCTGATTTTATTCTCTCCATGTTTATTGGTTCTGCATGCACTTCATTACGTGCGATTACATAAACTTTCTTTGCGTATTTTGAAATTACCAACGCATCCTTTACTGCAGAGTCTGAACCTCCGACAACTGCAACAACTCTATCTTTGAACAAAGGAGCATCACAAAGTGCGCAATAATTTACACCTTTTCTTTCAAATTCATCGCTTCCCGGAACGTTAAGCTTCCTCCATTTTGTCCCGGTTGCAAAAAGAAGTGTTTTTGCATTGTATTTTGAATTTTTTGTTTCAACTTCAAAAGAATTTTTTTTCTTTTCAATCTTGATTGCTGCTTCTGTTTTTATTGTAACCAGGTCGTATGCTCTTGCGTGTTCTTCAAGTTTTTTTGCGAGTTCCATTCCGCTTATGCTTGTAAATCCTGGATAATTTTCTACAGAATCTGTTGTTGTTATAACTCCCCCTACAGGAAGTTCAGAACCGTTTGTTGTCCCTAAGACAAGAGTTTTTAGTCCAAGCCTGGCTCCATACATCGCTGCCGCTAGACCTGTACCTCCACCACCTAAAACTAAAAAATCATAATTTTCTTTCATGATAACCTCAAGCCGCTATAGCTTTTTTGATTTCAGGTTCATTAAATCCAACTATAATCTTTCCATTTGCATCGATTACAGGAACTCCCATCTGACCTGATTTCTTTACCATCTCCCTTGCAGCATTTACATCTGAAGAAACATCAATGTCTTCAAATTCAACTTTGTTCTCTTTAAGAAACTCTTTGGTTTTTGCGCACCAAGGGCATGAGGGTGTTGAATAAACTTTTATCGCCATTTTAAGACCTCTTGTTTAATTATAGAGAATAGTTTAAGAGTTTTTTTAAATGTTGGGGGTGTTAAGTTTTTCTTTCATGAATAATAGTAAAATTATTGAAATCAAGCCCACTATTGATGTAAATATAAACATCAGCTCATATCCCCTGTTCCACAAAAAGCCTGCAATTATTCCTCCTGCAATTGCTGTTATTCCTGTTGCAAGATAATAGAATCCGAATGCGGTTCCTCTGCGTGTACCTGATAAATCTGAGATGACTGCTCTTTGATTTGAGTCTGTTATTGCCATTACTAATCCATAGAGAGAAAATAAAATCCCCAGGGAGATTATATCTGATGCAAATAAAAGTCCAATGCTTATGATAAGGAATAAACCGTATCCAATCAATAATACTTTTTTTCTGCCTATTTTGTCCGACAATTTCCCGAATGTTACAGGAAACACCGAATAAATCAGGTTGAAAAAGATAAAAAGGATGAGGGGTGCTATTATGCTCCCTGTTATCTCTTTGGCGCGAAGTTCAAGAAACATGTAAAATCCGAAATTTCCGAAGACGAATATTGAAGAAACCAGAATAAAATATTTCAGTTTTTCTCCCAGTCGGT
>Ga0315556_1001679_pt1 | contig 13138 bp, 10 predicted proteins | sample SalMarSW160310MG_FD_202112 | JGI IMG/M metagenome (GOLD analysis project Ga0315556, IMG submission 202112) | Salt marsh sediment microbial communities from the Plum Island Ecosystem LTER, Massachusetts, United States - Salt Marsh Sediment SW1603-10 ...
GAGAGGTGCTAAAGCCAGCGAAGCAACGAATAGCAAAAATACGGCCGTCAATACTTTCCATCTATTAACCAGACTCCATTTTAAAAGCAGGAGGTATTTACCAACCAGTACTTTAAATTCTTTTTCAAACCAGATTGAGAATCTCCCTACAAGCGTTCTCTTCGAAAGTTTTTCCAGTTTTCCGATCCTGGAAGCAAGAAGCGGAGTAAGCGTAAAAGAAACAAACAAGCTTAGCAGCGTTGCCGTTACAACCACTATCGAATATTCTCTTACAATGTTTCCAACAAGCCCGCCGGTAAGCGCAAGCGGCACAAACACGGAAACGTCTACAAGAGTGATTGCAAGTGCCGCAAATCCGATTTCATTTCTTCCTTTTAATGCCGCCACCCTCCTGGATTCGCCTTTTTCAAGATGGTGGTGAATATTTTCGAGTACAACAATTGAATCGTCCACAAGAATTCCGACGATGAGTGACAGTCCGAGTAATGTCATCAGGTTTAATGTAAAACCGAAAACAAGCATCATTGTAAAAGAGGAAATCATCGAAGCAGGAATTGCCATCATCACTATGAAAGAGTTCCGGATACTGTGAAGGAATAAAAGCATCACAATCCCGACCAGTATAACCGCCAGCATCAAATCGTATTTTACACCGTTAGCGGCGTCTATTGTAAACTGTGAGCCGTCCTGCGCTATATTGAAGTTTACATTTTCAGCTTTATAATCATTCTGCATCTTTGCAATTTCGGCACGGACAAGTCTGCTAACATCCACGGAGTTAGCGTCAGTCTGTTTCTGAACAATCACACCCACAGATGTGACCCCGTTTATCCTGTTGATAGTTGAATAATCCTTTTGCCCGTCCTCTACTTCCGCTACATCGGATAACCGGATATTCCCGCCGGCTCTGGATTTGCCGACAATCAAATTTCTCAGGTCGTCTACCGATTTAAATTTACCGGCAATTCTTACTATCAGCTGATCTTTGGCATTTTTAATTTTTCCCGTAGGATAATCAAGATTTGAAGTTTTAATTACCTGGGTTATCTGCATAATAGATAGACCGTATGCTTCAATTCTTTCCCTGTCCAGGTTCACTTTTATTTCCCTTTCATCACCGCCAATCAGTGTAATCTGTCCTACACCAGAAAGTTTTGCAAGCCGGGGTTGAATCCTGTCTTTAATAAACTGGTAAAAATCTGTAGACGCCATATTACCCGTAACACCCATCCTGATTACCGGAAGTTCATCAAGAGCAAATTTAGAGAGAGTCGGTGTTTTCACATCAGCCGGTAAAGTAGCGACTATTTCGTTTACTTTCCTCTGAGCGTTCTGCAATTGTATATCTACATCTGCTGCCTGGTTAAAGTTCACAACAACAAATGATACGCCCTCCGCCGAGTTTGATGTTACATTGTCGATTTCATCAAGAGATGAGATCGCATCTTCAACCGGTTTGGTAACAGAAGTTTCTACCTCTTTGGGAGATGCACCGGGATAAATAGTTGTAACTGTAATTACCGGCGGGGTAATCTTCGGAAGAAGTTCGTAATTCAATTGAGTGTAGCTATACAATCCCACCAGGGTAAGAACCGAGAAGATAACAACGATCAGCGTCGGTCTTTTTATAGATAGCTCTGTAATTGTCATTTTAAATTCCTTTAAATTTCTTTTATTCTTTCGTTATAAACAATGAGATGTTTTCCCCGGCTCATTATTTATTAATAATTGTAACCTTATTATTATCCTCTATATTATTCTGGCCGTTGACAACTATTTCCTGGCCCTCTTTTAACCCGCTGATCACTTCAAGATAATTATCATACGTATTCCCGATAACTAGGTTCACAAGTTTCGCGGTATTGTTTTCTACAATGAATACCTGCGGGTTTTTGATACTGCCCAATAATGCTTCCCTGGGGATAAGCAAAGATTCGCCTTTTGTAAACGAAACGAAATTTACATTGCCGAACATTCCTGCTTTAAGCGGATGCTGTTTTGAATTCGGCAAATCAACTTCCACCGGGTATGTATGCGCCTCATCTCCTTTAGCGCTTATTGTCGCAATTTTACCCGAGAAAACCACCCCGGGATAAACTTCAGTCGTAATATCAACTCTATCACCGATTTTCAATTTAAATACATCACTTTCCGCGACATTCACATAAACTTTTAATTTTGAAATATCCACAACATTTGCGACGGGACTGTTCATTTTTACATAATTGCCTATATCAACCAGCCTTGAAGTTACCACTCCCGATATCGGTGTTGTTACTTTTGTATCCTCATACTGGCGTTTTGCAATAATATACTGTGATTCAGCCGACTGGTACGCAAGTTTGGCCGCTTCAAGTTGCGAATCGGTTACTGAATTGCCTTTGTATAATGCCTGGAACCTTTCGTAGTCTTTTTTAGATTTTTCATAATTTACCTGCGCAGTTTTCATTGCAGTCAATTTTAATTCATCATCAATTTTAATCAGTATTGAACCGGCGGACCTGAAATCCCCCACTTCGGCATTAACTTTAACAACCCTTCCTTGCGCTTCCGCTACTATTGAAACATCGTTGTTAGCCTGTATTGTACCGACTAATTCAAGATTCCTGCTTACCTGCTTTTTTGTCACTTTCGTGATTGATACAGGGTATGAATCAAATTTTAAATTTGCGGTATTTGCCCTCATCCTGGCTTTGTTGTAAAACAGCACGGCAACAATTACCGCAAATACTAATACTGTGATTGAAATATATTTTGTCTTTTTCACTTTCTACCCGCCTTTTTAACTTATTCTCCAATTGATTTTTTTAATTGTGCCAGCGCTAATTCATAATCCACAACCGACTGGATATAGTTTGTCTTTGCCTGGAGTAATGCAACCTCGGCATCAAGAAGATCTGAATTGAGCGCCAAACCGTTTTTAAATTTTTCGTCGGTAACTTTATAATTTTCTTCCGCCTGTTTTACACTTTGTTCGGACACAGTCATTTTTTCTTCTGATTTATTTATGTTCAGGTAATTCGCAGTTACTTCCAGTGTTACCCTGTCTTTTAGAACTTTATAACCGTCTTTCGCCTGTTCGAACTGTGCTTCGGCGGCATCGGTCCTGTCTGAAGTAGCACCCCAGTTCCAGAGATTAAAAGACATTGAAACGCTGATGTCCCATGTGGCGTTAAATTTGTCCTGAGTCGGGAGTATTCGCTGGTTTGGGCGAGAATAATAATAGTTCCCGGTAAGGTAAAGCTGAGGCCACCAGTCAGATTTTGCAGCCGTAATACCGGTCTCGCTTGCTTTCACTCTATAGTCCATTGATTTCAATTCAGGGCGTACGCTATAAGCTTTATCCAGCAGGCTACTCAAGTCGCTTACATCTTTCGATCTTTTTTCAATATTATTAACAGGTTCAATTTCGGTTGAAAGAGAAATACCGAGTATGTTATCTAGATTAATATTTGCAAGCTGTACTGCGTTTTTAGAATCGATTAATCTTAACTGTGCCTCTCCAAGCTGAACCTGAACTTTCAGTACATCATTTTTTGTTGCAAGTCCCTGGTCAAATAAATTTTTAACATCCGTTAAATGGGCCTGAACCTGGGCAACATTTTCTTCCGTGACTTTTTTTATCTGGTTTGCCTGGAATAGTCCCCAGTATGCTTTTTTAATATTATATATCAGCTCATTTTTATCACTGTTAAAATCTTCTTTAGATGCTTTATAACTCAAGTCTGCCATTTTAGAGTTGCTCTCAAGCTTAAAACCTGTAAATAACGGCTGCTGAAGAGTCACTTTAAAATTGTAATTATTAAAAATTGCGGGTGATATATTAAACTTCCCGAACGGAGTACTTACTGAAAACGGGTCAACTTCGCTTAACCTTGTATAAGAAGCTCCGAATGTAAGTGACGGTAAACGAAACGTGTTTACCTCTTTTGATTTTGCCTCAGCATATTTCATATTCATTTTTGAACTGTGAAGGAAGTTGCTGTTTTCGAGGCCAACCTTTACACTTTCTTCCACTGTCATTTTCTTTTTATCCTGGGCATACCCGGATAATGAAATAGAAATCCCCAACATCACAAGTAAAATTATTCTAATTTTATTCGAACTCATTTATCATATCTCCTTAATCTTTTTTATCAATATTATTGGATGAAAGGTATTTTGTTCTGCCCTTATCCGTAAAAATTCCTTCAAACATTATTTTAATTATTGTTTCAAAAACCTGGTCACCCGTATATGGCAGATTGGCCAGAACATTGGGTCTTACTAGTTCGGAAATTGCATTTACATACATCAGTACAATAATTTGCTGATCGATATCTTTCCTGAATGCGCCTTTCCTAACGCCCTCTTCTATAAGGTCACTGAACTTAGTAAATGCTTCCTGCTTTCTGTATTCATTAATCCCGTTCCAGATATCCGGTAGATTTTTCTGCAAATCCTCCGGTAATGCGCCACGTAGTCTTGATGATTGTTTGGCTATATAATTCATCAGTTTTTTTAACTTATGGATAAAATCCATTTCCTGGTCATCACAAATAATATGGCAGTTGGTTTTAATTCTCAATTTCATGCGCTCAACAATTTCTCTCAGCAATTGTTCTTTACTATCAAAATACTTGTAAAGAGTTTTCTTGCTTATTCCCAAACCATCTGAAATCTCATCCATTCTTACTCGAGTGTAACCGTATTGAAAGAATATTTCCTCTGCCTTTACCAGGATTCTTTCTTTTACTTCATTTTCTTCCAATTTCTCAACTTCCTTTCATTTAGGAAACCTGTATCGTTTATCAGGTTTCCTTTTGAGTGTAAAAAAAACGGCTAATACCGTCTGTTTTCATAGAATACAAGAGCTAGAAACTTATATCGTTTATTTAGTTTCCAAAACTACGAAAATTTCACAATTCATGTCAAGTAAAATTTTTAATAATTTATGAGTGGTAATAAGTAATTGGAAATGGATTGAAAAATGGAGGAACGGAACCAGTGACAAAATCTAATTAGAATTCAGGCTTCTTTCATACTGAGTTTTAAATCTCTTTACTGCTTCATATATAGATTTGGCAATTTTCTCCTGCCCGTTTTTACTTTTTAATATTGCTGCATCGTGGTAATTGGAGAGAAATCCAGTCTCGATTAAAACACTCGGCATTGAAGCGCCGACAAGGACATAAAATCCCGCTTGTTTAATTCCCTTGGAATCGATATTCAGTTCACTGCCCATCTGCTTGTTAAGAATATCCGAAAACTCCTCCGAATATTTCATATATGCAGACTGCGCCATGCTTACCAGGATAAAATTTTCATCTGTAAGTTTCTGGTAACGGGCCGGGTTATCTTCATATTGAATTACACTGTTCTCCCTTTCCGCAATTGCAATTGCTTCCTTTGTCCTGCCCGGGCGCAGTAGGTAGACTTCAAATCCTTCTGCGCTGCTTGGTTTATGGGGGGTAGAATTACAATGGATTGAAATAAAAAGTTTGCCTCCTTTTTCATTGGCAATTTTTCCGCGTTTATAAAGATCAACTGCTACATCTCGTTTTCTCGTGTAGACTACTTTTACATCCTTAATGTTTCTTTCTATTAAGCGGCCAAGTTTTAAAGCAATGCCAAGAGTAATGTTTTTTTCTTTTAATCCACCAACGCCAATAGTTCCCGGATCAACACCACCGTGCCCGGCGTCAATTACTATTACATCAAAATTCCACTTCGATTTATTTTTATCGTTGTCATCGATATTATCAAAAACTTTATTGTGTAAAGTTATAAGGATGTCATCACCTTTATCAGCATTCAGAACTTCACTTGTGGTATACTGTTTCCCGACAATGAATTGAAACTCCGTATCATTTCCTACATTCTTAACCTTAATTTTTTTAACCAGTCCGCCCGGGCCTTCTTCCGAGATATTATCAACATCGGCGTGAACATCTCTGAAAATAATAGAAAGAACACCATCCTTAAAATCGCTCGTATAACTGGAAATCCTTTTAGAAGATTTCACCCTGATCAACGTACCGTTAGCCTTTTCATCTATAGAAATCGCGGGAATATCATAACTGCTGTACCTGTTATCGCTTTCAGGTTGTGTGTCTTCTGTCCTGGTTGTAAGAACAAGATGCTTGTTTTCATCTAAAATAAGATTTTTATCGAGCGCTATCTGCAGCGGTTCTATTGCGTATTTCAGCGGAACAAATATCTGGTTATAAATAAGATAAGTTGAAGTAGGCAGCTGATAAACTTTTACTTTATTATCACTGTTTGAAGTTAACACTACGAATGGGTTTCTTGCAGTGAATTTTAAGTTATAATCATCAAATTTTAATTCGATTTTTTCAGAAGCTGAATTATAATAAGAATTTAAGGATAGTGCTTTTGCAAAGGACTCAAGCGAAAAATAAATTGTGCCTGATCTTTCATAAACAGGAATCCTGCTACTTTTTAATCCATTGATTAATTCAAGTGTAGAAGATTTTTGCGCAAAAGATGTGAGTGTAAAAAGCGATATGAAAAGAAATAAAATTTTGTTTTTCATTACCTGTAAAATAAAGAATTTTTACCCAATAAATGGAATCATAAACCCGCTTTTCGACTTATAATTCCTGAATTCCTCTTTAAAATGTTTCCCAAGTAATTTGTCTTCAAGTGAAGCACGCATAATTAAAATTGGGATTTCAATCAACGCCAGCGGAATTACCAGATAACTCAAGACAGCGATCCCCGCTCCCAAATCCATTAAAATTTGTGATAAATATTGCGGATGCCTGATAGTTTTAAAAATACCTTTGGTAACCAGTTTGTGATGTTTATGTATCAATACTTCCTGTGCGTAATTATCGCCGAGTGTTTTGTAAGCATTAATCTGAATCCATGAGAAAATAAGATAAACTATTAATCCTACTAGCCTTAATGTTTGATAATTGTCATCGTAAGAAAATGTTCCAACCCGGAATAAGCCGAGTATGAACAGAATCAACGTAAGAATGGAAAGAACAAGAGGAATTTTCTGAAGAAAAGTTTCCGGTTTTTCCCTTGTAACTGATACAGTTGACTTTAGCCCTTTCTTGGCGCCTGTAAGGTTAGCACCAAATGTAGCAATTAAATTTAATCCTGCAATAATATTAATTGGATCCATATTTAGTCTGTTGTTTTTCCGTGCTTTTTCATAATAGCTTTCCATTCTTCAGGGGAAAGCTGTTCGGATTCATCGATAAGCATTATCGGTATATCTTCTTCAATTCTGTAACGCCTTCTTGTCTCCTTATCTGTTGAAACAAGTGTGTTGCCATCAAGTACAAGTTCAGCTTTCGTTTCCGGGCAACAGAGTATATTAAGTAGTTCTTTGCTAATCATATTATTTCCAGATATGTACTTTAAAATATGCTTTGATTATAAAAATAGCCAGTCCAATTTATTTCAATTCAGGGTACCTGAAGCAACCTTTTATGTGATCGTTCACCATTCCGGTTGCCTGCATAAATGCATAACATATAGTTGACCCGACAAATTTGAATCCGCGTTTTTTCAGATCTTTACTCATAGCATCACTCTCGACGGTTTTGGCCGGAACATCTTTCAGGGTTTTAAATTTATTGATTTTTGGTTTCCCGTTTACAAATTGCCATATATATTTATCGAAACTTCCGAATTCTTTTTTTACTTCCAGAAAACATTTTGCATTAATCATGGCAGCATTTATTTTCAACTTATTACGAATAATTCCCTCATCCTTCATAAGTTGGTTTATTTTTTTCGAATCGTATTTGATGATTTTCTTCGGATCAAAATTATCGAATGCTTTTTTGAAATTCTTTCTTTTCTTTAAAATTGTAATCCAGCTAAGTCCTGCCTGGAATCCTTCGAGTATCAGCATTTCAAATAATTTTCTATCGTTATGACACGGTACTCCCCATTCTTCGTCGTGATATTTTATATAAAGCGGATCGTTTGTAGACCATCCGCAACGGGTTTTTTCCATTTTAAAAATAATTTAGTTAGTAGAATAAACTTTTAATCCAACCAGACCGACTATTATCAGAAACATAAAAAACAAACGCATAAATTCTTTCGATTCACCAAAGAGTATTATACCAAGAACTGCGGTTCCAACAGCGCCGATTCCTGTCCATACAGCATATGCTGTTCCTACCGGCAGCCATTTTAAAGAATAGGCCAGCAACCCCATGCTTATAAAAATGCAGACCACAGTAAATACACTGGGCCAGAGCTTTGTGAATCCTTCGGAATATTTCATCCCGATTGCCCAGGCTGTCTCAAAAATTCCTGCTATGAAAAGTATTAACCAGGCCATTTTCAATGTAGAATTAATAATGAATAATGTAGAATTGATCTCTGGTAAAATATGAAATTTTTACGTGATAAGGCAGTTGCAGATTTATATTACTTTAAATATTCCTTCAGGTATCTGCCCGTCCAGGAATTCTTGTTTTTAGCCACTTCTTCCGGAGTACCTACAGCTACAATTTCTCCTCCCTTTTCACCTGCATCCGGTCCAAGATCAATTATGTAATCTGCACATTTTATTACATCAAGGTTATGCTCAATAATGACGATAGAATTATTTCTTTCTAGCAACAGCCTGAAACAACTCAACAATTTAGAAATATCATCAAAATGCAGACCGGTTGTCGGTTCATCAAAGATGAAAAATGAGTGTTTCCTTTCGCGCTGTTTGGTTAAATGAGAAGCAAGTTTAATCCTTTGTGCTTCACCACCCGAAAGAGTATTAGACGGCTGGCCGAGTTTTATATATCCAAGTCCGACATCCGCAAGCAGGTTAATGTATCTCACAATTTTTTCTTCATCCTTAAAGAACTCAACCGCCTCATCAACTGTCATATCAAGAACATCGACAAGGTTTTTCCCCCTGTATGTAATCTCACGAATTTCTTTTTTAAATCTCGTTCCGCCGCAATCGTCACAGGTCAGGTAAAGGTCAGCAAGAAACTGCATTTCCACTTTTATAAATCCATCACCAGAACAGGTTTCACATCTTCCGCCTGGAACATTAAATGAAAAATATCCCGGTTTGTATCCCCTTGCCCGCGCCTGATGAGTTGATGCAAACAAATCACGGATTAATTCGTATGCTTTAATATAGCTTATTGGATTTGAACGGGGTGTTTTTCCAATCGGTGATTGATCCACAATTTCCACATTATCAAGATAAGCTGATCCGGTTATCTCTTTGACTTTTCCAGTTTCAGAAATTGAGGCGCCCAGTTTTTTGGATAACCCGGTATAAAGCACATCGTGGATTAAGGTACTTTTACCCGATCCGCTTACGCCGGTAATTACAACAAATTTATTCAGCGGAATTGTAACATCAATATCTTTTAAATTATTTTCGCTCGCACCTGTAATTACAATTTCTTTAGATTTGCTTATATCTCTTTCAGATGGAACGGGGATTTTTTTCTTACCCGACAGATATTTACCTGTGAGAGAATTTTTATTCTTCATCACTTCATCGTATGTACCCATCGCAATTATTTCACCGCCGCCGATCCCTGCCTTTGGTCCCATATCAATCAGTATATCAGCTTCTTTCATCATTTCAGGGTCGTGTTCTACAACCAGTACCGTATTGCCTATATCACGAAGGTTTTTCAGAATATTTATAAGACGTGCATTATCTCTTGGATGCAGGCCGATACTTGGTTCATCAAGAACATATAAAGTTCCGACCAATGATGAACCCAGAGAAGTTGCAAGATTTATCCTTTGTGTTTCTCCGCCGGAAAGTGTGCTGCTCAATCTTTCCAGTGTTAAATAACCAATCCCAACATTGTCCAGAAAAGTTAAACGTTTTATGATTTCTTTTAGCACTCTCTCACCGACTTTCATATCATAGTCTGAAAGCTCAAGTTCATCAAAGAACATCAATGAATGTTCTATAGGCAGTTTCACAACATCATAAATTGATTTATTGCCAACCAAAACCTGCAGAGCTTCTCTTCTTAAACGTGAGCCTTTACAGGCTTTACAAAGCGTATAGCCCCTGTACCTGCTTAAAAGCACACGCACGTGCATTTTGTATGTCTTTTTTTCCAGTTTTTCAAAAAACTTATCTATTCCTATATAATCCCCGAAGCCTTTCCTGATAAGTGTAACCTGATCATTAGCCAGTTCCTGGAATGGAATATTGAGAGGAATATTAAAAGCCTTTGCATTTTGAACAAGATCCCGCAGATGAGTGCTGTATTTTGCAGAACGAAATGGTGCAATTGCGCCTTCCGAAATTGTTAATTCCGGTTTGGGAACAACAAGATTCATATCGATTCCTATTGTCTTGCTAAATCCCTGGCAAACAGGACAGGCACCAAAAGGATTATTGAATGAAAAAAACCTCGGCTCGGGTTCTTCATATCTTATGCCGCAGCATTCATAAAATTTGTTAAATTCTTTTTCCTTCGTTGTATCTGCATTTACCAGTACGAGCCTGTTTTCTCCTTCTTTAAAAGTTACTTCTATCGAATCGGATAATTTTTCCCGGACCTTACCTTTTGCTATTTTAAAACGTTCAACAATAACCCTGACGTCTTTTTTCTTTTTAGGAAGTGAGTTTTTTTCATTCAGGTCTATCAGCTTCCCCTTATAAAAAATCCTGAAGAAGCCTCTCTTTTTTATAAGTTCAATTTCTTCTTTTAAAGTTCTGCCTTCGTGTTCGTGCAAGGGGAAAGTAAGATAAAATTTTGCTCCTTCTTCCTGTTCCTCCAGCCAATCAGATACAGAAGTTGTTGTGTCTTTTTTTACTTCATTTCCGCACTGGAAACAAATGGTTTTCCCAACCCTTGCAAATAACAAACGAAGGTAATCGTAAATTTCTGTGCTGGTACCAACGGTGGAACGTGAATTCCTTGAGCCGGTTTTTTGCTCAATAGCCACTGCGGGACTTATTCCCTGGATATAATCAACGTCGGGTTTATTCATTCTTTCCAGGAACTGGCGCGCATAAGCGGAAAGACTTTCTACATATCTGCGCTGCCCTTCGGCATAAATGGTATCGAAAACCAGGGATGATTTACCACTTCCGCTCACACCCGTAAATACAACGAGTTTATTACGCGGGATTTCGAAAGTCAGGTTTTTTAGATTATGTTCTCTCGCACCGCGAATAATTATCTTTTTTTCTTTTTTATTCGTCGCAGCCATTAAATTTTAATCTGGAATTGGAGTTGCAAATTAATCAAGTGTTAAATTTACAAAAAAAATTGAAACAAAAGAGGTAAAAACAGGAGTTATAGTCCTGCCTTTTATATAAGAGATGAATCAGCCGTAAGATGTTAATTTTTAATAGATTATAAGAATATCGCTCTATTTTTTATTTTCGAGTTTCTTTAATTCTTCGATCCTGTCGTCAATTTCTTTAATCTTCTGATTCAATTCATCCAGGCTTTTATTTATATTATCTTCATACTCAGCTTTATCCCAGTAGCCCCTGTTCTCAAAATAACTCTTGAACAGCCAGTTGTGTTTTAAAGCTTCCATATTTTCTGCGAGGCGTGAAGCTGCGAGTCTTGCCGCTTCTGAAGTACTCTGAATGTTTTGCATTGTAACGGAAAAAGTTGAATCGTATTTACTTCCGTCAACAAGCATTTGACCAAGCATGCCTTTACCGCTCTGAACACCGGCCATTATTGTATCAAGCCTGACAATCGATTGGTTAACATTATCAACCACATCCTGTACGCCTACCCCAAGTTTATCAAAGAGACCGGTTACTTTTTGTAATTCTTTGGTGATTCCTTTTAAACTAACATTAGCCTGCTCTGTAAGATCTGCAGCATTCCGATACAACCTGTCATCATTCAGAAGTTTACCAATTGAACCCTTACCGCTGTTAACTTTCTCGGTTATTTCAGCCAGGCTTTTGGTCATTTCTTTCGTGTACTGAATTACACCCTGTGTCTCATTTAAAATAGCCGTAAAACTGGGTTGTTCTCTTGTCTGGATGTATCCACCGTCTTTAACTTCCTCACTCTTACTGCTACCAATTTCCAAGACAACTACCTTATTTCCAACCAATCCTTCAGTTTCAATCAACGCTTTTGTGTCGGTTTTGATAAATCTTTGAATATCTTTTGAAAGTGACATATTAACCTGAACACGGCCGGTTGTATCGGGAACAATCTCAATTGATTTAACGCTTCCGACGTCGATACCATTTAAACGCACGACTGCACCATTTCTTAGTCCCTGGACGTTAGAGAAATAGGCGCTAACATTGAAAGTACTTCCAAAAATTGCTCCTTTTTTTCCGACCATAAAAATTCCAACTGCAAAGAGTACAAAACCTAAAACAATAAAAATCCCAAGTCTGACCGGTGCAGCGTTCTTTGCCATTATTTACTCCCTTTTTTTTCTTCAAAAAATTCCCTGTCGAAAAAATCGATTAGGAATTCATCATCGGTAGTAGTTAGTTTATCTAAATCACCTTCGTATCTTATTTTACCGTCCTTCAAAACAACAGCATGGTCGGCAATTATGTGTGCACAAATTAAATCGTGAGTAACTACTACTGCTGTAACATTTAAGTCCTCCTGTAGATCCACAATCAGGCGGCTGATTTCTTTTGTTGTAATCGGATCAAGGCCTGTAGTCGGCTCGTCGTACAAAATTAACTGTGGCTCAGTAATAATTGTTCTGGCCAGTCCAATCCTTTTTTTCATTCCGCCCGACAGTTCAGCGGGCATTTTATCAATTGCCTCAAGCAGGTCAACCTTTTCAAGAACTTTTGTTATTTTCGCATCTATTTCTTCCGCCGTAAAATCGAAATTCCTTATCAGCGGGAACTCGAGGTTTTCTCTTACTGTCATTGAATCGTAAAGAGCTGAACCCTGAAACAGGAATCCTACTTGTTTTCGTATTTTATTTAATTCCTTTTCTTTCATCGATAAAATATTATTACCATCAATAAATATTTCACCTGCGTCCGGAACCAGCAGCCCGACAATACATTTTAGAAGAACGCTTTTCCCTGTTCCGCTTCTGCCAAAAACCACAAAATTTTGCCCTTCTCTTATACTTAAAGAAACATCATCAAGAACAACATGATCATCAAATGCTTTTGAAAGATTTTTTATTTCTACTATCATATAGGCCAAAAGAATAATGT
>Ga0315556_1001680_pt1 | contig 13128 bp, 19 predicted proteins | sample SalMarSW160310MG_FD_202112 | JGI IMG/M metagenome (GOLD analysis project Ga0315556, IMG submission 202112) | Salt marsh sediment microbial communities from the Plum Island Ecosystem LTER, Massachusetts, United States - Salt Marsh Sediment SW1603-10 ...
ACCCTGCGCTGCTCGGCTCCGGGAGGGCTCGCCCGAGGGGCCGTCCTGGCCCCACGGACGAGTTCGCGCCGTCCCTGGCGCGAACCCTTCGGGCTATTCCTCCCTCCACTGCGCTGCTCGGCGGCGTCTACGGGAATTCAAAACCCAGAACCGACAGTGCACCAATCAATGTAGGGTGGGTCATTGACCCACCACCCGTCCGCCGCAGGCGGGCACATGATGTTTAAATCTCACCCGAAGCCACGGCTCAGTGGATTGGCACCCCAAGCCTCGGGAAGAGCTTCTTTGGGCACTTTCTTGTCGACACAAGAAAGTGCCTCGCCTGCGGGGGCGAGTCCCCGCCTAAAACAACCGTCGCCACAGGCGATAACCGCTTCAGATTGCCCAGGCAAGACACCAAAACCACAAAACCTCCTGGGTGATCCATGCATCAGTAAATGCTAATATACCATCCAATGCTACCGGACCGTGCCCAGCGACACGATCCGCTACTCACCTAATTCAATGGAGGAATAACCAATGTCCATCGACCGCATCGTCATGGCCTTCGCCGGCACCGTCATTCTGGCCAGCGTTATCCTGTCCCAGCTGCACTCCGTGTACTGGCTGTACCTCACCGGCTTCGTGGGCTTCAACCTGCTGCAATCCGCCTTCACCGGCTTCTGCCCTCTGGCCAGCATTCTCAAGGTCTTCGGCGCCAAGCCCGGACACGCGTTCAGCTAATCGATTCGGGTTCCGCGGATCTAGACAAAGGGCGGCCTTCGGGTCGCCCTTATTGTTTGTGGCGGGCAAAGTGCGCGGTATATTGGGGCCATGATTCTCGAAGTCGCCACACTGGATGTGAAGAAGGGTCAGGAGAAGCCGTTCGAAACGGCTTTCGCTGAGGCGCAGCGCATTATCGGTTCCATGCCCGGCTATCTCGGCCACGAACTACGGCGCTGCATGGAAGACAGAAGCCGTTACCTGCTGTTGGTGCAATGGCAGACGCTGGAGGATCACACGGAAGGCTTCCGCGGTTCGCCGCAGTACCAGGAATGGAAGACGTTGCTGCATCACTTCTATGACCCGTTCCCAAGCGTTGAACACTATGAATTGATCTTGGGCGGCGTGGCCGAGGGGAGCGGTTGAAGGCGACCATCATAGATGCCGTCAGGAACGTCAACGCTGACATTGCCCTGGTTCTTCTGGCCGGTCTCTTTGGCGTCCAGTTTGAGCCGGATGATGTAGCATGGTTGCACTTGGTGGGGCTGGGGGCGTCCTTGCTGCTGTGGATTGTGGTGTGCGGGCGCATAGTGGCGAGAGTCCGCGGTGCGCAACAGCCGTCGAGTGCCAAGATTCTCAAGGACCATGGGGTGAACTACCTGGTGGTGACCTTGCTGCTGGTCATGCCCGTGCTCCTGTTTGAGCACTTGGTCAAGCTCGCTTCACCGTCGTTCTGGTCGTTCCTGCTGTCGCAGATGGGATGGCGTGCCTTGGTGGATGCGGCGACGATCTACGTGATGCCCGTCGTGTTTCTTAAAGGCAAGGGGGCAGTAGCCGTTCCCGTCGGGATTGCGCTGCTGATGCATAGGCTGAAAGAAAGTCTGTTCCTTGTCGGTGTGGTAGCGGTGATCTTCGTCGTTGATCTCGCGACGCTGGCGGAATTCTCCAGGGTCTGGTCGCCGGATGCAGACATTCACGACTTTACCCCTCTGTGGGCTGCGCGAGGTGTCGCGGTCACCTATCTATCATTCGTGGTTTTTGCGGGTGCGGTCGGTATGCTGGTGCGAGAGCAGGGGCGCGCCTCGGGTCTCCCGCTCAGTGGCTCGGATGAGTAGCAATCACAGGGATCTGAGGATGAGGATCTGGAAGAACCGACTGTTGGCAGCGCTGGCCGTGGTTGCTTTTATTGGGGGCGCGGCCGGTCAGTATCTCTATCCGGGTAATCCGGCACCGCCATCCGATATGGTGTCGATGATTACGGGTGTCGTGCTGTCGCTCGCGTGGTACCACCTGGACTCGGAACAGATTGGCTACCGGCGAGGAAGGTGGTTGAGTGTGGCTATCGTCGCCATCGGCCTGTTCGCCTTTCCCTATTATTTTCTGCAGTCGCGCGGATTGAAGCGCGGCTTGGTGTATTCGGCGGTATTCCTGGCACTGGTTCTGGCCTGGTCGGCGTTGCAGTTCGCTGGTGCCAATGCAGTCCATCTCTGGTTGCAGTCCTGAGCATTGCGTGCACGCGTTCCATTCGTTGCGTCCCCTCAAGGGATCCGGTCCTCGTTAGTCCGGGTTCCTCATCTCCCGCGAATCACCGAGTAGGCCGGTATGGCGGACGCTGCCCAATTGGTGATGGGTAGTATGACGGTTCGTTTGTCGCGGACGGATTGGCGATGCCATATCCAGGGCACCTTTGTGTGAAAAACGTGGGTGGCGGGTTGTGGATTGCGCCGTTTCTGATGACTACTCTTTATTTAAGGTTGTCCCGCGTCGTGCCAGCATGGGGGATCGCGGGGACAGAGGTCTATCTTGGAGTTCTAGAGGAGAAATTTGATGCAAAGCGCAGTACGTATTGCCTCAATCGTGGCCGTTGCACTCTCGCTACAGTTCCCGTTGTCCGTCCAGGCTACCACCAAGCCGGATCTGGTCGTGTCCACCATAAACTCCTCTCCGGCAAAACCCATGGCCGGTGCCGAGATTACCCTGTGGGTCTTCGTTCAGAACAAGGGTGACGCCCGGGCCGGGGCGTTTGATGTTCGTGTGAAGGTCGGCGGGGAGTCCAATCCCCCCGTCGTCCATGTGTCCGGACTGAATCCGGGTCAGAAGTTCCGCTATACACGAAAGGTCACATTCGACCGGGCGGGTCACTACCGCGTTACGGCGACGGCGGATTCGGGGCATGCCGTGGCCGAATCCCGTGAATCCAACAACACCAAGCTCAAGACCATCGTGGTGGTCGCCGCGCCCAAGCCTGATCTGGTGGTCACGCGGATCAACTATTCACCCGCCTCGCCGAAGCAGCACGAATATGTCACCGTCTGGTACTTCGTCAAGAACATCGGTCAGGGCCGGGCCGAGGCCAGCTACCTGAGCACGACGGCCTCGATGAACAACTACTCGATCTGGCATAAGCAGCGCGTGCCGGCCCTGGACCCCGGCCGGGAGTGGCGCTACCAAGCCCCGTTCCAGTCGAACTCGGCGGGTACCTACTATCTACGGGCTGTGATTGACCGGGAACATCACATCGACGAGTCCAACGAGGACAACAACACGTTGGATAGGAAGATCATCTTTAGCCCGGTGAGTCACTAGCTGCGCAACGTGACGGTGTGGAACACGCTGGTTCCGTACGTCGTCCAGTAGGGGTGGGCCGCCTCGGTCGGGCATTAGCCCTCGAGGCGGTATTCGCCCGCATCGATGACGCCCTCGAACAGCTGCAGCAGCTGCTGCGGATCGACCACGCAGCCGGCGGCCGCTTCCCGCGGCATCACTTCCAGCTTCACGCCCTGGTCGATCAGCACCTGCAGGGTGCGGTACACGAAATGTTCCAGTGAAATGGCGTTGGGCGCGTGTGCTTCGCCGTCGTCCCCCGCGCCGGCGGCGACCAGCTGTCGGAACGGCCAGACGGGCAGGATGGTGTCGCCGTCCCTCTCGCGCATGAGCCAGCCCGCCGTATTGCCCAGACCCCAGACCTCTTCGGTCTCGAACGTGCGGGTGAGGAAATACTCCAAACGCTCGGTATCCGTCATGTGTTCGACGGCGCTGCATTCGCTTGCGGAAGGCGTATAGCGCATGGTCAAAGCACCACGTCGAAGCCTTCGAACTGCGGCGGACCGAGGTAGACGCCCTTGGCGCTGCCGGCGTTGGCGTGAGCCTGGCGAAACGCCTCCGACTGGGTCCAGTCGTGAAACGCCTGCGCGGACTCCCACACCGAATGGGATGCAAACAGGGTGCTCTGTTCGTCCGTCGGACCTTGCAGCAGGTGGAACTCCTTGAAGCCGGGAACGGACTGCAGATGGGTGTCGCGGGTCTTCCAGATTTCGATGAACTCCTGTTCCTTGCCGGGTGCGATGCGAAAGCGGTTCATGGCGATATACATGGTTCGGCTCCTGTTCGTGGTGTCGGGGCGTCAGGCGGGTTCCGGCGCCTCGGAGGCCAGGGCGTGCATCAGCTTCGGTCTGATCGCATCCACCCAGGCATCGAGGCGCGCCTCGGTCAGCATACCCTGACTGTTGTGGTCGAGCACCAAGCCCACGAAGCGGCCGTTTCTCACCGCATTGGAATGGGTGAATTCGTAGCTTTCCGTGCTCCAGTCGCCCACCGCGGTGGCGCCGGCATCGACGAACAATTGGTACAGCATGAACAGGCCGCTAGCAAAGCGGTCGGCGTACTTTTCCTGATTGCCCAGGCCGTAAAGGGCCACGGTCTTGCCGGTCAGGTCCACGCCGGCAAGTTTGGGCGCGAACTCTTCCCAGCTGCCGTCCTTGACGCCGGTGGCGGCGCTCGGCCATTGTCCCTCGCCATAGGTGGGCGTGCCCAGGATCAGGGCGTCGTACTGCAGCAGATCATCCACGCTCACGCGGTTGATGTTGAGCGGTTTGGCGGCGATGTCGTCACCCAACTTCTTGGCCAGTTTCTTGGCCATCAGGCGGGTGGTGCCGGAGTCCGTTCCGAAGAATATGCCGATCTTTTTCATGGGGGGATTCCTGTTGGGTGGGGTGTGTGCGTAATGTCTACGGAATCGCCGGCGTCCGGGTGTGCGGTTCAGTGATCTGGACCATGACCCGGCGCCAATGCGGGGTGTCGAAAGCCATGGCGTGTTCGGCGCAGAAGGTGTCCGCATGGTTCAAGACGTCCGCCATGACCGTGGCCACGTAGCGCCCGGCGTGGGAGGATTTCAGGATGTGTTCCGGCACGGCCGTTTCGAAGAACAGGGTGTTGCCCTCCGGGGTGTAACCGCCCATGCGCATGCCCGAAAAGTCCGGTTTCTCCAGTTTTCCCGGCAGCATGAAGGTAACGTCCAGGGACGGGCCCGCGGGCATCGGGTGCCGGCGATTGGTGGTGGCGGCCGCGGCCGCCAAGCGGGTGATGGCCGCGTTGATCGGGCTGTCCGTCAACTCTGTCGCCGCCGTGGTGACGCTGATGTATACGCCCATAGGCCTCGCATCCGTGAAACTGCCATGAAAGTCGTGATCGCGTGATGGGGTGGGTGCAAGAACCAAACCAAGACGACCCGTCTCGGGCGCGGCGAAGTTTTCGCGTTATTAATCAGTGTGTAATGCAGCGCCGCGTCGTGGACCAGATGTCCGGCCCTGTCGTGTTTGCGACAAGCCCCGACGGGTCGCGGCAGATCAATGAGGGAAGTCGGACACGGGACACGTGGCCGGGCGCAAGATTCGGGTGGCGGCGGATCTGTGCGGGCAGTATTAAGAGGGGACGAGTGGATGGTATGAGAGTGGGCAATGAACGACGACTATGAGCGTGTCGAACGCGCGATCCGATATCTGCAACGGCGGCTAGGGGATCAGCCCGGCCTCGAACAGGTGGCGCGGCACGTCGGCCTCAGCCCATACCACTTTCAGCGCCTGTTCCGGCGTTGGGTCGGAATCAGTCCCAAGCGCTATCTGGCGTTCCTGACCGTCAACCATGCCAAGCACCTGCTCAAGGAATCGAACAGTGTGCTTGACACCGCGTACGCGTTGGGCCTGACGGCGCCGTCGCGCCTGCACGAGCAGTTCGTCAGCATCGACGCCGCCACACCCGGAGAGTTCAAGAATCAGTGGGAAGGCGTGGAGGTGCGTTACGGCATAACGGCCGGGCCGTTCGGTCAGATGCTCATTGCGCAGACGCCGCGCGGCGTGTGCATGCTGTCGTTCCTGACCTCAGCGACGAAGGACCGCGAGATGGCGAGACTGCGTCAGATCTACGCGCGTGCCGTTCTCGTGGAGGACGACACGCTGGCGGCGGAGACGGCCGCGGCCATCTTCGGGGCGGGGCGTCCGCAACAGCCGAAGTTCCATCTCGCCGTGCGCGGCACCAACTTTCAGGTCAGGGTCTGGCATGCTCTGTTGAAGATTCCTGCAGGGACCGTCACCTCCTATCGCCAACTTGCGGAAGGCCTCGGCATGCCCAGGGCCGCGCGCCCGGTCGCCAACGCCATCGCGGCCAATCCGGTCAATTTTCTTATTCCCTGTCATCGCGTCCTGCGGCTGGACGGTGCCATCGGCGGTTTTCGGGGCGGGACGCAATGCAAGCAAGAGATCCTGGAGTGGGAATCGTCCGTGTTCGGGCAGGACATGGAGCGCCCGGGCGTTGCGGAGGAGGCCGCTGAAGGCGAGTCCTAGAGCCTGTGTGCCATTCCTAGACGGGATCGATGCGATAGGGTTCCAGCTCGACCTTGGTGACGCGGCGGCCCAGCAGCTCGATGTAGCCGTGGTGTCGTGAGGCGCCGTCCCCGCTGAACTCGAAATCGAACCGCCGGTAGACCGCCATGCGTCCGTGGCCGTCGCGCCGCAGCCGGGTCCTGGTCGCGGCCACGGTCTCGTCGAGAAACTGCACGTCGTAGGTCGAGCATGCGCGGTGCCCGCGTTCGATGGCGATGTCCTTGGCGTTGAGGCTGTCCCAGACGTACCAGACGAGCAGTCCAAGCAGGATGACGGTGACGATTTCCATCAGCTGTCCTCCGTACCGATACGCTCGTACTCGGACATGACCTGCGCGCCCATGAGCAGGATGACCGCCGCGGCGTCCAGGCTCAGCAGGATGACGATCACGGTGGCGAAGGAGCCATAGATGACGTTCACCAGAGATAGCGTGGACAGGTACCACACCAGCACGTGGCGGGTCAGTTCCCAAAGGGCGGTGGCGGTGACGCCGCCGATCAGGGCGTAGCGCAGGCGCAGCCGGCCCAGGGGCATGACCAGATAGACGGCGCTGAGCAGCAGTACTTCGCCGGCGATGCCCAGCAGATAGACGGCCGCGGTGCTGGTGGTATCCAGGGACCAGGTGTGGCCGAGGAGGGTGACATTGCGTCCGACCAGCGCGTGCAGGCCGCTGCTGACACCGGTCACGACAACCATGCCTACCGCCAGCGCCATGATGAAGGCATAGGGGATGAAGGCGGACACCAGGAAGTGCCGTTGTTTGAGTTCGAAGCGGTGGAAAAAGATCACGCTCATGGCTTTTTCCAGTGCGGAGAAGGCCAGGGAGCTGAAGAACAGCAGGACCACCAGTCCCACCACGCCGACCAGTTGTCCGTGGTCGAGAAACCCCTGCGCCTGGGACACCAGAGCTTCGGCCTTGCCCGGCGCCACCAGGCTCAAATAGGCGCGGGTGGTTTCCAGCAATTCCTGCCGGTCCATGACGTGGGACAGCACCACCAGCATCAGTGCCAGCATGGGCACGATGGACAGCAGGCTGTAGTAGGCGACCGCGGCCGCCAGCAGGAAGCCCTGGTTGTCGCGGAAGGCGCGCAGCGATTGCAGCGCAAAGCGCAGCGGGTGCTTGAGCAGGTATTGGAGGCGTTCGGTCTGCGTTGTCATGGGCGGCCGCAGCTACCTTAGCACGGCCGCGGTGGCGGTCGTATGACGCAGATTTGATATATTAGCAAGATCTAATATACTGACAGGGATTACCGGAGCAGCTGACGGCGGAGGGGGTCCGCCTGACGTGCTGTTTCGGTGCGGGATACGGGGAAGCAACATGACGACTTTGATCCCGGTGTACAGCGGTGACAACGGTGTGCATCGTATCGAACTGTACCGGTTGACGCCGGAGAGCGGGCTGCGCCGGACCGGCGAGGAACTGGCTCGTGCCCTGCGTGACAACGTGGTGGGCATGGGCGCGGCGGTTGGCCGTGTGGCGCCAACTGCGAACCAACCTGAAGACGAGGGTCCGGTGTTTCAGGACGCTCGGGGCCGCAGTCACGATCTGATGGATTTTCTGTACCGCGAGGCTAAGGCCCTGCGCTTCGTCGTCGCCGCACGGCCCACGTCCAGCCGAGTGCCGCGGCTGGAATTGCACGAACTGTGTTTCAAGCCCGGCGTGTCACGGCAGGTGCTCATGTTGTTTGGACGGCGCTATCGCGAGGCTTTGGCGGCGGCGCTGGATCAGGCCGCTTGATGGGCCGCTGACGTGGAACGCTCTGCGAGAGCTCGTGTAGCAAGAGCGAGCATGCCCGCGAGCCTGTTCGACGCCCATGGAGAGACGTTCGCGCCCAAGGGCGCTCCTACATTCGAAGCGCAAAAAAACAAGGGCCATTGCTGGCCCTTGTTTCGTTGGCACCTTGCGAGACCAGCCAGGGCGTCCTTCGATACCCTGCCGGCGCCGATCAATGCGTCAGGCGCGGTTACGGCGGCGGCCATACCAGAACCAAGGGGATCAGGTCGGCGGCCATCAGCGCCACAGAGGCTGGTTCCGGGACCGTCGATAGCACGGCGTTGCCATGCAGGTTGAGTTCGTGGTTCACCGTTGTCGGACCTATGAACGGCGCGGTAGCGAGGAAACTGTCGGACCAGCCGCAAGTGAATTCACCGGTGGCCGCGTCGCAGCTGTTCTGGTTGATCGGCGCGCCCGAACTCCAGACCGCATCGGAGCCAGTGACTATTCCCTTGGAGTCGAAACTCAGCCACAGGGAGCTGCGATCGAGGCTGAGGCTGCCGGGCAGCGCCTCAACCACCTCCGCTGTGCCCTTGAGCGTGACGATGGACTGCTCCAGACCCGTCAAGTCCTTGCGTATTGTGCGGAGAAAACAGTGATTTTTCGGCGGGCGTGGCGGTTCGTGTTAAGCTTCGCCCTCGCGGCGCGCAGCGCCCAAGTTGTATCAAAAACTCAACAATTCCAAGTTTTTTGACGGAACCGGATCATGTCAGACCGATTTATCCGCATCGCTGCGACGGACGAACTGCCGCCCGGCAAGATGAAATGCGCGCTGGTGGACGGCCGCCGTTATCTGCTGGCCAACGTGGACGGAGAGTTCATGGTGGCGGATGACATGTGCACTCACGAGGATGCCTCGTTGTGCACGGGCTCTCTGAAGGGCCAGTACGTCAAGTGCCCGTTGCACGGCAGCCGCTTCGACCTGCGCACCGGCGAGGCGATGGATGATCCGGCCGAGGATGCGCTGAACGTGTATCCGGTGAAGATCGAAGGCAACGACGTCCTGGCGGACTTGAGCTGAAACAGAGGATCGATCATGAGCACTGCCGCAGAAAATGTGAATCCCGACCGCAAGGTGCTGATGCGCTCCATCATCCAGCGCATCGCCACCGGCCCGGAGCTGAGCAAGGACATCACGCGCGAAGAGGCCCGCGAGGGCATGCGCATGATCCTCGACGGCGAGGCCGATCCAGTGCAGGCGGCGATCTTCTTCATTGCCCTGCGCATGAAGCGCGAGACCGACGATGAGAACATCGGCGTGCTCGAAGCCATCGTCGAGGCCACCCGCACCGTCACCGCGCCGGTGGACGACGTGGTGGTCATCTCTGATCCCTACGACGGTTACAACCGCACCGTGCCGGCTTCGCCGCTGCTGCCGGTGGTGTTGGCGGAGTTGGGTGTGCCCACGGTGAGCGAAGGCGTGGAGACCATGGGGCCCAAGTACGGCGTCACCCACCGCCAGGTCCTGCGAGCCCTCGGCGTACCGGTCGACCTTACCCCGGAGCAGGCCGCGCAACGTCTCGCCGACCCGGCCGTCGGCTGGGCGTACGTGGACCAGAGCCAGGCCTGTCCCGGACTGCACGCCCTGACCGACCTGCGCAGCCGTATCGTCAAGCGTCCGGTGTTGACCACCGTCGAAGTACTGACCGGGCCGATCCGCGGCCGGCACAAGACTCACCTGGTCAGCGGCTACGTGCACAAGCCCTATCCGCGCCTGTATGCGCTGCTGGCGCGCCACGTCGGCTTCGACTCCATGCTGATGATGCGCGGTGTCGAGGGCGGGGTGATTCCGTCCCTGCGCCAGGCCGGCAAGGTGGTGTATTACCACGATCGCGGCGAAGAGCAGTATCTGGACACGGATCCCACCGGGCTCGGAATTCACCAGAACGTCCGTGCCGCGTCCCTGCCCGAGGATCTGCCTCAGGCGGCACGGGCGGGGGACGAAATCGCCATTGCGGTGGACATGGACGCGCTGGCGAAAGCGACGGCGGAGGCGGGCGTGGCCGCACTCAAGGGTACCCCGGGACCGATCTACGACGGCCTGGTCTATGCCGGCGCACTGATCTTGCACCACCTGGGCCGAGCCGACTCCCTGCCGGCCGCGGCCGACGCGGTGCGCAAGGTGCTGGACAGTGGTGCGGCCGTCGCTCGCATCGGCGCCTGATCCAGCCGAAATTTCGAACGTCGACGGGGTCTTGAGAGAGGTCCCCGCGTCTCGTCCTTCGTGGACGCCGGCAGGCGGTGGGCGATCCATTAGCACACCCTTATACACAGCCGGGGCCTCCAGGTGCTGGACAGCGCCGTATATGCCTTGATTTTTCGGCGCGCGCACCTTCTTTGTTCGCAACTAATTGAATTTTAGTGTTTATCTCGTCTGTACAATTTGTGATCAAATTAACAAATTCGTAACAGACTCGGCCGTTCGGGAAGAATTTGCGCCTTTCATCCACAGACTTATCCACAGGTTCTGTGGATAAGGTCAGTTCCCAAATGGGGGTGAAGGAGTTACGGGGTCACAGCTAGAAATCACCTGAGCTGTGCGCCGTAACTGGGACCTCTCCAGGCGGCCCGATTTCTCGATCTTGTCGGTGATCCCATGACCGCGGTGTTCCTCTATTGCAGGGCCGGATTCGAGGCCGAATGTGCCGCGGAAATCCAGGCGCAGGCCGGGGTGCGGGATGTCCACGGCTACTGCAAAGCCAAGCCCGGCGCCGGCTATGTGCTGTTCCAGCCCGGGGAGACGGAGGCGGCCGCGGGTCTTGTGCAGGCTCTGTCCCTGGGGGAATTGGTGTTCGCCCGGCAGTGGTTCGTGGTGTTGGGCCTGCGTACCGACCTGCCGCCGGGCGATCGGGTGGCGCCGCTGACGGAGACGGCGATGGCGTTGCCTGGACCGGTAGCGGATCTGTTCCTGGAAACCCCGGACACCAACGAGGGCAAGAGCCTGTCGGCCCTGTGCCGTGCCATCGGGCGGCCGCTACGCTCGGCCCTGCATGAGGCCGGATTGGTGGCGGAGGGTGCCGCTTTGCGGCTGCACATCTGTTTTCTCAGCACACATGCCGCCTACCTTGGCTATGCGCCGCTGGCCAACAGCGCGCCATGGCCCGGCGGTGTGCCGCGACTGAAGTCCCCTGCCGCCGCGCCCAGCCGTTCCACCCTGAAGCTCGAAGAGGCCCTGCTGCATTTCCTTGGCGCCGAAGGGCGCGACCGCGCGCTGCTTCCAGACATGACCGCGGTGGATCTGGGGGCGGCGCCGGGTGGTTGGACCTGGCAACTGACGCGACGCGGCGTGCGTGTCACCGCCGTGGACAACGGTCTCATGGATGCCGCCCTGATGGAGTCGGGCTTGGTTGAGCACCTGCGCGAAGACGGTTTCCGCTACCAGCCGCCCCAGCCGGTGGAGTGGATGGTGTGCGACATGGTGGAGCAGCCGGTTCGGGTGGCGGAACTGGCGGCGCGCTGGTTGAGCCGCGGCTGGTGCCGACGGACCGTGTTCAATCTGAAGCTGCCCATGAAGAAGCGCTATCAAGAGGTCCAGCGCTGCCTCGGCTTGGTCCGATCCCGACTCGAGGAGGCCGGCATGTGCTTCGAGCTGGGGTGCAAGCAGTTGTATCACGATCGGGAGGAAGTGACGGTATACGTGGAGGTGATTTGAGTTGTTGGTGTCCGCCTTCGGCGGACACGAATTGTTTAAATCTCACCCGAAGCCGCGGCTGTGAGGGCAGGCACCCCACCCCTAGGCGCAGCCGAGCATCGCAGCCCGGACAGGATCAGGCCCGTAGGGGCGCGCCAGGGACGGCGCGCGTCGGCAGTGGGCCATGGAATGGCCCGTCTGCCGACCCCCTGGCCGGGTGAGAAGCGCAGGGTACTCCCGTGACTGGCGCCAGCCAGTCACGGGAGCCAGCCTCGGGAAGAGCTTCTTTGGGCACTTTCTTGTCGATACAAGAAAGTGCCTCGCCTGCGGGGGCGAGTCCCCGCTCTAAATAGGTCCGTCGCCGCAGGCGACACCCCTACCGACCACCCAACGGCAACACCCTCTCCACCTGAAACACATCATCAGGCGGATCACCGCGCCGGATGACGCTGACCGCATCGGCGGTAAAACTCAGGGGTTCCCAATCGTCCTGCAGGTGTTCGAGCAACTGCATCAGCTCCAGGTGGCCGCGCACCTGGCCCAGGCTCAGATGGGGGGTGAAGCCGCGACCGAAACGTCGGGTGTCGTCGCACTCGGGCACCAGCTGCCACAGCGATTCCTGCAGTCGTACCAGGGTGTCTTCGGGTTCGGGCGCGAGCCACAGGGTGTAGCGTTCGTGTTCGTGGTGGAAGTAACGCAATTCCGCCAGGCGCACCTCGAACGGGCGCAGCAACGTGCAGGCTTCCTCCATCGCTGGGCACAGATCGGGCAAGTCGGCGCAGGGCCGGAAGGGGTGCAGCAAGGTGATGTGCGGCATCCAACGCCGGAGCTGCCGATCGTGCCGGCGTCGCAGCGCCTGGATCGGCTCCCAGATCGTTTCCGGTGGAATCAGTACCACCGCGGTCTTGTGGGTCTTGACGGTCATTCGGTCGCCGCCGTCGCGCTCGGGTTCAATGACCCAGCAGCGATGTCACGGCGATCAGAAACATGGCGCCCAGCATGAACTTCCAGGCCACACGCATTACGGCATCCCAGCGCTGCATACGGCGTTCGCACTCGCCCCGCGCCCGATGCCAGTCGCCGCTACCGGGGCGGCAGTGACGCAAGCGCTGCGCCAGCTCTTCGCGCGTCAGCTTGTACAAGTCGGTGTGTTGCATGGGCAACTACCGTGTGGCTCACGTTCTAACTATGGACCGGGGATCGGGAACTGGCCAGTGGCCGAGCCGGATCAATGCAGATCGAGGCGGCCGGAGACGTTGCGATCGTAGATCAGCGTCGCGGAATCGCGCCGCAGTGAGGGGCTGAGCTGATGCTCGCGGGACTCGGCGGGGGCAACGAGATGGACCACCCTCACCCCCTGCAGC
>Ga0315556_1001681_pt1 | contig 13127 bp, 14 predicted proteins | sample SalMarSW160310MG_FD_202112 | JGI IMG/M metagenome (GOLD analysis project Ga0315556, IMG submission 202112) | Salt marsh sediment microbial communities from the Plum Island Ecosystem LTER, Massachusetts, United States - Salt Marsh Sediment SW1603-10 ...
CGGGTCTTGTCGGGACCGAAGCGCGGCGCGTCCATGCCGGCCCACTGGCCGGTGCGGGCGGCGGTCGTCTGCACCTCGGCGATGCCGGGCCAGACGGTCTCTACCTCGCGGCCGAGGGCCTTGGACCACATGGGGACCACGTGCACCGGGCGGCGCAGGCAATGTCGAGATTGCGCGCCTGACAGTAGCGCACCGCGAGCAGCACGCCCTCGGGCGTCTTGGCGCTCGGGAAGATGCTTTCGGTCAGCACCTTCCAGGTGCCGACATCGATGCCCAGCTCCGCCAGCGCTGTGCTTGGCGCGGCGAGGCGCACATCAGAAAGAGGCTGTACGTCTGCGGAAGCGGGAGCGCTGCGTTTTCTGGTCGTCGTCATGGTGTTCTCCGATCAGGGAGGGGGCACCATGACCCCGGTCGGGGACAGCGGGTGCCCCCTGGGGGTTGCGATAAGTGTGATTGGCTTTCGGCGAATCCCCTCAGAAGGGGATGTCGTCGTCGAAGGGCGGCTCCTCCGCGACCGGCTTGCCGCCAGGGGCTTGTGTGTTGCGCTCGCCCTTGCCGCCGAGCATCTTCATGCGCTCGGCGACGATCTCGGTGGTGTAGCGGTCCTGGCCGTCGTCGGCCTGCCACTTGCGGGTCTGCAGCCGGCCTTGAAGATAGACCAGGGAGCCCTTCTTCAGGTACTCCGCGGCGATCTCCGCGATCTTGCCGAACAGCACCACCCGGTGCCATTCGGTGCGTTCCTGCTTTTCGCCACTCTTGTCCTTCCAGGTCTGGTTGGTGGCGACCGCCAGCTTGGCGACCGCGGTGCCTTCGGGGGTGTAGCGCACCTCGGGATCGCGCCCGAGGTGGCCGAGGCAATCTGGGCCATGTTCAGCATGGGTTTCTCCTCGTAAGAAAGGGAGCGACCGTCCCCGCCGGGGGATCGGGGCTCCCGGGTTGAGTGGAATTGCGCGTCCTACAAGGACAACGCACGTTCGACACCTGCGGCATGACGCTCGACAGCTCGCTCCACCGCATCCGCGGCGGACAGTCCGAGCGACAGACCGAAGGCGCCCAGGATGGCGACGACGAGCGCCGCGATGACAATGCGCCTCATGGTGCGTCTCCGGTGACGGTGAGCGACGGCTCGTCCCTGACAGGGGATCGGCGGCCGCGCGCGGGGTTGGATGGATTCGCGTCGCCGTCGAGGACGATGCCGCGACGGAGATACGTGGGCTTGTGGAACCGGTGCCAGTCGGTCCGGGTGGACCAGAGCGCTGGTTCCGGTTGCGTTGGGTTCTCGGTCGGCTGCTTATCCGCCGGGGCGCGCGCAATGGCGGCCAGACCGGCCAGGATCAGACCGAGCACGAACAGCTCGAACATCGGAAGTGCCTCCAGGTGAGAACCGGGAGACAGGCAACCCCGGTGCCGGGACTGCCTGCCCGGAGGGGTTGGGGACGGCGGCATAAGGTGCCGCCTCATCGGTGGGCTGTTCTTCTCAAGCGCCCAGCTGGCGCCATTCACCGCTCGCGCATGCGAACCGGCAAACTGCCTCAGAGGCTAGATCAGGGAAGCAAAAGCGGCCACTGCGAAAGGCGCCGGTTTTCCCGCACCTTTTACGGCGGCTGGGAGACGGGCTGTTGGGTACCCTCCTACCTCACTCGTCACCTGTCAGGAGCGTGCGATGAGCGCAGCCCGCCGCGACGCCTTCAGCCGACCGGTCTTCGATCAGACCATCCGGATCCAGAGCAACCACGCCCAGCGTCTGCTCGACCGGGGCTTTCTCCTGGTGGTGCGCGCCCTCTACGGCATCGACGTGGTGCTGCGCATCATCGGCGACGACGACGAGGAAATGGATCAGGTCGAGGAGATCGTCGGCAAGCTCATTACAGAGCTGGCCGAGGAGCTGCGCGCCGAGCACGCGCGGCTTGCCCAGCTCCGCGAGAGCAACGGCATCAGCGCCGCACCGCGCTACACCAACCCCAAGCAAATCACGGTCCACATCTCCTCGCCCCAGCTCGCTCAGTACACGGCCCTGATCGAGGAGCTCGATCGCCTGATGACGGTCATGGACACACTGTGGTTGACCGGCGTGCTCACCAACAAGCAACGAGCCGATGGCGCCTACCAATGGCGCACCCGGGTCTTGCGCACCGGACGGGAGATCATCGAGATCGAGCGCCGGGCGCGGGCGTCGGCGGAGAAGCGCGGCAAGGGCGAGGAGCTCGCCGAGGTGGAAGAGCCGGTTGTTGCGCAGGAGGTGTCTTCGGAAGATTTCGAGCCAGAGGACCCAGAGATCGTGGCGGAAGTGGCGTCAGGAGAAGATGCGGAGACCTGATGGTCTGCCGAGAGCGGCGTGAGAACGAGGGGGGAGGCGGGGGAGCGCAGGGAGGGTGCACCCGGTTGGCAAAGATCTTCCAGAGCATGAAGCTACACATCGCGAGGACGATGAAGAACCGTCCCTGATTTTCAATGCGTTGAGTCAAACGCCAGCCCCTTGGTGCACGCGGTACCAGTCGTGCGCCGACGGGCACTTCGATCCTCGTGGTCGGCTGCACAGTCACCGGTGCCAGCCCGCCGTAGAGCCGATTCGCACTCGCTGTCAGTTGCCGGTCGGCAGGCAACTTGGCCTGCTTGGACGCTACGATCAAATCGAGCTCGGGCTCGTTACTAGTTTCCCAATCCGCGGCTACAGCCTGTTCCGTAGTCAATCGCAAAAGCGGCCATCGCCGTGCCCGCTTTCGGGCGTGTTGACCATCAATCCCTCGGCTAGCATGGACCGAAGAACTGGGCAGGGTAGAGAAGTTTTTGTCGGTGCAGCGATCGGGAAGAGTGCCCAAATTCCGTGTGACGGTGGTGCTGAAGCTTCAAGGTTCCCCTCGCGTGGGCAACGACACGGGCGTTCGGTGCGTTACTCCTTGTCAACCTTCCTTGGGGACCCGGCGGACAGATGTAGCACGATGCGGACAGCTCTTCTGGAATCAATCCCAGACTAATCCGACTTAGGGATGCGCCCTTCTACCTCGGGATGGACAAGAACCGCTTCAACGCCGAGGTCCGTCCGTACGTCGTCGAGATCCCCGTGGGGAAGCAAGGCGTGGCCTTTGATCGAATTGACCTCGATGCCTGGGTCGATCAGTATAAGGCCCGCAACGGGCGTCCCGGTCAACCCAGAGGAGACCAACTATGGGACGCAAGAGAACGCCTGGCCTCTACAAGCGCGGAGGGGTCTGGCACATCGACAAACAAATCCGAGGCGTCCGCGTTTGCGAAAGCACTGGAGAGAGCGACCTCGCAAAGGCGGAAGAGTACCTCGTCAAGAAAGCGGAGGACGTCCGGCAAGCGGTCGTCTACGGAATAAGGCCGAAGCGCGCTTTTCGCCTGGCCGCGACCAAGTACCTGAACGAGAGCCACCACAAGCGCCGCATCGCCGATGAGGCGCTGCACCTCAAGCAGCTGGATCCTTACATCGGTCATCTCTCGATCGAATCGGTTCATGCTGGAACGCTGCAGCCCTTCATCCAGGCCCGGCGTAAGCACGGAATCAAGACCAAGAGCATTAACCTCGCTCTGGGGGTGGTAAGGCACATCCTGAACTTAGCCGCATCGGAGTGGCTCGACGAGAACAACCTGACCTGGTTGCAGTCACCGCCAAAGATCAAGTTGTTGCCAGTGACAGATGCACGACAACCTTACCCATTGTCGTGGGAGGAGCAGGATCGGCTGTTCCGGGAACTGCCCCCGCACTTGGCTAGGATGGCGCTGTTTAAAGTGAACACAGGGACCAGGGAGAAAGAAGTCTGCGGTCTGCGCTGGGAGTGGGAAGTGTCAGTGCGCGAGTTGGACACCAGCGTGTTTATCATCCCGGCCGATCGGGTCAAGAACGGGGATGAGCGCCTGGTTGTTCTCAATCGCGTGGCGCTGTCCGTGATCGAGGAGGTCAGGGGTGAGCACCCGGAGTACGTGTTTACGTTCCGCGGGCATCCCGTCAACGGGATGAACAACACTGCCTGGCAAAGTGCACGGAAGCGCGCTGATCTTGCTCAGGTACGCGTGCACGACATGAAGCACACCTTCGGGCGCCGTTTGCGTGCGGCCGGGGTGAGCTACGAAGATCGGCAGGACCTCCTCGGACACCGGTCGGGACGGATCACCACACACTACTCGGCGGCCGAGTTGCAGAACCTGATCGACGCCGCAAATAGGGTCTGTGGAGAGGACTCCCGCAAAAGTCCCGCACTGGTTTTGCTAAAACAAAAAGCGGTCCGGCATGTAGCCGTAACCGATTGATCTAACTTCGTATTTTGGCGCGCCCGGAGAGATTCGAACTCCCGACCACCTGGTTCGTAGCCAGGTACTCTATCCAGCTGAGCTACGGGCGCTTGTGAGGTGGAGTCAGTGAGTATGCTGAGCTGCCTGTTCGGAGTCAAGCTTGATCGCGTCTTGTCCTACGGCTCCGCCACTACCGCTACCGCACTGCGACCTTCCACCCGACCAAGCCGCGGTCACCCTGCAAGGTCGTCATCGCTGAACTGAGAAATGGACGGATACCCATCTATACTGCTTATAGGCAAGCTCTACGATTTTAATAATTATAACTATCTGTATATAAAGCAAATTACATGGATCTAAAACGCAGTTTATGCCTATATGCAGTATACCAGATAAGGTGGAAATCCCCTCAAAGCACCAGGGCCAGGATGAGCGCACCGAGCAGGAGACGGTACAAGACGAAGGGGAGCATGCTGATCTTCTCGATGAATTCGAGAAAGAAATGGATGGTCAGGTAGGCGACGACGAAGGAGAGGCCGGCGCCCAGCCACAGGGGGGTCCAGTCGACGGGATCGGGGGACCGGGCCAAGTCGAGGATCTCCAGGCCGCCGGCCATGAGGATGGTCGGAATGGCGAGCAGGAAGGAGAAGCGGGACGCCGCCCTTCGCGACAGGCCAAGGAAGAGTCCGGCGGTCATGGTGATGCCGGAACGGGAGGTGCCCGGGATAATGGCGACGGCCTGGAAGAGGCCGACGAGGAGGGCGTCCTTCCAGCCCAGGCTGTGCTCGTCCCGGGTGCGCCTGCCGAGGACATCGGCGATCCAGAGCAGCAGCCCGAAGCCGATGGTGGTGCCGGCGATCACCAGGGCGATCAGGCGGTCGTCCTGCCGCAGCATATCCAGAACGGACTTCAACGGAATCCCGAGGATGACCACGGGGACGGTCCCGAGGATGACCATCCAGGCGAGGCGGGCATCGGGCGTTTCGATCCGCCGCTTCTTCAGGGAGCCCAGGAGGGCGACGACCATGGCGGCGATCTCGCGGCGAAAGTAGAGCATCACCGCGCCCAAGGTGCCCAGGTGAAGCGCCACGTCGAATGCCAGACTCTGGAGTTGGTAGCCGAACAGCAGGGGTGTCAGGATCAGGTGCGCGGAGCTGGAGATCGGCAGGAACTCGGTCAGTCCCTGGACGAAGGACAGAAGGACGATCTCGGTGGTTTCCAAGGAGGTGCTCCGGGTAATCAGGGTGACGCAGTATACCAGTCGGCGGACAGCTCCAGCGCGATCCAGTCGGCCACCGGCGGCAAGCCTCTGCGCGCCACCGCAGCGATGAATCCGGGGGCGGGCACACAGTGCCCGATTGGCAGGTTCCCCAAGTCCCCCGGCTGCGTGCAGGCGGCCAAGCCGCGACCGTCCGACTTCACCTCGGCTTCCAAGGCCGTCCAGGCGATGTGGAACTGCTCCAGCCGCTCTTCGCCCCCCGCCGCGGCAATGCGGGAAGCCGCCTCGGGGGTAAACATCCTTTCCGCGATGCCGACCATGTCTCGGCGCTCGCACAGCTGCTCGCAGTCGACCCCGACCGGCTGCCCCAGGGAAAAGCCGACCAGCGCCAGATCGCCGCTGGTCGTCAGGTTGAAGTCGAGGTCGGGGCGGATGCCGTCAAGAAAGGGTCTGCCCGCGGCGCCGTATCTGAGCCCGATCCTCCGGGGATCGATTCCGACGTAGCCCGACAGGATCTCACGCAGTGCCGCGTGGGCGCGGACGTAGCGCTCGCGGTGGCGGTCGAAGCGGAATCGCCCCGCACGCTCCGACTCCCCTTCTGACAGCAGCGGCCATAGCCGGGCAAGAGGTGCCCCCATCGCCCCGGCGTCGATTCTCCATAGGTGCAGCTCGCCCTGTGACAAGGCGGGCGGATGCCTCACCGGACGCCAGTGTCGGATTTGGGGCACGCGCTGCAAGGAAGGGACCTCCGGTCTTGGATTGGGCGGCTGGAATCGTAGCCTCGGCGGATTCTATAATCCCGGACCGCCGGTGACGAGACGACAACCTTGGACCTCTTCGACAGATACCGAGTGGAAGACAGGCTGGAGGCCCTGTGCGAGAAGGGCTGCCGCCGTGTTTGGGCGGATATCGACGCCTTGGAGCGGGGCCAAGACCTACCCGAAACCCGGGATCTCAGCGCAGAAGAGCGCCGCCTGCTTCTCCACGAGCTCAAGCAGGTCATGGCGGTCTACGCGGACCGCTGCTCGGCGACCTGAATCCAGCGTTGCGTGCGTCCGGAGCAGCAACGATCGAGCCCGGATCGCAACGGCATGCGCGTCGACATCGCGGGAATCCACCCCGCCATCAGCGGTGGCCGGCGTTCAAGACAACGACGAGCGCCCCTCGGCAAACAGACTTTCAAGGCATAAATGCAAAAGATAAACGGAATCATTAGTCGAGATCTGAAGGTGCGGACGGAACAGGTAGACGCAGCCGTTCGGCTGCTCGATGAGGGCGCCACCGTGCCCTTCATCGCCCGTTACCGCAAGGAGGTCACCGGCGGACTCGACGATGTCCAGCTGCGCGAGCTCGAGCAGCGCCTGACCTACCTGCGCGAGCTGGAGGACAGGCGCGCCACCGTCCTGGCAAGCATCGAGGGACAAGGCAAACTGACGGAGGAGCTACGCGCCGACATCGAGGCCGCGGACACCAAACAGCGACTGGAGGATCTTTACCTCCCTTACAAGCCGAAACGCCGCACCAAGGCGCAGATCGCCCGCGAGGCGGGCCTGGAGCCTCTGGCGGAGGCGCTGCTCGCCAATCCGACCCAGGATCCCGGGGTGTCAGCGCTGGGATTCGTCGATGCGGGCAAGGGCGTAGCGGACGCGGCGGCGGCCCTGGAAGGGGCACGCCAGATCCTGATGGAGCACTTCGCCGAGGACCCGGAGCTGACCGGCAGGCTGCGCAGCCTCCTCTGGGAGCAGGGCCTTCTGATCTCGCGCGTCATCGCAGGCAAGGAGTCGGAGGGCAACAAGTTCTCGGACTACTTCGAGTATTCCGAGCCGGTGCGCAAGATCCCCTCGCACCGGGCACTGGCCCTGTTCCGGGGGCGCAACCAGGGGGTCCTGTCCCTGGAGCTGACCGCGGGGGAAGGCGAGGATCCGGATGCCGTCTGCCGCCGGATGATCGCCGATCGCTTCGGCGTCCGCGACCAGGGCCGACCGGCCGACCCCTGGCTGAAGGAGACGGTGCGCAAGGCTTGGCGCATCAAGCTCCTGACTCGTCTCGACCTGGACATCAAGTCCAGCCTGCTGGCCGTGGCCGAGGAGGAGGCGATCCGCGTCTTCGCCAAGAACTTGAAGTCGCTGCTGCTCGCCGCCCCCGCGGGCCGCCTTCCGACCATCGGACTGGACCCGGGTCTGCGCACAGGCGTCAAGGTGGCCGTCGTCGACGGTACCGGGCGGGTCGCGGCCACGGACACCATCTATCCCCATGCGCCGAAGAACCAGTGGGACGAATCCATCGCCAAGCTGGCGGCGCTGGCGAAGGAGCACGGCGCCAAGCTGGTCAGCATCGGCAACGGCACCGCCTCGCGGGAGACGGACAAGCTCGCCCGGGAGCTGATCCGCAAGCACCCCGAGCTGGGCCTGCGCTCCCTGGTGGTGAGCGAGGCGGGGGCCTCCGTCTACTCGGCCTCCGAGTACGCCTCCAGCGAGCTGCCGGACATGGACGTCTCGCTGCGCGGTGCCGTCTCCATCGCCCGGCGCCTGCAGGACCCCTTGGCGGAGCTTGTCAAGATCGAGCCCAAGGCGATCGGCGTCGGCCAATACCAGCACGACGTCGACCAGTCCCAGCTCTCGCGCACCCTGGATACCGTGGTGGAGGACTGCGTCAACGCCGTGGGCGTGGACCTGAATACCGCCTCGGTGCCCTTGCTGGCCCGGGTCTCGGGCCTGGGGCGCACCACCGCCGAGAACATCGTGCACTTCCGGGAGGAGAAGGGTGCCTTCGCCAATCGGGGGCAGCTCAGGAAGGTGCCGCGGTTGGGGGACAAGACCTTCCAGCAATGCGCCGGCTTCCTGCGCATTCCCGATGGGGACGAGCCCCTGGACGCCTCGGCGGTCCATCCGGAGGCCTACCCGGTGGTGCGACGGATCCTGACCAAGACCGGAAAGGGCATCCGCGAGCTCATCGGGGATAGCGCCGGCCTGCGACGCCTGAGCCCGGCTGAGCTTACGGACGAGCGGTTCGGCCTGCCGACGGTGCAGGACATCCTCGCGGAGTTGGAGAAGCCCGGCAGAGATCCCCGGCCCGAGTTTCGGGCGGCGGAATTCCTGGAGGGGGTAGAAACCCTCCAGGACCTGAAGCCCGGCATGGTGCTGGAGGGAACGGTCACCAACGTGACCAATTTCGGGGCCTTCGTCGACGTCGGCGTGCACCAGGACGGGCTGGTGCACATCTCGGCGTTGGCGGACCGCTTCGTCAAGGATCCGCACCAAATCGTAACGACCGGCGATCTGGTCAAGGTCAAGGTCATGAGCATCGACCCGGCTCGCAAGCGCATCGCCCTGAGCATGCGCCTGGGGGACCGACCCGAGGCTGAAGCCCCGGTCCCTCGTGATCCCCGCGCCGGGAGGCAACTGCGCAAGGAGCACACCCCGCAAGCTCCGGCGAGCGGCGGGGCCATGGCCGCCGCCTTCTCGCGGGCGAAGAAGGGGGCGGGCGGCTCCTGAGATCCGGACGCCGGCAGGGCTCGGCCGACCTCGGTGGCTCCATGAACCCCAAACAGAACAGCTGAACCGCAGAGACGCTGCGTTCGGATACAAGCACCTTGGAACGATGAGAAACTATGAAACACGCGAAAGGCGCGAAACTCAGGCCCGTGAAAGTTCGTGAGCCAGCGTCTTTCGCGTGTTTCGCGTATTTCGTAGTTTCACTGAACAGATTACATTGTTTGAAGGCCGCACCGATCCAGGATCAAGTCGGCGCTACGGCGGCGGTGTGGAAGCCCGCGCTCAGTTGCTATTGCAGTGCGAACCGGATGGGGACGCGCAGCGGCCACCGGGTCCGGCCGATGGCGTCCGGAATGGGCTTGTAGCGCGCAAGCCGCCGCAGGGTTTCCACGGCGGCCCGGTCGAGGGTGTCCGAGCCCGAGCTCTTGGCCAGGCGCGCACCGCTGATGCGCCCGTTGCGGTCCAGGACGAAGTAGACGGTCGCCACCCCCGTCCTGCCGGCCCGCCGCGCGCTGCTCGGATAATGGCGCTTGCGGGCAATCGCTTGTCTCAGCCCTGCGAGGTACGCCTGCTCCAGGGCGGCCCGTGAAGCACCGCTCTCATGGCCACCGCCATTCTTGGTGGATCCCCTCGCATGACTCGCTCCCGTCTTTCCCTTCGTGGCGCCGCTGTGCTCCGCGGCATAGCGAGGTGGCGACCGGGTCTCTCGCTTCGGCTTGGACTTGGGTTTCTCGGCGCGTCTCGGTCGGGGCTTTGGCTTGGACTTGGCCAGGGTCCTTTGCTTCGGCGCTGGCTTGGGCTTCAGGGTCGGCTTTGGCTCCGTAACGGCTTCAGGCTCGGAAGTGCGCTCCGGCTCGGAGGTCGGCTCCATCTCGACGGTCGGTGCAGGCTCGGAATCCACCTCCGGCTCAACCAACTGCTCCGGGGCCGGCCCGGATTCTTCTCGCGCGCCCGAGTCCGCGGATTCGGGCGCGGAATCCGTCTCGAACATGGCGAGGGTGACCGGAACCTGCTCCTGCCCACTCGTGGCCGCGCTCTCGGTGTCGCCATGCTCGAGAACGGCGGCAGCGACCGCCAAATGGACGAGGGCGGAGATGAAGAATCCCAGGACGCCGCACCGGCGGCAGGAGGACGTCATGAGGCGGGCTTTCGGGTCAGTATCGTCACCCTGTCCATCCCCCGCGCCTTGAGCAGGTCGACGACCGCCACGAAGCCTGCAAAGCGTGCATCCGCGTCCACCCGCAGCACGACGGGGGTGTCGGCAGGGTGCCTGGCCAAATGCCCTTCGAGCTCAGGCAGGGTCGTGGGGGCCGCATCGAAGAAGACCTGCCCTCCCTTGTCGACCGCCAGCTCGATCGGCTTCTCCGCAGACGGACGTTCCTGGGATGCGGCCTCCGGCAGCCGTATCTCCAAGCGCCCCTCCACGATGAAGGTGGCCGTGGTCAGTACGATCGCCAGCAACACCAGCATGATGTCGATGAACGGAATAACGTTGATGGCATCGATGCGCTTCATGCGGCCCGATCCCGCCGCCAGCGCACCTTGAGGACCTCGACCTTCCGCAGCAGCCCGTTGTAGAAGACGATCGAGGGTATTGCGACCACCAGCCCCAGGGCCGTGGACTTGAGGGCAAGTGCCAGCCCCACCATGATGGTCGCCGTCTCGATGGTCCCGCTCCGGCCCATGTCGAAGAAGGCGATGAGGATTCCCAGGACGGTACCGAGCAGGCCGACGTAGGGGGCGTTGGAGCCGATGGTAGCGATGGTGGTGAGGTTGCGGGTGAGATCGACCTCCAGCTCGTCCTGGCTGGCGAACCGCCCCGGGTCGACCCGGGTGAAATACAGGTAGCGCTCGATCACCAGCGACAGCATCAGGAAGCTCATGAAGCCGAGCAGGCCGACCACGGCGTAATCGAGATAGTCTTTCAGGAAGTCCAATTCGAAGCCCTCATGTCTTCACGCGCACCGGCGACAGGCCGCGCCTCATCCAAAAGCCGCAGCAGGGCCGCGGCCTTGTCGAAGGTCTCCCGATACTCCTCGTCCACTCGGGAGTCGTGCACGATGCCGCCGCCGGCCCAGAAGCTCAGGGTGCCTCCGCTGCGGACCAGGGTGCGGATGGCGATATTGGTGTCCATGGCCCCGTCGAAGCCAAGGTAGCCGATGGCCCCGCAATAGATGCCGCGCCGGTGGGGCTCCAGCTCCTCGATGATCTCCATGGCCCGGATCTTGGGCGCGCCGGTCACCGACCCTCCCGGGAAGCACGCCCTCAGGAGCGAGACAGCATCCTTCCCGGGGGCGAGCCGGCCGGAAACGGTGCTGACCATGTGGTGGACCGTCGCGTAGCTTTCCACATCGAACAGACCGGGTACACCCACGCTGCCTGGGCTGCAGACACGCCCGAGGTCGTTGCGCAGCAGGTCGACGATCATCAGGTTCTCGGCCCTGTCCTTGGCGCTGGTCGCCAGCTCGCGCATCAGGGCCACGTCTGCTTCCGAGGTCGTCCCCCTGGGTCTGGTGCCCTTGATCGGCTTGGTCTCCACCTGTCCGTCCCGCACCGCCAGAAAGCGCTCGGGGGAGGAGCTGAGGACCTCCGCGAAGGGGGTCTTCAGGTAGGCGGAGAAGGGCGCCGGATTGAGCTGCCGCAACGCCTTGTATCCGCAGAAGGAATCACCCGAGACCCGGGCCGAGAAGCGCTGGGCGAGATTGACCTGATAGCAGTCGCCCTCCAGGAGGTAGGCCTTCACCCGGTCAAACGCCCGGACGTACTCATCCCGCGTCATGTTGGAGCGTGGCGGGCTCAGGACGCGGAGGGGACTGCGGGCAAGAGCCGGTCGCGGGTCACGAAACAGGGAGACCAGCTCGCCCCAGCGCTCCCGAGTCCGGTGATCGCGCCCAGGGCTTGCGAGCCATGCCTTCCCTTCCGAATGATCCAGGATCAGCGCCCAGTCGTAGATCCCCATGGCCATGTCCGGGACCTGCTCGGCATCCTCCGCCAGCGACGGCAGCCGCTCGATGCGGCGACCCAAATCGTAGGCGAGCCAACCAATGGCCCCGCCGCAGAACGGCAGGCCGGCCAGCGGCGCCACCGGCTCGCCCAGTTGGTCTCGCAGCAAGGCGAAGGGGTCGTCCGGAGATAGCTGCACCTGATCGGCGGTGCGGATCTCCGTGAGGGCGCCGCGGGTCACCAGGGTGACGCTGGGGTCGGCAGCGAGGACGTCATAGCGCCCGGCCCCCGACAGGGGGTAGCCACTGTCGAGGTAGACGGCCCAGGAGCTTTCCGCGAGGGGCTCGAAAAAGGGGGTGCTGTCCGCCCGGTAGGGGATCTCGGTCAACAGGTGCACAACAAAATCAACTGCACATTCTCGGCATGCCCGCTAGCGGCGCTCGCAGGCTCGATACAGGGCCTCCACCCCTTCCCGGTCCGCCGCGAAACGGCATGCCACCTCGCGTCGGTGCTCGAAATACCTGCCGGTCGAATTTCCGCCGACATCGTCCGTCGCCAGCCAGGCCGGGGTGTCGGCGCCCTGATCGGGACTCTCGTGGCCGCCGAAGCCGAGGCTGCGACTCAGGTTGGACAGCACGTCCCCCGGATGACAGGCGTTGACGCTGACGCCATCCCCGCCCAGTCGCTCGGCGAAGGCGGCAGTGAGCATGCGGTCGGCCTGCTTGGATTGCCGGTAGGCAGCGTCATTGTCGTAGCCCCGGCGCTCGAATTCCAGATCCTCCAGATCCAGCCCCCCCGCCCAATAGCTCGCCACGTTGACGACGCGTGCGGGCGCCGATCGGCTCAGCAAATCACGGAAGGCGGAGATCATCCAGAAGTAGCCGAGGACGTTGGTGGCGAACTGCCGTTCGACCCCCTCGGGGGTTACTTCGCGTCGGCGGGGAGTGATCGCCGCGTTGTTCACCAGCACCGACACGGGTCCGTTCCAGCGCGTCGCGAGCGCCTCGACGGACGCCCGGCGCCCCAGGTCCGCGATCTCGAAGCGGACCTTCTCATTTCCCGTGCGCTCCCGGATATCCCGAGCTGCAGCCGCGGCCTTCGCTGCGTCGCGGCAGACCAGGACGACCTCGAGCTCCGGATGGGAAGCGATCCGCGAGGCGATGGCCTTGCCGATGGCGCCGGTCGCCCCTGTTACCAGAGCAACCCTGTGCGGCCGGCAA
>Ga0315556_1001682_pt1 | contig 13124 bp, 8 predicted proteins | sample SalMarSW160310MG_FD_202112 | JGI IMG/M metagenome (GOLD analysis project Ga0315556, IMG submission 202112) | Salt marsh sediment microbial communities from the Plum Island Ecosystem LTER, Massachusetts, United States - Salt Marsh Sediment SW1603-10 ...
GTCGGTCGCATAGCAACGCCGCCTTCGCTTCTGTCTTGCCATCGTGTCGGCCTCCGAATCAAACCGACACTCGATGAATCACGCAAACACGCCGATGGGAATCCCCTTCTCAAACACGCTCTAACAAGGCGATGCGGACTCCACAAGTCGATCGATGTACCGGCCAACGGCAACGCCGGCGGCTAGAAAGAAAACATGTAATCATTTCAATGAATTGCGATTCTCGCGATGTTGCAGAGTTACCACTGTTCATAAAAAAGGCTTAAGCAGTGCAGATTGCACCGAAAACAGTTGTGGTCGCGCGACAACTGTAAATTGAGTGTAAAGTCGAAGTCACTCAACTTTTGATGGCAAGTAATCCGACCGGCTCTGCCGGCGCCGGAACCGGCGGCCGCCGTTGGCGTCGCCCGGTGGCTCCAGCCACCACGAGGCCCAGAACCGTCGTGGCGGCGGGAGAACAGGAAAATCGCCGGCCAGGCGGTGCGTAGCGGGTATTGAATTGCATCACCGCAGCAAGGCTGCCCCCCGGCTTCTGGTGGCCGATCGTCGCTCTCTGCAGGATAAAGACATCGCTGCTGCCGTCGTTGTCGTCCTCGTTGAAGGTCACACCGGACTCCATCTGGAGCAGCGCCCTGATCGGGGTGCGGCCGTATTCCGTGCCCTTCAGTCCGGGCACGTAGGTTTGCGCCGTGTCATCGATCGATGCGATGGAGCCATCTGCAACGGCAATGCCGATCAGCGTCTTTGCCATTGAGAACGATGTAAGCCGGTCCATGTCGGTGCACCCGTTCTGATAGCGCTCGATTAGCATCATATCGCCCTCAACGATGAGGAATGCGGTCACCGGATGGGCGTTGATATATTGATCGAGCGTACGGTCCTGCCTCGAAGGCGGAAGCGACGCGCGATGATGCCGCAGGCCATGAAGGATTAACCGCCCGTTTAGCGGCCACCCCCATTATCGGCGCGCATTCCCAGATGATCGCCCCTTTCAAGGGGTTGGCGAGGCTCGCATGATCAAAGTCACGAACTACAGCAAGCGGTACGGTGATTTCGCGGCCGTCAAGGACATCAGCTTCGAGGTCGCGGGCGGTGAAATTCTCGGCCTGGTGGGACCCAACGGGGCCGGCAAGACGACCACGTTGCGCGCCTTGTGCGGGGTCATCGCGCCGACATCGGGGACCCTTTCGATCGCCGGCCACGACATCGTCAAGGAGCCGATCGCGGCCAAGCGATGCCTTGGCTACATACCTGACGACCCGCGTCTCTTCGATACCTTGACCGTATGGGAACACCTGGCCTTCACGGCCGCCGCCTACAACGTCGCAGACTTCGAGGAGAGTGCCGAAGCCCTCTTGCAGTCCTTTGACCTCACCAAAAAGCGCGACACACTGGCTCACGACCTGTCACGCGGCATGCGCCAGAAGGTGGCGATCGCCTGTGCCTTCCTGCACGAACCGCAGGCGATCCTGTTCGACGAGCCGCTGACCGGGCTCGATCCCCGTGGCATTCGCGGCATCCAGCAGTCGATCAGGGCGCGGGCGCGCGCCGGTGCGGCGATCATTATCAGCTCGCACTTGTTGAGCCTGGTCGAGACCTTGTGCACGCACGTGCTGGTGCTCAACAGCGGCGAGTGCCGGCGTTTCGGCGCCATGAGCGAGGTGCTGCTCGACGTCGGCCAGACGAACGGCGATTCGGCCCTCGAGGCGGCCTTCTTTTCGATCACCCGCGATAGCGAGTTGGAGGACGCCTGAGGCATGGACCGGGCGCTTGCCAAGTTATTGTACCTGCGATTTCGCGGTGGCATTCGCCATCGCCTGAGGCAGCTCGCCAGCCCGCGCGGGGTGATTTTCCTGGTGGCCATCGGTGCAATTGCCTGGCTGCTGCTCCGAACCGGCACGGCATCCCCCGGCGATGGTTCGGGCGGCGCCGCGCTACAGGGACCCAACAGCCTGCACAAGCATGTCAGCGATTTCATGCCACTGGGGTTGTTAGGGTTCACCGTGTTCACGGCGCTGGTTTCCAAAGGCCGCGCCTTTCATTTCTCGCCCAACGAAATCAACTTCCTGTTCACAGGACCGTTCACCCACCGCGACCTGATCGCCTACAAATTCTGTGCCTATCTTGCGGGCGCGCTGCTCAGCGCGGCGATCATCGTCCCGTTCCTGCCGGCGCATGCGGGCCCGGCCCTCGTCACCTTCACCGGCACCTTCCTCACCATCGTGTTCATCCAGTTGAGCAGTGCCGCCATCGGGATGTTTGCTCAAGCCTATGAAGGTGGATGGATGGCGCGCGCGCGGCGGCCGGCATTTGTGCTGGGTCTCGCGGCGATGGCAGCCGCTGTCATCTACGCGCAGTGGACGGGCTACAACAACGCGCTCGGCATGGTGGCGATGTTTCGCCAGTCGTGGGTCGGGACGATCTTGTTGGCGCCTTTCATCGTGTTCGCCAAGCTCTTTTTGGCACGCGACATCTATCCGGATCTCGCCGTCTGGGCCGCGGTCGCCATCGTGATCAACGCGGCGCTCCTGAGGGTGATCTTCGCGCTCGATGCTCGAACCGCGGACCGCTCGCTATTGCAGAGCCGCCGGTTGAGCAAGCGCTGGAGCCGCATCAGGCAAGGCGGATCGCTGTGGGCCAGCGACAAGACCACGGGCCACTCGGTGCGCCGCGCGCCCAACCTCGGCGGCCTTGGGCCGATCGCCTGGCGGCAGGCCATCAATGCGGTGCGCAATTCCGGCAGGGTCATCGCCGTCTTCCTTGCCGTCGCCGTGATCGCGGGTCCGATCGCGACCGCCGCCGGCATCCAGTCGGCGGACAGCCGCACCATCGCCGGGTTTTACTTCTTCATCGCGTTCATCGTGCCGCGCACGCTGGTGTGCGATTTTCGTGGCGATCTCAATCGCATGGAGACCTACAAGGCCCTGCCGGTCGCGCCCTGGCGCATCTGTGCCGGGCAGCTTCTTGTGCCTGTGGTGCTGAGCAGCGCGATAGGGCTGATCATGATCTTGAGCACGCTGTTCTTCCTCCATGGCACCGGCGCCCGCATCGCGATTGCGCTCGCCGCCTTCGCGCTGCCGTTCAACCTGCTGCTCTACGGGGTGGAAAATCTCGTATTCCTGCTGTTCCCGGCAAAGCTCGTGCCGGTGGGCAGGGCGGATTTCGAATTCATCGGCCGCACGATGGTGGAATTCGCGGCCAAGACGATCATCATCTTCAGCGTCCTCGCCGCGGCGGTGGGTGCAGGGCTGATCGGGCTTTCCGTTAGCGGCAGATCGTGGATGTTGTTCGGGATGGCAAGCTGGCTGACCCTCGTCCTCATCGGTTCGGCGATCGTTCCGCTGATGGGATCGGCATTTCGTCGGTTCACCGTGGAAGAGACCGTCGAATAGGCCCATCGCAGGGATCCTGCGGGCGTTGCTTGCGAGATTGCTTTTCACTCTTTCCAGCGGCCGCCGTTGCCGTGTTGGTATTCCGTCAGGGTAAGCAGAAAGTCTGACGGGCAGGCCGCGGCCCGGGTCAGGCGGAAGCCGGCGACCGCCAGGCGAGACGAGGAGCTTGAGCGGCTCGAACGCGCCCTGGCCGAAGCGCATGAATACCAGGCCGCAACCAGCGAAGTGCTCTCCATTATCGCGCGCTCGCCGGCCGATGCTCAGCCGGTGTTCGAGGCGATCGCGCAAGGCACCGGGCGGCTGGCGCGGCATTTGCGTCGGCAGGGCTGGTGCATTGGCCGCAAGCGGGTCCGGCGGCTGATGCGCAAGATCGGCCTGTCACGACTTTCGTCTCATCCAATATCAGCCGCGAACGGCCAGCAGTGGTGCCGGATCAAGACCTAGCGGAGACCTGAGAGATAAATAGCCACCGCCTTGCGATCGGTCTCGCTCAAGGTGGTTGCGACGGCGTGCATGACGCTGGATGACCGCGTGCCTTTGGCAAAAGCATCAAGCTGGGAGACGATATAGGTGGCGTGCTGACCGTTGAGGTTGGGTACGGGGCCCATGTTCGCCATCATGCCCATACCGCCCATCATGCCCATTGACCCGCGGCCGCCGCCGTTGTGGCAGGCCGCGCAAGGCGGAACGCCGCGCTGGGGAGAAAAGAATACCCGCTCGCCGCGAGCAGCCAGCGCCTGATCGGTGACGGCATCGTGCTTGATCGACTGGTGTGCATAGAAGCGGGCCAGTCCGACGATCTGGGCGTCCGAGAGGTTGGTGGCCTGAGGGGACATGGCGTCGGAGCGGCGCGCGCTCGTCCGGTAGGCATCGAGCTGGACGGCAAGATAAGCAACCGTCTGTCCGGCAAGCTTGGGGAACTGGGCATCGCTGCTGTTGCCATCGGCGCCGTGACAGGCAGAGCAACGCTGCGCGACGAGCTGTTGCGGCGTCATTTGTGCAACATCGTCCGACTGGGCAAGCGCCGGGCCGGCTGCCTGCCAGCTCACGACAACAAGCGCAACCCATGTGATCCAGCAGGTGAGTCGAGGCAGAATCCGCATACGATCTGGCATTACGTCTTCCTCTTCGCCGATATTGCCCACATGGACCGGAGTTAACGATCAGGATAGATCGACCTTGGCTGTTTCGGCAAGGCTGGACCAGCTTCTGGAACCAGGCCAGCATCACTTCGAACGACAATCCAATGTCGCCGCTGAGGAGCTACTGGGCGGCGAGTGGCTCGTCGATGATGGCGCAGACCTCACAGTGCTTGAGACGCGTGCGACCTGGTCGAGGCCAAGCCGCCTTGGGGGGGAGCGCATACATGACCCAGATCAATAACTGCCAGCAGGAAAACCTTTATGCAGAACCTGTGGATTGACCTGGTTGCGCTGCCTAAACAATGAAGCCGTGGAGGGAGCGAAGTTATATGAGTCTCAAGCTTCCGGATCTGACGCCAAAGGTCGACCTCACCTTTGCAAAGGGTGCAGGTCCTGTCCGCACGCAGCGGCCCATCTATGTCGATCTGCTGCCGCCTTGCAACAATGCCTGCCCAGCCGGCGAGAACGTGCAAGACTGGCTCGGCCTGGCTCAAGGAGGCAAGTACCGCGAGGCATGGGAGGTGCTCACCCGCGACAACCCCATGCCGGCGGTGCATGGCCGGGTGTGCTACCACCCGTGCGAGAATTCCTGCAATCGCGGCGAGGTCGATGCACCGGTCGCCATCCACGCGGTCGAACGCTTCCTCGGCGACCTGGCAGCGAAAGAAAACTGGCCGTTCCGGGCGGACGCGCCGCCCTCCGGCAAGAAGGTGCTGATTGTCGGCGCCGGTCCATGCGGCCTGTCGGCTGCCTACCATCTGGCCCGCCTCGGACATGCCGTCGAGATCCACGAGGCCGGGCCGCTCGCCGGCGGCATGATGCATTTCGGCATCCCCGCCTACCGCTTGCCGCGCGCCGACCTCATGGGCGAGGTCAGCCGCATCGAGGCGATGGGGGTCAAGATCGTCACCGGCCACAAGGTGGCCGACCTGTTGGCCGAGAAGCAAGCCGGCGGCTTCGATGCGGTGCTGGTGGCGGTCGGCGCGGGGCTCGGCAAGCATGTCGACATCCCGGCGCGCGATGCCGTGCGCGTGCTCGATGCCGTCAGCCTGCTGCATGAGACTAGCACCGGCGAGCGCCCGCTCCTGGGGCGCAGGGTGGTGGTCTACGGCGGTGGCAACACCGCCTTGGATGCCGCCCGCACCGCCAAGCGGCTGGGGGCCACCGACACCCTCATCGTCTACCGCCGCGACCGCGCGCACATGCCCGCGCATGCCTTCGAGGCCGACGAGGCGCTGGAAGAAGGCGTCAAGATCAAGTGGCTCACCACCATCAAGGAGATCGAAGGGCCCGAACTCACCGTCGAGATGATGGAGCTGGACGAGAACGGCCGCCCGCATCCGACCGGCCAGTTCGAAACGCTCGAGGCTGATGCCGTGGTGCTGGCGCTCGGCCAGGAGACCGACTCAGGTTTCCTCAAGGCCGTGCCCGGCATCGCGTTCACTTCCAATGGCGCGGTCCAGGTGGGCGCCGACATGATGACCGGGCATCCCGGCATCTTCGCCGGCGGCGACATGGTGCCAGGCGAGCAGTCGGTGACCGTGTCGGTCGGCCATGGCAAGCGCGCCGCGCGCCACATCGATGCCTGGCTCAAGGGCAAAACCTACGAGCGGCCGCCCAAGAACCGCGTGGTCGGCGCTGATGAGTTGAAGCTGCCGGTATACAGCGATGCCGAGCGCAGCAAGGAAGCAGCGCGCACCGCAGCCGAACGCCTCGGCGGCTTTGAAGAGATCGTGACGGGCCTGAGCGAGCGCCAGGCACGCTACGAGGCCCAGCGCTGCTATGCCTGCGGCAACTGTTTCGAGTGCGACAATTGCTATGCCGCCTGCCCCGAGGACGGCGCCATCATCAAGCTCGGGCCCGGCAAGCGCTATCGCTTCGACTACGCCAGATGCACCGGCTGCGCGGTGTGCTTCGAACAGTGCCCGTGCCACGCCATCGAGATGATCCCGGAGACAAGCGCCAATGGTTGAGGCGACACGGCAAAAGGCCACCATGGACGGCAACACCGCCGTTGCCCATTCCGCCTACCGGGTCAACGAGGTGTGCGCCATCTTTCCCATCACCCCTTCCTCGCCGATGGCCGAACTGGCGGACGAGTGGGCATCGGCGAGCCTGAAGAACATCTGGGGTAACATACCCGTGGTGCAGGAGATGCAGAGCGAGGGGGGTGCGGCGGGGACCGTGCACGGCGCGCTGCAGGCAGGCGCGCTCACCACCACCTTCACCGCCTCGCAGGGGCTGATGCTGATGCTGCCCAACATGTTCAAGATCGCCGGCGAACTGACGCCGACGGTCTTTCATGTGGCGGCGCGCGCGCTTGCCACCCATGCGCTCTCCATCTTCGGCGATCATTCCGACGTCATGACCACCCGTCCCACCGGCTTTGCGCTGTTGTGCTCGAATTCGGTGCAGGAGGCGCACGATTTTGCCCTCATCGCCCAGGCGGCGACACTCAAGTCACGCATTCCCTTCCTGCATTTCTTCGACGGCTTCAGGACCTCGCACGAGGTCAATACCCTCACCCTGCTCAGCGATGCCGAGGTGAGGGCGATGATCGATGATGATCTGGTGCGGGCCCACCGGTCGCGGGCGCTCAACCCCGAGCATCCCTTCATCCGCGGTACCGCCCAGAACCCTGACACCTTCTTCCAGAACCGCGAGGCGGCCAATCCCTATTACGCCGCCGTACCCGGCATCGTCGAAGCGGCGATGGCGGATTTTCTGAAACTCACCGGTCGCGGCTATCGGCTGTTCGACTATGACGGCGCAGCCGATGCCGAGCGCGTCATCGTGGTCATGGGATCGGGCGCCGAGACGGTGCGCGAGACGGTGGCGGACCTTCAGGCCAAGGGCGAAAAGGTGGGTGTCGTCACCGTACGTCTCTACCGCCCGTTCTCGCTTGATCATTTGCTGGAGGTGCTGCCGCAAAGCTGCCGCCAGATCGCCGTTCTCGACCGGACCAAGGAGCCGGGGGCGACGGGCGAACCGCTCTATCTCGATGTCGTCGCGAGCCTCGCCGCAGCGGTTGGCGACGGCCGCCGCCAGACGATGCCGAAAGTCATCGGCGGCCGCTATGGCCTGTCATCGAAGGATTTCGATCCGGCTCAGGTGAAGGCAATATTCGACGAGTTGAAAGCGGATGTGCCTAAAAACGGCTTTACTGTCGGCATCAACGACGATGTCTCGCATTCAAGCCTCGAGGTCGACCCCGATTACGTCATCGAGCCGGACGACGTGGTGCGCGCCGTCTTCTATGGCCTCGGAGCCGATGGCACCGTCGGGGCCAACAAGAACAGCGTCAAGATCATCGCCGAGGACGCCGGTCTCTATGCGCAAGGTTACTTCGTCTACGATTCGCACAAGTCCGGCGCCCAGACCGTTTCGCACCTGCGCTTCGGCCCGCACCCCATCCACGCGCCCTATCTCATCCGCACCGCCAACTTCGTGGGCTGCCACCAGTTCAACTTCCTCGAGCGTCAGGACATGTTGCGGCTCGCAGCACCCGGTGCGACGTTCCTGCTGAACGCCCCTTACGGACCCGACGAGATCTGGGACCGGCTGCCACGTTCGGCGCAACAGACCATCATTGCCAAAAAGCTCAAGTTCTTCCTCATCGATGCCACCTTGGCGGCGCGCGAGGCGGGCCTCAAGGGCCGCACCAACACCATCCTGCAGACCTGCTTTTTTGCGCTGTCCGGCGTGCTGCCGCGTGAGGAAGCGATCGCCCAGATCAAGAAGCGCATCCGCAAGACCTACGGGGTGAAGGGCGACAAGGTGGTGGAGCAGAATTTCCGCGCCGTCGATGCCGCTCTTGCCCGCCTGCACGAGGTCAAGGTGCCGAACAAGGTATCGAGCCACTTCGAGTGCCCCCCCGTCGTCCCGGCCGATGCGCCGCAATTCGTGCGCGAGGTGACGGCAAGGATGTTCGAGGGGCTGGGCGACGACATTCCGGTGAGCAAGATGCCGGCCGACGGCACCTTCCCCTCCGGCACCGCCGCCTTCGAGAAGCGCAATGTCGCCGACGAGGTGCCGGTGTGGGAGCCGGATATCTGCGTGCAGTGCGGCCAGTGCAGCTTCGTGTGCCCGCACAGCGTGATCCGCGCCAAGTATTATGACGATGCACAGCTCGACGGCCGGCCGGAAACCTTCAAGTCGGCCCCCGTCAATGCCCGCGGCTACCCGAGCGTGGCCTTCACCCTGCAGTTCTATGTCGAGGACTGCACCGGCTGCGGGCTGTGCGTCGAGGCCTGCCCCGCACATAGCCTCATCGATCCCGGCATCAAGGCGATCAACCTGGCGCCCAAGGCGGGGCTGGTGGAACCCGAACGCGACAACGTCGCCTTTTTCGAAACGCTTCCCGTCAACGACCGGGCGCGGGTCGATTTTGCCAATGTGCGCGGGGTGCAGTTTCTCGAGCCGCTGTTTGAGTTCTCCGGCGCCTGTGCCGGCTGCGGCGAGACGCCTTATGTCAAACTCCTGTCGCAGCTTTTCGGTGACCGGCTGATGGTGGCCAACGCCACCGGCTGTTCGTCCATCTATGGCGGCAACCTGCCGGTGACGCCGTGGTCGAAGAACCACGAGGGGCGCGGGCCCGCCTGGTCGAACTCGCTGTTCGAGGACAATGCCGAGTTCGGCCTCGGCTTCCGCCTTGCCGCCGACAAGCATCTCGACCTGGCGCAGTCGCTGTTGAAGGCGCTTAACCCCGAGTTGGGCGATGAGATGGTGACCGCCATCCTCACCGCCCCGCAGATCCGGGAATCGGAAATCCGCGCCCAGCACATCCGCGTCGCCGAACTCAAGGCGAAACTTTTGAAACTTGCCGAGCACAATCCAACCGCTAACGACCTGCTGTCGGTGGTCGACCATCTGGTCAGGCGCAGCATCTGGATCGTGGGCGGCGACGGCTGGGCCTATGACATCGGCTATGGCGGGCTCGACCACGTCCTGGCCACGGGGCGCAATGTCAACGTGCTGGTGCTCGACACCGAGGTCTATTCCAACACCGGCGGACAGGCCTCCAAGGCGACGCCGCTCGGCGCCATCGCCAAGTTCGCCGCTGCGGGCAAGCGGGTGGCGCGCAAGGACCTCGCGTTGCAGGCCGTCGCCTATGGCAATGTCTATGTGGCGCAGGTAGCCATGGGCGCTAATCCGCAGCAGACGCTGCAGGCCTTTCGCGAGGCGGAAGCCTATGAGGGCCCCTCGCTCATCCTCGCCTACAGCCACTGCATCGCCCATGGCTTTGATCTGCGCTTTGGCCTCAAGCAGCAGGACCTGGCGGTGGCTTCGGGCTATTGGCCGCTCATCCGCTACGATCCGGCCATGCGTGAGATCGGTGAGGCACCGTTTCGCCTCGATTCGCCGCGCCCCACCATCGCCTTGAAGACCTACGCCTATAACGAGTTGCGCTACCGCGCCCTTGCCCTCACCCGCCCGCAGGAGGCCGCGGCGCTGCTCAAGGAGGCGCAAGCCGCGGTGGAGCAGAAATACCGTGCCTATGAGGATTTTGCGCGCATGAAGGACGGACCCGCGCCCGCCGAGGCCACCACGGCCGGGCGGGATATCTGATGGCTTGGATCGCGAAAGGATCGAGCCCATGGACATGACCACACGCTATCTCGGCCTGACGCTGAAGAACCCGCTGGTTGCCAGCGCCAGCCCGCTCAATTCAAAGCTCGACAACATCCGCGCGCTGGAGGATGCAGGCGCCGCTGCCGCGGTGCTGCCCTCGATCTTCGAGGAGCAGATCGCGCGCGAGGAGGAACTGTTCGATGCCCTGATGACCACCGGTATCGACACGTATGGCGAAGCGTTAACGTACTTTCCGGCCCATACCGCCTTCGCGCTCGACACCCAGCGCTATGTCGAGGTGGTGCGAGAGGCCGTCGCGGCAGTGGACATTCCGGTGATCGCCAGCCTCAACGGCATCACCGATCACGGCTGGATCGAGTATGCGCGCGAAATCGAGGCGGCGGGCGCGGCCGCGCTGGAGCTCAACATCTATTTCATCCCTTCCGACCTCACCCTCACGGGGCGTGACGTCGAGGCCCGCTATCTGGACATCCTCAAGGCGGTCAAGGAGACCGTGAACATCCCGGTAGCAGTCAAGATCGGCCCTTATTTCAGCGCCCCCGGCCACATGGCCTTGCAACTCGACAAGGTGGGCGCCGACGGTTTGGTGCTGTTCAACCGCTTCTATGAGCCCGATATCGACGTATCGCGGCTGGCGCTGGTCTCGGATCTGGCGCTGTCCAATGCTTACGAGATCCGCCTGCCGCTGCTATGGATCGGCGTGCTGGCCGGCAAGGTGAAGGCATCGCTGGCTGCGACTTCAGGAGTGGAAAGCGGCACCGAGGTGGTGAAATACCTGCTTGCCGGCGCCGACGTGGTGATGACCACCTCGGCACTCCTCAGGCACGGCATCGGCCACATGAAGGTGCTGCTCGATCAACTCGAAAACTGGCTTGAGGCACGCGGCATCTCTTCGCCCGACCGCATCAGGGGACGCATGAGCCACGCCGCCGTCGACGATCCCACAGCGTTCGAACGCGCCAACTATATCCAAGTATTGCAAGGCTATTCGGTCCGAGAACCGTTGTAGCGTCCGACGTTCAGGCTAGAGCATCCGCCTGAACCGCAATGCGGCGCGCACCAGCCTGAAACCGATGTATGATCCCGGCAGCGCAGGAACGAGAATCTGACGGGCGAAGGAGCGGGACAAGATGAACCTGTTTGCGAAACTGCAGGAACGAGAAGCGCAAGGCACGCCGGTCCGCATCGCCCTGATCGGCGCGGGCAAGTTTGCCACCATGTTCCTGCATCAGGCCCGCCGCTTGCCCGGCGTGCATCTGGTGTCGGTGGTCGATCTGCGCCCCGATGCGGCGCGCTCGAACATGGCCTTCGTCGGCTGGACGCCCGAGCAATACGGCGCCGCTTCGCTTGACGATGCCGTCAAGACCGGCTCCACCCACGTCGGCGACGACTGGCAGGCGATGCTTCGCCACCCGGCCATCGAGATCATCATCGAATGTACCGGAAACCCGGTTGCTGCGGTGGATCACTGCTTGCAGGCCTTTGCGCACGGCAAGCATGTGATCAACGTCACGGTCGAGGCGGATGCCTTCGTGGGTTACGGCCTTGCACGCAAGGCGGCAGAGGCAGGGGTTGTCTATTCCATGGCCTACGGTGACCAGCCCGCACTGGTCTGCGATCTGGTGGACTGGGCACGCACCTGCGGCTTTCCGGTGGTGGCCGCTGGCCGGGGCCACAAATGGTTGCCGCACTACCGCCAATCCACCCCCGAAACGGTTTGGGACTATTGGGGGCTGACCCGCGAGCAGGCCGAACGCGGGCGGCTCAATCCCAAAATGTTCAACTCGTTTCTCGACGGTTCGAAACCGGCGATTGAAAGTGCCGCCATCTGCAACGCGGCCGGCCTCGATGCGCCCGAAGACGGGTTGGCCTTTCCGCCCGGCAGCGTCGAGGATCTGCCGAACCTGATGCGCCCGGTCGCCGAGGGTGGCGTCCTGCCGCGCAAGGGCATGGTCGAGGTGATCTCCTGCCTGCGCCCCGATGGCTCGATGATCCCCTATGATATCCGTAACGGTGTATGGGTGTGCTTTGAGGGCGACAGCGACTACGCCCGCAATTGCTTCGTCGAATACAAGGTGATGACCGACTCGACCGGACGCTATTCGGTGAATTACCGACGCTGGCATCTGATCGGCCTCGAGTTGGGGGTTTCGGTGGCCGCTGTCGGCCTGCGCCGCGAAGCCACCGGCGTTGGCCGCGAATTCCGTGCCGATGTGGCGGCGATCGCCAAGCGCGATCTTGCAGCAGGCGAAATTCTCGATGGTGAAGGCGGCGCCACCGTCACCGGCGGCCTCAGGCCCGCGGCGGTTTCGGTCCGCAAGGGCTATGTGCCGCTTGGATTGACGCAAAACGTGCGTCTGCTGCGCCCGGTCGCCGAGGCGACAGCAATCACCTGGGGCGATGTCGAGGTCGACACCTCCACCAGCGCCTATCGGCTGCGCCGCGACATCGAACAGACGCTGCAACTGCGCGCGGCGGAATGAACCGTCACGAGCCGTAGCTTCCGCAGGCTGCGACGTCCGGTTGCCCAACGCTGCCGCGCTGCAATGTCGCTTGGCCGCAAACGCAGAATTGATCACGTCGGTGCGCTTCAGACGCGCCGGCTGCTGCCCGCAAGGGGTGCATCCGGTTGCCCGCCATCCAGGGAGTGTAAGTTAAATGCGCCGATTGCCAACAATTGATCGGGAGGAGGTGCTGTCCAGTCGTCGATAAAGGACTCCTTAAATTCAAAGAGCCATCCTTTCCGTCAATTGTTACGCACCGACGGATTTCGAGGGCAGGATGGCAACGTTCAGAGATATTACAAGCAAGCCCTTCTTGATGCTGAGTCCGCTATCACGTGAGGAATGTGTTAGCCGCTTGCAGGAGGCGATCGATTTGCCTGGAGAAGGTAGGGCTGTTCAACGCTCTCGACTGAGAGCCGGAGCGGGGCGTTTCGGGTGATGTGATTTTTCGCTTTTCCCGGCGAGAAGTCTCTGAATCTATGGGGAGCAACCTG
>Ga0315556_1001683_pt1 | contig 13121 bp, 12 predicted proteins | sample SalMarSW160310MG_FD_202112 | JGI IMG/M metagenome (GOLD analysis project Ga0315556, IMG submission 202112) | Salt marsh sediment microbial communities from the Plum Island Ecosystem LTER, Massachusetts, United States - Salt Marsh Sediment SW1603-10 ...
AAACACCGGAGACATCCTGGAGAGGACGGGATGGTCCCGATCATATCCGATGAGGATCAGGCCCGCTTGGCCGCCTTTCCCCTGGACGATGGCATTCGTTGCAAAGGTGGTGGCAAGGGAAACAAAATCGGCCTTTCGCAATGTCTCCTGGGGAACTCCACGGATGGCCTCCCGTATACCCTCAATGGGATTCTGAGACGTAGTGGGTGCCTTCGCCTGGGCCAGGATGTCGGCCCCGTTGATGTCGACAACAACGGCATCGGTAAAAGTTCCCCCTGCGTCGATCCCGAGCCCGAAAAGAGGGGCTGGTCTTCCCGTGTCAATTTCCTTGTTGCTCTCAAGCATACATGAGTTCTGAGGCAATTGGATTGCTTTGATGCACCAATTGTGTTAAAAAATTACTTGAGTTACCTCTCCATTCTTAAACAATATGCATGAGATTGCCAAGGGTGTAAACCAGTAAGTTCTCAAAAAGCCACTCGGATGCTCTGCAATTCAGGATCGCATGCAAGTATATCGTTATGATTGTTTTACCAACAAGAACATGAAGGGCACGGAGGATCTTTATCAAGATCAACACTTCTTTTTCTTCGTGCCCCTCGTCGTGAATGGATCCCGGACCAGTTAGAATAAGTCTGAAATTAGTGCCATGGGCTTATTGAGAAGACAGGAAAGTGGAAGCAAACGTATTGAGACAACCTTGCGCAGGAATTACGCTGGAGAAAGAGAAAATTAGAATGGCCATGCATTACCGGATAAAATTTGAGCCAACGAGTATCCAGGCCGAGGTGGACGCAGATACCAGCATCGCTGAGGCCACCCAAAGCATGAATGTACCGATACGGGCGGATTGTGGGGGCAAGGGCCTTTGCGGCAAGTGCGGGGTCATTGCGGACCCGTCACACAATTTATCAGCATTGAGTGAATCGGAGCTGGATATCCTTTCTCGGGAGGAAATCAGAAAGTCATATTGACTGGCCTGCCAGGCACAGGTGCGGGGAGATCTGACCGTTACGATTCCCGAGCAGATGGCGGACAGCCGGGAGGCCCGGGGAAAAACCGGGCTCAAAGGGAAGTATCCGGTGAACCCGATGGTGGAAAGAATTGTGCTGAGGAAAGAGGAGCCGCCTGAGCCGAGGCATGGTATTCTGATGGATCTTGCCAGCTGGGTGGCGCAGCGGGCCAGGACCGTGGCGGGCCATGACGTTTTCATCGAGGATCTGGGTGCGTTGCGCCAATTGAGCCATCCCTTGGCGTCTGATGGGGAGATTACGCTGGTGAACCATATGAGAAAAGGCGTCACCGCGGTGATCCCCGGAAACAGACCCAAAAGCCTGGGGCTCGCCGTGGATATGGGGGCCACAACCCTGGCAGCGTATCTTTGTGATCTTCAAAGCGGCCAGATCCTGGCTTCCGCCGCGTCCGTCAATCCCCAGCGAAGATATAAGGAATGGAGGGAGTGATTTCTGATGAAACGGGAATCGGCAGGGAATACGTGCTGGTTCCGGCGGAAGAGAGCGGTACGGGCAAGAATATCAGTATCATGCTCAAGGACGTACGGCAGTTCCAGTTGGCAAAATCTGCTTTGTACGTGGGGATTGAGCTCCTCATGAAACACTCAGGAGCAACGAGCGTGGCCCGCACCGTCCTGACCGGCGCTTTTGGGACCAAGTTCAACTGGAAGCATGCGGTTGATATAGGCATGCTTCCGCCGGAGGCAGTAAAAGGAGAGGTGTTGTCTCTGGATAATCTCGCGGGCGTGGGAGCGATTATGGCCGTCCTGGACAGGAAACAGAGAGAGCAGGCTGCCCGACTCGCCTCCACGACCAGGTTTATTGAGTTGGCAATGGACCCGGAATTCAATACCCGCTTTCCGGAGGCTACCGTGTTTCCACCCCTGGAAACTTGATATCCTTCGATTGGAGTCTCATGGATATCATAGCCCGTGTTTGCCGGTATCAACCTGATTTGGGGGGCCGGAGGGCTTTATATGAAGAGCAGGTGAACGGGATGTTTCTGAAGCGGCGTCATTTCGGCCCTGGAATCCCGCCACAGGCGGGAGAAGGGCCGAAATCCGCAGCGACCGGAGACACGGACGACGGAGAGAGCGTAGCTTCTGGAATATGCCGTTTGCCTGCTCACCTGGATCACGGTTGAGCTATGATTTTTTTAGAAGGGCAAAAGGATATTTGAGGAAGGAGTCAACTTTTAGAATGCCGGTCTTGACGGACATGGAAATAAAGCTTGATGCGAGGGAAGTGGTCCTGGCCCTCCACCAGGGGAAGAAGGCCCCGAAAGCGCTTGTTGATGAAACCAAGGATGCCATCGCACAATCGCAAGACCTGGTTCACCCGCGGGCCCTTTATGAGTGGGTGAAGGTCGTGGGGGTAAATGGAGAACAGGTCCTGCTGACACCGGGAAATGGCGACGGAGATGCGGTGCTGAAGTTGGGACCCCACGCGGATCTGATGGCGAAAGCTGAATTGGCGCTCATCAGCATTGTCACCATCGGTGGAGAGATCGACGAACATATCGATATGCTGAACAAGTCCGGGAAACTCCTGGAAGCATATCTCCTCGACAGTGTAGGAGTTGTTGCACTGGCAGAGGTTGGAAAGGCGGTTCGGGAATACGCGGAAAAGGAAGCCGCGTCTCGTGGATGGGGAGTGGGTGCGTCACTTGCGCCGGGGTCTCTGCAGGGGTGGCCCATTGAGGGCCAGTTTGATCTTTGTGCCCTGCTTCCCCTGGATGAAATTGATGTGCACCTGAGTGAAAGTGGGGTGCTTGTCCCCTTCAAATCGGCTTCAGGCCTTATCGGCATGGGCCGGGGGTACAGTGCAAAAATAGTCGGTTCCGTGTGCCGCTTTTGTATAAGGGCCGAGACGTGCTGGCGACGGAAGAAATAGGAGTGCCCACTGAATCATGGACACGGACAAGGAATCATACAGAGGGTGGCGTCTTGATCTTGACAATATAGATCTTGTGAAGGTGCTTGCGGATTTTGATGAGGGCGTTATCATCGCAGACCGCGAGGGCAGAATCATCTTTTATAATCGGACCATGGGAAAGATTGATGACCTGGATCCCCAGGAGGTACTCGGAAAAAAAGTAACGGATATCTATGAACTGAATACGGACACGAGCATCATTTACCGCTGTCTGAATACCGCTCGACCCATCATCAATGACCCCCTGATCTACAGGACACGCTTCGGAAAGACGGCCTATACGCTCGATAGTGCACTCCCGTTGTTTCAGCGGGGAGAAATGGTGGGAGCCATCTGCTTTGTCAAGGACTACAATCTTCTCCAGAGTGCCTTTGATGCAGCTGCTCAGGCCATGCCACCGGCAGTTGATCGATATGACAATGGGACCCGGTTTACTTTCAGGGATATCGTGGGAAAGGCCCCCGAATTCCTGCGAGCCATCAAGATCGCAAAGATGGCCGCCGGGTCTCCCTCCTCGGTGATGCTCATGGGTGAAACCGGCACCGGGAAAGAACTTTTCGCGCAGGCGATCCACAATCACAGCCCCCGGAAAAAGTACCCATACATCGCTATTAATTGCGCGGCCATCCCTGAAAACTTGCTTGAAGGGATCCTGTTTGGGACTGCAAAGGGTGCGTTTACCGGGGCCATGGACAAGCCGGGGCTTTTTGAACGCGCAAACGGAGGGACTCTTTTCCTGGACGAAATAAATTCCACCCCCCTCGGGCTCCAGGCCAAGCTTCTGCGGGTGCTGCAGGAGAAAAAGGTGCGGAGGGTGGGATCCCTCAAGGAAACTGCATTGAACTTGAAGATCATCAGCTCGGTCAACAGGGAGCCCCGCCGTGCCATCGAGGAAGAGGCCCTGCGGATTGACTTATTCTACCGGCTGGCCGTTATCTACATTCGGATTCCTCCCCTCAGGGAAAGAGGTGGCGATAGAGAATTGTTAACACACCATTTTGTGACCAGTCTGAACCAGGCCCTGGGAAAGAGAGTGAAAGGGGTTTCCCCTGAGGTCATGGAATGTTTCAGGGCCTATGACTGGCCGGGCAACGTGCGGGAACTGCAAAATACTGTGGAAGCGGCCATGAATATGGTGGGGAATTCGGATGAAACAATAGACCGAAGACATTTGCCCGGATATTTTCAGAGCGAAGCAGATTTCATCTCCAAGACACGGATCATGGAACCCTCTCCCCTGCCTGGGAGGTCTGAACCTCCCTTTTTCACGTCGAAACTCTTTCCTGACGAATCCGGGAAGTCTCTCGTGGAGACCCAGTCAGCCAGGGAAGAAGAACTGATCTGCCAGGCCCTCAGGGAATGCCTCGGCAACGTGTCCAGGGCGTCCCAGGATCTGGGTATCTCCCGCCAGCTTTTGCACTATAAAATGAAAAAGTACGGGCTTGAACGCAAGACCTTTTGCAAGTGATCATCTTTATCCTCCCGCCTTAGAGGCTGAATAAATAGAAAGATTTATGGTAGTGAAGGTTGGGACTACAAAAAAACGATCTCGGGCAGGGCTATGAGGACACCTGAAAATAATTTTGACAAGATATGAAAAATATTTTTCGCTTTTCCTGGGATAGAGAAAAATATTTTTCACCATGCGCAAAAAAGAAAAAGAAACAGGAACGCAGTTGCTAACCATTTTCTGTATATTCAGCTAGTTGCCATGTATAGAACTAATCTCGCGAATGCTCAACAATCTGGCACGCAAGTTGCTCTTCCATCCTTACAACACGTTGGCAGCTCTGAAAAAAGGGTCGGCGGTAAAGAAAGGAGAAGGAGAGTATGGACCAGAGTAATCAAAGCAAGAGATCCTACGATCCCCTGGTGTTCTGGATAAGCGCTGCAGTTGTCGTCGTTTTTCTGTTATGGGGGGTATTGTTGCCTAAGAATATGGGTTCCGGGATCAATGCCGTATTCGGCTGGACAACCAATTACTGGGGCTGGCTTTATCTGTTGACGGCATTTCTCCTGGTTGGTGCCTGTTTTGCCTTGATGGGGGGGAAGTACGGGAAGATGAAACTGGGGCTCTCGGAAGATACCCCAGAATTTTCCAATTTTTCCTGGTTCGGCATGCTTTTCGGCTCCGCCATTGCCGCAGGGATCGTGTTCTGGGGCCCGGCCGAACCGGCGTATCACTATATGAGTCCTCCACCCTATTTCGGCGGTGATCCCAAGACCGCAGCGGCCGCGAGCCATGCCATGACGTATTCCTTTTTCCACTGGGGTTTGAGCGCTTGGGCCATCTATGTACTTCTCACCATCCCCCTGGCCCATGCCTGTTATACGAAGAAACTCCCGTTCCGATTTTCGAGTGCTTTTTACTATGTCCTGGGGGATAGGATTCACGGTCCATGGGGGAAGGTCTTGGATATCTTTGCCGTCTTTGCGACGCTCGGTGGACTGGCCACCACCACGGGCCTTGTTGCGCTCCAGCTTGCGAGCGGGTTGAAATATCAGTACGGGATCCACATGGGAAGCGGGAGCATGTATATCATTATCGGTGTCCTGACGGCCGTCTTTACCCTTGCCGTATATACCGGAATAGAGAAGGGCGTCAAGTTCCTGGGGGATGTGAACATGTATGTCTTCATCGGGGTGTGGTTTTTTGTCCTCATTTTTGGCCCCACCCTCTTTCTGCTGAAACTCACAGAAGACTCCATAGGGCAGTACCTGCTCCATTTCGTACCCCTGAGTCTTTATACCGCACCCGGTGTCAAGGGGAACTGGCTGGGGAGCTGGACGGTTTTCTACTGGGCATGGTGGATGAGCTGGGCGCCTTTTGTCTCGGTCTTTATCGCCCGCATCTCCAAAGGGCGGAGCATCAGGGAGACCGTGGCGGCGGTCCTGCTTCTCCCGACCATTGCGGATTTCCTGTGGTACGGGGTGATCGGCGGCGCGGGCATCAGTTACGATGTCACCGGGACCATAAAGGCCCATGGCGTTGAGAGTGCTATTTTTGCAATCGCCCAACACCTTCCATTGACCGGCATCCTGGCCGTTTTCCTGATCTTTCTGATCTGCACCTTTTTTCTCACCAGTGCTGATTCCGCGGCCATGTCCCTTGCCATGTTTACCTCGGGACACGAGAATCCGAGCAGAAACCTTCGCGCTTTTTGGGGAATTGCCCTGGGAGCCGTAGCCGCCCTGCTTGCCGGAACAGGGAGCCTGAAGGCCATCCAGACCGCTTCAATTGCCACGGCGTTTCCACTGATGTTCCTGCTGTTATGGGTCATATACGGGACATTCAAAGGTCTGAATGCATATAGAAAGGACATGGAACAATAAACCACGGTCAGGAGTTCTCAACCATTACCTCACATCCAGGAGGAAGAAAAATGTATGATCGAATGCAAACACTTACCGAGGCAGAGCTGACCAGGCTCCACGAGGCTTCAATGGATCTTCTCCAGAATACAGGGATCGCCTTCAACGAGGAAGAGGCCCTGCAGATATTCAAGAAAAACGGCTTCAGGGTGGAGGGCAAGACCGTTTTCATGACTGAAAAGGATGTGCGAAAAGCGCTCGAGACGGCGCCGACACGTTTTACCGTTGCCGCGCGAGATCCTGAAAAGTCAGTGGATATCGGAGATGAGAGTTTTGCCCTGGTGCCGGCGTATGGTCCCCCCTTTGTTGCCATGGCGAACGGGGAAGAACGAAAGGCCACCATGGAGGACTATGACAATTTCTGTAAACTGGTGCAGACGTCGAAACCCATCAACATGAACGGCTTTATGATGGTAGAACCCTCAGATGTGCCGGCAGAAACCGCACATCTGGACATGATTTTTTCCAGCATCGTGCTTTGCGATAAACCCTTTATGGGGAGTCCGGTTTCAAAAGAGGGTGCCCGTGATTGCATTGACATGGCGGGAATGGTCTGGGGTGATAAGGAAAAATTGAAAGATATGCCGGTGACGGTCTCGTTGATCAATTCCCTTTCCCCTTTGCAGTTTTCCCAGGAGATGGCGGGATCCCTGATAGAACTGGCACGCTACGGCCAGGCCTGTGTCATTGCCTCCTTGATCATGGCAGGGTCGTCGGGACCAGTGACCCTTGCCGGGGTCCTTGCATTGCAGAACGCGGAAATTCTTGCAGGAGTGGTGTTGAGCCAACTCGTTGGGCCGGGTGCTCCCGTTGTCTACGGCTCTACCTCTGCCCCCATGGACATGAAGACGGGTGGCCTTTCCATTGGTGCACCTGAACTTTCGCTGGTGGTGTCGGCGACGGCACAGATGGCGCGGTTTTATCATCTGCCCAGCAGGAGCGGCGGGGCACTCACGGATTCCCATGTCCCTGATGCCCAGGCGGCCCTGGAATCCACAATGGCCTTGGTGACGGCAATGCGAAACGGCGTCAATTTCATACTCCATGCCGCGGGTATCCTGGGGTCCTATATATCCGCCAGTTTTGAGAAGTTTCTCATTGATGAAGAGACCTGCAGCATGGTAAGAAAGGTTATTCAACCGATCGAAATTACAGACGACAGCATCGACGCGGAAATGATCAAGCGGGTGGGTATCGGGGGGCAGTACCTGACGCAGCCCAAGACCTTTCAGCTCTGCCGGACGGAATTCTTCCTGCCTGGACTTGTGAACCGCAAGACCTATGCGGGCTGGCGGGATGATGGGAGAAAGAGACTTGTTGAGGTTGCCTCCGAGAAGGTCAACGAGCGGCTCGCTTCCTATGAAAAACCGGATATTGATCCCAAAGTTGAAGCGGATCTTTCAGAATTTGTACGGAAGAGAAAAAACGGGAAGTAGAGGTGTTTCGGGCAAGTGAGGCTGAACGTCGGTAAACATCAACCAAAGGGAGGAGATAGAACGATGGCAATCCAAGACATTTATCAGGCGATTCTGGGATTTGACCAAGAAAAGGTCAAGGAGTTGACCCGGGCAGAAATTGATGCCGGAACCGATATTGATTCCATTCTGAACGATGGAATGATTGGGGCCATGGACGAAGTTGGGAAGCAGTTCAGTGAAGGGGTCCTGTTTGTGCCCGAGATGCTCATGGCGGCCAAGGCTATGAAAGGCGGCCTAGCTATCCTGAAGCCGCTGTTGACCGGAGATGCCGCAGTATCCAGGGGAACGGTGGTCATCGGGACGGTGAAGGGTGATCTCCATGACATCGGCAAGAATCTCGTCTCCATGATGATGGAAGGCGCGGGTTTCAAGGTGGTTGATCTGGGTCCTGACGTGGCCGCGGAGAAGTTTGTGAAAACAGCCAAGGAGAACAATGCGGATGTGGTTGCCCTTTCCGCATTGCTGACCACGACCATGCCCGCGATGGAGGCCACCATAGCCGCCTTGAAAGAAGCGGCGCTCCCGGTCAAGACCATCGTCGGCGGCGCCCCGGTGACCCAGGCCTTCGCTGATCAGATAAAGGCTGACGGGTATAGCGATGACGCGCCCGGCGGGGTGGAACTGGTGCGGAACTTGATCAAAGGGCGATGATGGACCCGCAAGAGAAGAAATACGTTCAGACAAGGGGAAAAAGGAGACAAGATCATGATTATTGTAGGTGAACTCATCAATGCCAGCCGCAAGGCCATCGGCGAAGCCATTGAAAACCACGATGCCGAGGCCATCAAGAAGATAGCAAAGGATGAACAGGAGGCCGGTGCCGACTATATTGACGTGAACGCGGGCATCTTCGTGGGAGAGGAACCCGAGTACCTGACCTGGCTGGTCCAACATGTCCAGGAATCGGTGGATGCCCCGTGCGCCATTGACAGCCCGGACCCGGAGGCCATTCAGGCTGCTCTTGCTGTTCACAAAGGCGTTCCCCTGATCAATTCCATTTCCCTTGAAAAGGAACGCTACGAGAAATTAATGCCGGTTATTGCCGGAACCGACTGCAAGGTGGTTGCCCTCTGCATGAGTGATGAAGGTATGCCCGAGACAACGGACCAGCGCATGGGCATCGCCGACAGACTGGTCAACAGTCTGGTGCAAAACGGCATTCCGCTTGATAACATTTATGTTGACCCCCTGGTGCAGCCCATCGCCACCAACAGCAGGTTCGGGGTGGAATTTCTGGATGCGGTTGAAAAGATCATGACAACCTTCGCGGGTATTCACACCATGTGCGGTCTGTCCAATATCTCCTATGGCCTCCCTGAGCGCAAGTTCATGAACCAGGCGTTCATGGTCATGGCCATCGCGCGGGGGCTTGACGGCGCCATCATCAATCCGCTGGATACCAGGATGATGGCGAATATCATCGCTGCGGAGGCCCTGGCGGGAAGGGACAATTTCTGCATGAATTACCTGAAAGCATACCGCGGGGGGAAATTCAAGTCTTGATCATCTACCCGCCCTCGAGGGGGGGAAAGAATACGAGGGTATCTCCGGCTCGGAGTGGATAATTCTCAGGCCGGTGCCGGCCGTTTACAAGGATAATCTTGTCTATTTCCGGTGGAACCCCGAGCTGTTTCAATACAGCACCAACCGGAGTGCCCTCCGGGATTTCAAATTCGCCGCCCGCCGGTAAAGGGCCCAGATATTTTTTCATGGACGCGTAACTTTTTACCGTAATGATCATGTGTTTTGCGGTTTCCCTTTTTTTGACTTGATCCTTCCAAATATCCGCAGAAAATGCTAGTCTATTTTCGCGAAAAATGCTCAGGCCTTCGGCCGGAAATTGCGACTCAAAGCAGCATTCTCCTTTAGTATTTATCAGAAAGGGAAAAGATTATGGGCTATATGGGCGCCATATTGCGGGTGGATTTGACAAGGGGAACCACTGCGTATGAAACGCTGGATATGAAAAAGGCAAAGGATTTTATTGGCGGACGGGGCTTGGGCGTCAGTTATCTCCTGGATGAAGTGAATCCAAAATGCGATCCCCTGGGAGATGAAAACAAGCTTGTCATGATGACCGGTCCCCTGACCGGTACCAGTGCTCCTACCGGGGCAAGGTACATGGTCATTACCAAGTCTCCGTTAACTGGGGCGGTGACCTGTTCCAATTCGGGCGGGCAATTCCCGGCCATGCTGAAAAGGACAGGGATAGACGGCATTATTCTTGAGGGCCGATCCAGTGCCCCGGTGTATCTTTTTGTCACAGAGGACGGTGCCGAATTGCGCAGTGCAAAGGGTATCTGGGGAAAGGACACCCACCAGAGCACCGATCTCCTGCTGAAGGAGACAAACCAGAGGGCAAAGGTGGCCTGTATCGGACCTGCAGGCGAGAACGGGGTCCTTTTCACGTCCATCATGAACGACAAGGATCGTGCCGCCGGAAGATCGGGCGTGGGTGCGGTTATGGGCGCGAAGGGGCTGAAGGCCGTTGTGGTCAGCGGGAACAGGAAGGTCCCACTTTATGATGAAGAATCTTTCAAATCCATCGTTCGAGAACACCTTGACCGTTTCAAGACGGCCTCCAAAGACCAGCCGCCACCACTTCGGACTTATGGCACCGCCATTACCGTGGTGGGGACGCAGAATATCGGGGTATTTCCCACGCGCAATTTTCAGCAGGGTACCTTTGCAGAGTGGGAACAGATCGGAGGGGAAGCACTGACCGAGAAGTACCTGGTCAAGGCAAAACCCTGTTTCAGTTGTCCCATCGCCTGCGGCCGGGTCACCAGGATCGCGGAGGGACCCTATCAGGGAGAAGGAGAGGGTCCTGAGTATGAAACCGTCTATGCCCTGGGAAGCAACTGCGGGGTGGGAAACCTTGCCGCGGTGACCAAGGCCAATTACATCTGTAACGAGATGGGCATGGACACCATAACCATGGGTGCCACCATTGCCTGTGCCATGGAGATGTATGAAAGAGGAATCATAAAGGAATCCGTTATTGGAAGACCGCTTCCGTTCGGAGATGCGGAGGGGCTGGTGGACATGTGCCGCAAGACCGCCCTGCGGGAGGGCTTTGGGAATGAACTTGCCCTTGGGAGTATGCGCCTCGCAGAAAAATACCACCATCCGGAGCTGGCCATCGTATCCAAGGGACAGGAATTCGCCGGGTATGATCCCCGAGGCGAAAAAGGTATGGGTCTGGCCTATGCAACTTCAAACATCGGCGCCAGTCACATGCGGGGCGATCCGGCCTACATTGAAATACTCGGCGTCCCAACGCTTATCGATCCACTCGCCCTCGAAAAGAAACCAAAACTGGTGAAGGACTGGCAGGACGTGTTTGCCGTATTCGATTCCGCGGGAGTGTGCGTCTTCTTTTCCGTCAGGAATTTTGTGTCTCCCACGGAGGACATCAGGCCGCACGGTCTGCTTCGCCTCCTCAATGCCGCGACCGGCGCGGAATATGACTTGGAGGAACTGGTTCGGGCCGGGGAACGCACAGTCAATGCGGAACGTCTTTTCATCAACGGTGCGGGTTTCAGCGCCAAAGATGATACGCTTCCCAGGAGAATCCTGGAACAACCGCTGCCCGATGGTCCGGCCAAGGGACAGGTCTGCGAGCTTGACCGGATGCTTCCCGAATACTATCAGCTTCGCGGCTGGGATATCGAGGGACGCCCCACTGATGTCAAAGTGGATGAACTGGGCTTGAGACCCGTGGCAACTTTCCGGAATTGAGGTAGGCATTGTACGTGAGCCCGGAGAGTCTGGCATTCACCTATGGATTGAGTTCCGCTATTACATGGGGTGCTGGTGATTTTACCGGCGGATTTACCACCAAGAGAAACAGTGTGTTTTCGGTCATCCTGGTTTCACAGTTCGTCGGGGGAATGTTTCTTGTCTTGCTGGCTCTCTGTTTTGGTGAGCTTGTACCGGGATTTTCTCGTTTTCTGCTTGGTGGACTGGCCGGTTTTTCCGGTGTCCTTGGATTGGCAGCCCTGTATACGGGACTTGCCCGGGGGCGTATGGGAATTGTAGCTCCCCTGTCCGCGGTGGTTACCGCCGTCCTGCCGGTCGTTGTGGCCCTGCTGACCGAAGGTCTCCCCACCACCTTACAGCTTGTGGGTTTCGGGACGGCATTCATTGCCATTTGGTTCCTCTGCTATTCTTTTTCCGGGCCTGAGGTTCGACGCGGGGAACTGTATTTTCCCATTCTCGCGGGCCTGGGGTTCGGGCTCTTCTTTATCCTTATTGACCGGGCGATCGGTGAATCTGTGCTGTGGCCCCTGGTCGGAGCGAGAGTCGTGTCCGTCGGGCTGATGAGTCTTGTCATTTTGATAAAAAGGCAATCCTTGTCTTCGACAAAGGGGCAGATGGGGTTCATGATTCTGGCCGGGATTTTTGATGCCTCGGGAAACGCCTTTTTTGCCCTTGCCACAAAGCTGGGGCGGTTGGATATCTCTGCCGTCCTGTCCTCTTTCTATCCGGCTGCGACCATCCTGCTGGCATGGCTCTTATTGAAGGAGAAACTGCAATGGACGCAGTGGTTCGGGGTGGCCGTTGCCCTCATTTCCCTGGGACTCATCGCAGTTTGAATCCGCAAACCTGTTTCCATAGGCTTTGCCAAAGAGCCCACAAAAATAATGTACCAAATACCCTAATAAGAGACAAGGGCGGGTAAAAAAGTTGCGATTTTTGGGAAAAACATGAGCAGAATTGTAAAGACTATCAGGGCGCCAAGGAATGGCAGAATACCCCTGAAAATCACCTGCAAGGGAATATCAGGAGCGATGCCTTTAATGACAAATACGTTTACACCCACCGGTGGTGTGATCACCCCCATCTCCCCCACGAGCACAATGATAACCCCAAACCAGATCGGATCAAAGCCGAGCTTCATAACTATCGGGAAGAAGATTGGAACGGTAACCACAATCAAACCCATTGAATCCATAAAGAAGCCGCCTATAAAGTAAATGAAGGCGATGACCGCCATGACCGCCATCGGGGGTATGGGAAGCCCTCCAAGCCATTCAGCCAGCACGAACGGTATCCTCGATACTGCCATGAAATGGCCAAAAACAACAGCCCCCATAATAATGAATAATACCATACAGGATGTTCGCAGTGCTTCTTTAGCCGCCTCAATGAATTTCTGCCAACTGAGCTGCCGTCTGGCAAGGCCAATAACCAAAGCGCCACCGGCTCCGATTGCTCCTGCTTGAGTGGGGCTGAAAAGGCCGGCGAATAACCCCCCTATGGCCAGAACGAATAAAATTATGGCTTCAATAATTCCCGTCATTGATCGCAGCCGCTCCTT
>Ga0315556_1001685_pt1 | contig 13109 bp, 13 predicted proteins | sample SalMarSW160310MG_FD_202112 | JGI IMG/M metagenome (GOLD analysis project Ga0315556, IMG submission 202112) | Salt marsh sediment microbial communities from the Plum Island Ecosystem LTER, Massachusetts, United States - Salt Marsh Sediment SW1603-10 ...
CTACACCTGGGATACCAATAGGAACTTGTTGAGTGATGACGTCAATACCTATGCCTACACAAGTAATAAACTGTCAAGCATTTCCGGGGAAAATCTGAACGTTACTTATCAGTACAGATGCAATGGATTGTCAAGCGATCAATGGGGTATCATTGGCTGTGATAGCGACCGCGTGAGCCAGACCGTGAACGGAGTCACGACCAATTACGTGTTAGACATTGCATCACCCTTGACCCAGGTCTTGCAAGACGGGACGAATACCTACGTGGACGGCGTGGATCGAATTGCCCAAATGAACGGTGGAATCCCCGAATACTTCCTCACCGATGGATTGGGCAGCGTGCGCCAGCTCGTGGACAGTACTGGTGCAGTCACCCTGGCAAAAAGCTATGAGCCCTATGGCGAGACCATTTCAAGCGCGGGCAGTGGAGTCAGTGTGTATCAATTCACCGGTGAAGCCCGTGACCCGAGCGGCTTGACGTATCTCAGGGCGCGGTATCTTGATAGTAATGTGGGGCGATTCATCAGCCGCGATACGTGGGGAGGAAATTACAATAGACCTCTATCATTGAATCGCTGGATGTACGGATATGGCAATCCTGTCAATATGGTAGATCCAAGTGGTCATTTCTCAGAAAGTCAAATATTTTCAATACTAAATGAAAATAAATGGGATGATGTATATAGTCTGTTTGCTGATGGTGGTATCTATCAAGGAATGTGGGGAATTCTCGATATTCTTCGCATGATCAATGACGGAGACAGCCTTACTGCGGACTTTGGTTCCTATGTAGTTCCATCAAGTGATAAAACGTTCATAATTGCTCATAACAACGAGTTCTTGGGCACAGTAAGATATGTCAATGGAAAATTCTTTCTTGAAAACAATGGTAGCATGGTAGCAGGTTTAGATGTTCTATCAAACAGCAAGTACAAATCTGCAGACCAAATACTTCTAGAAAGAAATGTTCCACTCTTGAATGTTACTAGCTCTACCAGCGTCTACATCTACCTAAACTCAACCATGTATACGGACCGATATGACTTCTCTAAAGTAGACGTTGCAGGTTCAGTTAATGCTGGTTATTCTCTAAAAGTATATGGCGATTGGGGAGGAGCTGGATTATCCTTGGCGGGAGCTTCACCTTTTCCAGTTGTAAGCATACCTGCATCAATAGGTTCTATTATTCGTGATGCATTAGTAGGTGTGCAACCATAATTATCTCTTAACCTAGTTCTATAAAAGGGCTCAATGATTATGATAATCTCTCAACTTATTCCCTGGTTGCTTGCCATTTCAGGTTTTGTCGTATTCTTTTTTCCACGCATCCTTGTTCCAGTTGAAGCTGAGTTTACTGACGACCAAGTTATTAACCGAGGAAAATTTGATCGAACTATTGTTAAGTGGTATCCATTTATAAGTTTTGGATACTTGGCTTTAATAATTGGGATATGTGCTATATCAATATTCATCACGAAAGTAAACCCCTATCCAGAAGGCTTGTCAATTATCGCTTTGTTTTGGGGAGGGCTTGGAATATGTGAGAGTGTTTTTTCATTATTATCAAAGGTTATGTCAGTTTCAAACCGCTTACAATATCGTTATATCGAAGTTGATAGCAGCAAGATAACTCGTTTACTGAAAATCCAATTAGCTGCTTCTTTAGTGATTGTGTTTCTTGTTATTACCTACCTTGCTTTTTTGTAATTGGAATAGAATCAAATGTTATTAACTCACCTTACGCGGTATTGAGTAAACGCCTGTTCGGCGATAGTCTCCTATGGGCGCGGCTGTTCAGATGGCAGGTGCAGCAGTTCTTGCGGGGCAGGGGGTGGTTTCAGGGTCAATCGCTGTCTATGATGCTGGGAAGATCGTCGCTATGTTGCGTAGCCGCAATGGAGGAGGCGGGGGAAATCGATATACTACAGATAAAAAATATGCACAGAAGAAACTAAATATATCAGACCGTCAGTTTAATAAGGCAATTCATGATGCAAAACAACATTTTGAAGGTAATCCAGATATGAAATTTGATTTAATAACTGGAGATATAATCGATCAACGATCTGGTGAAATTATTGGAAATTTACTTGACTACAAGTAGGAGAATTCTTGTGAATCCTAGTCAATCTACTTCAGATGAAACAGTTGTAACCTTTCGTTTTGTTGGAGATATTGTAAACCCACCCGCGATTTCATCACGGATAGGTATTAATCCAACTGAAGCTTATTCTAAAGGTGATATTGTGGAAAAACATCCTCATCGGAGATATCCGACAGGATATTGGGGACTTTCCAGTCTTCTTTCTTCAGAACGTTCACTTGAAGATCATTTGAGATATCTTATTGATATATTGAAACCTCATATATCAGCAATTAAAAAATTAGGAGACACGGGTGTTATTCCAAATTTTTTCTGCGGATTCTTTACAAGAAATGACAAACTTGATTCGTTTCTAAGATTGGAGCCAGATACACTTTTCCAAATAGCACAAATGGGTGCCTCATTAGAAATACATATATATTGTGATAATGAGAAAAATGAGATTATTGCTGATCCGTAAAATCAGTATATCCGAAAATACATAATGGCGCGCTTGAGAGCAAGAAACGATGCAGAGCAACGATAGCCAAAAACGTTTGAGTACCTGTAGCGGTCGTTTGAGCGAATCAGATAGTCTTGGCGTAAAGAGACGTAAAGATTGAACAAAATGAAGGCAAGTCCATCGATTACACCCTCAATCTCAACGTCAGCTTGACCCAGGTCCTCAACGACGGCATAAATACTTTTACATTAAGTTAATTTACTTGCGCTCTCGCTGGTATGACCCCGCTTCTGGACTTTTCCCCACCAGAGATTCCTGGCAGGGCGATTATAACAGACCGCTATCCCTCAATCGCTGGAATTACGTAGGTGGGAATCCCATTAATTTTGTTGATCCTTTTGGCTTGTGGAAAATACTGCCTGGATATGAACTGTCAAATGGCGGTTTATATGGGCAAGGAGTTATGACAATGGCAGGGTCACCAAAGCAATGCAAAGGAACCTGTTGGAATGCAGCTTTCACCAAAATGTCAATCTTTGTCCCAACCATGATAGAAGGTGTTCTTTATGATGATATAGCTTATCGCGTTCCTAAAACCATAAATGGTTTAATAGTAACAGAATGGGATGAGTACGATCCAATTGGAGCATCATTTAGATGCTTGGATAATGCCTTATTAGTGCCCGTGCTGTATAACAAATGGCAAACCATTTTTACCATGAGAGGAAAAAGCAACTCTTTTAGTCAAGGAGGGCCTCATAGCTTTACTGTTGGTGTAGCTCTTGGTATGGGACTTGACGCAGGATTTGTTCCATATGATGTAGATTTTCAAAGCTCAATTGATGAAGATTGGTCTATTGCATTGGCTTATTGGAGATCTCAATCTGAATTAGAACGCGAGCAGTTAGATTTAGTAAAATTGTGGGATGATGCAAACACCAGTCGCTCACAATTGGCTGGATCTGTAAATGCAGTCGCATTTACAGCGCAGGCATTGTCAGGCATACAGGCTTACAATTCAAGAGATGTCACGATAATTATTCAAGAGCATAAAGGTGTACGAGGCTTATATAGGGCTACAATTGAAACCTTTTCCCTCTGGAAAGCCGTGAAAACAGACGCTGTGTATTCGACCTCTGCATTCGTATCTTATAGTTCAAACCATTCGCAGGAACATCGCTTTAATCTAACAAGGTTGAGATGATGGGAAAGGAAGCATTAAGATGAGTCTTTGGGAACAAATTCCGTGCACATCGATTACAATTTTGCTTCTTGGCTTGCTTTCTCTAAGTGGAGGAATAAGAATACTTATCCATAAAAAAACAATATTATTGGGAAGAGACCCGTCGCTCCAGAAATGGGGAAAATCAGAAAGGGTTCGAGGAAAGCGGAGTCAATTCTGGGGATTACTTTATGCGGTCTCAGGTTTCCTACTAATTATTTTAGCAGTGCTAACCTTTATTGGAGGTGTTTAAAGAACCGATAAGCTCCAGTTGAAATTTACTACTACTCGTTCGTATCCATTCCTCCTACAAAAGGCAAACAAAGCTGGAAACAACATAGTTTGCCTTTTTGTAGGGGGTGTTCAAATGCGTGGCATACATACCGCTAAATTGGCGAATAGCAAGAGCCGTTGTACCTTAAAAACTCATATGTTAATCTCTTCTTTCAAGGCGAGCGACAAGATGCCATCCCTCAGCGCCCGCACTGTCTCACGCTGGGAATCGTTGAGCGTACCGCTATTCAGCGCGTCCACCAGCGCCACCAATTCGGCAGGCGTGAATACCGGGGCCTGCTGGCTTTCGGACAGTTCGAACAAGCGCTCGATCTGCCCCATAGCACTATAGTAGTCCGCTGCCACCGTGCCATCGTATAAGCGGGCGTAGCCCAATCTGGTGTCCACCTTCTCGTGGCCGAGTAAGGCCTGCACGCTCAACACCGGCGCTCCTGCATTGAGCAGTAACGTCGCGCAGCTGTGCCTGAGTTGATGCGGTGTGACGTGGATGTCACGGCGTTTTCCATAAGTTTGCAGGCGCACCCCGCAGTAGCGGCAGGTCAGGGGCCTATGGCGATACACGAAAACGTGATCCGAAAGGAATTCTGCTTCACCACGTACAGACAGCCAGGCTTGCAGGGCTTCCACGGCGGCTGAATTCATGTAGACCAGGCGATCTTTCAGCCCTTTGGAATGCTCGATGCGGATGCGGCGGCGCTCGAAATTCACGTCTGCCAGCCGCAAACGGCGCACTTCGCAGGTGCGCAGCCCGCTATAGAGCATCAAATGTACCCAGGCGCGGTCCATGATCCCAGTGAGCCAGCGGTTGGCGTGTTTCGCGTCCGCTACTTGCTCGATCTCTTCCAGCAATAGACGTAGTTCGGTGATGGACGCATCTTTTGGGAGACTCCTACCGGCCTTGAGCGGCTCCACCAACAGCATACGCTGGCAGACCGGAAAACCGGCCTCGTCCAGGAAATACAGGAGCGCCTTCAGACGGAATAGATGACTGTTGATGGTGTTCGCGTGATGGCCTTCTTTCATGCGCACGTCCAAGTAATCGAACCAGACCTGCGGGGTGATGTCGCCGATCTCGTTCAGGGTTGTGTTGCCCGCCATCCAGCGCAAAACCCTGCAAAGCGGGCTGAGCGTGCCAAGGGTGCAGCGGTGACGGTCTTCGGGCCTCCAGCCTTTCTGCTTGTGGGCGATGAAATCCCGCACCTGATCGCGCAGCCAGCCCGGCAGGCCATCCAGGTAGTACTCCCAGCGGATCGCGGGTGGGCGAGCAGCCTTGTTCTTTCTCAAACGCAGGTACTCGGCCAGTTTGAGCAGTCCTTTGTTGTATTCCCTCCGCGTGGATGGGCTGGAATACCGCTTTTCGATGTAACTGCGCACGCGATCCAGGTCTGTCTCCGGGTCGATTTCCCAGTGCAGCTTGTTTAGATATCCCAGCGCGAGGCGCGCTGCGACCGAATAGAGGTTGCGCGCTGAGGGGCCATATCCACCCGCTTTGAGCCAATGATAAAAGGAATGGTGGAAACTGCGGTTGGGAATGGGCCAGGCGGCAAAAGGTGTGATCGCCGGGTCTTTCGGGGTGGAGTTCTTGAAGTGATGGCGGCGTTTTCCGGTGCTGAGGGTCATGACGCACGCTCCGCTAACGACAAGCGTTCCATGACCTGTTCCATCGCCGCTTCGTAATCGGCCTGCACCTGCGTGTCCGAGATGTGCAGGTAGATTTCGGTAGTGCGGATGCGGGCATGTCCCATGAGTTTCTGAATCGTGGTGACCGGCACGCGCGCTTCAACCAGATGCCGTCCGAAGGTATGGCGCAATTGGTGGCAGGTGACCCAGACGCCTGCCCGCTCACAATTAGCTGCCAGCAGGAGCTGTATCCCGGTGACGGTGAGCCGGTTGCCGGAGCGGTTGACGAACACGGCCTGCTCGCTCCCATCCGGGCGCTGCTTCAGCCAGGTTTCCAGCGCGGCCATCGCCTGGGATGAGAGATAGACCACGCGTTCTTTGTCGCCTTTGCCATGCAGCCACAAGCGTGGCAGGCTTCCGGGGATGGAGTAGAGATACAGGTCTTCCATCGAGAGATTGCGGACTTCACCAACCCGCAAACCGCATCTGAGCATCAGCAGGAACATGGCCCGATCACGGGGCGATGTGATGACTGCGAACAACTGCTCCAGGTCTTTATCCTGAACGTCTCTGGGCAGGTGTTGTCCCTGCCGGATGAAGTGACGTTTCAGGCGCACCGGGTTGGCTGGCGCGTTTTCTTGCATCATTGCCAGGAATTGGTAGAACGAACGCAGCGCTGCCAAACGCCGGTTGATGGTGGCAATGACATGCCCTTCTTCTTGGAAATGTTCGATGAAGGCATCTACGTCCTGCACGCAGACTTCTTGGATCGGTTTGGATACCCACTCGAAGAACTTCTCCAGATCGCTCGTGTAATGGATGTGAGTGCTGCTGTGCGGAGCTTTGCGCCGCAGCCATTTCTGGAATTGCTCGATTTCTGATAACATGGATAAACCTCCTGGTGATTACTTTGGATTGAACCTTGGCGGGTCTCATCCAGATTATCACCAGGAGGCAATTCAGACAATGTTTGTCCGGTTAGAAACTTAATGTAAGAGTCAAGGCTTGGTGTATTTACGCTCCCGTATGTATTCCCCATCTATTGGAAAATTCACTACTCGTGACATCTGGGCTGGAGATGAAAAGGAACCCATATCTTTCAATCACTGGTCGTACGCTTATTCACAACCTATTAATAACATTGATCCGTCTGGATATTCCACGATCCAACAAATATTCGCAAACTACGTAGACGATTATGACAACAACAATAAAATGGCATCACGCTGGACAAATCAGGAAATCTATATGGTCAATCAGGCGCTTGGTATGATTGCATTTGCTTACGCCGACGCTTATAACAAAAAAGCGGCAGATGAAGATACAATTATTCCGGTAGAATGTAATCAGTGGCTGGAGAAGAAATTGGCTTTCTTTGCTCCGCCTAAATCTATTGATCCGATCTACGCGTTTTTAAGGGTTCACGGCGGTAAAGTTACTGTTTGGAAACATACTGGTAATGCTCCAGCTGCCTATGGCGGAGCCTGGGGGACAGGCTTGAGTGGGCATCAACTAGACATTTGGGCGGCCGGGCACTTCGATTCCAAGTTGAGTTACCTGACCAAGTACGGGGAATTCGGTATGAACGTTGCGGTAGATAATTATGAACGATTTATCACACATGAGATGGGTCATGTGTTCGATCATGCTATTGGCGACAAGGCACGCACCGAGATTGGAAAGGCTAAATATTCCAATCTGGTAATTGGCGGTTATACCACAGCAAATGGATTTTGCGGGCCGAAGATCGGGTTCGATGCTAATACTTGGCAAGGCTGGCAATGGCGTTTTACGACCGGTCCGGAAGAATATTTCGCTGATATGTTTGTCAGTTGGGTATATGGGTGCTGGGAACCACTGGGTCCAAGGAATCAAAATGTGTTGACCGAAAGGGGACAAGCACGGTCCGACTTTATGAATGAACATATGCCCACATGGATATTCGAGAAGGTTGAAACTAGGTGAGCCATGAAGAAATCACTACTTGTGTTCCTTTGCCTCTTTTTGACAGGATGTTTAGCTAATCCAAATCTATCTCCGACATCAACGCTGGATAATTTTAGATTGCCTCCTTCAACAGCAACGATGGCACAGGTGACTAAAGAGTCAACGGCAACTTCGGTACAAGTATTCACTCCAACTCCCCTCCCCACCTTGAAGCCAGAAAGCGGATTGCAAATTCTTTCCTCTTGGCTTGAAGGCAACGAAAAGTGTCGTTTGCCATGTTGGGCTGGAATTACACCAGGAGTAACTGAATGGAACCAAGCAATATATCTTCTACATCCATTGGAAGGAATTGCAACAATCCGGACAGGCACAAACGATGATTGTGTCTTTGGTAAATGTAACTGGATAACCTGGGCTTTATACTCCCCTACATCCGAGTATGGTTACTTTGACGGTAGTTCTGTAGAGAATAAGATTGACTATATGCAATTGGACCTCACTGAACCCTCCTCGCTAAAGTCTCTTAGTCTACAAAATGTTCTGACGCACTATGGAAAACCCACCTTCCTGCTAGTGAGCGCCTTGCCTGTTGGCTTTGGGAAGGAAATACCCAGCGAGCTGATCATGGAATTGCTTCTGGTCTACCCCGACCGGCAGTTTATCATCAAATACCTGAGACATGCTGAATTGAAGGGGGACAACTTTGTGAGTTGCGGACCCGATACTTATATCAAATTGATCGTCTTGGACAACAAAGATCAATTGTCATCGCTCAATTCGATTGCCAACTCTCTTGAAACAAAGGATTTAGGTGTTCTGGTGTGGCACAAGTTCATCGAAGAAGCAACCGGAATAACCATTGACTCGTTTGAAGAAGTATATAGCAAGGAAGATCCACCTTGCATTATCACACCAAAAAATATTTGGAAACCATAGCGCATTTTTTAGCAGGCCCTTTGACTTCATCAGCACTTCTTACACGGAAAGCTGAACCGGACTAGAAGAGCAGCCCAACTGGATATTATTTATCCACCTGAAATCACCTGGATCAACGGCACCCCCACGATCACCAGCACCGTGATTACGAAGGGCAAGAAGTAAAACACCGCTGAGACCACTCCCAGGTTGGAGCCCAGCCTTTCGGCGCGTGTCTCAGCCTGGGCGATGAACTCATCCGCGAAGGTTAGCGCAAGGGATTTGAGCAATCCCTGCACCTGCACCCCTTTGCCCACAAATCCCAGTTGAATGGCCAGGCTGATCAACCCGGCGTGCCGGCTTTCTTCAGCAGCCTGCCTGGCTGCACGCAGGATACCGTCAGGCTGCCTGGCGGCACGGGAGCGGGAACAGTCACGATCGACTACACCTACGACCCGCTCTATCGCCTCATCGCTGCCGATTAAGATACTGGCGATTACTTCCACTACACCTACGATGCGGTTGGGAATCGATTGACGCAGGAAAACGCTGTCCAGGGTCTGCCAGCTACGACGACATATACCTATGACGGTGCCAATCGTTTGACCAGTGTGAACGGCGTGACCTATTCCTGGGATGCCAATGGGAACCTGCTGAATGATGGCATCAATACTTATGCCTACGATACTGCCAATCGCTTGATCTCATTCAGCGAACCCGCGGTCTCTGCCTCATTTGCGTACAATGGGTTGAATGATAGGGTACAGCAGATAGTCAACAGCCAACCGACAAACTATACGCTTGATCTCAATGTTGGATTGACCCAGGTTCTCGATGACGGCACGAATACATATTTGTATGGCGTAGATCGCATTGCACAGGTACAAGGGGCAAATATTGATTACTTTCTGGGTGATGCACTTGGTTCGGTACGACAGCTTACGAACCAAACCGGAACAGTCTCTCTTGCCCGGAATTATGATCCTTATGGCAATATGATTGCCAATACGGGCGAAGATACAACCACCTATGGCTTCACGAGCGAACAAACGGACACGAGTGGATTAGTCTATTTGCGGGCAAGGTATTACGCACCTAGTAATGGAGTATTTATTACAAGAGATCCATCTACACTAGATTCAAATCCATACCTTTATGTACATGCAAATCCAATAATCCGGACCGACCCAACAGGCCTTCTTCCATTTCCTTTAGGAGGCCCACAAGCGTTCATCGAATGTTTAGCTTTTCATTCCTTGTCATTAGGAACTGGGGCAGCGCAAATTGGTTATGGAATGGGTGGGCTTCATCAAGTTACGGCAAGGGAAGCTGTCGATATTTGCAAAATTGGATATAGTCAAGATATGTGGAGCCAGAATTGGTTTAATCTTACGGATCGCCCAGATTCTGGTCATGATTTGTTTGGATGGTATTTGTACGGTCAAGGCAATAGCGCATCACTTCTTTTTGATGCAAATTCTCCATTGACACAAAAAGTAGCAATCTCAAGGTTGGTTCATAATAAGAGAATTGAGTACTATAAGACTGACGTTGATACCCCAAAAGGCGAGGCACCTGAATATAAATTCAACTATGGAGAGCAGTTTCAATGTGCCCTAGATTTCAGAACCTTTAATATTGCGGCAGCAAGTATTCCAATTGCCTGCGTTTTGGGTTCCTTTAATTATCAGATCAGGAATCTAAAAAACGGATGGATTGGCATTCGCATTGATAATCGTACGGATTTGGAGTCGGGAACTCATATTGTCGGACGCTTTCCAGATGAAGGTTATAGCGGGTCTGTGGAGGAACTTTTGAACAGTGGGCAGATCTACGATAATATGCCTCTTTCTTCCGTCTTTTTGAGGTATCAAATAATTTCTATACTATCTTCACGGAAACATGGCCAAGTAGAACAATATCGAGACTTGTGGGGTTTCACTCACCACCTTGGAGGTGGAAATCTATCTCAGACATACGTTTGGAAGGAAAAATTTGATCCTTGCATGAATCCGATCTTGCCTCCTATCGATCTTCAAATAAGTCTTTGGGAAGGCTATAATGGTCTTACAATTACTCCTCCGTCGACTATCCCTTAGGTTGTAAGTAAAAATGAAAAACACCAGATTCCAAATACATTCTATATTGATACTCATTGCGGGCGTGGCATGTTGTCTAGGAGTTTTCGTGTGGATATTTAATCCTTTTTCAGTACTAGATTTAACCGCTAGGCAAAAAAGATGTATTCCGCCGCCGTCTGGTTTTTCGGAAAGAGATCTGATTGGTACATGGATTGCCAAACGGCTTGAGGATACAGATACTCTTTTTATTCGTGAAGATCGAAAATACAAGCAAATTATCCGCCTTGAATCAACTTCGGTTGAGTATGAAAGTGATTGGCAATCGTGGCGCTTGTATTATTCTGGGAACGGTACCCCGTATCTTTACTTGGAAGGAATGCGATTATGTGCAGCGTTTCCTGGTCAAAGTTGTGATCAAGTGGGTTGGGGTAACGACGTGAAATGGTATGATGTATGTCGCGACGAATGGTTTTATTTGCCTAATGGGGGCATACTTGCGGTACTTGGAGTACCAAAACATTTCATCCAGCCGTCGCATGGTATGCAATTAATGCTGTTTACTGGATCAGCTGAAAATCCTTGGGGATATAAACTTCAGGACCCTTAAACCAATTATTATTACCCTTAGGAATGATCAAGGTTAATTTGCCTAGCTGTAGGCAGCCGCCTCATGCAGGAGACGCAACTCGAGACAATAACCTATGCCTACGACATTGCTAACCACCTGACCGAAGCCGACTATGACAATGGACTCTACTATAATTACACCTACGACCCGCTTCGCGTAGCATCCTCGCAGGGGGCTATCGTCTGGTTCGTACCCTGAAATCGCCTGGATCAACGGCACCCCCACGATCACCAGCACAGTTACCACGAAGGGCAAGAAGTAAAACACGGCCGAGACCACGCCCAGGTTCGAGCCCAGCCGCTCGGCGCGCGTCTCGGCCTGGGCAATAAATTCATCGGCAAAGGTTAGCGCAAGGGATTTGAGCAATCCCTGCACCTGCACCCCTTTGCCCACAAATCCCAGTTGAATGGCCAGGCTGATCAACCCGGCGTGCCGGCTTTCTTCAGCAGCCTGCCTGGCTGCACGCAGGATACCGTCAGGCTGCCCGGCGGTGCTGGGGTGGGGACGGTAACGATCGACTACAGCTACGACCCGCTCTACCGCCTCATGGCTGCCGATTATGATACTGGCGACTATTTCCACTACACCTACGATGCGGTTGGCAATCGATTGACACAGGAAAACGCTGTCCAGGGTCTGCCGGCTACGATGACATATACCTATGACGGTGCCAATCGTTTGACCAGTGTGAACGGCGTGCTTTACACCTGGGATGCCAATGGTAACTAGTTGAGCGATGGTGTCAATACTTATGCTTATGATGCTGCCAACAGGTTAACGGCTTTCAATAGTCCATCAAACACGGTTAGTTATGGGTACAGATGTAATGGATTGTCAAGTAATCAATGGGGTATCATTGGCTGTGATTGCGACCGGGTAAGCCAGATCGTATACGGAGTAACGACTGATTACGTTTTAGACATAGCCTCACCCCTGACCCAGGTTTTGAAAGACGAGACCAAAACCTACGTGTATGGCGTTGATCGAAATGCCCAAATCAGTGGAGCAGCTCCTGAATACTTCCTCACCGATGGTTTAGGGAGCGTGCGCCAGCTCGTGGACAGCACGGGCGCAAGCACCTTGACGAAAAGCTACGCGCCCTATGGCGAGACCATTTCAAGTGTGGGCAATGGAGTTAGCGTTTATCAATTCACCGGTGCAGCCCGTGATGCGAGCAGCTTGACTTATCTCAGGTCGCGGTATCTTGATAGCAACGTTGGACGATTTATCAGCCGTGATATGTGGGCAGGAAACTATAATAGGCCTTTGTCGCTGAATCGGTGGAACTATGTTGAGGGAAATCCGATAAATTTTTCAGATCCAACGGGACATTGCAAAACGGATGACGAGGCCTGCTGGAAGAAAGCGAGGGAGATAATATCTGAATTTCCTACAATAGGCATAAATGTGGGGATTGGATCGCTTTTTGGATGTGACTTCACTATTCCCTATCTTACTAAATATTGGACTACTGAAGAGCTAGAAGATGTCCAAATAGGATTACGGGCCATCAAGAACTCAATAACTATTGGGAATAGTGATGCGGTTTTTGCGAATGCATTTGGCAATGTAGTACTTACCCGTATGTCAGAGCCTTTGCAACCGACTCTCAAAGATGCTGCTGGTTTTACAATAGGTAGCAATTCTCATAGAGTGGTCATTCTAGACGTAGCTAGGGATGCCAACTTAATTGCATACACCACAATCCATGAGTTTGGTCATGTCTTGAATGATAGGGGACCAAATGGATTGTGGGATAAAAACAAAGAAGATTTCTCGTATAGTTTTGCTACTGTTATCCAGATGTTTAATCACGACGATTTCAACTATACAATGGGAACAATAGAATCGACTA
>Ga0315556_1001686_pt1 | contig 13107 bp, 9 predicted proteins | sample SalMarSW160310MG_FD_202112 | JGI IMG/M metagenome (GOLD analysis project Ga0315556, IMG submission 202112) | Salt marsh sediment microbial communities from the Plum Island Ecosystem LTER, Massachusetts, United States - Salt Marsh Sediment SW1603-10 ...
TCAAGCCGATCCAGGAACCCTCTTCGAGGCCGTCCGGGAGACCGGCTAATTGCCGCTGCGGCTCTTACGGGCCTCCTGCTGCCGGCTTTCGGAAGGGCAGCTGGCCCCCCTGCGCCGCTCGAGCGAGAAACGGGCGCATCCGTGGCTGGTGCTCCGGGGTTGTGGTCGGTCTACGATCGCGCGCTGAAGCGCGCGAAATACATCGATTTGACGCACACCATTTCGCCGTCGATCCCGGTCTGGAAGGGCTTCGGGCGATCGACCTTCGGGCCGACCCTGAACCCCGAGACCGGCAAGCCGTACGAGTACGCGAAGGACGGGTTCGAGGCGACCCACTACGACCTGAGCACCGATCAGTTGGGCACCCAGCTCGACCCGCCCGCCCACTGGGCTCCGGAATACCCGTCCATCGACGAGTTGCCGGCCACCTATGCGATCAGGCCCCTGGTGGTCATCTCGATCGTGGATCAGGTGGCGCGGGACCCGGGCTATCACCTGCAGGTCTCGGACATCGAGCGTTGGGAGGCCCGCAACGGCAGGATCCCGGCTGGATCGGTGGTGATGGTGCGCTCGGACTGGTCCAAGCGCTGGCCCGGTCCCGCGCTGGCTACCGAGGCGGTCTTCCCCGGCGTGTCGCTGGCCGCGCTCAAGTTTCTGCACTTGCAACGCCACATCTTGTTCCACGGCCACGAGCCGCTCGATACCGACACCACCCCGACGCTGGAAGGCGAAGCCTGGCTGATGCACCACGGCTACACCCAGGCCGAAGGCGTGGCAAACCTGGATAAGGTGCCCGAGACCGGCTGTCTGGTGACCGTCGGTTACCCCAAGTTCAAGGGGGGCCTAGGCGGCTATGCCCGCTATATCGCGATCTGCTCCCCGGACTGGAAATACGGAGTCTCGGTGGGCGAAGTGCCGGAGGCGCCGTTGCCGAAGAGCGCTAAGATCTTGCGCTGGGACACCAAGCTGGGGGTGCGGGTGCGCAAGTAGCCGGGCCAAGGTCCAGCCTATTCCACGGCGACGAGGGCCTCGCGCGTCGTGCGGTGCCTTCCCGGCCCGGTCCATTCTCGCCCTTCCTCGCAGAACCCGATGAAGCCATCCCCGCCCAACGAGCAAGCCAGGTCTGTCTCCCTCGTGCTGGGAAGCGGCGGGGCCCGCGGCCTGGCCCACATCGGCGTGATCCGATGGCTGGAAGGGCACGGCTATGAGATTCGATCCATCGCCGGATCGTCCGTGGGTGCCCTGGTAGGGGGGATCTACGCCGCTGGCCAGCTGGATACCTACGCGACCTGGGTGAAAGCGCTCAGGAGGCGCGATGTCATGCAGCTGCTCGACTTCGCGTTCAGCCGGTCCGGCATCTTCAGCGGCGACCGTATCATCCAGCGGCTGCGCGACATGCTGGGCGACGTGCAGATCCAGGATCTGCCCATCTCGTTCACGGCGGTCGCCACCGATCTGGACCAGGGGCGAGAGGTCTGGCTGAGAAAAGGCTCGCTGTTCGACGCCATTCGCGCCTCCATCGCGATCCCCACCGTGTTCACCCCCGTGGTCTATGAAGGACGGCTGCTGGTCGATGGCGGGCTGCTCAACCCCGTGCCCATGGCACCGACCCTGTCGGATCTTACCGATATCAGGGTCGCGGTCAGCCTGAGTGGGAAGGAAGAGTCGACGGAGACGCAGCTGAAACGAAGTCACCGGAGACGTGCGGAAAGGGACGATTCGTATCAGGCTGCGATACGCGACTTCATCCAGGGCCTCCAGCGCTATTTTCCGGGCTGGAAGCGCCAGGAGCGGGAGCCGGTCAACATGCTCGAGCTCATGTCTCGGTCCCTGGAGTCGATGCAGAACACGATCGCCCGCTTCAAGCTGGCCGCCTACAGTCCCGACTACCTGGTGGAGATTCCCAGCAATGCCTGCGGGTTGTTCGAGTTCTACCGAGCCGAGGAGCTCATCGAGCTGGGCTACGCCATGGCCGAGCGCGAGCTGGGCAGAACGGGCCACTGATCGACCTTGAGGGGCCGATACGCCGATTACCGGCTGCGGACCTGCCCCGGATCAACCCCCGCCTAGGCACCGGCCACGGGGCTTTGCTCCGTGCATTACGCTTGGACCTAAGCCCGGTGCCCCTGGATGGCTCGGCCGCCGCCATACTGGATGTTTAGACAGGCACGGAGTGCCGGTCCGCGCCGATCGATCGGGGAATCGGGCGTTGTGGGAGCGCCATTCCTGGCGCAACGAGGCTGCGCCGGCCTAGGGAATCGCGGCCGGAATGCCCCGACAGCTGCCATGCGCGTACGATCCTTTTCTACTCCAAAGCCGCCCTGTGCAGCCGCTGGAACACCTCCACCAGCAGCGGGATACGGGTCTGCCAAGCGTTGGCCCTCGCATGGCCGAGGATCGCCTGGCGGTCCCAGTCGCGGCTCAGGGCCTCATCGAGTGCCCCGGCCAGTGCAGCCGAATCGCCGTAGGGCACCAGGATGCCGATCTGGGCGGAGGAGACGACCTCTCGGTTGCCCCCCACGTCGGTCGTGACGATCGGCAGGCCGCAGGCGGAGGCCTCCAGGAAGACGTTCGCCCACCCCTCGAAACGCGTGGCCAGCACGAACACGTCGCCGGCGGCGTAGACCTCGCGCAATCGATCGGGCGGAACGACCCCCAGAAAATGCACACGGTCCTGGAGGCGGGCCTCGGAGACCTGCCGGCGCAGGCGCTGCTCCCAATGACCTTCGGGGTTGTCGCCCCCAGCGATGATGAGGTGCAGGTCTTGGTGGCGCTCGATCAGCCGGGGCAGCGTCTCGATCACGCGATGGAAGCCCTTTCGCTCGGCGAGGCCGCCGACGGATATGAGGATCCGGGCGTCGGCGGGAAGCCCCAACTTGCGGCGGCACGCTTCGCGCGGCTCCGGATGGAATTTGTCCAGGTCCACGCCGTTGGCGACCACCTGGACCTGATCGGGCGCTACCCCGATGGCGATGGCGTCGCGCCTCAGAGAGTCGGCCACCGAGAACACCCGGGCTGCGCCGCTCAGAGCGATGCGCGTCTGCACGCGGCGCATGCGAGTCTTGCGGATGCGCGTGATGGGCCCCCTCAGCGTCACCGTGTAGGGCAGCCCGAGCAGCCGGGCGACCACCATGGCGGCGACCCCGTCCGGGTAGGAAAAATGGGCATCGATCAGGTCGAAGCCGAAGCGCTGGCGCAGCCTCAACAGCGTGGGTAGGCTGCCCAGCCCTTCGAACAGCCCGTCGAGGAACTTGAATGCTCCCGGGACCGAGAGAAAGCGGGGGTGGAGGACCTCAATCCCTCCCTGTATCTCCAAGCGCGGCGGTTCGGGCCGGAAGCCGGGGCGGAAGCGGCGGATCAGACCTTGGAAGGGAAACCAGGGTACCGGCGCCACTACGACCAGGGGCAGCTCCCGGGCAACCCGGAACATGCGCTCGCGCACGAACACGCCCATCTGGGGCTGAACGCTGTTTGGAAAGACGTGCGTGTACACCAGCAGGCGAGGCCGCGGCGCCCCGGCGGGGTCGGCCGTAGAGGGGGCATTGCGCTCTTGGGCGGGCGTGCAGGACAAGGCGAGGATCTCGCAGCATCGAAGCGGACGGAGAGTCTACTGCTTCAGGCGGGTGCCCGCGCTCGCCCGCCCAGCGACAGCCGCGGGCTCATAGATCCAGCGGCAGGTAGAAGAACACGAAACGGCCCCGCTCGATGTCTACCTTGAGCTTGGCGCCGTGGTAGATGCCGTAGTCCACGTAGCCGGGTACGGCGCTGGCGGCATGGCACTCGCTGGAGTGCTGCGGCGACTCGAAATCCCGGTCCCGGTCGTACCAAGACAGCAGCATGTGCTCGCCGAGGCGCTCGTGGGCGGTTCGGTTGGCGAGCCGCATAGCGGCGAGATAGTCCGGGAGGGGGGTCTTCGGATCGATCTCCACCAGGTCGACGCCGGTCAGGTCGGCCTCGGTGCGGATGTTGCAGACGTCCAAGGGTCATTCCTCCAGGTCGTGGGCCCTCGCCGATAGCTGAAGCTTACCCTGCCCGCAGGTCATCCGCCGCGTACCGCCGGCGGTTCCCGCAGCCAATGATCGTTAATGGCGATCGTTTGAATAATATCAAACGATTTTTGATGATCACGGCGCCCCTAGAGCCCGGCCGAACCGGCCTGTTCGATCCAAGCAGCGACTCTTAGGAGAAAGACCATGTCGAACCCCAAGACCATGACCACAGCGGCGGGCTGCTGGCCGCCGAGGCGATCGCCGGCACGCAGCCCTATGACCCGACCCCCATCCCGGGCCACACCAGCGGGCACCCTTGGCTGAGCGCGTTGCTCGCTTGGAAATATTGGCGCTGAGTCACACCCCGGCCGATGCGCCGGCCGCGCCCCGGTTTACAATGGCGCCAGCCCGCCGCGTCCGGCTTTACCGCGGCCGCCCCCTGACAGCGAGCACGAGCGTTCGACAGCCATGCTGAAGAAGTGGATCAAACCCCGTTGGCAGCATTCCGATCCCCTGGTCCGGCTGGAGGCCGTGGGCGAGCAGGAGCTGGAACAAGGGATACTGGCGCAGCTCGTGAAGCACGACCCTTCCCAGGATGTGCGCCGTGCGGCGATCCGCCGCCTGGACGATTTGCACCTCCTGGTGGGCCTGGCCGCGGTCGGGTCCCCGGTCAGCGACGCCGCCCGACAGCGCCTGCGCGTGCTGCTGCGGGCCACGCCCGACGGTGGCACAGCACCCGAAGACCTCCTGATCGAGGCCCTCCCGGTGTGCGATGACCCGGCCCTCACGGCGCAGATGGCTCGCGACTGCCCTCTGCCGCGGGTGCGGCTGTCGGCCGTCGGCCTCCTGACTGACGAGCAGGCGTTGACCCGGCTGGCCCGCGAGGACAGCGCGCCGGAGGTTCGATTCGCCGCCGCCGAGCGGGTGCGTACCGAGGAGGCACTGAAGGAGATCGAGAAGGCGGCGCGCAACCGGGACAAGCGGGTCGCCCAGAGCGTCCGTCAGCGCCTGGCAGCGATCCACGAGGCCCGGGAGCGCCAGGCGGAGCGTCAAGCCCTTACCCAGGAGCTGTCTGCCCGGGGCCGGGGCGAGAGCTGGCCGGCGGATGAGGCGGCCTGGCTACGCATCCGCACTCGCTGGGCGGAGATCGAATCGGACGCCGGGGCCCTCGAGCGCAAGGCATATGCAGAAGCGGTGCAGGCCTTCGAGGTGCGCCTTGAGACCTACCGGGCCGAGCGCGCCCGGGCGACCGAGATCCAGCGCCACCGAGAAGCCCTTTGCTTCGAGCTCGAGCAGCTGCGCGACGAGGCGGACGAGCACCGGCCCCGGGTCCGCCAGGCGCGCTTGGCGGAGGTCCAGGCGGCCTGGAGGCTGCTGCTCGGCGATGACACGCCTGCGGTTTCCGCACAAACGGAGGAGCGTTTCCACTCGCTGGTGGTCGGCCTCGAGGAGGGTCTGCGCCTCGTCTCCGCAGAGATCGCCCGGGCCCAGGCCCTGGACGCCATCGAGGACCGCGTTCGGGCGGCTGAGGGCGCCGGGGAGATCCCCGACGAGCGGTCAGTGCGGGCTCTGGCGCGGGATCTGGACCAGCTGCCCTTAGCGGGGGAGACGTCGCTTGCGGAGCGTCATCGGGTCTTGGAGCGCCGCGTCCGTGCGCTTCAGCAGGAGCTGGCTGAGCACAAGCAATACGAGCGCGAGCGCTTCGAGACCGCGGAGTCGGCCGTGAACGAGCTGGAGCAGGCGCTCGATCAGGACAACCTGGAGCCGGCCCTGCGCAGTCACAAGCGTGCCATGGACCTGGTGCGCGCGCTGTACGGCGTGCCCCCCGCCAAGCGCCAGAATCTGGAGGCGCGCCTCAAGGCCGCAGGCCCCCGCCTCGCCGACCTGCGCTCCTGGCGCCATTGGGGCTCGGACCAGGCGCGCGAAGAGCTGATCGGACGCGCCGTGGGCCTGCATGATCCCGGCCTGGCGGCCGAGAAGGTGGCGGAGGCCGTGAAGGCGCTGCGCGAGGAATGGACCCGCCTCGGTCGCCTCGATCACGGCGGCAAGGCCCTGTGGGAGCGCTTCGACGCCGCCTGCAACCGTGCCATGGAGCCGGTGCTCGAGGAACGGCGCAAGGCCGCCGAGGCCCGCAAGGAGCATCTGGAGCGTCGCGGGGACATCTGCGAGCAGCTGGAGCGCTTGGAGCACGATACCGACTGGGAGAAGCCGGACTGGCGGCACCTCGACAAGACCGTGCACCGGCTCCGGCGCGAGTGGCGCCAGCAGGGCGCCGTGGACCGGGCCGGGTGGCAGGTGGTAAAGGCCCGCTACGACGAGGCCATCGCTGCTTTGGAAGAGCACCTCGACGCCGAGCGCCGCCGCAACTGGCTGCAGCGCCAGGCTGTCGCCGAGCAGGCCGAGGCGTTGGCCGCGGCCGAAGACGCCCACGGAGCAGGAGAGGCGGCCAGGCGCCTGCGCGAGGCCTGGCAGGTCACGGTCAGCGCCTCCCAGCGCGAAGAGAAGCGGCTCTGGGAGCGCTTCCACTCGGCCCTGGACCGGGTATTCCAGCGCGAGCATGCCCAGCGACAGGTCGCCCGCAAGGACCGGGAGGAGACCCTGGCAAAGGCAGTAGCGGTGTGTGCCCAGATGGAGTCTCTGGCCCAGCTGGGCCATGCAGAGGTACTCGCCCGCCGCGGCGACGCCCAGCGGTTGACGGAGGCCTTCAAGGGACTGGGGCCGTTGCCCGCCAAGGAGCGCAAGACCCTGGAGACTCGCCTGGAGCGGGCGAGTCGTGCCCTGGAGCGTCGGATCGAGTCCGCACTGGCGGCCCGGCAGGATGAAAAGCTGCAGACCCTGCGGGCCTACGCCGACCTGTGTGAGCGTGCCGAGCAGGGCGCCCTTCGGGGTGAAGTGCTCGGCGAGGTCGGCGCGAGCCTGAGCGAGGCATGGCGGGAATTGCCGCCGCTTGAAGACAAACAAGCCCTGGAGCTCCTGGAGTTGCGGCTCGAATCGGCCTTGGCGGCGACCGCGGACGTGGCAGCGCGCGAGCGTCTGAGTCAGTCTCTAGCGCGTAATCACGAGCACTACCGCTCCCTCTGCCTGGATCTGGAGATCCTGCTCGGGATCGAGTCGCCCCCAGAGGAGCGGGAGTCCCGGCTCGCCCACCAGGTGCAGCGACTCGCCCGCGCCATGGCAGAGCGCGAGCGCGACGACGCGACCCGGCAGGCGCACGCCCTGAAACGCGAGATTCTGCTCACCGGCCCGCTGCCGCCCGACCAGGCCGCAAGCCTGCGGGCGCGCTTCGAGCGCCTGCGCTAGCTCCCTGGTTTGGCCGGTTTCCCTCCCTCTCCCCGCCGGAGAAGTCAGGGGGGCGATCACCGTTTTCGTACCCAATCCGACTGGTCGAGGACCGGCTCCCCGGGGCCAGGCTCGCGGGATGTTAGAATCGCCGTCCCCCTGACCGATGCTTTTCCGCCATGGAACCGTTTGCCCACCCTTCCCAGTCCCCGGTGCGCATGACCGAGCTCAGCCACGGCTCCGGATGCGGCTGCAAGATCGCCCCCAATCTGCTGGAGCAGATCCTCAACAGCGGGTTTGCGGTCAGCCCCGAGCCGCGCCTGCTCGTCGGCAACGAGTCGCGGGACGACGCTGCCGCCTTTGACCTCGGGGACGGGCGCTCGGTGATCAGCACCACCGATTTCTTCATGCCCATCGTGGACGACCCATTCGAGTTCGGGCGCATCGCCGCGACCAATGCCATCAGCGACGTCTATGCCATGGGCGGGCAGCCGCTGATGGCGATCGCGGTGCTTGGCTGGCCCGTCGACAAGCTGGGGCCGGATGTTGCCGCCCAGGTCGTCGACGGGGGCCGGGCCGCCTGCCGGGACGCCGGCATCCCCCTGGCCGGCGGACACTCCATCGACTCGCCGGAGCCGATCTTCGGTCTAGCCGTCACCGGCATCGTCGACAACGCCCACCTTAAGCGCAACAGCACCGCCGAGCCCGGTTGCCGCCTCTACCTCACCAAGCCCCTGGGCATCGGTATCCTCACTACCGCCCAGAAACAGAAGAAGCTGCGGCCCGAGCATGCGCGCCTCGCGCCCGACACCATGTGCCGGCTCAACCGCATCGGTACGTCCCTCGGTGCCCTCCCGGCAGTGCACGCCTTGACCGACGTCACCGGCTTCGGGCTGCTCGGGCACCTGCGCGAGATGTGCGAGGGCAGCGGGGTGCGGGCCGAGATCGACTACGCCGCGGTGCCCAAGCTCCCGCATGTCGAAGATTACCTGGCATTGGGATGCTCCCCGGGCGGGGCCCGGCGCAACTTTGACAGCTACGGTCACCGGGTGGGCCCGATGACCGACGGGCAACGCCAGCTGCTATGCGACCCCCAGACCTCCGGCGGCTTGCTGGTGGCCGTTGCCCCCGAGGGCGAGGGGGAGTTCCTCGCGCTGACCGGCGAGGCCGGTCTGGATCTGGCCCCTATCGGGCGGCTTCTGGAGCTGGGGGAAGGGCCCCTGATCAGCGTGGTCTGAATGACCGCCGTGAGTCCTCGCGCTCGCCTGACGCTTCGGGTAGCTTTGCGACCCCACCTATGGGCGGCTCTCGCGATCCCGCCCTGTGTAGGTTGGCGCGCGGCGAATACCTGACGCACTATGCTGACTGCCCATGGATCTCCCGGTCATCGACGACTACCGCCGTCTGTTCCTGGAGGAGGTCCCCCTGCTCGATGTGCGGGCCCCGGTGGAGTTCGCCCAGGGCGCGTTCCCGGTGGCCGAGAATCACCCGCTGATTGACGACGCCGAGCGCCACGAGATCGGCATCCGCTACGCTGAGCTGGGGCAGGAAGCCGCCGTCGAGCTGGGCTATGAGCTGGTGCGCGACACAGCCAAGGCCGAGCGCGTGGCGGCTTGGGCGGCGTTCGCCCGGCGTCACCCCGAGGGGGCGCTCTACTGCTTCCGCGGCGGGATGCGCTCCAAGATCAGCCAGCAGTGGCTCTACGAGGCGACCGGGATCGCGTATCCGCGGGTCCAGGGCGGTTACAAGGCGCTGCGCAGGTTCCTGCTGCAGGAGCTGGAGCACGCGGCCCGGGAGATCCGCCCCTTGGTCATCGGCGGGCGTACCGGCGTCGGCAAGACGCGAATCCTGGCCCGTGTGGAGTCGGCCCTGGACCTGGAGCGACTGGCTTGGCACCGGGGCTCGGCCTTCGGGCGCCACGCGAGTCCGCAGCCGAGTCAGATCGCCTTCGAGAATGCCCTGTCCATCGCCCTGCTCCGACACCATGCCCGGGGCAACCGCCTGCTGCCCGTGGAGGACGAGAGCCGCGCCATCGGCTCGCGCCATTTGCCCCCCTTGATCTATGACGCCTTGAAACGCGCCCCGTTGGTGGTGCTGGAGGCGTCCCTCGAGGAGCGCGTGCAGATCACGTTGGAGGAGTATGTCGTCGAGGCCTTGGCGGAGCACCGCGCCCTGCACGGGCCGGACGCGGGATTCGCGAGCTGGTCGGCCCAGCTGCTGGACAGCCTGGACCGGATCGCCCGGCGCCTCGGGGGGGGACGCCACCAGGCGGTGCGCTCCGCGATGACCGAGGCGCTGGAGCAGCATCGCCAAAGCGGCGAAGTGGATCGGCATCGGGCCTGGATCCGGACGCTGCTGGTCGACTACTACGATCCCATGTACGACTACCAGATCGGCAACAGTCGGGACCGGGTGCTCTTCAGCGGCGATGCCGCCGCCGTCGAGGCCGACCTGCGCCGCCGCTTGGCCGCGAACGTCTAAGCGTCGATCGCGGATTTGGCGCAGGCGGGCCTTCTCGGCGAGCTGGGCTAGCCGATCTCCCACTCATCGCGGTGCGACACCGACCGCACACCCGGCCTTGCGATCTGAGACAATAGCGGTACTCCAACTGTGTGCATTGTCAGGCGAAGCGAAAGGAGCGACAGGGCAAAGGGCTGCTCCTCCCCCGCCTGATCCGCAGATCCGATGCCTGAAGGAGGACTCGCGATGCAGTATGAGACCAACCCGCGTTTCGTCAGCCGCCTGACCCGCAACACCCTGGCCTTGATCCTGGCCGGCGGCCGAGGATCGCGGTTGCAGGAGCTCACCGAGTGGCGTGCCAAGCCCGCGGTGTACTTCGGCGGCAAGTTTCGCATCATCGATTTCCCCCTGTCCAACTGCGTCAACTCGGGTATCCGCCGCATCGGCGTGCTCACCCAGTACAAGGCGCACTCGCTGATCCGACATCTGGTGCAGGGCTGGAGCTCGTTCCGATCCGAGCTGGGGGAGTTCATGGAGGTGCTGCCGGCTTCCCAGCGTACCTCCGGGAACTGGTACGCCGGCACCGCCGACGCCGTCTATCAGAACCTGGACATCATCCGTACCTACCAGCCCGAGTTCGTGCTGGTGCTGGCTGGAGATCACATCTACAAGATGGACTACGGGACCATGCTGGCCCACCACCTGGAGACCCAGGCGGACATGACCGTGGGCTGTGTCGAGGTGTCCCTGGAAGAGGCGCGCGGCTTCGGCGTGATGACCGTGGACCCCAGCGGTCGGGTGCTGCATTTCGACGAGAAGCCCCAAGACCCGGAGCCCATCCCCGGCAACCAGGGAATCGCCCTGGCGTCCATGGGCATCTACCTGTTCAATACCGAATTTCTGTACCAGGAGATCATCCGCGACGCGCACAATCTCGACTCCCATCGCGATTTCGGCAAGGACATCATCCCCGCCATCATCGGACGCAACCGGGTGCAGGCCCACCCGTTCCGCGACCCGGTGACCGGCCAGCAGGCGTTCTGGCGCGACGTGGGCACGGTGGACGCCTATTGGGGCGCCAACATGGAGCTTGTGGAGCCCGAGCCGGAGCTCGATCTCTACGACCGGCTCTGGCCCATCCGCACCTACCAGCCCCAGCTGCCCTCGGCCAAGTTCGTGCTCGGCGAGGGCCAGGCCCAGGGCACAGTGATCAACTCCATCGTCTCCGGGGGCTGCGTGATCTCCGCGGCCAGCCTCCGCAACACGCTGCTGTTCTCCAACGTCAAGCTGCAGGTCGGCTCCGTTGTCGATGACTCGGTAGTCCTCCCGGAGGTGGAGATCGGACGCGGCTGCCACATCCATCGCGCCGTGCTCGACCGCGGCTGCCGCATCCCCGACGGGACCCGCATCGGCCTCGATCCCAAGGAAGACGTCCGCAAGTTCCGGGTCACCCCCGGCGGCGTGGTGCTGGTCACTCCCGACATGCTAGGCCAGCATCTGCACCTGCTGTCCTGAGGCCGTCCGTTCGCGACCTGGCAGTCGCTCTACCGGGTACCCTGGGCGTCAATCCTTCGCAAGGGGCCATGTCCACTCTCGCACCTCCGGCGGGTCCCGGCCGTATTGGTGGATAGACTCGCGGTGGTCGATGAGCCGGTCGCGCACAGGCTGCTTCGCGTAGGCGGTGCCGTTGGCGCAGCTGGGGCACCCGGTCCACGACGTCGGCGACCAGATGGTAGCGGTCCAGCTCAGTCATCACGACGCGTCCGGCTCGCTGCCCTCCAGATAGGCATTGGCCACCATAGCGGGGCCGCCTTGCCCCGGCCCGCAGACATAGATCATGTCGAGATCGTGCCGCCGGATCAGGTGTACGTAAATGAAGTTGAGTCCGGGGCTGGTGCCCCAGCGCCCGAGCAGACGCGGCTTGATGTGCTCCAGGGCGAGGGGCTGGCTCAGCAAGGGGTTGTCGAGCAGGTAGATCTGGCCCACCGAGAGGTAGTTGGCCGCCCGCCACCAGGCGTCCGTCGCGGCGAGCTCCTCGGCGCCGAGGGACTTGGCCCTGGGTAGCGGTTGGGGTGTCCCAGTGTTTGACCAGAAACGGGGGGGGAGGTTGCGGGGTGGCCCCGGGGGAAGCGCCGGGGCTGTAGCCCGGTGAGAAATGCGGGCGGGCCTGGGGCACAATAGAACGGTGGGCTCCGGCGCCGTGGGCCGCGCACGTCGATCGAGTCTCCACCAGCGACCGGAGCCAACTTGAACCCCCTGAAGCGCCTAGCCTCCCAGACCGCCGTCTATGGCGTGAGCAGCGTCGTCGGACGCTTTCTCAACTATCTGCTCGTCCCGTTGTTCACCTATACCTTCGCGCCCGCGCAATACGGGGTGGTCTCGGAGTTCTACGCCTACATGGGGTTTCTGGCGGTGCTTCTGGTGTTCGGGCTGGAGACCGGCTACTTCCGCTTTCGCGACGGTGACGGGAGCACGCCCGAGCACGTCTACTCCACGGCCCTGCGCTTCGTGATCCTGACCAACGGGGCCTTCGTCCTGGCCGCCTGGTTGCTGCGCCAGCCCGTCGCGGACCTGCTCCGCCACGGCGCCCACCCCGAGTACATCTGGTGGGTCGGCGCCATCCTTGCTATGGACTCCGTGGGCGCGGTCGCCTTCGCCCGGTTGCGTGCCGAGCAGCGGGCGGCGCGCTTCGCCGCTATCAAGGTTATCGAGATCGGCGTCAACATCGGCCTCAATCTGTTCTTCATCGTGCTCTGCCGCAGGGCCTTCGAGACCAATCCTCACTCCGCCCTCGGCGCGCTCTGGAGCCCGGCGGTGGGGGTCGGCTACATCTTTCTCGCCAACCTCGCGGGCAGCGCGGTCAAGTTGGTGCTGCTGGGTCCCCTTCTGGTCGGTGTGCTCGACGGCTTCGACCGGGCGCTGTTCGCCCGGCTGATCCGCTACTCCCTGCCCATGGTGGTCATCGGCTTCGCGGGCATCATCAACGAGATGCTCGACCGCGCGGCGCTCAAGTATCTTCTTCCCTACGACATGACGACCAACATGGCGCAGCTGGGTATCTACAGCGCCTGCTACAAGCTCTCGATCCTGATGTCGCTGTTCATCCAGGCGTTCCGCTACGCGGGGGAGCCGTTCTTCTTCGCCTATGCCCGACAGACCGGCGCGCGCGAGACCTACGCCCGGGTGCTCAATTACTTCGTGATCTTCTGCGTGATGATCTTCCTGGCCGTGACCCTTTACATAGATGTCTTCAAATACTTCATCGGGGCGCCCTACCGGGTGGGGCTGAAGGTGGTGCCGGTGCTGCTGCTGGCAAATCTGATGCTCGGCGTCTACGTCAATCTCTCGATCTGGTACAAGCTCACCGACCAGACCCTGA
>Ga0315556_1001688_pt1 | contig 13101 bp, 11 predicted proteins | sample SalMarSW160310MG_FD_202112 | JGI IMG/M metagenome (GOLD analysis project Ga0315556, IMG submission 202112) | Salt marsh sediment microbial communities from the Plum Island Ecosystem LTER, Massachusetts, United States - Salt Marsh Sediment SW1603-10 ...
ACCAGTGCCGCGGCCGCCGGGTGGAACACGGCCGAGCTCAGGCCGGCGAGCACCAGCAGCAGCGCGACGACGGCGGGCGTCGGGGCCAGCCCGATCAGCCCGATCGCGATCGCGGTCGCCCCGGGTGCCAGGATGATCCAGTAGCGGGTGTCCGCGCGGTCCGCGATCACGCCCAGGATCGGCTGAACGGCCGTCGCCACCCGGAACGTCGCCGCCAGCAGACCGGCCACGGCCAGGCTGATCCCGAGCTTGGGGATGAGCAGCGGCAGGAGCACGCCGACGAACGCCGGGTACGTGTCGTGGACGAGGTGCCCTCCCGCGACCGTCACGATGGTCGGGGTGTCGAAGGCGCGGGCAGGCGGGCTCGGATCCGGCTCGAGGGCGGTGGACATGGGCAGACCCATTGTCGCCGGGATGGGCCGAGCGCGCGGCGCCGGCATCGAACGGCGCCCGAAGCGTCAGAAGCGGACCTGCTGCCAGGTACGTCCGCGGTCGTTGGCGAGGAGCGTGGCGCAGACGATGTGGTGGGCCGGGACTCGTTCGGGCTGGTCGCCGCCCTCTCACGGGTGCCGATGCGAGCTCGCCGGACCGGTGCAAGAATCGGCCCGGACCAGGCCGTCGTTCGCAGGAGTCGCCATGCAAGCCCCCGTCCCGTACCTCGACGATTCCGGGCGACCCGACCGGCTCAGCGGCGGCGCGCGCATGATCCCGATCCGGACGCCCAACGGCGAGTTCCGGGTCTGGACGAAGCGCCACGGCAACAACCCCGACATCAAGCTGCTGCTCCTCCACGGCGGGCCGGGTGCCACCCACGAAGGGTTCGAGGCCTGCGACAGCTACCTCCCCGCCGCGGGGATCGAGTACTACTACTACGACCAGCTGGGCTCCTTCTACAGCGATCAGCCCGACGATCCCGACCTGTGGGAGCTCGACCGGTTCGTGGACGAGGTCGAGCAGGTCCGCCTCGCGCTGGGTCTGGATCGCACCAACTTCTTCCTGGCGGGCGTGTCCTGGGGCGGCCTGCTCGCGACCGAGTACGCGCTGCACCATGGCGACGCGCTCAAGGGTCTGGTCATCTCGAACATGATGTCCAGCTGTCCCGCCTACAACGCGTACGCGAACGACGTGCTGATGCCGGCCATCGACCAGGCTGCGCTGGCCGAGATCAAGAACCTCGAGGCCGCGGGCGACACGGACAACCCGCGCTACATGGCGCTGCTCATGGAGCAGCACTACGTGCACCACGTGCTCCGGATGCCGTTCGAGGAGTGGCCCGACCCGGTCGTCCGGATGATGAATCACATCAACGAGGCCGTGTACGTGCCGATGCAGGGTCCGAGCGAGCTCGGCCTGAGCGGCAAGCTGCTCGACTGGGACCGGACCGAGGACCTGGCCCGGATCGAGGTCCCGACGCTGGTCATCGGCGCCGCGCACGACACGATGGACCCGGCCTTCATGGCGGACATGGCACGCCGCCTGCCGAATGGCCGCTATCTCCACTGCCCCAACGGCAGCCACCTCGCGATGTACGACGACCAGGAGACCTACTTCGCCGGGCTGATCGATTTCCTGCTCGACGTCGGTGGGCGGGAATAGCCCCAGGTCCTGGCTCGAACCCTGCCCAGGCTCCGAGTGGCGAGTCTGGCCCAGCCTCTCTGCTGGTCTCGGCTCGTTTGACCCCTCCCCGGTGCGCGCGTACACTCCGCGCGCCTGCCGGCAGGCTCATCGTGCTCGCGCATGAGGGGCGGCCGGGACGCTTCCTGCGCCGCCGGGCACCGCGCGCGGGAGGCGGGTGCGAGACCCCTGCCCGAGGAGGTGAACCGGGATTGGCCGAAGTCCGAGTGGGTGAGAACGAGACGTTCGAGAGCGCCCTCCGCCGCTTCAACAAGAAGATCCAGCAGAGCGGCATCCTCGCGGAGGCTCGCCGTCGCGAGCACTACGAGAAGCCGTCGGTGAAGCGGAAGCGCAAGGAAGCGAAGCGCAAGAAGAACGCACGCGCGAGCCAGGGCTGAGCCACCCGGGAGCGCGACCTGTCGCATCGACCGGCCGCGCGACCATGGCCCCGACGCCCCAGCGTCGACCGGGACCGGGATCCCGGTTCCCCACCATCGGCGCAGCTCGCGGGCGCGGACCGTCGAACCGTCGACGCCGTGGCACCCGAGGAGCCATCCGGTGACCCTTCGCGAACGACTCCACGCCGATACGACCGCCGCCATGCGGTCGCGTGACGCGCTCCGCCGCGACACGCTGCGCATGGCCCAGAACACCATCTACAACCTCGAGAAGGCGCGGCACGCCGACCTGACCGAGGATGAGGTGCTGGGCGTGATCGTGCGCGAGGTGAAGACGCGCCGCGAGAGCGTGGACGCGTTCCGTAAAGGCGGGCGCGAGGATCTGGCCTCCAAGGAGGAGGCCGAGATCGCGATCCTCCAGGACTACCTGCCCCAGGCGCTAACCGAGGACGAGCTGAAGGCCCTGGTCGAGGAAGGGATCGCGGCCACAGGCGCAGCCTCCGCGCGCGACCTGGGCAAGGTGATGGGCTGGCTGTCCCCGAGGATCCGGGGACGGGCCGATGGCAAGCTGACATCGGGCCTCGTTGCCAGGGCCCTGGCTTCGATCGATCTCGCCGCGCACGACACGGAGCATTGACGGGCCTCCGCCCGGGGGACTGACCCATGCTGGCCACATCCAACGAACCCGCCACCCAGTTCACCCGTCGCGACCTGTTCCGGCTGCTCGCCGCATCCATCCTGCTGGTGGCGGCGATGTCCGTGATCCTGGGTGTCGACATCCTTCCGGCTCAGCCGCAGCTGGAGGTGGGCAAGCCCGCGCCCGCGGACGTCGTGGCGCCACGCGCCGGCGAGTATGAGAGCGCCGTGCTCACCAAGCAGGCGCGCGATGCGGCGAGCGCTGCGGTCGAGCCCCAGTACGACTACACGACCGAGCAGGCCGCGGCGATCGCGGCCGCGCAGGCGAAGGCGTTCGACAGCGAGGTGTCCCTGATCGACACCGCGTTCGGGGACACGGTCACGCCCGAGTACCGCCAGACGCTGCTGGGTCAGGCGATCCCGGCCCTCAAGAAGGCGACTCGCGCGACGCTCCAGGCGCTGACGCCGGACCGCTGGACCGCGGTCCGGAACGAGGCAGCCCGGGTCCTGGTCAACACCGAGCGGTCCGAGCTTCGTGATACCGAGGTGGCCGCCCTGCGCGACCGGCTGGCCGGGCAGATGGGCGGCGACCTGAATGCCGACGAGCGTGATCTCGCGGCGGCCCTGATCTCGCCCCTGGTCGTGCCCAACTCGTCGTACTCGGAGTCCCTGACGGACGCGGCCCGCCAGCAGGCGGCCGACGCCGTCCAGCCTGTGCAGGCGGTATGGCAGCGTGGCGACATCATCGTTCGCAAGGGCGACCGGCTGGATGCCGCGGCCGAGGAGGCGATCACCTACTTCAAGGTCAACGAGGGCGGCCTCGACGTGGCTCGACTGGCCGGGTTCGTGGTCCTGTCGATGCTGATCGTCGGGCTGCTGCTGATCTGGACGTGGCGGTTCAGGCGCGAATTCTGGCATCGCAACAACGTCCTGCTGCTGCTGGCGCTGCTCCTCCTGGTTGCCGTGGTGGCGATCAAGTTCACGGCAGGGCGTGCCTGGCTCCCGTATGCGCTGCCGCTGGGTGCGGTGGGCATGCTGATCACGGTCCTGCTCGACGGCGGCGCGGCGATCGTGCTGATGGCGCTCCTGGGTGTGCTGGCAGCGGCGGTCAACGGCACGGGCCTCGAGCTGGCCGCATACATCATGTTCGGCGGGATCGCGGGCATCGTCACGGTCCGGCGCGGCGATCGACTGGCGGTGTTCGTCCAGGCCGGCGTGGCCATGTTCGTCGTGAGCTCCACGGTCGTGGTGGTGTTCACCCTGCTGGGGGACCGGGACATCCGCGGGCTGCTCGAGCTGCTCGGCGCATCCGCGGTGGCGGCCGGTGGATCGGCGGTCGCGGCCGTGGGCAGCTTCGCGGTGCTCGGGTCGGTGTTCGGGATCCTGACCGTGTTCCAGCTGCTGGAGCTTGCGAACCCGTCGCAGACCCTGCTCCGGCGCCTCCTGGTGGAGACGCCGGGCACGTACCACCACTCACTCATGGTGGGCAACCTCGCCGAGCGGGCGGCCGAGGTGATCGGTGCCGATCCACTGCTGGCTCGCGTGGCCGCCTACTACCACGACATCGGCAAGCTCTCCAACCCGGCCGCGTTCATCGAGAACCAGGCCGGCGGCCAGAACATCCACGACGAGCTCGATCCGGCGACCTCGGCGCAGCTGCTCAAGAGTCATGTCAGCGAAGGCATCGACATCGCCTACAGGTCCGGGTTGCCCAAGGCGTTGATCGCATTCATCCCGCAGCACCACGGGACGGCGGTCATGTCCTACTTCTACGCTCGCGCCCGGGAGCAGGCCGCCGCCCCGTTCGGAGGTCTCGAGACGGCCGAGGGCCGCAAGGCGGCCGACGCCGTGGACAAGCGCAAGTTCCGCCACGGGGGCCCGAAGCCCCAGTCCCGGGAGGCCGCGATCATCATGCTGGCCGACTCCGTGGAGGCGTCGGTACGGTCGCTGTCGTCGCGCGACGAGACCGCGATCCGGGCGATGGTGGCGCGGATCATCGAGGAGCGGATCGCCGACGACCAGTTCGACGAGTGCAACCTCACCCTGCGCGACATCGAGAAGATCCGCGAGGCGTTCGTGTCGCAGCTGCTGGGGATGTACCACCAGCGGATCGCATACCCGCAGAACAAGGTGGTCGAGTTCGAGTCGCGGCGGGCCTCCGGGAGCGATTGAGCGCCGGCCTCAGCGTGGCGGCCGTCCGGTACGTCAGCCGGCTTCCTGGTCGGCCGTCTCCGAATCGTCCGAACGGCGGAGGTTGAGCTCCGAATCGAGGATGATCTCGGCGTCCTCCGGCAGGCCGTCGGTATACAGCTCTCCATGCAGGTGGTCGAACTCGTGCTGGATCGCTCGCGCGAGCCAGTCGTGGCCCGAGACCGTGACCCGGCGGCCCGTGCGGTCCTGGGCGACCATCACGGCGTGCGATGCCCGCCGCCGGTTGGCGCGGTACCCGGGCAGGGACAGGCAGCCTTCCCACAGGTCCTGCTCGCCAGAGCGATGGACGATCCGCGGGTTGACGGCCTCGTACAGGTGGTCGTCGATGCGGATCACGCACACTTGCAGGTCGACGCCCACCTGCTGCGCCGCGAGGCCCGCCCCGGGGGCCGCGTCCATCGTCTCGACCATGTCGTCGATGAGGGTCGCGAGCTCGGCGTCGAAGCGGGTGATCGGGCGGCCCGGCAGGCGGAGGCGCGGGTCCCCGAAGCGCACGATCTCGCGGATGCTCACGGCCTCGAAGATACCGTGCCCCGGCCGGGTGGTGCCGGTGGCGCGGCGTGGGTCATCCACGAACCGCGCGCTACCGTGTAGTCGTGCGCAGCAACTATCTCGGCCCGTGGCGGATCGATCTCGAGTGGCGTCAGGGCGTCCCGAGGCTCGTCCCGGGTGCGATCCTCGCCCGGGCCGTCGCCGCCGCGCTCGATGCCGCCGGCGCACCGTCGCCGGCCTCGATCGGCCTGATCCTGTCCGATGACGTCGAGCTGACCTTGCTCAACGAGTCGCACATGGGCAAGACCGGTCCCACCGATGTCCTTTCGTTCCCGCTGCTGCCGCCCGCGGCGTTCCCCGATCATGCGGACCGCGCCGAAGGTGCGGGGCCGCCGGGTGTGGAGCCCGGGGCCGACCCGTTCGTGCTGCCGCCGGGCGCCCGCCTCAACCTCGGCGACATCGTGATCTCGATCGAGCGGGCGATCGAGCAGGCCGCCGCCGGTCGGGGCGGGCAGACGGGAGACGTGCGCTGGGAGGCGCGCGACGAGCTGCGTCTGCTGGCGATCCACGGGACACTGCACATCTGCGGCTGGGACCACGCCGAGGCGGAAGAGGAGGCCGCGATGCGCGACCTGGAGCGGCGCCTGCTCGCCTGACTCCCCGGTCCTCCCCTGACGCCGCGGGCGGTACCATGCCCGCAAGCCCCGTTGGACGCGGTCCCGGGGCCGTTCGTCGTGTCCGGGCGCCCGCCCGGCAGGCCACCATCGTGAGGGACTCGCCCGCATCGTGAAGCTCGTCGTCGGCCTGGGAAATCCGGGCAGCAAGTACGCGGGGACGCGGCACAACATCGGCTGGATGGTGCTGGACCGGCTCGCGGATCGGGCCGGCAGGTCCGGTCGCGGCCGTCAGCGCGACGCGTCGGAAAGCGTCCAGATCCGCTACCAGGGCCTCGATCTGGTGCTCGCCAAGCCGCTCACCTACATGAACGACTCCGGGATTGCCGTCCGCAAGCTGCTCGCCCGCGAACGGGTGCCGCTGACCGACCTGCTGGTGGTGGTCGACGACTTCGCGCTGCCGTTCGGCAAGCTGCGCTTCCGGGAGAGCGGCTCGCACGGCGGCCACAACGGCCTGCGCTCGGTGATCGACGAGCTGGGCACCGAGAAGATCGGCCGCCTGCGGGTTGGGATCGGAGAGCCCGGGCAGGGCGCGATGGACCACGTCCTCTCGCAGTTTGCGGCCGCCGAGGAGGCGCGGCTGCCGATCCTGCTCGATGCCGCAGCCGATGCGGTGGAGGCCTGGGCTCGAGACGGCACCTCGAGGGCGGCCAACCGGTTCAACGCGTTCGAGTTGCAGGCGCCGGTCGAGGCGGCGGACGGCCCGAAGCCCGGCGAGGTTGGCGGTCCGGCCGACGAGTCGGGAGTTCGACGGACGCGGACGGGCTGGCGCCGGATCCTCGGCGGTGGGGGCCGGGACAGCGGCCGGGAAGGCGGCCGCAACCCGTGACCGAACGCTACCGTGGCAGGTCGACCCGGGAACGGCGGCTGGCCGAGAAGGTCGCGATGGAATGGGCGGAGCGGCGGGCGGCCAGCGACGCGCGCGAGCGCGAGACCGATCTCGAGCGTGCGTCGGCCGAGGCGGAGGTGGAGCTGCTGGACCCGGGTGCGCGTGGAGAGGATGGCGAGGGCAGTCATGCGCGGTCGGCGCGGCGTGCCGGCTCTCCGTCCCGTGCCGGCTCTCCGTCCCGTGCCGGCGCATCCGCTCGCGGTCCCGGCCGTCGGGTCCCGGATCTCGGCGTCCTCCCTCGCCTGCTTCACCCCACCGGCTCGTTCGCCTCGCTCCGGGAACGCCTGGGCGGCGTCCCTTCGGCGCCAGGCATCCACGGCCGGCATGTCGGGCTCACGACCGTGCCCCACGGCGCGAAGTCGTATCTCGCGGCGGCCCTCGCCCTCGCCGCCGACGGGGAGCGGATCTGCTGGGTCGCCCGCGACGCGGAGATCGGGGATCGCGTGGCCGAGGAGCTGGGCGCCTGGCTGGGCGACCCGTCGCTCGTGGCGGTCCTCGAGCCCCGCACCTCGCTTGCCTACGAGCGCAGCGAGCTCGTGCCCGATGAGACGGCGGCCAGGGTCGCGGCGCTCGCGGCCTGGCGGTCGGGGAGGGCCCGGGTCATCGTCGCGAGCGTCCAGGCGCTGCTCCAGGCGACCATCGCCGCCGACGACCTGCCGGAACGCCCGCGGACGCTGGCCCCCGGGACGCGGATCGGACTCGATGCCCTGCTGGCGGAGCTGTTCGACCACGGCTACACGCCCGTCGTCGAGGTCGCCGGACATGGCGAGATCGCGCGCCGGGGCGGGATCGTGGACGTCTTTCCGCCCAGTGCCGAGCTCCCGGTCAGGATCGAGTTCTTCGGCGACGAGATCGACTCGCTGCGCGCCTTCGACCCGACCGACCAGCGGAGCGTCGGCCCGGTCGACCAGGTGGTGCTCCTGCCCGCGACGGAGTTCCTCCTGCCCCGCGGCGGGGTCGACGAGATTCGGGCTCGGCTGGGACGGCGGGGCTCCCGGTTGCCGGAGCGGCTGGCGGCCGACCTCGCGAGGTTCGGTGGCGAGGCGCTGTCCGAGGGCACGACCCGTGCCTCCGTCGGGCGAGCGCTGGCCGCCGGCGATGCCGCCGAGGTCTGGGCGCGCCTGATTGCGCCGGCCACGGCGCTCGACCACCTCGACCCCCGGACCCTGCTCGTGCTCGACGAGCCGGGCGATCTCGCTGATGCCGCCGAGTTCCTGTGGCGCCAGGCGGACGAGCGTCACGCGGAGATGGTGGAGACAGACGAGCTGCCGCGGGGCTGGCCGCCCGGGTACCTCGCTCCGCGTGACTGGAAGGCACGCCTCCACGGGGCGAGAACACTCGAGCTCACCTGGGAATCTGAAGCCATTGCGGCCGAGGGGATGGCATACGCGTCAAAGGGCCTGACGTCGGGCGATCTGTTCGGCTGGCGCGAGCCCGTGCTGCCGCCCGGACGAACGGAGCGGCTCGTGGACGGCGTCGAGCACTGGCTGTCGGAGGGTGCGCGTGTCGTGCTCGCCTCGGATCAGGCGCCACGCCTCGCGGAGCTGCTGGGCGAGGCCGGGCATGCGGTCGGCATCGTCCACCGCGTGTCGGAAGCGCCACCACCGGGTGCCATCGCCCTCGTCGAACGGAGCCTCAACGGCGGATTCGAAGGGGGGCCGGACGGGCTGGCGGTGGTCACCGACCAGGAGCTGTTCGGGTCGGTCCGGGTCCGCCGGCCCAAGGCGTTGCGGCGGATCGTCCCGCGCGACATCCTCGAGCGGCTGACCCCGGGCGACCTCGTCGTCCACATCGACCACGGAATCGCCCGCTACGAGCAGATGTTGCGGCGCGGCGGGGAGGGCCAGGAGCGCGACTACCTCGAGCTCTCGTTCGCGGCAGGGGACCGGATCTTCGTCCCGGTCGAGCAGATCAACCGGGTCACCCGCTACTCGGGCGGCGAGCACCCGACGCTGTCGCGCCTGGGCGGCACCGACTGGCTGCGGACGAAGCAGCGAGTGCGTCGCGCCGTCGGCGATCTGGCCGAGGAGCTGCTCGCGCTGTACGCGAAGCGCGAGGCGGCGCGGGGGTTCGCCTATGCGATGGACACGCCGTGGCAGGGCGAGATGGAGGCGTCGTTTCCGTACGAGGAGACGCCCGACCAGCTGCGCGCTTCCGCCGAGGTCAAGGACGACATGGAGACGCTGCGCCCGATGGACCGGCTGGTCGTGGGCGACGTCGGGTACGGCAAGACCGAGGTCGCGCTGCGGTCCGCGTTCAAGGCGATGCAGGACGGCAAGCAGGTTGCGGTCCTCGTGCCCACCACCGTGCTGGCGGGGCAGCACTTCGCCACGTTCTCACAGCGGTTCGCGGCCTTCCCCTTGACCGTGCGGCTGCTGTCCCGGTTCGTCGGCGCGCGCGAGCAGGCAGCGACGCTCGCCGGACTGGCCAACGGTACCGTCGACCTGGTCATCGGGACGCATCGCCTGCTATCGAAGGACGTGGCGTTCCGGGACCTCGGGCTCGTGGTCGTGGACGAGGAGCAGCGGTTCGGCGTCGCGGCCAAGGAGCGGCTCAAGCAGCTGCGGGCCGCCGTCGACGTGCTCACCCTTTCGGCGACGCCGATCCCGCGCACGCTGAACCTGGCGCTCGCCGGGATCCGGGATCTCTCGGTCATCGAGACTCCGCCGGAGGACCGGCTGCCGATCCAGACGCGGGTGGCGGAAGCGTCGGCCGGTCTGGTCCGCGACGCGATCCTGCGCGAGCTGGACCGTGGCGGCCAGGTGTTCTATGTCCACAACCGGGTCGAGACGATCGAGGCGCAGGCCGAGCAGCTGCGGCGCCTCCTGCCATCGGCCCGGATCGTGGTCGGTCACGGGCAGATGCCCGAGGGTCAGCTCGAGCGGGTGATGCTCTCGTTCGCCGAAGGCGAAGCGGACGTCCTGGTCTGCACGACCATCATCGAATCGGGGCTCGACATCCCCAACGCGAACACGATCGTCATCGACCGGGCGGACGCGCTCGGGCTCGCGCAGCTCTACCAGCTCCGCGGCCGCGTGGGGCGCTCGTCGCGGCGGGCGTACGCCTACCTGCTGTACCGGCGGCGCGAGCGGATGAGCGAGGAGGCCCGCAAGCGGCTCCAGGCGATCTTCAATGCATCCGAGCTGGGCGCCGGCTTCCAGATCGCCCTCGCCGACCTCGAGATCCGAGGGGCCGGCAACATCCTGGGCGGCGAGCAGTCGGGACACATGGCGGCGGTCGGGTTCGACCTTTACAGCCGGCTGCTTGCGGAGGCCGTGGAGGTGGCGAAGGCGCGGCGCGAGGAGCGCGAGCCGGTGCGGGATGCGCCGCAGGCGGTGGTGGATCTCCCCGTGGATGCGCATCTCCCCGACGACTACGTGCCCGACGAGGCCCAGAAGCTGGAGCTCTACCGGCGACTCGCCCGGGCGCGAAGCGTTGGCGACGTGGCTGCGTTCCGCCAGGAGGTCACCGACCGCTATGGCCCCATGCCGGCACCGGTCCTGCGGCTGGCCGAGGTGGCCGAGCTGCGGCTCGCCGCCGAGGGCGCTGGCGTGGTCTCCCTGGCGCGCGAGGAGGGGTGGCTGGTCGTCAGGTTCGGCGGCGGGCTGTCGCGGGCGACGGCGATGCAGCTTCTCGCGCCGGGTGCCGCCGGGGGTGCCGCCCCGCTGCCGGGCGTTCGTCCGGGCGACATGACGTTCGCGTCGAACCAGGTGCGGATCCGGCTCCCGCGTGACCCACTCAAGGGCTGGATCCTGACGCAGGCGGTGGTGTCCCGGCTGGTCGCCGCTGCCGGAGCGGGCGCGGTCGTCTGAGCACCATCCCCCGACCCCGGCCGACCCCGGCCGACCCCGGCCGACCCCGACCACGACCACGACCGATTTCCGTCATCCAGTCAGAGGACGCGTGCTCGGCACCAGATCCTGAGCACATCGGGCCGTTGCGGCTGGATCCACCGCGGATTCGATGCCATGCAGTCGTGCCCTGACTGACTGGCACGGGATCGGGTCGGAGGGTGGCCAGAGCGCCGCCGCGCAGTCGTGCTTTGACTAGTTGTCGGGAGAGGACCCAGCGGGAAGCTTACGAATCGCGTCGCCGGTGCGGACCGTGCCGCCGCGGACGATCCGGCAGTTGATCCCGCGCATCCGGAGCTCTCGACCGATCGGACCGTTGATCCAACGCAAGGCATCGCTTCCGAAGCGCGCGCTGAACTTCGAGCACCCCGTGTGTGGCTTCGCACTTACCTCCGCCTCCGCCTCGCCGATCGCAAGCCGCGTGCCAGCCGGCAGGTGCTCGACGCTGAGATCGAAGTCCACATACAGCTGGTCACCGGCGAGTGGCCACCTGGACCGATCCGGCTCGATCGCGGCAAGGACGCGCGTGCTGATCACGGTCAGCTGCGACGAAGGGTCCGGCGAGCGATCGGGCGTGGAGCCGCTTCGCCGGCGGATCCAGTCGTCGCCGTCGAGCCCGCGGGCCGGATCGAGCAGCGCCTCTTCGAGCAGGACGCGCTCATCCTCGGCTGGTCGAAGCACGATCAGCTCGAGCGAGCCGATGTCGCGCGGTGCGGATCGAACCGTGGGCAGATGCTGGTCGAGGTCGCGGTCGAGATCAGTGCGCATGTGCGCAGTGTCGCCGATCATGTCCAGCATGGGTTCGCGAACACGGCCTGAACGCATGATCGACATCGACCTCCGTCCATGGCGGCCCGACGACATTGGTCTGATGGAGCGACTCCTCGGTGACCCGGCGATGACCGAGCATCTGGGCGGTCCGGAGTCGCCGGAGCGGCTGCGTGCGCGCCTCACCCGGTACGTCGAGATGGGCCCCGAGTCCGGGCGGATGTTCGTGATCACCGTCGGGCCGGATCGGGTGGACGCAGGTTCCGTCGGGTTCTGGCCGCATGCCATCGGTGGTGAGCCCGCGCTCGAGACGGGCTGGAGTGTGCTGCCCGAGTTCCAGGGCCGCGGGCTCGCAACCCGGGCGACCGCCCGCTGCCTCGAGATCGCCGCCGAGGCAGGCGGGTACCAGACCGTTCACGCCTATCCGTCGGCGGACAATGTGGCCTCCAATGCGCTCTGTCGCAAGCTTGGCTTCGAGCTCCTTGGCGCGATGGATTTCGAGTACCCGAAGGGCCACTGGATGACCTGCAACGACTGGTCGCTCGATCTCGGCGATTGGCGTGGGGTCCGTTCGTGACCGCCGATCGGGCTCGATCATGACCGCCGACGAGGCGCATGGTCACCGCAGGGGCTGGTTCCATCGCCGACGGCGGCGCGCGGCTCGCGTGGTGCTGCTCGACGCCGACGGTCGGGTGCTGCTGTTTCGCCTCGACGCCGGCCGGGACCCCGATGGTCGTGGCTACTGGTACCTGCCGGGCGGCGGGATCCGGATGCGCGAATCGATCGAGGCGGCGGCGCGGCGCGAGCTCCGCGAGGAGACGGGGCTCCGCGAGGTAACGATCGGCCCCGTGGTGGGAACGCGTACCGGCGTCCGCTTCTGGTTCGCAGGCCGTGAGATCGTCCAGGACGAGTGGTACGTGGCCGGGCGGGTGGCCGCGACCTCCATCGCGAGTGGTCGGCTCCCCGGTCGCGAGCGCGACGCGGTAGAGGCGGCCAGGTGGTGGTCGGCGGAGGAGCTGGCGGCGACCCACGAGGTCGTGTATCCGCCCGGCCTGCGAGACTTGATCGACCGGGTCGCGACGGCCTGACCGCTGGATGCGAGCAGCGTCACGACTACCGGCCTGAGGAGACCCCCGGCGCAGCATGAGCGCTACGGCGCGGGCTGGAGGCCGCCGGTCCAGACGACCGCCCGATCGCCGCCTGCCCCTGTTCCGAGCGTGCAGCCCACCAGCACGACCCGTGACCCACTGACTGCGAGGCTCGAGGGCGCGACGGCGTCGCCGAGGGCCTTGCCGGCGTCCGTGATCGGAACACGCTGCCAGGCGCTGCTCGCCGAGGCGATCCACGCCCGCAGCCCGTCGCTAACCCAGTGAGCGCCCCGAGCAGGATCGCCACCGCCGCACCACAGCCCACGGCTATGTTGGGTCGGCTGCGCTGCCCAGCATTGGAGCGTCCCATGCCACGATCTCGGCCAGCTGTACTGTTCGCCGTGGCCGCCCTGATCGGCGGCTGCTCCGCCGGACCGACCGCGTTGTCAGCCACGAGTCCGCCTGTCGTTGCCAGCAACG
>Ga0315556_1001691_pt1 | contig 13090 bp, 16 predicted proteins | sample SalMarSW160310MG_FD_202112 | JGI IMG/M metagenome (GOLD analysis project Ga0315556, IMG submission 202112) | Salt marsh sediment microbial communities from the Plum Island Ecosystem LTER, Massachusetts, United States - Salt Marsh Sediment SW1603-10 ...
GCCAAGCTGACCGACATGCAGATGGCAGCCTTCAAGCGGGGCGACCTGTACGTGAACGTGCATACCGCCGCCCATCGCGGCGGCGAGGTGCGCGGCCAGATCATCCCCTGAGCGACGCGCTTCCCGAAACGGCAGAGGTCGAAACCGCTGCGCGGCCCGACGCGGCGGTGATCTGGCTGCACGGCCTCGGCGCCGACGGCCACGACTTCGAGCCGCTGGTGCCGATGCTCGGGCTGCCGCGGCGCTTGGCCGTGCGCTTCGTCTTTCCGCACGCGCCCGAGCGCCCGGTGACGATCAACATGGGCATGCGCATGCGCGCCTGGTACGACATCGTCCGGCTCGGCGGCGGCGCGGAGGATTCGGCCGGAATCCGCGAATCGCAGGCGCTGCTCGAGGGCCTGATCGCGCGCGAGCGCTCGCGCGGCATCGAGCCCGGACGCATCGTGCTGGCAGGGTTCTCGCAGGGCGGGGCGATCGCGCTGCACACCGGGCTGCGCCACGCCGAGCGGCTGGCGGGCATCATGGCGCTGTCGACCTACCTGCCGCTGCCGGCCACGCTCGAGGCCGAGCGCAGCGCCGTCAACGCCGACCTGCCGATCTTCATGGCGCACGGCCTGCACGACGAGATGATCGGCATCGAGCGCGCACTCGCCTCGCGCGACGCGCTCGAAGCGCTCGGCTACGCGCCCGCCTGGCACGAGTACCCGATGGCCCACGCCGTGTGCGAGGAGGAGGTCACGGCGATCGCCGCCTGGCTCGCCCGGGTGCTCTGAGGCGTGAAATTCAGGATCTCCGAAAACTCGCTCTACGCGGTGCTGATGCGCTCGCCGTGGTGGGTGAGCTTCCTGGTCGCGGCCGGCGTGTTCGCGCTGGTGCGCCTCGTCCTGCCCGAGGGCTACGCCGCGTTCGCCATCTCGCCGTTGGTCATCATCGGCGTGCTCGCCGCCTGGCGCCAGCTACGCGTGCCGCGCGGGGCCGCGCTGGAAAAGAGGTTGCAGGCGCTGCGCGCCCTGCCGTGGGAGGCGTTCGCCCCGCTGCTCGAGCAGGCGTGGCGGCGCGATGGCTACCAGGTCGCCCCGTTCGCCGGCGCGGGCGCCGACTACGAGCTCTCAAAGGCGGGGCGCGGCACCCTGGTGGCGTGCAAGCGCTGGAAGGCTTCGCGCACCGGCGTCGAGCCGCTGCGCGAGCTCACTGCCGCGCGCAAGGCGCACGGCGAGGGCGACTGCGCCTACCTGGCGGTGGGCGAGATCACCGACACCGCGCGCGATTTCGCGACCAAGAACGACGTCAAATTGCTGCAGGGCGCCGAGCTGGCGAAGCTGGTGCGGCGCGCCGGCGCCTGAGGCATCAGCGCTGGTTGCGGTAGAAGCGCTCGAGCACCGCGTCGTCGTCTTGTTCCCTCTGCGCCTGCGCGGCGGGTGCGGCGGGGGCGGCGGGTGCGGCGCCTTCCGGCGGCGGCACCCAGCCGGCGAGCAGCGCGTCGGAGTAGGTTTCGCCCGCGCGCGCCGCCGCGACGGCCTTGCGGCCTCGTCTGCGCAGTCCGAAGAAGCGGAACATGGCGCTCGCCCTAGCCCGGCGCTGCGTGCAGCACCAGCTCCCAGTAGCCGTCGGGCCGTTCGCGCCACTCGCCCGCGTCGATGCTGCGGCCCTGCGCGTCCTCGACCTCGATCAGGGTAGGCATGTCACGGCCCGGAGGCCGATCGCAAATCAGGTGAATTTCCCTGACATCGTCCATATGTCCTCCCTCGGCGACACGGATCACGGTCAAATTGGACTCCCGATTCGCGCCGCCCGCTGTCAACGATTGCAAGGCGCCGGTACACTGTCCGCTGTGCAGCACGACACAACACAACATTCATAGGATATCCATGAAGAAGAACGCTTTACTCGCCATCGCGTTGACGTTCGCCCTCGGCAGCGCCGCTGCCGCCGACATGACCGAGCGGCAGAAGGTCCTCTACGCCGTGGGCCAGGTGCTGGCCGACCAGGTGGGCGTGTTCGCGCTCACCGCCGACGAGCTGCGCATGGTGCAGCAGGGCCTGCACGACGGCGTCATCGGCGCCAAGAGCGCGGTCGACATGACGGTATACGGGCCGAAGATCAAGCCGCTGGCCGAGGAGCGCAAGGCCGCGGCGGCGCACGAATCCGATGCCCAGGGCAAGGCGCTGATCGCGCGCGCGGCGGCGGAGAAGGGGGCCAGGAAGGGCGGCGGCGGGATCATCTACCGCTCGCTGCGCGAGGGCAGCGGCGCTTCGCCCAAGGCGTCCGACACCGTGACCGTCAACTACCGCGGCACGCTGCCCGACGGGCGCGAGTTCGACAGCTCCTACAAGCGCGGCAAGCCGGCCGACCTGCCGCTCGGCGGCGTGATCAAGTGCTGGAGCACGGGCCTGCAGATGATGAAGGTCGGCGGCAAGGCGAAGCTCACCTGCCCGCCGCAGACCGCCTACGGCGACCACAACGTGGGCGGCGTCATCCCGCCCAACTCGACGCTGACGTTCGAGATCGAGCTGCTGGCGATCAAGGGCGCGAAATAATCGGGGTCAGACCACCTTTGCCATGGCGTACGGCGAGCGCGAGCTGAGGCGCGGCAGCAAGGGCGGCGACGTCGCTGAGCTGCAGCTGCGCCTCGCGGGCTTCCGGGGGACGGTGCCCGACGGCGACTTCGGCCCCGCCACCGCACGCCAGGTGAGGAGCTTCCAGCGCGACTTCATGAAGCTGCGCTCGCCGAGCGGCGTCGCCGACGGCGACACCCTGCGCGCGATCGACCGCTTCGCGGACCGCTACCCGATCGACTTCGCCAGGCTCAGGTGCCCTTGCGGCGAATGCGGCGGCTTCGGCCAGGGCCGCCTCGAGCGCCGCTACCTCCCCGGCCGGCCGAAGGTGGAGGCCTACCACCGCTACGAGTATCCCGGCGTGCACCGCATGCTGCTGTGGGCGGTGCGCGCCGTGTTTCTCTACCTGTCCGAGCACAGGTTCGTCGTGACCTCGTGCTACCGCTGCGAGATCGACAACGCCAAGCGCGGCCGCACCAGCACCAATCACCACGGCAAGGCGATCGACCTCGACATCGTGCTGCGCCGGGACCAGGACAAGCGCGATGACATGATCCTGTGCAGCGCCGCGCGCCGGCGCATCGTCGCCAGCGCCGCGGCGCAGATCGGCTGGAGCGCGCCGAACCGCAAGGCCCTCGAGCCCTCGCGCATCGCCCCCACCTGGGTGCACTACGATGTGCGCTGCTACGAGCGCAAGTACCTCACGGACAGGATGTTCTGCACCACGCCCGCGGCGCTCGACGCGCGCAGGCCGATCCGCATCTGAGGGCGCAGGCCGTCCGCGTGCGCCGACGCCTGGTCGAAGCGCTCGCCGCGCGGCTGCCGTTCTCCTACGGCTGGGTGATCCTCGCCTGCGTCTGCGCGGCGGGATTCTCTCGCCAGGGCTCGGCGGTGGCGACGCTGTCGATCTTCGTCGAGCCGATGACGCAGGAGTTCGGCTGGTCGCGCACCGAGCTCTCGGGGGCGGTGTCGCTCGGCGGCATCCTCGGCGCGCTGGTCGCGCCGGCGCTCGGCTCTTTCCTCGACCGCAACGGCGCGCGCGCGGTGCTGGGCCTGGCGGTGCTGCTGACCGGCGTCTCGACCCTGATGCTGTCGTTCACGCACTCGCTCCTGTTCTTCTACCTTTTCTACTGCACCGCGCGCATGAGCTTCGCCGGGCCCTACGACCTCGGCATCTACGGCTCGATCGTGAGCTGGTTCGTGCGCCGGCGCACCTTCGCCACCTCGATCGCGACCCTGGCTCAGATGTCGGGGCTGGTGGCGATGCCGCTGATCGCGCACTTCGCGATCGACGCCGGCGGCTGGCGCGGCGCCTGGGTCGCGATCGGCGCCAGCGTACTGCTGGTCGGCTTCGTGCCGACCTGGCTGCTGCACGTGCGCCGGCCCGAGGACCTCGGCCAACGGCCCGACGGCGAACGCGTTCAGCCGCCTGCCGCGGCGCAAGGCGGCAGCGCGGCCGCGATGCACCTGCCCGAGCCCGCCTACACCCGGCGCCAGGCGCTTCGCACGCCCGCCTTCTGGCTGCTCGCGCTCTACACCCTGCTGATCTACCCGGTGCAGTCCGGCATCAGCCTGCACCAGGCGCCGCTGCTGATCGAGCGCGGGCTCTCGCCCGCGATCGCCGCGGGCGCGGTCAGTACCTTCGCCGCGCTGTCGGCAGTGGCGGGTTTCGGCTACGGCTTCTGGCCGCGCCGGGTGCCGCTGCGCTTCGCCCTCGCCCTGGTCGGCGCCTCGCTCCTGGCGAGCAGTCTGCTGATGAACGGCGTGCACGCCGCGCCCACCGCCTACGCTGCGGCGGCGCTGTTCGGCCTTGGCATCGGCGGCCTGCTGACCGTGCTGCCGGTGGCCTGGGCCGAGTACTTCGGCCGCCAGAGCTACGGCGCGATCCGAGGCGTCGCGCTCGCGATTCAGGTCGCGGCGCAGGCCGCGGGTCCCGTGCTCTCGGGAGCGCTGCGCGACGCGAGCGGCAGCTACGCGCTCTCGCTCGGTACCTTCAGCGCGCTCGCCTGCGCCGGGACCGCGGTAGCGCTGTTTTCAAAACACCCGAAATCGGGCTCGGCGCCCAATTAGAATCCTTGCAGTGAGCTCGCGCCGCCCGTCCCGCAACCTGGTCATCGTCGTCGTCGTGCTGGCGGCGGCGCTGGTGTTCGCCACCTACGAGGTGCGCGAGCGCGCGCTCTACCTGCACGAGGAGGACGCGCGCATCCGCGCCGACATGGTGACGGTGGCGAGCCGCGTCGCGGGCTGGATCGTGCGCCGGCCGGCCGAGGAGGGGCAGGCGGTCGAGCCGGGCACGGTGCTGGTGGCGCTCGACCAGCGCGACGCCGAGCTGGCGCTGACCGAGCTCAAGGCGCAGCTCGACGCGGTAGGCGCCGACAAGGCGCGCCTGGGCGCCGATGCCGCGCTGGCGCGGGCGCAGACCGAGACCGGGCTGCAGTCGGCGCGCGCCGCGCTCGCCTCGGCCGCGGTCACGGTGTCGAGCCTCGAGCCGCAGTTGACGCTCGCGCAGGGCGAGTTTGCCCGCACCCGGCGCCTGACCGAGCAGAAGATGGCCTCGCAGGCGGCGCGCGACCAGTCCGAGGCGCAGCTGCAGCGGATCGAGCGCGAGCACCGCATCGCCAAGGCCAACCTGCGCAGCGCCGAGGCGAAGGTGAAGCAGGCCAAGGCCGAGCGCGCGCAGCTGGAAGTCCTCGCCGCCCAGCGCGAGGTGCTCGAGCAGCGCGAGGCGGAGCTGGCGGCGAAGCTGCACCGCCAGCGCCTCGACCTCGAGGACCGCATCGTCAGGAGCCCATCGAAGGGCGTGGTCGACCGCACTTTCGTCGAGCCGGGCGAGTACGTCACCCCGGGCCAGAGGCTGCTGCTGATGCACGACCCGGCGAGCGTCTGGGTCGAGGCCAACATCAAGGAAACCCAGCTGCGGCGCCTGGCCGTCGGGCAGCGGGTCGAGGTGCACGTCGACGCCTATCCCGAGGCCGAGCTCGAGGGCCGCGTCGAGCGCATCGGCCATTCCGCCACCAGCAGCTTCGCCCTGCTGCCGACGCCCAACCCGAGCGGAAATTTCACCAAGGTGACCCAGCGCGTGCCGGTGCGGATTTCGATTTCGCAGCGCGCGGGCAGGCTGCGCCCGGGCATGATGGTCGAGGTGCGAATTGCCACTGGGGATTGAGCCCGGCCGCTTTCCGGTCGTCTTCGGCGGCCTGCTGGGGGCGATGTCGACCGTGCTCTCGGCGACCATGGTCAACGTCGCGGTGCCGAGCATCATGGGCGCCTTCGGCGTCGGCCAGGACCTGGCGCAATGGGCCGCCACCGCCTTCCTCGCCACCATGGTCGCGAGCCAGCTGCTCAACACCTGGGCGGTGCAGGCCTTCGGCCAGCGCACCGCGTTCTGCGCCGCGCTCGCGATCTTCACCCTCGGCGCGCTGATCGGCGCCGGCGCGCCCAACATCGAGATGCTGGTGTTCGGCCGCATCCTGCAGGGCTTCGCCGCCGGCCTGGTGCAGCCGCTGGTGCTGGCGGCGGTGGTGGCCGCGTTCCCGCCCGAGCGGCGCGGCATGGCGGTCGGCCTTTACGGCATGGCGGTGACGCTGGCGCCGAGCTTCGGCCCCTGGATCGGGGGCCTCGCGATCGACGCCCTGAGCTGGCGCGAGATGTTCCTGGTGCCGCTGCCGCTGGTGGCGGTGGCGTTCCTGCTCGGCCTGCTCTACCTGCCGGGCAGGAAGTTCTCCTGGCGCCTGCCGGCCTTCGACTGGGCCGGCTACGCGCTGGTGTCGCTCGCGCTGCTGGGGGTGATGAGCGCGATCGGCAACGGCCAGCGCTGGGGCTGGTCCTCGGGCGAGACGCTGCTCGCGTTCGCCGTCGGCGCCGGCGCCGCGCTCGCCTTCGTCGCCGCGCAGCGCCGCGCCGCCAACCCGCTGCTCGACGTCAGCCTGTTCGCCGACCTGCGCTTCACCTCGGCCATGTTCATCGCCTTCGCCTTCGGCGCCGGCAACTTCGCCACCAACTACGCGATCCCGGTGTTCATGCAGACGGTGCAGGGCTTCACCGCGACCGACGCCGGCGCGGTGCTGCTGCCCGCGGGCCTGCTGCTGGTGGTGCTGATCCCGCAGTCGGGGCGGCTGGCCGATACGCTGCCGGCGCACGTTCCGATCATGATCGGCTGCGCGCTGTTCGCGCTCGCGGCCTGGCTGTTGTCCGACTCGGACGTCAACACCTCGTTCTGGACCCTGGCCGGGTTCGCGGTCATCAGCCGCGGCGCGCTCGGCCTGGTGATGCCGAACATGGGCAAGGTGGCGATGAGCGCGGTGCCCGCGGGCAAGCTCAACCAGGCCGCCGGCACCTACAACTTCATCCGCCAGATGGGCGGCGCGTTCGGCGTCAACCTGACCGCGGTGATGCTCGAGCTGCAGACCGCGCGCCACGCCGACCTGCTGACCGCGACCCAGACCCCGGACAACGCGCAGAGCATGGAGCTGCTCGCGCGCGTGGGCGAGCTGCTGCACCGCGCCGGCGTGCCCGACGCGGTGCTGCGCCCCGGCGCGCTCGACTACCTGGGGCGAGTGATCTACGCCCAGGCGAGAACGCTCGGCTTCCAGGACGCTTTCTTCCACATCTGCTTCGCCTTCGTGCTCGCGCTGATACCCGCCTGGCTGCTCGGCCGGGCGGGGCGGCCGCGGCCGGCGGCCAGGAGCCTCGCATGAAAATCAGGAGCCCGGCATGAAAATCACCCGCTTCGAAGCCTTCATCCTGCGCGCGCCCGACACTGGCCGCCCGCACTGGGTCAGCAACTTCATCGTGCCGCGCGCGAACGAGATCCTGGTGCGGCTGTCGACCGACGACGGGGTCGAGGGCTTCGGCATCGCCACCAGCTACACCCCGATCGAGGCCGCGATCCATGCCCTCAAGAGCGGCATCGGCGAGCAGATCGTCGGCGCCGACCCGACCGCGCCCGAGCGCCTGTACCAGAAGCTGTTCGGCCTCACCTGGCAGCGCCTGGCGCACGAGAAGGGCTGGAGCCGCGAGGCGCTGATCCGCATCGCCGCGGCGACCGACATCGCCTGCTGGGACATCGTCGGCAAGGTCGCCGGGCTGCCGCTGTACCGCCTGTTCGGCGGCTTTCGCGATGCGGTGCCGTGCTACGTCACCTGCGCCTACTACCGCGACGGCAAGGACATGGCCGAGCTCAAGGACGAAATGCAGATGCTCAAAGCCCAGGGCCACCGCGGCTTCAAGGCCAAGGCCGGCGGCCTGCCGCTCAAGGACGACATCCCGCGCCTGGAACTCGTGCGCGAGGTGATCGGCTGGGACAACGACCTGATGATCGACGTCAACCGCGGCTGGGACCTCGACACCGCGATCGAGGGTGCGCGCCTGATCGAGCCGCTGAAACCCCGCTGGCTGGAAGAGCCGGTGCGCTGGGCCGACGACCGGCGCGAGCTCAAGCTGCTGTCGAAGCAGACCCGCATCCCGCTCTCGGCGGGCGAAAGCGAATTGACCAGCTGGGGCTGCCGCGCGCTGCTGGAGGAAGAAGCGATCAAGATCCTGCAGTTCGATTGCACCATGTCGGGCGGCTTCACCGAAGGGCGCAAGCTCGCCGCGTTGTGCGAGCTGAACCACGTCCAGGTCGCGCCGCACCACGACTGCTTCATCCACTGCCACATCGTCGCCGCCAGCCCCGCGGGCGTGATCGTCGAGTCGTTCACCGACCCCGAGCGCGACCCGCTGCAGGCCGAGCTGTTCGAGAATCCGCCTAAAATCGAGAATGGCTGGCTGACGCTCAACCAGGCGCCGGGCCTGGGCCTCACGCCGTCGGACAAGGCATTGAAGAAATTCGGCCAGAAGGTGCTCTGATGCGCTTCGCGATTTTCGGTACGGGAGGGCTGGGCGGCTACTACGGCGCGCGGCTGGCGAAGGCCGGGCACGAGGTCTCGTTCGTCGCCCGCGGCGCGCAGCTCGAGGCCATGCGCAGCGACGGCCTCAGGGTGCTGAGCAAGCTGGGCGACATTCACCTCGAAAAGCCCAGGGTGAGCGACGACCCGCGCCAGCTGGGCCAGGCCGACTGCGTGATCGTCGCGGTCAAGAGCTGGCAGGTAGCCGAAGCGGCGCAGGCGATGGCGCCGCTGCTCGGCAGCGACACCACGGTGCTGCCGTTCCTGAACGGCGTCGAGGCCGCCGACCAGCTCGGCGCGGTGCTGGCTCCCGAGCGCGTGCTGGGCGGGGTGTCCAAGGTCTTCAGCCTGATCGAGGCGCCGGGGGTGATCCGCCACGCCAGCCCCGGCGCCTACGTCGAGCTGGGCGAGCTCGACGGCGCGCGCTCGGCGCGCGCCAGGGCCCTGTGCGAGGCCTTCGCCGCGGCCGGGATCGAGGCGGTGCTGAGCGGCGACATCCGCGCCGCGCTGTGGAAAAAGCTGGTGACCGTCAGCTCGTGGGCGGGCCTGGGCGCGCTCGCGCGCAGCCCGATGGGGATGCTGCGCAAATACCCCGAGACGCGCGCCATGATCGACCGCGCCATGGACGAGGGCATCGCGGTCGCCACCGCGCGCGGCCACTTCATGAGCGCCGACTTGAAGGGCGAGCTGTGGCGCTACTACGACGCCTTGCCCGAGGGCGCCACTGCCTCGATGCAGCGCGACGTCACGAGCGGCCGCCCCTCCGAGCTCGAGGCCTGGAACGGCGCCGTGGTGCGCTTCGGCGCCGAGGCCGGGATCGAGACCCCGGTGCACCGCTTCACCTACCACGCCCTGCTGCCGATGGAGCGCCGCGCGCGCGCCCAGGGGTAAAAGCTGGTAATCGGGGTCAGAGTCGATTTATCTTGCGCGCCCCGGGCGTAGACTGGCAGCGGAACAGCGCATGGGCCCCGCCGAACTCGTCATCGCCATCGTCGCCGTGATCGCGGTCTGGGCCGCCTGGTCGGCGGCGCGCCGCGCGCGCTACGAGCGCGAGCGGCTCGACGCCGAGGGCGAACTGGCCGAGGGCGAGGTACTCGACGTCTGGCCCGAGGGCACCGCCTACCGCGTGCGCTACCGCTACACGCCGAAGGGCGCCGCCGAGCCGGTGACGCGCACCGAGGTCGCCGCCTGCCTGCAGGTGCTGGTGCCCGAGCGGGGCGAAAAGGTCAGCGTGCGCTACGACCCGGGCAACCCCAAGGGGCGGGCGCGGATCGTGCGCGAGGGCTAGCCGGCCTCAGGCCGCCTTCTTCATCGGCGGCATGCGCGGCGGCTGGCGCGGATCGTTGTCCGCCGCCGCGGGCGAGAGCTGGACTACCTCGGCGCTCGGCGGGCTGACGCGCAGCGCCCATGCCTTGATCAGGCGCGCGAGCGCGACGTAGCCGGCGACGACCGCCGTCAGGCCGAGCACGACGAAGGCGTTGCTCGCGCGCCAGTCGCCGGCGAGCAGCCACGAGCCGAGCGAGGCGAGTCCGGCCGCGAACAGGGAGACGATGGCGGGCGCGATCGCGAGCGCGCTCATCTCGTCGCTCGCCCACCAGGGCGGGGGCTGCATCGGGATGCCGATTTTCGCCGCGCGGCCGATCAGGATCGCCGCGAACATCATTGCCAGACCGACAACCGCCGACATAAACGCACCCATGGGAAATGAAGGCGGCAGGATTGTAGGCGCGTATTTTTCTTCCGGCGCGCCCGCGCGCGGGAAAATTTTGTATCGCAGTGTTGCAGTCTTGCGGGCGATGTCAGCCAAAGCTGACTGCGATCAACGAAGCCGCGCTTGGCGCTTGAATCCGCCGCTGCAGCTGCTATCTTGAAAGTGAGCCTGTGAGGGCGGCCAGAAGACCGGCAAATCGGGATCCTCGGCAACAGTCTAGGTACCGTGCCCTCGGCACCGCGATCGCAAGGTCGCGGCGGCAGCCAGGCCCAGCCGGGGCAGCCGCCCCGGGATGAAAGCGCCGATACGGCGCCGCCCGACGCAGTCGGGCATAACGGCCCCGCCTTGGGCGGGGCCTTTCATTTGGGGACAGACCCCTGGGGACAGACCCCGATTTCGCGAATTTCGAAATCGGGGTCTGTCCCCGGTTTTGATTATTTCGCGAATTTCGAAATCGGGGTCTGTCCCCGGTTTTGAATTAGAGGGTCTGTCCCCGGTCTTGAATCTTCGCGATCCGTCGCTCGATGTACTCGCGGATCTCGTACAGCGGATAGTCGCCCGTGACGAACCCGGTGCGGCGCACCTCCATCTTGTCGAGCAACAGGCCGAGCGTCCTCAGGCTCTGTAGGTCCCGGACCTCTTCGGCGGCCTCGCGGATGCAGGCGGTGGCAAGAGGGGTCAGTGAGGAATAGGAATTCATCGCGACGCTCCAGAAGTTCGACTGCCCCCTGAGCGCATTGTGCATCTTCCTGCGGGCTTGTCACCTGTCGCCGGCAGGCGACATTTTTTTACTTCAACTTCTCCCCCAGGAACGCGAGCACTTTCTGCCACGCGTCCTCGCTCGCCTCGGGGCGGTAGCGCTCCGGGTTGTTGAACGACTGGAACGCGTGCCCGGCGCCGTCGTAGCGGTGGAACACGTGCTCGACCCCCGCCGCGGCGAGCGCGCGATCGTAGTCGTCGACGTCCGCCGGCGGCGGGTTGGTGTCGTCGTTGCCGAAGAAACCGATCAGCGGGCAGCGGATGTTCTTCGCCAGCTCGATCGCCGGCGGCGTGCCCGGCCCCATCGCCAGCTTCACCCGCCCGCCGTAGAAAATCGCGCACGCCGCGTAGCGCGTATCGGTGGCCGCGCCGAGCCAGGACACCCGCCCGCCCCAGCAGTGCCCCACGATCCCGATCCGCTTCGCGTCCGCCCCGGGCTGCCTGGCCAGCACGTCGAACGCCGCCTTGAGGTCGAGCTCGGTCCAGTCGTCGCGGAACTCGTCGCGCTTCAACTGCATCTCGGCCGCCTTCGGCCACCAGTGGAAAATGAACGGCACCGCCACCGCGTAGCCGGCCGCGCAATAGCGCTCGGCCGTCGCGAGCGTCACCGTGTCGTTCTCCACCCCCGTGTGCCCGACCGGGATGTGCTGGCACAGCACGATCCCCGCCTGCGGCCCCTTGCCCGCGGGCATGAACAGGAACACCTCCATCGCGCTGTCCTTCACCTTCACCGTCTCGATCCGGTAAGCCATCCTTCCTCCTTCGAAATCGGGGTCAGAGTCGATTTTCCGCGGACATAATATCCGCCAGCCGCGCCATGCCCAAGAAACACCACCACAACGTCTACGTCGTCGAGCTCTCGCCCGAAGTCCTGCAGCACGCCCGCTTTCGCAGAGCGAACCCGGACTACGACGCCACCAAGCCCTGCGTCTACGTCGGCATGAGCGGCCTCAGCCCCGAGAAGAGATTCGAGAAGCACAAGCAGGGCGAGCGCGCCAACTCGTTCGTGCAGCGCTACGGCATGCGCCTGCTGCCGAAGCTGTACGCCTGGGCCAACCCGATGCCCTACGAGGCGGCGCGCGATATGGAAGTCGAGCTCGCGATCGGGCTGCGGGAGGAGGGCTACGGCGTGTGGCAGGGCTGAAGCGGTCGGCTCAGGGATCCTGCTTCAGCCGCTCGACCAGCTTGGCGCCATTCTCGCCGCCGAACACCAGCGTGCCGATCACGACGCCGAGCCGGCGGTAGCTCTCCCACTGCGCCTCGTCGAAGAACTGGTCGGTAGTGGTCTCCTGGGGAAAGCTCTCGTGCGCCTGGCGGTACTGCCAGACGTCGAGCGGGGCGGCGGCGACCAGGCGCGGCTTGAGCACCACCAGCCACCTCGCGCGGCCCTCGCCCTTGGGGTAGGTGACGCGGTAGAGCAGCGCGCACTTGTCGTTCGAGGCGCCGGCCTTCTGCGCGAAGTCCTCGTCGCGGCCGAAGATCGCGCCGAGCCCCGAGCCGGGGAAGTCGCTCACCAGCGTGAAGTGCGCGCGGTGGTCGATGCGCGCAAGGCGAATCAGGTTGGCGATGTCGGCGAACTGGTAGTCCGGGTCGCAGCCGTCGTCGCAGGCGACGATCACGTCGACCTCGCGCTGCGGGCGCAGCAGCTCGTAGGTGGCGGTGTTTTCGAAGTGGCCGCCATCCGAGAGGTACTGGCGCGTGCGGTGCGAGCCGTGAAAGCGCGCGGTGAGCTCGTAGCCGAGGTAGACCTGGGTCGGGAACACCTTCAGCGCGAGCCACTCGAGCCCCGGGCGCAAGTCGTCGGCGCCGAGCTTCGATCGCCACCACAGCCCGAGGCGCACGTTGGCGAGGCCGAGCAGCAGCGACAGCCCGAGCGAGGTCGCGCGCCCGAGGCCGGTGGTGAAGGCCGCGCCCGAGACCCCGATCCACTCGCCGATCGGGTAGTCGCCGCGCCCCGTCCAGTGCGGCCGGTACCAGCCGTCGAGCAGGTAGCCGGCGGGCCCGACCGCGAGCGGGAGGCCCTTGCGGTCGCGCTGCACCAGCTGCTCGGTCGGGTCGACGGTCAGGTTCATCGTGACGTTGATCAGGTGCAGCGGCGCGAGCACGTCCTCGTCGTAGTACGCCTCGCGCGCGATCGGGTCGAGCGGGTGCGGCTCGGCGGCGCTCGCGTAGCGGCGTCC
>Ga0315556_1001692_pt1 | contig 13080 bp, 12 predicted proteins | sample SalMarSW160310MG_FD_202112 | JGI IMG/M metagenome (GOLD analysis project Ga0315556, IMG submission 202112) | Salt marsh sediment microbial communities from the Plum Island Ecosystem LTER, Massachusetts, United States - Salt Marsh Sediment SW1603-10 ...
GCCTGGAACTGGAATTGCGCACCCGGATGCGGTCGCCGGCGGCCCCGTCCGCGAGCGCCTCGCCGCCCATCCTCACCTCGATACCGCTGCCGGTGGCAACCAGGGTGACGCGCTGACCGCGTCTGACTGCCAGCGGTTCCCGGATCTGGGAGTCGGTCAGGGCTGCATTGAGGGGCACCGGGCGGGTCAGCTTCTTGCCGACCAGTGCGGCCGGATCGGTGAAATAGCCGTTGTGCAGGCGGGCGAGGTCGCGGCGCTCCAGTTTCAGGTCCGTCTGCGCGAGTGCGCTGTTGCGGGCCAGCGGACGGGCCGCGACGACCACCTCCGCAAACAGGCTGACCCGAACCGGGACGTACAGCGACCAGGGACGGGATCCGGTGCAGCGCACGCCGACCGTGATGTTGCCCAGCAGCTTGCCACCCACCGGCTGGAACGCCTCCAGCGGCTGCTGACATCGGACCAGCCGCAGGCGGGAATCCAGTTCGCTGACCTTTACCGTCGGCTCGATGCCGTTACTGGCCAGCACTGCGGCGCGGGCGAACTGCTCGGCCGCGGTACGGATGGATGCATGGCTTTGCAGGGATTGTGCATGCGCTGTTCCTGCCAGCAACAGGCCCAGGGTCAGCGCGGTAACCAGACTGTGTTTCATCATCATTCCTCTGCTGTGTCCGAACGCTTCCTCTACCAAATACACAGCAAATTGCATGCCATGGTCCGGACAGGGCCATTGCGACTGCCACCGGCAACGCTCGCACCGGTAGATGCTTGCCGCCGGTGGCAAGGGCTTGCCGCTGCTGCGCTGCCTCGCCGCATCCGCCGGTTCCGGTTACCCGTGTACCGGCATGCGGGCGTGGCTGGACGGCGGCCCCTGTATAGATAGGGATATCGGCGCCCGCACGGAAAAATGGCCCGGTATTGTCCGGCAGGTGCGGCAGATCTGGCACGCCGTTTGCTTGGTGTCTGGCAACAAACCTGGAGGCAGTTCATGTCCGGCATCATCGACAAGGCGATCGGTATCCATGCACAGGCGCTGCAGCTGCGCGCGCGCCGTGCGGAACTGCTGGCCTCCAACCTGGCCAACGCGGATACCCCGAACTACAAGGCACGTGACCTGGATTTCCGCAGCGCGCTGACCGAAGCGCAGCAGACCACGCAACTGGTTACCACCGCGCCGGGCCATATAGCGTCGCAGGGAGGAGTGGCGGGTGCGGAGACCCTGTACCGGGTCCCGCTCCAGTCATCGCTGGACGGCAACACCGTGGACTCGCAGATGGAACAGTCCCGGTTTGCCGAAAACGCGGTGCGCTATCGTGCCACCCTGCGTTTCCTGGGTGGCACGATCAGCACACTGATGACCGCGATCAGGGGAGAATGAGGATGGGACTGTTCCGGATTTTTGATGTGGCCGGGTCGGGTATGAGCGCACAGACCGTGCGACTCAACACGGTGGCCAGCAACATGGCCAATGCCGAGGTGGTGAGCGGCAGCGAGCAGGAAGCGTACCGCGCGCGTGAGCCGGTGTTCAGCGCGGTCATGAATGCGCTGCAGGGCAGGGATGCCACGGTACCGGTACAGGTGAGCGGCGTCGTGGAGAGTAACGCGCCGGTGAACCGGGAATACAGCCCGCAGAATCCCAAGGCCGACAAGGACGGCTATGTCTATCTTTCCAACGTCAACATGATCGAGGAGATGGCCAACATGATTTCGGCCTCGCGCTCCTACCAGAGCAATGTCGAGGTCGCCAACACATCCAAGCAGTTACTGCTGGATACCCTGCGTATCGGACAGTAGCGTGCCTGCCAGAGGAGCACCCGCGAATGAATACCGTACCGGACAGCACATTACTCACCAGCCTGGGGCTGGCGGCCGGCTCGCAGCCCGCCACCGGCAAGTCGCAGCTGGGCCAGGAGGATTTCCTGAAGCTGATGACCACGCAGCTGAAGAACCAGGACCCCTTCAAGCCGATGGACAACGAGTCCTTCATGGGACAGATCGCGCAGTTCAGCACCGTCACCGGGATCAACGACGTCAACTCGCAGCTGCAGAACCTGGCCGGATCACTGGTATCGAACCAGACCCTGCAGGCTGCCGGCATGCTGGGTCGCCAGGTGCTGGTCCCCGGCCAGTACGCCAGTCTGGCGGCCGGCGGGGCGGTGAGTGGTGCCGTGGATCTCGACAAGGCCGTGGCGAACATGCGGGTCGGTATCTACGACACTGCCGGGCAACTGGTGAGGAACATCGACCTGGGGATGCAGTCACCGGGTAGAGTCGCTTTCAGCTGGGACGGCATGGCCGCGGACGGCACGGCGGCCCCGCCCGGTCGTTACGAGGTGCGCGCCGAGGCGACCAGCGGCGGCGTCAACCAGGGATACGACGTGATGCTGTCCGATACGGTGAAGAGTGTCGGCCTGTCGGCTTCCGGGCAGTCGTTCACGCTCGAGCTGGCCAATCTTGGCAACGTGGATTTTTCGGCGGTCCGGGAAATCCGGTAACCGGTTATCAGGAGAACTGAAATGTCATTCAATATCGCTCTGAGTGGTCTTAACGCGGCACAGACCTCGCTGGATGTGGCCGCCAACAACATCGCCAATGCCAATACAACCGGCTACAAGCAGTCGCGTGCCGAGTTCACCGATGTCTATGCCACAGCCTTTGGCAACATCGATTCCCTGGGGGACAGTGTCGGCGTCAAGGTGGCCGCGGTTTCCCCGCTGTTTTCCCAGGGCAACATCAACGCCACCGGCAATGCGCTCGACCTGGCCATCAACGGGGACGGGTTCTTTGTCATGAGCGACCAGGGTTCGAGTGTGTACACGCGCAACGGTTCATTCAGCGTCGATCGCGCCGGCTACGTGGTCAACGCCCTCGGCCAGCGGTTGCAGGCCTATCCCGCGCTGGATGCGCAGGGCACCAGTTTCAATACCGCCGCAATGGGTGATCTGCAGCTGAACGTCTCCTCCACGGCACCCAATGCCAGCACCACGGCCGGGATTTCCATGAACCTGGACGCGGGATCGCCGCAGCTGGGAGCGGGGGCCATTGATCCGGCGGATCCGGCGACGTTCAACTATTCGACCTCGGTGACCATGTATGACAGCCTCGGCCAGAGCCATACCGGGAGCCTGTATTTCCGGAACGTGGATGCCGCCACCCGCAGCTGGGATGTTTCCCTGGTCATGGATGGCGACAGCTCGCAGACCACGACCGTGCAGAACCTGACCTTTGACAACCTCGGGCAGCTGACCGCGGCCCAGCCGCTCAATTTCGGCAGTTACGATCCGGGCAACGGCGCCGCAGCGCTGAATGTCGACTTCGACTTCACCGGCTCTTCGCAGTTCGGCAGTTCATTTGCCGTCAACGCGCTGAACCAGGATGGTTACTCCACCGGCCGCCTGAGCGGTCTCAACGTGGATGCGAATGGCGTGGTCCAGGCACGTTTCAGCAACGGGCAGTCCGCTGCACTGGGCAAGGTGGCACTCGCCAACTTCGTCAATCCGCAGGGCCTGCTTGCGCTGGGTGACAGCAACTTCGGTGCAAGCTACCAGGCCGGTGACCGCCGCCTGGGAGAGCCGGGTGCCGGCAGTTTCGGTGTCCTGCAGTCCAGTGCGCTGGAGGCCTCGAACGTGGAAATCACCCAGGAGCTGGTCAACCTGATCTCCGCACAGCGCAGTTTCCAGGCCAATGCACAGGTCATCACCACGTCCGACAACATTACCCAGACCGCGATGAACATGATTCGCTAGTGGCGTGACTGAGCGGAGCGGGGAGGCAGCATGGACAAGCTGATTTACGTCGCGATGAGCGGCGCCAGGGAGACGATGCAGGCACAGGCGGTGAATACCCAGAATCTCGCCAATGCCAGCACCACCGGTTTTCGCGCCGATCTGGCTGCATTCAGCAGCCTGCCGGTGTACGGGCCCGGGCACGCCAGCCGCGTCTACGGCGTGGCCGGCGGCACGGGTGTGGACACCAGTGCCGGACCCGTCATCGGCACCGGCCGCGACCTCGACGTGGCGGTCAACGGTGCCGGCTGGCTGGCCGTGCAGGCACCGGACGGCAACGAGGCCTATACCCGGGCCGGTGACCTGCAGGTCGACAGCCTGGGTTTGCTGCGCAACGGCGCCGGACACCCGGTCATGGGCAATGGCGGTCCCATTGCGATCCCGCCGTTCAACAAGATCGAGATCGCCGCTGACGGCACGATCTCGATCCAGCCGGTCGGATCACCGCCCAACACGGTATCCGTGGTGGAGCGCATCAAGCTGGTCAATCCGCCTGCCCGGGATATGCAGAAAGGGCCGGATGGCCTGCTGCGGATGAAAAGCGGCGACCCGGCCGTGACGGACGGGACCGTGCATCTGCAGTCCGGTGCGCTCGAGTCGAGCAACGTCAACTCGATCGAGGCCATGGTGAACATGATCCAGCTGGCGCGCCAGTACGAGAGCCAGGTCAAGATCATGTCCACCGCCCGGGAGAACGACCGCGCTGCCACGCAGTTGCTGCGCCTGGCATGAGGCGATGCGGCACACAGGTACGTTGAATAACGCGGGACCGGAGCGTCTGTAGGAGCCGGTCACGGAGCAACCGCCGGGCCGGTCACGTGGCCGGCCGGCACAAGGAGAAGTGCTATGGATCAGGCATTGTGGATTGCCAAAACCGGACTCGAGGCCCAGCAGACGCGGATGTCCGTGACCGCGAACAACCTGGCCAACGTCAACACGACCGGCTTCAAGCGCGATCGCGCGGTATTCGAGGATCTGCTCTACCAGAATGAGGGCCAGGCCGGGGCCCAGTCTTCCGAAAGTACCCAGCTGAACTCCGGGCTGATGACCGGCACCGGTGTGCGCGTGGTCGCTACCGAGAAGCTGTTCACACAGGGCAACCTGGTGCAGACCGGGAATAACCTCGACATGGCGCTCCAGGGACGGGGATTTTTCCAGATCCTGATGCCGGACGGCAGCCTGGGTTACACGCGGGACGGCACCTTCCAGATCAATTCCCAGGGCGAACTGGTCACCTCCAAGGGTTTCCAGCTGCAGCCCGCCATCACCATCCCGGCCGATGCCCAGAGCGTCACGATCGGCTCCGATGGCGTGGTCAGCGTCACCCAGCCCGGTACCGCCACGCCGAACCAGGTCGGGACCATCCAGCTGGCGGACTTTGTCAACCCGACCGGTCTGCAACCGATCGGGCAGAACCTGTTTGTGGAAACCGGCTCCAGCGGCACCCCGCAGACCGGCACGGCCGGCCAGAACGGCCTGGGTACCATTTCCCAGGGCATGCTGGAGACGTCCAACGTGAATACCGTGGAAGAACTGGTCAACATGATCGAGACGCAACGCGCCTACGAAATGAATTCCAAGGCGATTTCCACGGCCGGACAGATGCTGCAGTACGCCAACAACAACCTGTAGGAACCCGGCAAGGGACTGCGATGATGACCAACCCACGTGAATCCAGAATGGTCCTGCTGCTGTTGCTGTCCGGGGTCCTGCTGTTGTCCGGCTGCAGTTCCGGCTCGCTGCTGACCCGGCGCGGCGACCCGGATTACGCGCCGGTCTATCCCCCCGGCGATCAGCCCGCGGCCAGTGCCAGCGGGTCGATCTATCGCGCGGATGTGGCGCGTCCCCTGTTCGAGGACGTCAAGGCACGCCGGGTCGGAGACCTGCTGACCGTCATCCTTGCCGAACAGACCGATGCCAGCAAGACCGCCACGACGGGGATCAAGAAGGACAGCACGACCGACATCAGCGCACCGACCCTGCTCGGCAAGGACGTCACCGTGGCCGGCAACCCGGCCAGTACCAGCCTGGATTCCAGCAACGCATTCACCGGTTCGTCCGACAGTGCGCAGAGCAACAAGCTGCAGGGCAATATCACGGTAACGGTATCGAAGGTGCTGCCCAACGGCAACCTGGCGGTCCAGGGCGAGAAGTGGATCGCGATCAACCAGGGGGAGGAATACGTGCGCCTGCGCGGCATCGTGCGGCCGCTGGATATCACCTCCGCAAATACCGTGCTGTCCACGCAGGTTGCCAACGCGCAAATCAGCTATCGCGGCAAGGGAGCCACCGCGGACTCGAACTCGATGGGCTGGCTGACACGCTTCTTTATCACACCACTGTGGCCGTTCTGACGGAGGAAGGCAATCATGAACCGGACAATACTGGCAGTCCTGACGGCATTGCTGCTGGTGCTGGACATGCAGGCCGCCTCGGCGGAGCGGATCAAGGACCTGACCTCGGTCGCCGGGGTACGGACCAACCAGCTGGTCGGTTACGGGCTGGTGGTCGGGCTGGACGGGACGGGTGACTCGTCCAGCCAGCCGTTCACGGTGCAGAGCATGACCAACATGCTGGCACAGCTGGGCGTGGTCATTCCGGCCAGCGCCAGGCCACAACTGAAAAACGCGGCCGCCGTGATGGTCAGTGCCGAGTTGCCGGCCTTTTCCAAGCCGGGCCAGACCATCGACGTGACGGTGTCCTCCATGGGAAATTCCAAGAGTCTGCGTGGCGGGACCCTGCTGATGTCGCCGCTGAAAGGAATCGACGGCCAGGTCTATGCCGTTGCGCAGGGCAACCTGGTGGTGGGTGGATTCGGTGCCGACGGTGCCGACGGTTCGCGGGTGACGGTCAACATTCCGAGCGTCGGGCGGATCCCGAACGGCGCCACGGTGGAGCGCGCGGTAGCGAGCCCGTTTGACAAGGGTGATGCGCTCACGCTGGACCTGAACACCGCGGACTTCACCACCGCCTCGCGGGTCGTGGAAAGCATCAACCGCAACCTGGGCAAGGATACCGCCAGGGCGCTGGATGGTGGTTCCGTCCGCGTGCGGGCCCCGCTCGATCCGGACAAGAAGGTAATGTTCGTCTCGATGCTGGAGAACCTGGAGGTGGACCCGGGCGAGGCGCCGGCACGCGTCATCATCAACTCGCGTACCGGCACGGTGGTGATCGGGAGTCACGTACGGGTGATGCCGGCGGCGGTCGCGCACGGCAGTCTCACCGTCACCATCGCGGAGAAACCGCAGGTCAGCCAGCCGGCCCCGCTGTCGAGGGGGGCGACCACGGTGGTGCCGCAGAGCAGCGTCTCCGTGTCGCAGGAAAACAACCGCATGTTCCTGTTCGATCCGGGCACCTCGCTCGACGAGATCGTACGTGCCGTGAACCAGGTGGGCGCCGCGCCCGGTGACCTGGTCGCCATCCTGGAGGCGCTCCGGGAAGCCGGCGCGTTGCGCGCGGAACTGCTGGTCATCTGATACGGACGGATCGCGGAGCCACAAATGATCCCTGACGGCACGAGCGCCTCGGTCTACACGGATTTCCAGGGCCTGGCGAAACTGCGCGCCGCGGCCTCCCGGCAGACGCCGGAGGCGCTGCGCGAGACGGCGCGCCAGTTCGAGGCGCTGTTCATGCAGAACATGCTCAAGGCCATGCGTGAGGCGAGTGGCGGCGGCGGCCTGTTCGACAACGAGCAGAGCAGGTTCTACCGGGAGATCTATGACCGGCAACTGGCGCTGGAAATGGTGAAGGGCCGCGGGCTCGGCATCGCCGACATGCTGGTGAAGGACCTGGGTGGCGGTAGCACCACCGCAACCGGGCAACCGGCACAGGCGGCAGCGGACGGGGTCGCGCAGCCCGTGCTGCGGCACACGGCCGCCCTGCCACTGGTCAGTCTGCAGGCAGCCGCCCCGCTGATCGCGCGGCAACCGGGTGCGCCACTGATCGACACCCGGGCGGCCGGGAAGGCGCCCCCGCCGGCGGATGCGCAGGCGCCGGCGGACTGGTCGCCGGAGTCGCCGGCACAGTTTGTCCGTGACCTCATGCCGCACGCGCTGCAGGGAGCGGGCGTACTCGGCATCGCCCCGGAGGTGCTGGTTGCCCAGGCGGCCCTGGAAACCGGCTGGGGACAGAAAATGATCCGCCGCCCGGACGGCAGTAACACTTTCAATCTGTTCGGAATCAAGGCGGATCGTGGCTGGGCGGGGGGGCAGGTACAGGTCCCCACACTGGAGTACGAGTCGGGTGTGGCCGTTAAAAGGCGTGCGGCATTCCGCAGTTATGCCTCGCTGGACGAGGCAGTCTCGGGGTACGTGGATTTCGTGCGTAGCAATCCGCGCTACCGGCAGGCGCTGGGGCAGGCGGGCAACACGGATGCCTATCTCGATGGCCTGCAGGCGGCTGGTTATGCCACCGATCCGCAGTATGCCGACAAGATTCGCTCGATCCTGCAACGCAGCGAGCTGGCACCGACCGGGCAACAGCTGGCAAGGTCGGACGACGTGCCGCTGTACTGATGACAGGGCAGGCCGGTTCAGGGAAGAGGACGGCACATGGCTAGTGAATTGCTGAATATCGGGACTTCCGCGCTGCTGAGCTACCAGCGTGCGCTGGACACCACCGGGCACAATATCGCCAACGTCAATACCCCCGGTTACAGCCGGCAGCAGGTTCAGTTGTCGGCGCGCATGCCGCAGGGCACCGCGGACGGCTTTCTCGGGACCGGCGTGGACGTCTCCACCATCCTGCGCAGCTATGACCAGTTCGCCACCGGTGACCTGCGGACCACCACGGCCAGTTCCGGCGAACTGGACACGTTGAGTTCGCTCGCCGGTGCGCTGGACAATCTGCTGTCGGACCAGAATTCCGGGCTGTCTCCGGCGCTGGGTTCCTTCTTCGACGCGGTACAGGGCGCCGCGAACGATCCGACCTCACTGGCCGCCCGCCAGGTGATGTTGTCGGAAGGCGACTCGCTCGCGCAGCGTTTCCAGGTACTGGATCAGTGGATGCAGGACGACCGCAATTCCCTCGCCGCACAGATGCAGAGCGAGGTGCAGGACGTCAACCAGCTGGCCGGCTCGATCGCGGATCTCAACCGCCAGATCATCGAGGCCAGCAGCAGGTCGAACGGCCAGCCGCCGAATGACCTGCTGGACCAGCGCGACCAGCTGGTGCTGCAGCTATCCGGCAAGGTCGCCGTAACCACGGTCCCCCAGGCGGACGGTTCGCTCAATGTATTCATCGGCAAGGGTCAGTCGCTGGTGCTGGGTAGCGCGGCCAGCCAGGTGGGCGTACAGCCGCGCACGGATGACCCCGGACAGGTGGACATTACCCTCGGTGCCGCGGGTTCCCCGGCCGTGACGATCACGAATTTTGTCAGTGGAGGCACCCTGGGCGGGATCCTGCGCTATCGCAACGAGATCCTCGACCCGGCGATCAACGAACTCGGCCGCCTCGCCGTGGAATTCGGCACCTACATGAACGACCAGCATCATGCCGGCATCACGCTCGCAGGTGCGGCGGGACAGGACCTGTTTTCCGTCGCACCACCGGCCGTGTTTCCCGCGAGCGGTAACAGCGGCAGCATCACAGTCGGATTCGATGACGTCTCGAAGCTGACGGTGAGCGATTACCGCCTGCAATACGACGGCAGCAGCTGGAACCTGACCCGGCTGGATAGCGGCCAGTCCGTGCCCATGAGCGGGAGTGGCAGCGCCGCGGACCCGTTTGTGGCCGACGGCCTGCGTATCACGGTGGGCGCGGGCGCGGCCGCCGGCGACAACTACGTCCTGCGCCCGGTGCGCGCTGCGGCCGGGTCCATCAATACCCTGGTGAGCGACGCCCGCGACCTGGCGCTGGCGTCACCGGTACGGACCGCGGCCGCCGTGACGAACACCGGGACCGGGCAGATCAGCGCCGGCACCGTGACCGACAGCAACAATCCTGCTTTCCAGAGCGTGCCCGGCCAGCTTTCGCCGCCGGTCACGATCCGGTTTACCAGCCCCACCAGCTACGAGGTGGTGGACCAGTCGACCTCGTCCGTGATCGACACGGGCAGCTACGATCCGGCCGCCGGGGCGGATGTATTTCCCACGGCGTCGGGCACGGACTATGGCTACCGGGTGACGCTCAGTGGCAATCCCGCGGCCGGCGATACGTTCAATGTCGGATTCAACACCAACGGGGTGGGCGATAACCGGAATGCCCTGGCTATGGCGGGCATGCAGTCCACCCGCCTGGTGAACGGGGGGACAGCCAGCTTCAACGATGCCTACGGCATGCTGGTGGCCAACACCGGTACCCGTGCCCACCAGGCCCAGACCAGCAGCCAGGTCCAGCAGGGCCTGCTGCAGCAGGCCCAGGATGCCTGGTCACAGAAATCCGGGGTCAATCTCGACGAGGAAGCGGCCAACCTGTTGCGCTTTCAGCAGGCTTACCAGGCGGCCGCCCGGGTCATCTCGGTATCGGACCAGGTGTTCAACACCCTGTTGAATGCGGTAGGGGGATAAACGATGCGTATTTCCACGTTCCAGCTGTACCAGCAAGGCGTAAACAACATGCTGCAGCAGCAGGTCAACCTGTCCGCCACGGAGGCCCAGCTGTCGAGCGGCAAGCGGCTGGTGCATCCCTCGGATGACCCGGCGGCCAGCCTGCGCAGCCTGCAGCTGCAGGACCGGCAGACCCTGAACCAGCAGTACCTGGCAAACCTGGATACGGCAACCAGCCGCCTGCAGCAGGAAGGAGACACCCTGTCGTCGACGGTCGACCTGTTGCAGCGGGTGCGCGAGCTGGCCGTGAGTGCGCAGAATGGCACGTTGACCGGACCGGATCGCCAGGCCATTGCGGTCGAGACGAAATCACTGCTCGACGGACTGGTGGCGCTGGGCAATACCCAGGATGCCAATGGCCAGTACCTGTTTGCCGGTTACCAGAGTGCCAGCGCCGCGTTCACCAGCGATGCCGCCGGTAATGTCGCCTACAACGGCGACCAGGGGCAGTCGACCCTGCAGGTCAGCCCGACCCGCCGGATTGCCGTGGGCGACAACGGCGCAGACGTGTTCCTGGGCGTGCCGACGGCCGGCGGTGCGGTGGACAGCCTGTTTGGTATCGTCAAGTCCTTCTCCGATGCACTATCCGCCGGCAATGTTCCGTCACCCGATGCCCTCACGAATATCGATGCCGCGATCAACCGGGTCCTGACCGTGCAGGCCGACGTCGGCTCGCGCCAGCGCGCCGTGGACCAGCAGACCCAGGTCAACCAGTCCTTCGGCCTGGTGCTGGACCAGGAGCAATCCCGCGTCAGCGACCTCGATTACGTGTCAGCGATTTCCCGCTACAATCGTGAAATGACCGCCCTGCAGGCATCCCAGCAGGCATTTAGCAAGATCCAGGGGCTTTCCCTGTTCAACTTCCTGCCCTAGCCGGCGCGCCCAGGCAGCCGGCAGCCTGTTGCCGGGTCCTGCGGCCAGGCCCCGGCTAAAGTTTGCCGCCCGGGTCGTCGATAGACGGCGCAAGAGGCCAGGACGGCCTGCATTCATCAGGGGAGCAGGGAATGAATATCTCCAGCACAGGCGGCCAGTATACCTGTGGTCAGTATGCGGTTACCCGCGGGTGCACCGGCCGGCAGGAGCCGGCCGCCACCGGTACCGTGGCCACAACCGTCGACCCGGCAGCACCATCCGCTGCTGCCGCGTCTGCCGTCACCGGACCGGCAGCCGGATCGCAACCCCGGCATCATGGTCACCACTGGCACCATCACCACCATGGCCATCACGGGCAGGTGCAGGATGCCCGCCGACAGGGGGGATGGAACGCGGTGCAGGGCCGTTACCAGGACGCCAACGGTCCGCATGCCATGGCGGCAAAAACGCTCGACGACGCTGTGGATACGCTGACGCAGCAGGTCACTTCGACGCTGGCGGAGCTGCCGGCAGGGGCGAGCGACACCCAGACACAGCAGGTGGCCGATCTGCAGTCCACCTTTGTCGAGTCGATCCGCGATGTGGCCGCACGGTTTCGTGTGCACGATCTCGGGATGAAAGGCGCGCAGGCCGGTCTGCAACAGGCCTTCGATACGTTGACGGCAGGAATTTCCGCCACCTTCCCGAACCAGGCCGCCAGCATCGATGCGCCCGCCACCCCGGGCGGCGAGAGTGTCCCGGCCGGGACGTCACCGGCGCCGGACGCGCCGGTGGTTGCCGCCAGCGCCGGTGACGTGCCGGTTTCGGCTGCAGAATCCGCAGCGGTCGCAGTTCCGGCGAGTATGGCAACGTCGGCCGCCGGCGACGGCGGAACGTCACTGTTGCAGGCGCTGCAAGAGGTTTTTGCCGGGGTCCAGGGATCCCTGCACTCCGGCCTGGAGCGGAGTGTCGGCCACCGCCAGCACGTGCCGTTCGGGAACGTCCAGGAGTTGCTCAGGAAATTCGTCGATTATTATCAGGAAGTCTCTGCTGCGGGTACGCAGGGAACGGATCCTTCCGCGCCCGGCAACGTGGCCGAGGTCGGCCAGGTGGCATAACAAAGTCCGGGCGGGCCAGATGGCTCGCCCGGACGCATGCGCCGGGCGTCCCCGCGTCCTGTCCCCGCTTAATATATCCCTGTAGAGTGTGCTAGAATTGTGGCCGTCGGGTCAGCAGGTATCGACGCTGCAGCTGGGGGTTGGTCAGGGTGGCGTCCCTGCCGTACCACCTCCCTCGCAAACCGGTGGTACCCCCCGACGGCGGTAACCGTCCAGGTTTACGGTAGTAAAGGTGGCGTCCCTGCCGAGCTACCTCCCTTTGCGAAAATCACTACCGTAAACCTGGCAGCTACGACCTTCTCCACCTGCCTTCTCCCCCTCCCCCCCGAAAAACCGGTTCCTGCCGGTGTGGTGCCGCATCATCCTGACCGCATCAGGTCACGGCCGGGTGTGTGCGCCAGCATCGGGAAGCAAACCCCGTCGGATACCGATCATGTTCAGAATGTGCCTGCCAATGGCAGCGTGCAGGCTGCTGTCAGACCGGGCAGATGCAGGGCCGGTGAAGAACGGTGCTGACAGCCTGGCCAAATGTATATGAAAGTTTGTTTTAATTACAAGTGGTTTTTGGCTAACTCTGAAAAAATAATGCGATATGCATTGTAACACTTTGTTCCATCATTATTATTGCCAGCAACCCGGCGGCCTCTGCCTCCGGTCCGGGCGGTTGCGTTTGTGTGTGAAGAGTGCCACCTGCGGTTCACGCAGGGACCTGGGTGACGGGGACGGCAAACAGCGCACAGCTGGAGGAGTGCATCATCGCGCCTGATCATCTGGGCGTGCATG
>Ga0315556_1001697_pt1 | contig 13048 bp, 9 predicted proteins | sample SalMarSW160310MG_FD_202112 | JGI IMG/M metagenome (GOLD analysis project Ga0315556, IMG submission 202112) | Salt marsh sediment microbial communities from the Plum Island Ecosystem LTER, Massachusetts, United States - Salt Marsh Sediment SW1603-10 ...
GGGTTGTGTCGGTCCGGAGAGCGGACTATGCCCTGGTCCGCGCAGCGGACCCTACGCGGTTGCAGAACCAGGTATCGGGCGAGGTGCGAGAAATCGCCGGCAGACGGCGCTGCGCGCCGTCGGTGCCACTCGCGCGGCACTTCAGTGATCAGTGTTCGAAGATGGGGGACGAACACAACACCCGAAACCCGAAGCCGTCGAAGCGGAAGTCCGGGTAGTTCCTGAAGCGGAAGGCCGAGCGCGCGTAGGCCTGAAGGTCGAACCAGGACCCGCCGCGCACCACCCGGCGACTGCAATCGCCGCCGTCCTCCTCAAGCCATGCCCGCCCGTCGGACGGCGCACCCTTGTGGCTGTCGTGCCAGCAGTCCTCCACCCATTCCTCGACATTGCCGTGCATGTCGTACAGCTTCCAGTGGTTCGGGGGGAAGCTGCCGACCGGCGCGGTCTGGTTGCGGTCCCACTGGCTGCCGCAGCCGATGCAGTTGGCAAGCGCCTTGCCGGCGATGTCGTTGCTGCCGTCCGTGGCCGGTAGGGCATACCCGGTGGTGGTGCCGGCGCGCGCGGCGTACTCCCACTCGGCCTCGCTCGGCAGCCGGCAGTCCTCCCTGTCCGTCATGGCATTGAGCCAACTGATGTAGCGCCTGGCGTCGTTCCAGTCGACGTAGATGACTGGTCGCTTGGCCCGCTCCGGCCAGCCGGCGTCCGAGGGCTTTGCCAGGCCGGTGGCCTCGCTGTAGGCATCGTACTGGGCGAAGGTGACTTCAGTTGCCGCAAGGTAGAAGGGATGGGCGATGCCGACCCGATGGACCGGCTGCTCGTTGCTCCTTCCCGATTCGCTGCCCATGCTGAAGGCGCCGGCCGGAATCGCGACCAGCTCGGGAAAGGGCGGGCGCTGGATGCCGAGCTTGTAGGCCCAGCGGTTTCCGATGGCCTCCAGCGGCAGCCCGTAGCGCTTGGCCCAGTAGAGGCTCTCCCCCACGAGAGCGGGGACGCTCGCCAACAGGAGGGACTGAACCGCGGCGCTGGCGAGGGTCCAGCGCAGGTAACGCCGCTCGTTGGTCCCCGGCGCCGCCAAGTGGCGGAAGCCGATCAGCCCGGCCCAGCCCGCCAGGCCGAAGAGCCGCGCCAGGCCCTTGCGGTCGCGCCACTCGCGCGCCTGGATCTGCAGGCGCTCGCGCCGCCGCGCCCGGTCCTTGTTCGCCTCGATGTAGCGCCACAGGGTCGGCCAGTAGGGCTGCGGCTTGCCGTTCTCATCCACGCGCTTGCTGCGGATCAGCGTCTCGTGGATGAGGGTGACCCAGCAGTGGTTGCGGGCCGAGCGCCCGGGGCCGGGCGCGTCCTCGGTGATCGTGATCAGGCGCAACGGCCCCGATCGCTCGCTACCGGCCGGATTGCGGCGGCCGGCGAGCAGGTTCACCAGGTCCCGGCCGGCATCGCCCCCGCCGGCGATCGCCTCTGCTTCCGCGCACGGGATGCGGAGGCGGGTGTGCTGGCGCCGCTCGGGGTCGACCTTGACCAGATTGAACAGCAGCTCCAAGGCCCGCTTGCGCGTCTTCTGGTCCAGCCCGTCAAGGAGATCGTCGGCGCTGCGGCTGAGGATGCCGGCGAGCCCGCCCTGCTCGCTGAACCTCCGCCCGCTCAGGCGGTTGTCTCGCCTGTCCTGCCGCTCTCCTCCCACAGCCAGTTGAGGGCGTTCTCGACCAGCGGCAGGGCACCGGGCTCATCACAGGCCTGGTCGACCATGACCTCCTGCACCTCGCTCACGTCGAGGCCCGCCAGGCGCGCCGGTCCGCCGATGATCTCGCGCAGCGCATCGTCGCCGACCGGCGGCAGGGTCCAGGGCTTGCCCAGGCCGTTGCGCTGGTTCACGAGCTGCGGCAGCTCCTCGAAGCGGTCGAGGAAGTCGGCGCGCACGGTGGATATGAGAAAGAGTGGGCAATCGGCGTCCGCCAAGGCCGTCGCGAGCAGGCGGTCGAAGCGCCGGCGTTCCGCCTTGTCGGCGCAGGTGAAGAGCTCCTCGAACTGGTCGATGGCAAGGAGGAACGCCGTATCCTCCCGCTTGCGCCCGCGCAGCCAGTCGGTCAGGCCGCGATCGTCCGCCTCCAGCGCGCGACGGACCGCGGCCATCTCCTGCGGCTCGTTGAGCGCGTCGCGGGCGAACCGTGCCAGGGACTCGGCCAGCATCGCGACCGGGTGCTGTCCGGGCATCATCGGGCCGATGCGCAGCCAGTGCGCGATGCGCGTGCGCGGCCACAGCCAGCCCTGCTCAACCAGCGGCAGCAGGCCGGCATTCATCAGCGAGGACTTGCCGCAACCGCTGTTGCCGCTGATCTCGAGCCAGCGGACGGTGGGGCTGCCGGGGCGGGTGTCGAAGCAGGCGAGGGCCTTCAGGGTCTCCTGTTGGCGGCCGAAGAAGAGCCTGGCCTGGTCGATCCTGAAGGCGTCGAGCCCGACGAAGGGACAGCCGGGGAACACCGCCTGACTAGTGACGATCGTCCGGTCGCGGATCTGCTCGAGCAGCCGCTCGGGGAGCGGATCAAGGCCGTTCCAGGGGGTGGCCTGAAACAGGCGCAGGAAGGCGGGGAGTGACTCGACTGCGGTGTCGCCGAGCAGGACGGGGAAGATCGGCAGACGCTTTGGGTCCTCGTGGGGGCCGAAGTAGCGGATCAGCGCCACCTGGGTCTCGGCCCCGATCCAGCGGCTAACCCCGTCGCGCCCCACCAGCACCACGAAGCCGGTGCAGCCGTCCACCGCCTCCTGCATGCGCAGGAGCCACTGATCGCCCTCACGGATGCCCTGGTCGTCCTTGAACACCGCGAGCCCGCGCTTTTCCAGCTGAGCACGCAGACTGGCCGCCGCCTGCAGGTCGTTGCGGCTGTAGCTCAGAAAGATCTGGTTGTTGTCCGTCACAAGCAAACGCTTCGCCGAAATGCCAGCAATTCCAGCAACCGCCTCAAGGGTTAGATTACCCTCCTGCAAGTTTGCGGCATAGCGGCCATCCATGAGGCCCGCGCAGCGGACGCTATCCCGTCTCGGAACCCTCAGCGGCCCTTGGGCGATTTCCGCCCGCGTGCTCCCTGGCAATCAGATCCGCGATTCGCCGGCGCGAGCGGGCGCGCTTGGCAAGCAGCCGATTCTCACCCTGCTCATCCAGCCACTGAAAGCATCAGCTCGGGCCTGCGCGCAAGCGATCAAGCGAGTCCTCGTTGGTCCCATTGGGTTTGTCCAGAAGCAACGTGCTGTTCCAACAATGCCATCAGCGATGTGAGCCTCGAGTTTTTGCGGTCGCTGCGGGTTCCACGCTTCGCCAAGGAAACCTAACATTCCATCCGGGATGCCGTGCGTCTGTTCGACAAGAGCCGACGGAAGGCGGTGCGCTTGGCCCAATCGGCAACGGAAGCAGCCGAGTCCCCAATCGGCTTAGACGTACCCGCCCTCCTCGCTGAGACGAAGCCATCGAGCAGTGGCTAGAGGACGACCGGAGCCCGCACGACAAGGAGCAACTGTAACCATACGCAACGGCGAAGCGCCCACCGGCCCGATAGCGTTTATCCGAGCCACCGGCTTGAGGTGATTCATGACCACGACCATCAGCTTTGACTTCGACGCGACTGCGTTCAGCGCCCTCCGGCTGGCACCAAGCGAGTTCGCGCGCGAGATGCGGATCGCCGCGGCGGTGCAACGGTACGCCCAGGGCATCGTGTCCCAGGGCAAGCCCGCGGAGCTTGCCGAGCTTACCCGCGGCTAGTTCCTGGAGGAGCTCCATCGGCGTAAGGTTCCGGCCTGCCAGGTGACGCCGGACGAGCTGGCGGACGAGATCCATGACGACTAGGCGCTGGGTGGTCAACGCCTCGCCGTTCACCCATTGGGCAAGGCCGGCCATCTCGACCTCCTGGGCAAGACAGCGTCGATTCTGCGGATACGACGTTGGTGCGTTGCGTCCGAGTTCCCATACCGCGGGCCGCGAGCCCCCTCCCCCGCCTTCACTCGACCTTAAGCTTCAATTCCTTCGAATGCGTAGAGGGCGACTTTGCGCTGTCGGTGACCGTGAAGATGTAGGCGGTCTCGGACAGTGGCTTCTGCGGGGTGCCGCTGAGGACCCCGGTGGCAGAGTCTAGTGCCAATCCGGCGGGCAGGGTCCCCTGCACCGACCAGGTAAGCGCGCCGCTTCCGCCCGCGGCGTTGAGCACCTCTTTGAAAGGCTTACCGGAGGTAGCCGAGGGCAAGGACGCGGTGGTGATATTGAGCTTCTGCCCCGCCGTGCCGGTCGATGGGGTTTGGCCGGCAGGCTTGATCTCGAGCTCCAATTCGGCATGCACGGACGTTGCGCGCGGGGTGCTATCCTCCACCGTGATTCTGTACTTGGTCTTTGGCAAGCCCTTTTCCGGTGTTCCTGAGATAACTCCAGTGTCAGCGTCAAGACCGAGGCCTGCTGGGAGGTCTGGCGCGACAGACCATTTCCGCGGAGGGGTGCCACCGGATGCCTTCAATGCCACCTCGTAGCGCTTTCCCACCGTGCCCTCGGGCAAGCTGGTCGTATCGATGCTGGGGGCATCCATCTTCCCGCCACGATTATCCTGAGGCTTGAACAGGATCTGAAACACCTCCCTCAGCTTAAGGAAGGCGATATCGGAGAACGCCCCGGCCAATCCGGCGATGGCGCAGATCCCGTAAACATTCGCCGACGTGATATCAGCCGCGCCGCCTGCCAGGAAGCCGCCACGAATGACCAGATACAAGAGGAATGCGATTCCCGCCCCCTCCAGCGGCTGAACGTAGTAATACGCGGTCCACGATTCATACAGCTTGTTATCGCCGCGATAGTCGGCGAAGGACTTCAAGGCGTAGATACAGGAAGCGAATGCGCCAGTGAAGAGGACGAGAAGCAAGAGCCGAACCTCCTCGGTGATGCTCCAGGGGGACACCCAGGGAAGGGCCTTCCACTCCAGCCTCGGTTGGACAACGCGCAGGATCTTCGACCCGATATCGGTTCCAGTACTGTCCTTCCCAGCAACGGAGACGATGATCGTGCCGGCGGCCGCCACATCGGAGCCAGTGAGTCCCACCCGGATATGGTTCTTATCCACACGAAGCATCGGGTGGGAAGCGCCGTTTAGCTTGACGATCAGATTGTCCGAGAAATTGCACCCCAGGAGCATGATATCGCCGACGGGGGACCCCGCATTCACCGCACTTGGGTCCAACGCATTCAGCGTCGGGGCGCTGTCTTTCTGGCACTTCGCCTCGTTGACAGTATCGCTGGGCGGCTTGGGCTCAGCCGACCACAAGGAGACCATCCACGCGCCGGTCAGTATTGTGAGAGCCAGCAGGTAAATGACGATCCGGCTCGCCAGCCCGTGGGGCATCTGATTCGCGGAAATGTTGTCCATTGTATTGATCCTCAAAGTTTGCGAGAGGCCCTTACTGGACAAAGCCGCTGCGCCGAGAATGCTTGATCGGCCCCATCGAAATTAGTACGAACCGGACCTGGAAAACAAGCTGCCGGCACTGCAACTCCCAGTTTAGGACTGCGTGGAAACCGCTTATTACGAGACCACCGATCAAAGGCGGCCGGCACCTCCACCTGCACCCTGTGACGCGCTGATCAGCTCCCCAGGTCGGCTTGCTGGCAGCTACGAGCTTTAATGCAGGATACCCAGTCCGGCGTGTAGGTTGGACAGCTGCTGCGGCACGCGGCCTCAATGATTTCGTCCGCTCGCGCGAATGCGTTCGGCACATAGTCGTACCAACGAAGACTCTGCAGTGTCACCCCCGAAGCAAGGTCATGATCCAAATGCCACATTTGGATGGCCTTTCGATCGGCTTCATCAAACTGACCCGCGTATCTCACAGTTGCGTCTTCCAGGACTGACTGTACATCCGCCTCTGAGCTAAGACTCTGGGCCAGGCGCAATCCGACGCGAACCCGCGTTTCTTCCAGAAACCTCCGGGTGTAGGAAGTTTGGTCGAGGTTGTCAGCGACCCGCGCGAGCCCCGAGAGTGCCTCTCTCGCATGGGTGCGATCCTGATCCGACATCGAGCGGCTCAATCCATACCACCAGACCAGGTGCTCGCGCGCGTCATAGATTGCGAGGTCACGCTCTCCCGCAAGCTGCCCGCGATCGATCTCCGCGAACACCGCCCGAGCCAGGTTCGTTTGCCCCGCATTGAGCAGCAGCACGGCTTCTCTAATCCGAAGCGCATTGTTCGTCTGCGGCTGATCTGGATGGTTGACGACGAAGTCCTCTATCCGCGACACGTTGTCTTCCCACGATGCAACCTTCAGCTGCCCAGGCTGTGGTTCGAGGAGTGACCCGTTCTCAGCCAAGCTTGCGACAACGCTGTCACGGTTGGCGTCCTGGACGATCCTTTCGACATCTCGAGCGGTGACACAGCCGCCGACCACCAGGGCGGTGAGCGCGAGGGTCAAGACCTGTCCGACGCATTTCCTGAACATTCAATCCCTCCTGCAGTTGGAATTTGGGGTCACCCGAGGTTGATCAGGCGGTCCGCGTCGAGACTGCGCTCACGATCTCGGCGAATAGGCTTTCGAAACGGGCGTCATCGATATCGAGGGTCTCCACTTGACCCAAGGCCCAACGACGCAGCAAAGCGGCCAGCACCAAAGGTGCTGTGCCACGGTCGAGCATCCTGCCGAGCTCCGTATTCGCCTTTTCGAGACCTGCTTTGAGCACCGCTTGGACTCGGGTAACCAATGCGTCGACGGACCCGCCATCGAGCACCGCCAACCCATGTGCAGCGAGAATGGCCAGCGTTTCGGCCAAAAGGTCTGCGAGGCCAAGGCCTCGCACCCTAACAGTTTCGTCGGTGAGTAGTTCGTCGAGCACTGCCCCCGCTGTTCGAGCAGCGAGCTGGTCTTCCTCCTTTTGGAACAGCCTGGGATTCGTCGCAATGATTGCTGCAGCGCTAGTCACCATCCGCTCGGCCCCACCGATAGTCAGCTTGCCGTCCCGCAGCCGCTCGGCAACGGCCCGAGCCACCTTGGCAACGGCTGCAGGGTAGCGGGAGTCGAGCAACGCGGAATCCTGTGCAACCGCCGCTAGCACGCCCAGCACGCCCGCGTGCGCCACCTTCGCAACGCTTAGATCCGCTCCCAAGGCCGACCCGCTGAGGAGTACGCTCACCTCCTCCAGCACGGGAGCCGCCGCCGCGCCAATGCCTTGGGGCTGACCCGACAACACCTGTGGATCCGCCGCCACGACGCCTAGCGCCGCGCCAACCAAGTCCTTGCACGTCGTGCTCGTGAGGAGACTTGGCCTGTGATCAGCCACCGTGCTCAGCACTTCCGCCACGATAGCGGCCGGTACCTCGGGTGGGTCCATGCCTAGCAGCGTCGGGTTCGCGGCGATCGTCGTTGCGACGTGTGCCAGGATCTCTGTCGCCTCGCCCCGTGTCAGCCGCGCGTCCCCAAGCTTTAGGGTGAGCTGCCCGGCCACAGCAGCGACAAGCGCCGGGTAATCGGTGTTGACCAGCACGGGGTTATCGACGAGCGCGGTGAGCACGGCCTGGATGCCGGCGGACGCGATCGTATCGAGCCTCGGCCTATCGGAGCTCGCCAGCGCACTGAGCATAGATCCGGCCACGTCCTGCGCCAGACCTGGCTGGGTGGCGAGCAGTTCCGGATGTTGCGCAAACCCTGCGAGAAGCGTTTGCATCAGCGTTTGGAGCCCGGCGGCGCTGAAGGTTCGCCGGAAACCTTCGTTGGCGATGACGCTTGCGGTGGAACCCAGGACCTCACGCAGCCACTTTTCGCGAACTGCATCGTCAAGGAGCTCAGGCTTTGTCGAAATGGCGCCAAGGACCGCCTCGAAAACGGCGGTCAGCGTCTGGCTGTTCAGGAAGTCCCGGTTGGTGGTCTTAGCCAGCACCTCGATTGATGCCAGGAGTGTCTGCCGCAAGAGTGGCTGCCCGTCGGCCAGAATGGCACCGCCATTGGTGTGAAGCGAGCTCAGAGCGGCCCGCAGCAGGTCTCCCCAGTGGTCGCGGAAGAACTGTTCAAAATCAGGGTGGTCGCGGACCAGGACGCTTGCGTGGGTGAACACGTCGGCGGCCACGGCTCCGAAAGAGCCGGCGTCGGACGATGACAGGAAGTCAGCACCTTCCTTTAGCAGGCTCCCGATGAGCTCCGGATACCCGCGACCTTGCACGAGACCGACAACGAAGTCGTCTCCGATGTCGGAACTCTCGCGAGCCTTTGCCAATGCCGATAGGATGCCTTCCACCCACGCCTTGTCGCCGCGGAGAGCGTCGGCGGCGTCCAGCGCTCCGTTCATGGTTGCTTTGAGCACAAAGCGCAGCAACGCGCGATGGGATCCGACGGTTGCGAGATCGGGTTCAGCGAAACGCGTTAGGACTGCGACCAGGATGGGTCTTGCACGATCGTCGCGAAAGATCAGAGCCTGATTCTCGATCGCGACCTCTGAGAGCACTCCGACGACTGTTGTCGCCAACTGCCAAGGCAGTTTGGCCTCCCGCAAGTCTTCGCCCGGGCCCAGGTAGTACGCCAGACGGCGAATTTCTTCGTCGTCCAGATCCCAAGCGCTGCGCCTTGCCCTGAGCTTGGCTGCGAAACTGCCGGATGGATCTTCGATGCGATACTCGACCTTCTCAGGCAGCAACTCCTCCATCCATCTGAGCAACGCGTTCTCTTCGGGATTGCGCTGCTCGAGGAGCTCGGCAAGCTCGGCACGCCTACCGCCCAATGGGTCGGGAACTCGGCTCGCTGTTTCCTCCAGAGACGAGCGGAGCTCGCGACACATGACACTTGCCAACGGCGGGGATACCAAAACCTTGCCAGGCAGTGCCAAGTCGTCCCGAAGTGCGGCCTGTTCGGCCATGATGTTGTCGATACGGCCGGTCAGTCGGACGAGGCCGCTGACGATCGATATCGCCGCATTCGCGGTGCTGGTTGGAATCGGCATAGGTGCGTAACTCCCTATATTTTCCCCACCTGATCCAAAAGCGGTTTGCGGCCCGACATGACCTCGTCGGCCGTCTTGCCGGCCTCACCGCACTCTGCACCGATCGCGAGGGTTGGAGCACTCGTCATATCTGCCACGAAGCCAAACGGTCGTTGGACGTCGCCGTGCGCCTGCTCCAGGCTTTCAAGCGCAACCGGATCGCCTTGTCGCAGAGTGACTCCAGGCGCTGCCAAAGTCGGAAGGTCCGATAATCTGATCCAACCCAGGTTAGATCAGACGGATGAAGTCCTTCTCCTTCCGACTCCTGAAGCGCTGGCAGACCTCGAATCCTTCGCGACTGCCTTCGTCATTGGTATTTCCTTCAATGGTGGCGAAAGTCCCGTCCGGCCGATAGTCGAAGGCGAATCCAGTGTGGGTCCAGTCGGAGGATGTGCGCCTGACTAGGAATACGGCGCAGGAACCCAGCGCGTCCGCTGACCAATTCCCCGGGGAACCGTCGAGCGACCGCTCGGCGACGAAACGCCCCTGTTGTTTGGCTTGGGACGCGAGCAGGTCGCAGGAGAATGACCCTTCGATGGGCATGGGCACGCCGTGAATCGTCGCGGCCTGTTTCAAGACAAAGGTGACGAATCCCGCACACCAGGCCCAGGCACTCCCCTGGTTGCCGTTCATATAGGCGCGAACCCAAGGGCCGCAGTTCGCCCCGCCAAGCTCGATCGGGTGTTCCCGCAGATGCTGCTTGGCAACCTGCATGACCGTGTCGCCAAGCCTGGCGCCCGCCTCACACTTGGCGAAGGACCGCACCATTGGCGCAACGAGGGCGTCCCAGGTCGTTTCGTCGACTTGACCGCTATCCGATATTCCACGCGCCCGCTGAAAGGATTGCAGGGCCCGCTCGGTTGCTGACCCGAACTCCTCGTCGATCGTGGTTTGGAATCCGTGTATCGAGAGCCACTCCTGAATGCGCCGGGCCTTGCGGCCGCGGGTCCCATTCCCGATCTCGCCGGGGTATTCGAATTCTTCACGGACCGACTTCGGATAGCTGAGCATCTCACCGGCCTCAGCCGCTGGCTCGGCCTTGGGCTCCGTGAGATAGCGCCGGTAGGCACCCTTCGTCTTCGGCCCCGGAACGCCCAACATGGTGCCGTCGTAGAAGCCGAAATGCTTCAGGCCGGCCTGAACGAGACGCGCATCCGCCTGATCGATTGCATCGAGGTCTAGAGGCATGATCTTCTCCAGCTGGTGAATTCCCAAGAAGAACGTCGCTGGGATGACACCGTGCTATTCTCCCTTCAGCTCGAAGAGCTCGCTTGGTGCTCGCAGCTCCTTCTGCCATTGCAGCCAAAACACGTCGGTCGCACAGGTGGTTCCGCCCCTCTCGACATGCCAGCCGCCGTCTTTGAACCGTAGAAGAACGATCGTCAGCTCATCCGATTCCATGCATCCCTTGTGGATCGGCTTGTTTGCAGGCGTGACCGGTTGCCCGTTGAGCAACGCCCAGCCCTTATAGACATTCAGGTCCTCCACCCGAAAGAGAATGGCACCGGTGTAGGAGAGATCATCTGCCACCTTGGCTCGCGCCGCATCCAGGATGGCCTGGCGTTCCGGGCTGCCCGGGGCGGGGGTATGAGGCCCCTCCGCACAGGCTATGGATCCGATGCTGCACAGCAACAAGATCGGGGGCCAGCGGCTGATCAGCATGAAGCTTGTCCTACCGAGACGCTTGATGGAGCGCTAACCCCGTATCGTGCTACACAATGTTCCCCGCCTTCGACATAGCCTATGAAAGCCATCGCTTCACCACAGCCTCGAATGAGTTGTCGCCACGGGCGTATTTGATCGTTTGGATCTGTCTCACGGAAGGGAAAAGAAAGCGTTCGACGGGCTCTTCTGCAACCAGTAGCACGTTCTTCCCGATCGCGTGGGCCAGCCCGAGCTCCAGGGCTACGTTCGGATTTGCATCCGTCAAGTCGACGAGAATCCGATCGGCGCCGAGAATCTCCCGCCACAGCGACCGAATGATGCGAGGGTCTGTCGTCATGTCATGACGGACGTAGCGGAAGCCGCATGCATCGCACGCGCGCTTGGCGGCATCCCGCTGCTCGTCGAACTCGGGGGCAAACGGAGTCACATGAAAGCACACCGGCTTGCCGCCGTTCCCGTCCGGGTAATGAGGCGGCCAGGCAGGTCTCACCACTCGTGGCTTCGACAGTTTCGCGGTGCGAAGTACGGTCTCCATAGTGCGGGCGAACGCATAGGAATCCCCGCTCGCCTCGCGCACCATGCGTATGGCCACCGTTCCGCTCGAGCGCTCCAGAGCTTCGCCGTAGTCCTGCTCGAAATGAGCGAGCGTCTGGTCAGCCAAAGCGCCCGGATCGTCAACCTGCCCCAGCCGAGCCGGCGTAAACACCGCCTCGGCGATACCTGCTTCGACAACGTCCACATCCGCTGACGTGCCCTTGAGTTGGCGCACCGGCAGGTCAACGTCGAACGGGGCTCTTCCTGTTGCAAACACGACGGACGGTATGCCAAGGGCGAGGGCCATGCCCAATTCGTAAGCCGTCTGCGCCCGTTGTAGGTTGGTGGTGTCGTACCAGGTATCCCCGATCCGCACCACGCCCAGCTCGTACGCGGCCTGCGGTCGCTGCAGGCCCCAGTCCCCGAAGTCGAACAGCGCGACGCCGCATGAACGAAGCTGGTCCCAACGGCCCTGTGCCATGGCGTGGGGCGGCAGCCTCGGTAACACCTCCGCCCCGAGGCGAGCTGCCGCCTGCTCCACCGCTCTCGTGAACGAATCGCCCGCCGAGAACAGCCGCCGAGGACGCATCTGCACCGGAGGAGAATCCCAAAGAGGCTCGACGACCATCACGTGGTGCCGCCGCCAGAACTGTTGCGCCTTGAGGGCGACGCTCCAGGCTGTCGCCTCGCGTTCGAGGGCGGCCTCTTCGGAGAGGCCGTGTTGTCTCAAATAGCTCAGCTGTTCCAGCATGTCCTGGAAGAGCTCGTGGCACACCTCGCCTTCTTCTGTGCCGTCCGTCGAGGTTCGCGTGACCTCGACGAGCATCTTTGATAAGCCCCCGTAGACCCGCCGGGCGGCCGGCCCGCAGCCCGCCAAGTCATTGCGTTGACGATCCTGCGCATAATCCCCGGCTTCGGCCATCAGCTCGCGAATGCCGCTTGAGGTCTTACGCAAGTCATCGAGGCCCTCGCCCGGGGAAATGGTTCGCCCGAGACGGTCAATCAGCCCCGAGAGGGCCTTTGCCCGGCCTTCGCTCACCTCACCCTTCCCCTGGTCTTCTGCCAATCGCTTCCGCAGCAGATCTAGGACGTTGGCATTGAAGGCGGCGCCAGGGTCTTGTGGGTCCGATCCCTGGGCGATCTGGGAGGCCAACACCGCGAACTGGCGTTGCAGGCCTGATAGGCTCGACAGCTTCTCCTCGAGCTCCGGGTGCTCGGATTTGTATTTCTCCGTGACCTCTGCCGCCTGTTGCACCGCGTCTTCGACAAGCCCTGTTGCCCCGGAATTGGCGAGCAGTTTCCGCGCACGGGCCATCAGCTGCTCGGCCGCAAAGGCATCGGCCCCTTTCAGCTGCTGGACGATGTCTTCCAGGGTCTGCTGGCCCCCTCGCATGTTGGTTTACTTGCGGGCCAAGACCATCTGGCCCTGCAGCATGCGGAGATATTCCCGGACCTGATTTCCAATAGCATCCAGCCCATGCGCCTCGAAGACCTTAAGCGCAGCTTCGTACCGGCTTTCCGCCGCTTCCATGAGAGTGAGGTCTTCGCCGCCCGACTGCAGGTACAAGGTGTTCGCGTAATTCGCATCGAGCTTGGCCCGTTCGATATTGGCCCCGCTTCCCCGGAGAAGTCTCTGAGCCGCCTCGTAGTGCCCGACCGCGAGGGGGATGATTTCGCGGAGTCCTCCGCGCGCTAGATCGTCGTACGCTTGGGCCACGTTCCGGTGTGTTCGGGCGAGCTCCACGGGGTCGCTCGCTGCTTCCGGGGAGCTCCGGATTATCTCTTCCAGTTCCTCGGCAACCTGTTGCACGGCGGTTTGAAAGGCCGGCGTGCTTCGACTCGGATCGCTATCCAACGCGCGGTCATGG
>Ga0315556_1001701_pt1 | contig 13032 bp, 10 predicted proteins | sample SalMarSW160310MG_FD_202112 | JGI IMG/M metagenome (GOLD analysis project Ga0315556, IMG submission 202112) | Salt marsh sediment microbial communities from the Plum Island Ecosystem LTER, Massachusetts, United States - Salt Marsh Sediment SW1603-10 ...
GGAGGCGAGCCGACTGGTGGTGCGCGTCGGCGCGACGATGCTGGAGTTCCTCCAGCACGACGGTCCGCTGCCGCTCGAGCACGATCTGCGCCTTACCTTCGAGTGCGACGATCCAGCGGCCCTGCTGCGCCGGCTGCGCGCCCTGAGCGTCGAGGTCGACATCCCTCCGCCCACGGAGGGTCGGGACACCGTGTTCTCCGCCCGCGACCCCGATGGTCGCCGGGTGAGCTTCACCGGGCGTCCGCGCACCGATCGCGCTCAGTAGAGGACCTGCAGCTCCAGCTTCGCCGGACCTGCGCGGTAGATGTCGTCGGTGGCCACCAGACCGATCGTCACCGGACCGTGCAGCCGCAGCAACAGGCTCGTGAAGATGTCGTCGGTGACCTGCCCGAAGTCCGGTACCTGCATCTCGTCCAGCCCCGCGCGCCGCAACTTGCGCACGGCGTCGCCCTTGAGCTGCGTGAGGGAGTTGCGGATCTCGTCCTGAGAGGCGGGCAGGTCGGCCGAGCCGAGGTGGATCTGCCGGCTGACGACGAGTTGGCCCTTGTCGAAGAGCTTGGTGTTCTCGATCGCCTCGATGGTGACGTCGACCGTGGAGCTGAACTGGTTGCGCGGCGAGATGAGCCTGACTAGATCCGATCCCGGCGTCTGAGCGATGACGTCGACCAGACTGTTGAACTGGTCGGGCGTGACGCGCAGTTTCTCGACCCCGCGCCGCGCCACGTAGGTGGTGGCCGAGGCGATGAACTTGGTCAGCTCGTCCTTGATGGCAGCCGGGTCCTGGGCGTAGATCGGCCCGGCGTAGATGAGCTCGTCCTTCTGGAAGGTCACGTCCCCGCTGGTGGCCCGGTTGTACTCGGCGCTGACCTCGTTGAGCTTGCGCGCCTGCTCCTCGAGGCGCCCGTTGAGCGTCTGGAGCTGCCCCTGCAGGTCCTGCACCTTCTGGTTCTGCTGCTCGATCTGCTGCTGGAGCTGGTCCTTCTGCTCGCTCAGGAGCTGGTTCTGCTGAACGAAGCGCGCGTTCTCCTGAGACAGGCCCTGGTTGCGCGCCTGGAGCTCCTGGTTCTGCTGCTGCAGGGCGCTGGCCTGCCCCTGGAGCTGCTTCTGCTGCTGTTGTAGGTCGGCGACCTCACCCTGGAGTTGGCCCACCTGAGCGCCGAGCTGCTTGGTCTGCTGCTGCAGGTCGGTCGCCTGCTGTAAGGCCTGGTCGCGCTGCTGCAGGGCCTGGTCGCGGGCGGTCTCGGCCTCCTTCTGCGAAGCCTGCGCCTTCTCCAAGCCCGCCTGAGCCGCCGTGAGCTTCTGATCAGCGTCGGTCAGGCGCTTCTCGGTGTCGGAGAGCTTTCCCTGCAGCGCACTGAGGCGCTGGTTCGCGTCATCGAGCTGTTGCCGCGCGGAGGCCACTTCCAGCTGCAGGCGTTGCGCATCCTGTTTGGCCTTGGCCGCATCAGCCTGCGCCTGATCGCGAGCCTTGACGGCCTCGGCCTGCGCCAGTTGTGCGGTCTGCAGGTCACTCTGGGCGCTCACCAGCTTCGCCTGAGCCTGATCGAGCTGTGTGTTCACGTCCGTGACCTGCTGGCTGAGCTGGTCGACCTGGTCCTGGAGCTGGGCGCGTTGCGCCTGCAGCTTGTCGCGCTCCTGGCGGGCCTGGTCGCGCTCCTGCAGAGCGGCGTCCCGTTGTGTCTGGGCGTCCTGGATGGTCTGCTGCGCCTGCGCGAGCTCGCTCTTGAGGCTTTCGAGCTGCTTGTTGAGCTCGTTGACCTTGTCCTGCTGGACCTTCTCCTGCGCGCGCAGGCGCTGCAGCTCGTCGGCCGTGCGCTGCGCGTTCACCAGCGTCTGGGTGGCGTTCTGGAACGCCAGCGACAGCACCGACAGGGTCGTCAACATGATGACGATGCCCACCACGACCCCGACGATCTGTCCCGTGCGGCGGGGACGGGCGCCGAAGAGACTGAGTCGCCGCCTGCCCACGAAGGTGCCGAGCCGGTCGCCGAGGTAGGCGATGATCCCGGCCAGAGTCGCCAGCAAGAGCACCAGACCCAGCAGGTACCCCATTCAGCCACCCCGCTTCGGGCTGGGTTCCAGCGGACGATTTCGCATGGCCGCCCGCGCCTCAGATCTGGAAGTCGGCGCCGAGGTAGTAGGTCCGGACGTCGGCATCACGCGCGAACTCCTCGGGAGTGCCGTCGAAGCGCACCCGACCATCGAACATCAGGTAGACGCGGTCGGCGATGGCAAGGGTCTCGCGCACGCTGTGATCGGTGAGCAGGACGCCCAGCCCCCGACGCTCGCGCAACTCCGCGATCAGCGTCTGGATCTCTCGGATGGATTTCGGATCGACCCCCGTGAAGGGCTCGTCGAGGAGGATGAAGTCCGGCTCGATGGTGAGGCTGCGGGCGATCTCGAGCCGGCGCCGCTCGCCGCCGGACAGGGTGTCGGCACGCCGACGCGCCAGCGGCCGCAGGTGGAACTCGTCCAGCAGCTCGTGCGCCCTGCGTGCCTGATCGGCCTTGCTCAACCCCTGGAACTCGAGGATGGCCAACAGGTTGTCCTCCACGCTCAGCTTCCGGAACGCGCTGGGCTCCTGCGCCAGGTAGCCGAGCCCCTTGCGGGCGCGCCGATGCATGGGCCAGCGCGTCACGTCCTGGTCGCCCAACCGGATCGATCCGGCGTTCGGCCGGACGAAGCCGACCATCATGTAGAAGCTGGTGGTCTTGCCGGCGCCGTTGGGACCCAGCAGCGCCACGATCTCGCCGCGCTGGAGACAGATGTCCACGCCATCGACGACCCTGCGGCCACCGTAGCGCTTGGTGAGGCCCGTGGCCCGGAGTTCGAGCCGCTCGGTGCTCGCACGCGCGTCCTGCGGGGCACCCATCACAGCCGACATACCGGGCCATGCTACCACGCGGCCCCATGAGAGGCCCTTGAGCTTTGCGCGCCGCACACGGCGCTCGGGCGCCTCCGGACGCCGGGGGCGTGCGCCCGCTCCGGGCGCCTCAGCCCTCCAGCGCCATCAGGAACGGCTCCTCGATGGCCGTGCAGATCCAGCGCAGGAAGCGCGCTGCGGCGGCACCGTCGATGAGCCGGTGGTCGTAGGTGACCGACAGCGGCATCATCAGACGGGCGTCGAACTGCCCACTGGCCTTGTTGTAGACCGGCTCGTGGGCCGACCGCGAGACCCCCAGGATGGCCACCTCCGGCGGGTTCACGATCGGCGTGAAGCCGGTGCCGCCGATGCCGCCGAGGTTGGAGACGCTGAAGTTACCGCCCTGCATGTCGTCCGGGGTGAGCTTGCGGTTGCGGGCCTTCTCGGCGAGCGCGCCCAGCTCGGCGGCGAGCTCGAGCACGTTCTTGCGGTCGGCGTTCTTGATGACGGGCACCAGCAGGCCGGCCTCGGTGTCCACCGCCACGCCCACGTTGACGTAGTGCTTGTAGACGATCTCCTGGCTGCCCGTGTCGAGGCTGGCGTTGAAGTCGGGGAAGCGTTTGAGCGCGGCCGCGACCACCTTGAGCAGCATGGCCGTCGGCGTCAGTTTGGCGCCCATGGCCTCCGCCTGAGGCTTGTAGCGCTGGCGCAGACGCTCGAACTCGGTGCTATCGGCCTTGTCGAACTGGGTGACCATCGGAACGGTCGACCAGGCGCCCGCCATGGTCCGCACCGTGGCCTTGCGGATGCCACTCATCGCCTTGCGCTCGACCTCGCCCCAACGACCGAAGTCGGGCAACTGGGCTGGCGCGGGGCCCGCCACGGGGGCGGACGCGCCACCCTCGGAGACCGACCGCACGTCGGTGGCGGAGATGCGCCCGAGGATCCCGCTCCCCTGCACCTGGCGGATGTCCACCCCGAGCTCGCGCGCCAGGCGCCGCACCGACGGGGCCGCGGGCACCAGGCCGGTCCCGCCGGCCTGGACGGACGCGGGATGCGGCGCGCTCTGGCGCTTCGTCGGCTGGGGGGCAGGCGGCGCGGACGGCACCGCGCCCTCCTCCGCTCCGGCCGTGGCGGTCTCCCGGGAAGGCGCAGCGCGCGGAGCTTCGACCTCCGTCGCGCTCACCGCGCCGGCGGCATCGAGCGTCACGATCACCTGACCGACCTTCGCTTCCTGGTTCTCCTGGACGTCGATCGAGCGCACGATCCCGTCCGCGGACGAGGGCACCTCGACCACGGCCTTGTCGGTCTCCAGCTCGATCAGCGGCTGATCCCGCTTGACCTCGTCGCCGACGCTGACCAGCACACCTACGACCGTGCCGGATTCTATGCCTTCTCCCACCTCGGGCAGTCTGACTTCCGTTGCCACGCGCGCTTCCTTTCCAGATCCTCAGTAGACGAAGGGGTTCGGCTTGTCCGGATCGATGCCCAGCTCCCCACGCGCCTTCGCGACCACGGAAGGCTCGAGCGAGCCCTCCTGGGCCAGCGCCTGGAGCGTCGCCAGGACGATGTGCCTGGCATCGACCTCGAAGAAGTCGCGGAGCTCTTCACGCGCCTCGCTGCGCCCGAACCCGTCGGTCCCGAGCGCCACGATGCCCTTCGGAAGGTGACGCGCGAGCGCATCGGGCAGGATCTTCATGTAGTCGGAGGCGGCAACCAGCACGCCCTTGGCGTCCCGGAGCTGGCGCGCGACGAACGGTTCGAGCGGCTCCTCGTCCGGGTGCAGCCGGTTGTGACGCTCCACCTCGAGGGCCTCGACGTGCAGCGCCTTGTACGAAGTGACGCTCCAGACGTCGGTGGCGACCTTGTAGTCCTCCTCCAGGATGCGGGCGGCCTCGAGGGCCTCGTTCATGATCGAGCCGCTGCCCAGGAGTTGCGCGTGCAGCTTGCTGCGCTTACGACCCGCCGGGCGGAAGAGGTAGAGCCCCTTGATGACGCCCTCCTCCAGCGCCTCGCGGCTCAGGTGCGCGGGGGCCGCGGGCTGGGCGTAGTTCTCGTTGCCGACCGTGAGGTAGTAGAAGACATCGTCCTGCTGCTGGTACATCCGGCGCAGCCCCTCACGCACGAGGATGGCGATCTCGTAGGCGAAGCTCGGGTCGTACGCCAGCAGGTTGGGCACGGGGTAGGCGAGTACGTGGGAGTGCCCGTCCTGGTGCTGCAGGCCCTCGCCTGCGAGGGTGGTGCGCCCGGCCGTCCCGCCGACAAGGAAGCCGCGCGCCCGGCTGTCGCCGGCCGCCCAGATCATGTCGCCGATGCGCTGGAAGCCGAACATCGAGTAGTAGATGAAGAAGGGGACGGCGTTGACGCCGTAGTTCGCATAGGCGGTCCCGGCGGCCAGGAACGACGCCATCGAGCCGGCCTCGGTGATGCCCTCCTCGAGGATCTGGCCGTCGCGCGACTCCTTGTAGTACAGCAGGTTCTCCCGGTCGACCGGCTCGTAGAGCTGACCGACGCTGGAATAGATGCCGATCTGCCGGAACAGCGCCTCCATCCCGAAGGTGCGCGCCTCGTCGGGCACGATCGGCACCACCAGCTTGCCCCAGGCCTCGTCGCGCAACAGCTTGCGCAGGATGCTGACGAAGGCCATGGTGGTGGAGACCTCACGGCCATCGGTGCCCTGCATGAACTCTTCGAAGGCATCGGCGGGGGGCGGGTCGAGCGGCTCGGACTTCGGCGAGCGAGCAGGCAGGAAACCCCCCAGCTCCTCACGACGCTCGAGCAGGTACCTCAGCTCGGGACTGTCCTCCTCGGGCCGGAAGAACGGGTACTTCGTGATCTCCTCGTCGCTGACCGGCAGCTCGAAGCGGTCGCGGAAGGCCCTCATCTGGTCCACGTCGAGCTTCTTCTGCTGGTGCGTGACGTTCTGCGCCTCACCGGCATCACCCATGCCGTAGCCCTTGACGGTGCGGAACAGGATGGCGGTGGGCGACCCCTCATGCTGCACCGCCCGCTGGAACGCGGCGTAGATCTTCACCGGATCGTGGCCGCCACGGTTGAGCTGCGCGATGTCGGCGTCGGTCCAGTCCTCGATGAGCTTCTTCAGCTCGGGGGTGTTGAAGAACCGGTCGCGGAGCTCCGGCGCTCCGAACGCCGCGTAGCGCTGCGACTCGCCGTCGACCATCTCCTCGAAGCGCCGGGCCAGCGTGCCGTCGTGATCGCGCGCCAGCAGCTCGTCCCACTTGCTGCCCCACGCCACCTTGATGACGTTCCAGCCCGCGCCCCGGAAGATGCCCTCGAGCTCCTGGATGATCTTGCCGTTGCCGTACACCGGGCCATCGAGCCGCTGCAAGTTGCAGTTGACGACCCAGATGAGGTTGTCGAGCTGGTTGCGCGCCGCGATGCGGATCGCACCCAGCGTCTCCACCTCGTCGGTCTCGCCGTCTCCGACGAAGGCCCAGACGCGTCCGTTGCCGCCCGGAAGCAGCCCGCGGTCCTCGAGGTAGCGCCGGAAGCGCGCCTGGTAGATCGACGCCAGCGGGCCGATCCCCATCGACACGGTCGGGAAGGACCAGTAGTCGGGCATCAGCCACGGATGCGGGTACGAGGACAGGCCCGGCTCGTCCTGGAGCTCGCGACGGAAGTTCCGCATCGCCTCCACCGGGAAGCGCCCCTCCAGGAAGGAACGCGCGTAGAAGCCCGGACTGGCGTGGCCCTGGAAGTAGACCAGGTCGGCGTCGGCGCCGGCCTTCGGACCGTGGAAGAAGTGGTTGAACCCCACCTCGTACAGGGTCGCGGCGGACGCGTAGGTCGCGATGTGCCCGCCGATGCCCGACGAGACCTTGTTGGCCCGGACCACCATGGCCATGGCGTTCCAGCGGATCAGGTTGGTGATCCGCTCCTCGATCTCGAGATCGCCCGGATACTCCGGCTGCTCGTCCACCGGGATGGTGTTGATGTAGGGGGTGGTCACGTTGTAGGGGATCGGGACGCCGTGCTTGTAGGCGTGATGCTCCAGCATCTGCAGGATGTCCTTCACGCGGTCCGCGCCGCCGCTGGCCAGCACGTAGTCGAGCGACTCGAGCCACTCGCGCAGCTCGGTCTCGTTGAGCCGGCGTAGCTCGTCGGGCTCGAGCTGCGACCGATCCAGGTTGAGGAGTTCGTCCAATACGTCCGTCATCGTCGTGGTGTCCTCTCTCGAGGTGGCGCCTAGCGCGTGGCGCCGCACTGCATCTTGCGGTGCATACGAGGGCCGGCTCGGGGGCCGGCGGCTTCGGGCCCCCATTGTACGCCCCAGCCACGCCGCCGCCCGACCGGGCAGGCTACGCCGCCGCCGGCCGTCGGCGCCGGGCCGCCTCCGCCACCGAGCTCACGGGAGCCGCCGGAGGATGCCGCGCACCACCCGCTTGGCACGGGCCGCGGCGAGCGGCGTGAAGGATCGGAAGTCCACCTCGGCATCGTGATCGGCGGTGTCGCTGATGCTCCGGATGATGACGAAGGGAACCCCCCACTTGGCGCACACCTGGGCCGTGGCGGCGCCCTCCATCTCAGCGCAGTCCGCACCGAACGTCTCGCGCAACACCGCGACGCGCGCCGGATCGGCGACGAAGACGTCGCCCGATGCCACCCGGCCCAGCACCGCTTCGACTCCCTCGAGTTCGCCGGCGGCCGCGAGGGCCAACTCCGCCAGGCGGGCGTCCGCCGGCCAGCTCCACGCCTCCCCCGGCACCTCGCCCAGCCGGTAACCCAGAGCACGCACGTCCACATCGTGCTGCACAGCATCCCTCGAGATCACCAGGTCGCCGACGCGGAGGCCGGGCCGCACGGCCCCGGCAACGCCCGTGAAGAGCACCCGCGCCGCGCCGAGCGTGAGCACCGCCTGCGTCAGCGCGGCCGCGTTGACCTTGCCGACGCCGCAGCGCGCCAGCGCCACGGCCCGGCCCTCGAGGCGCCCGAAGTGGACGACGAAGGGGCCGAGCCGGCCCTCGCGCCGCTCCTCGAGGTCGGCGAGCAGCGCCTCGAGCTCTTCGTCCATGGCGCCGATGACGGCGGTGACGCTCTCAGCGTGAGCACGGTCCGTCATGGCTCGGCTATGCGGGGCTGTTGTAGAAGACCAGCCGACCGAGGTAGGCACCCGCCACCACGCCGGGCACCGCCAGACCCATCATCAGCCAGTCCATGGTGAGGGCCGGCTCCACCAGCCGGGCGATCGACACGCCCACGGCCAGGAGCACCCCCGACACCAGCGTCATGAGCAGCGCCCGGCCGCCACCGCGCCGCTCCAGGTAGAGCTCGGAGAAGTACCCGAAGAGCACGAAGAAGCCCGCCCCGGTGACGCTGTTGAGCGTCGTCATGTCCTTGGCGGGAACGGCCGCCTGCAACACGATGAAGAACACCGTTGCGATCATGAGCGCCCCGGAGAACCGCCCGGGCAGTCGCCTACCCCGATCGCCCGACGCCTTCGGGCTCGCGCCGGAGCTCTTCCCACCTTCCCTGCGTTGGGCGGTGCGGCCACGACGCACGTTCTGGATGCGAGCGCGGCGGGCGGCCCTCTTCCGAAGCTTCTCCTTCTGAGCCTTCTTGTCTTGCTTGGCCTGCTCGCGCCGGATCTGTCTATTCATGGGGGACAGCATAGCCGTCCGCGGAGCTCCTCCCACGGGGTGTCGCCGACGCCCGGCTCGGGACCGTGCTAGCCTCAGCTACCCGCATGGACGACGCCGTCTTACGCACCATCGCCGAGCGCTTCGGAACCCCCACCTACGTCTACGATCTCCGCCGCGTGCGCAGCCAGTGGAACGCGCTGCGCACGGCCTTCCCCGGCGCCCGGCTGCTGTACGCCGTCAAGGCCAACCCGAGCGGCGCCGTGCTGCGCGCCCTGGCACACCTGGGCGCAGGCGCCGAGGTCATCACGCTCGGCGAGCTCGAGCGGGCGGTACGCGCCGGCATCGGGCCCGCCGATGTGCTCGTCGGCGGGCCCGGTCAGGACGCCGGTCTGGTCGGGCGCGCGTCCGAGCTCGGCGTGGGGCTGGCGAGCCTCGATTCCGCCGGCACCTGGCGCGGCTGGCAGGCCGCGGGGGGCGAGTCCACGCGGTTCCTGGTGCGGGTCAATCCCGGGCTGGACCCCGGCACCCACGAGCATCTGGCCACCGGCGCTGCGGCCTCGAAGTTCGGTCTCCCGCCCGAGCCCGCGCTGGCACTGGCACGCGAGGTGCGGGCCGCCGGCCGGCTCGCCGGCTTCCACGTCCACGCGGGCTCGATGATCCGGGACCCGGCCGTCTACGAGGCCGTGCACGCGGTGCTCGCCCCCCTCTACCGGGCACTGCCGGGGCTCGATCTGGTCGACCTCGGCGGGGGCTTCGCGGTGCCGGACGGGCCGTTGACGGCGTTCGGCGCGCGAGCCGGTGCCGTCGCGCGGGCACTGGGGGCGTCCCTGGCGATCGAACCGGGCCGCTCGTTGGTGGCCGAGGCCGGCACGCTCCTCACCCGCGTGCTCCACGTCAAGCCGGAGGGTCCCCGCCGGCACGTCATCGCCGACGCCGGCATGGCCGACCTGCTGCGGCCCGCGCTCTACGGCGCGGAGCACCCGATCCGCGTGGTGGCGTCGCGCAACCCGACCGAAGGAGGCCCAGCGGAGGCGCCCGACGGTCCCCTCAGCGATCTGGACGGTCCGCTGTGCGAGAATGCCGACCGCCTGGGTCGCGACCGTCGCTTGCCGCCCGTGGCGCCCGGCGACCTGCTCGCCGTGGAACAAGCGGGCGCCTACGGCTTCGCGATGGCCTCGAACTACGCCTCCAGCCTGCGGCCGGCCGAGGTGGTCGTCGACGACGGCGCCATGCAGCCGGCCTGGGAGGGCCGCGTCGCAGGCCCAGGCGAAGGGCCGGTGGTGCGATTGGTACGCCGCCGCGAGCGCCCCGAAGACCTCTGGCGCCTGGAGATCGACACCGACCCTCGATAGCGACGAGGGCCGCGAGCGACCGGCGTGCGCCTGGCCGACGGCCGCGTGTTCGCGGCCGAAGCGCTGGTCAGCAACGCCGACGCCGCCTTCACCTACCGCAAGCTGGTGGACCCGCGCTACCGCCGCAAGTACACCGACCGGCGCCTGCGGCCGCCGGCGCGGTCTGGCCGCGGCCCGCTCCTGCCTGAGCGCGAGGTCGGCGCCGCGGCCTGTCGCGCCGCCCAGCGCGGCCGCCGTCCACGACACCCGTGGACCGGCACGACCGTTGCTAGACTGACGCATGGAACCGCTCCAGAACGTCGAACGTCGCTTCCTGACCGACCGCTGGCAGGACTCCGGCGTGACCTACACCGTCACCAACCCGGCCACCGGGGAGGCCGTGGCCGAGGTCGCCGACTGCGGCGCCGAGGAGGGTCGCGCCGCTGCGCAGGTCGCCTGGGACGCGTATCAGAGCTGGCGGCAGGTGAGCGCCTTCGAGCGCTCGGACGTGCTCATGCGCTGGCATGACGCCATGATGGCCGACCAGGAACGGCTGGCGCGCACCATGAGCCAGGAGATGGGCAAGCCGCTCAGGGAGGCGCGCGGCGAGGTCGCCTATGCCGCCGGCTTCGTGCGCTGGTACGCCGAGGAGGCCAAGCGCGTCTACGGCGAAACGTTCCCCTCGCATGTCGCCAACAAACGGCTGATGGCGATCCGGCAGCCGGTCGGCCCGGTGTTCGGGATCACGCCCTGGAACTTCCCGCTGGCGATGGTGACCCGCAAGGCGGCACCAGCGCTGGCGGCGGGCTGCACCTTCGTGCTCAAGCCCGCCGAGCAGACGCCGCTGTCGGCGCTGCTGCTGGGCGAGCTGTGGGAGCGCGCGGGCGGTCCCGCCGGCACCCTGCAGGTGCTCCCCGCGCGCGACCCGGTGCCGGTCTCCGACGCGCTGATGGAGGACCCACGCATCCGCAAGCTCACTTTCACAGGCTCCACCGAGGTCGGGCGCATCCTCTACGGCAAGTCCGCACGGACCATCAAGAAGCTCTCGCTGGAGCTCGGCGGCCACGCGCCCTACCTGGTGTTCGACGACGCCGACCTGGAACGCGCCGTGGAGCAGGTCATCGCCTGCAAGTACCGCAACGCCGGCCAGACCTGCGTGTGCACCAACCGCATCTACGTGCACAAGGGCATCGCGGACGCCTTCGTGGAACGCTACGTGGCGGCCACCAACGAGCTGGTGGTAGGCGACCCGCTGCAGGACGCCACCGATATCGGTCCTCTGGTCGACGCCGCCGGCCTGGACAAGGTGCAGCAGCACGTTCAGGACGCTCTCGCCAAGGGCGCCACGGTGGCCGCCGGCGGACGCGCGCTGCAAGGCCTGTACTTCGCACCCACCGTGTTGCTCGGCGTCACCGCCGACATGCAGCTCATGCAGGAAGAGACGTTCGGACCGGTCAGCCCCATCCTCACGTTCGAGCACGACGAGGAAGCGGTGCGCGCCGCCAATGACACGCCCTACGGTCTGGCCGCCTACATCTACACCAACGATCTGTCCCGCGCCTTCCGGGTCTCCGAAGCCCTCGAGTACGGCATCGTCGGCGTCAACGATGGGGTGCCCAGCGTTCCCTACGCGCCCTTCGGCGGCGTCAAGCAGTCCGGCCTGGGACGCGAGGGCGGCCCCTGGGGCATCGAGGAGTACCTCGAGACCAAGTTCATCTCCCTGGCACTGCCCCGCTGACCGGCCCATGATCGTGGCGGCCACGGCATTGCCTTGGGCGCGCCCGGCGCGGTAGAAGGGAACGTGAGCGGAACGCCGTCCCGACCCGGCTGGGACGCCCCGACACCGGATCTGGGCGCACGTGAGGTGCTGACGCTGGTGCTGCGGGCGCTCGCCGCCAACGATTCCCCGTACACCGACCACGGCGTCGGCGTGAGCTACGCCTTCGCCTCCGACCGCATGCGCGGCGGCATCGGCGACGAAGCCGCCTTCCGCCGAGCCTTGCACAACACCCTCAACGCACCGCTCCTGGGGCACGACGCGGCGGAGGTCGAGAGGTTCGAGCGGCGCGGCGACGCGGCCCGGGCCGAGGTCCGTGTGACCGGCCGCGACGACGCGGTCGCTCGCTTCACGGTGGCCCTGACCCTTGCGCGGCACGGCACGCACACGGACTGCTGGCTCGTGAGCGGGCTGGCGCGCGCCGGCGTCGACCTCTAGCGCACGTCGTGCGCGCCGGGCCGCGTCACCCCACGCGCAGGTCGATCCGCAACGGTTGGCTGGTCGTCTGGTAGGTCAGCGTGGCGCCGAGGTGGTAGGGGCCTGCAACGGCACCCTGCTTCGCGGTGACCGCCAACAGCACCGTCAGCGTGTAGGTCTGGGTGCTCTTGGAGAAGCTCGTCGCTCCCGCCACGGTGGCGCGCGTGGCCTGAACCTGCACCAGCTCCACCTTCCACCCGGCGGGCACGCGCACCTGATCCAGGGAGAACTTCGCGGTCATGACCGACGAGTCGGCGTTGTAACCGGTTGGGAACCATAGCCCCCCCGTCACCGTGGTGGGGTCGATGCCGAAGTCATCGAAAGTGAAGTGCGTCTCCACGTACACGGTGCCGCCCGGCTGCGTCACGATCGCGGAGCTGTGGATCGGATAGGGGGCGCCGGGCGAGGATCCCGTCGCCGCCGGCGCGCAACCCGCGAGCAGGAGGGCCACCGCCAGCAGTGGGGCGAGACGACGGAGGACAGTCATGGAGTCAACGCTAACAAATCGGCTCATGAGAGTCGCTCCTGCCGCCGTACCGACGCGCGCCTCACGCTCGCGGCGAGGCTCAACGCCAGGATCCCGGCGAGCACCAGGGCGACCCCGCCCGCCTGCACCCAGGAGAGCCGTTCGGCGAACAGCAGCCGGCCCCAGACGACGGTCAACATCGGTTGCGCCAGCAGCATCACCGAGGTCTCGAGCGCGGGAAGGCGGGGCAGGGCGGTGAGGATCAGCAGCCAGCCCACCACCTGCGGCCCCAGCGCCAGCAGGATCAGCCAGCCGTGGGCCGGCCACGTGAAGGCCAGCGAGAAGCCGGGATCGGTGAGCAGACCCGATGCCAGGGTCGCCAACGACGCCCCCAGCGAGGCGTCGAAGAGCACCCCGGCCGGGAGCCCCCTCCCGCGGTTCAGGGCCCGGAACAGCAGCAAGAACGCCGCATAGACGCCGGCGTTGGCGAGCCCCCAGAGCGCACCGATCACCGGCGA